>Ga0208413_1000958_pt1 | contig 19953 bp, 17 predicted proteins | sample AntAceMetag02UKD_FD_184761 | JGI IMG/M metagenome (GOLD analysis project Ga0208413, IMG submission 184761) | Saline lake microbial communities from Ace Lake, Antarctica - Antarctic Ace Lake Metagenome 02UKD (SPAdes) (version 2) | ecosystem: Environmental > Aquatic > Non-marine Saline and...
TGATAGTGGCCGGATTCGAATTCACAAGAATGACCCGGTAACCTTCCTCTTTCAGGGCTTGGCAAGCCTGTGCGCCTGAGTAGTCAAACTCACAAGCTTGACCAATTACAATTGGGCCAGCGCCCAGGATAAGTACACTTTTTATGTCGGTTCGTTTTGGCATGATTTAGGCTGTAACGCTCATTTTATCAGGTGAAAATTCAGGTGAGAGCTCAGCTGTAAGCTCAGGTAATTTATTGGCTCTCTACGGCGCTTTAGGCGACGACTTGGCTGCTTGCATTAGTTCGATAAAATGATCAAACAACGGCGCTACATCATGAGGCCCAGGGCTCGCTTCCGGATGACCTTGAAACCCAAAAGCCGGTTTGTCTGTTCGCTCAATACCTTGCAGAGAATCATCAAATAACGACTTGTGGGTAGCCTTAAGGTTTGCCGGCAAAGTCGCCTCATCAACCGCAAAACCATGATTCTGACTAGTGATCATTACCTTTTTCGAGGATAAGTCTTGCACCGGATGGTTAGCGCCATGATGGCCTAACTGCATCTTTACGGTTTGCGCTCCGCAGGCGAGCGCTAGCAGCTGGCAGCCTAAGCAAATGCCGAATAAAGGTATGTCTTGATCGAGAAATTCTTTAATGGCCGCAATTGCGTAGTTACAAGGCTCTGGATCTCCCGGGCCATTGGAAAGAAAAATCCCATCAGGATTCATCGCCAAGACTTCCGCGGCTGGTGTTTGAGCAGGCACAACGGTGACCTTACAGCCACGTGCGACCAGCATGCGCAAAATATTGCGTTTCACGCCAAAGTCGTAGGCCACCACATTGAATGGAGCGCCCGGCATTGGCTGATGGCCCTTAACTAAATCCCAAACTCCAGAATCCCAAACATAGCTTTGCTTAGCACTCACGACCTTCGCTAGATCCATCCCTTTGAGACCGGCGAAGCCTTTGGCCAACTTACCCGCCTCTTCAGCGGCGCTATCTGAAAGCGCTGGACCAGCAACTATACAGCCATTAAGCGGGCCTTTTTCGCGCAAAATTCGAGTTAACCGGCGGGTATCGATTTCAGCGATAGCAACGACGTTATGGGCCTTCAGAAAGTCGCCAAGGCTTTGTTCGCTGCGCCAATTACTGGCCAGCAATGGTAGATCCCTAATAACCAACCCAGACGCCCACACATGGTCAGACTCGTTATCTTCTTGGTTTGTGCCCGTACTCCCTACATGGGGATAGGTCAATGTGATTATTTGTTTTGCATAGGAGGGGTCCGTAAGAATTTCTTGATAACCGCTCATTGAGGTATTGAACACCACCTCACCCGCAGAACTTCCCTGCGCCCCTATTGCATTCCCGTGAAAGACGCTTCCGTCTTCCAATACCAGCACCGCTGTTCCAGCCACACTCACTCCTAATTACATTTTATTTATTTTGGGCAAAAAAAAGCGGAGTGAAATAATTCACTCCGCTTTTCATTTAAATTTTTGTTTTTAACATTTTTCTCAGCACTCAACACTAAACATACTGAGCGAATATGATACGGAAGCACCCCCCTACCTGTCTATTAGAAATAGCAGAATTGACGCAGAGAAATAGTCAGTGTAGAGATTTGAAAGTTATTACTAGGGAACTCAACTATTTTAAGAGCTATCTAAACAGCTATCCACCCACTTATTTAGAAAGCTGTGGTAGGTTTAACAGGACTACTCAAAGCCCCAAGACGTCTTCCATACCGTACAAACCAGGTCCTTTTGAGTCAACCCAAGCTGCCGCTCTAACCGCGCCGCTTGCAAAAGTCATGCGATTGCTAGCTTTGTGAGTAATTTCCAATCGCTCACTTGCGCCTGCAAACAGCACCGTGTGGTCGCCGACGATATCGCCAGCGCGGACAGTTGCGAAGCCAATGGTCTGATTGTCTCGCTCTTCACCCATTCCTTCGCGCCCATAGACCGCAACCTCATCAAGGTCTCTACCCAAGCTTCGCGCCACCACCTGACCCATTTTCAAGGCAGTTCCAGATGGAGCGTCTTTCTTGTGACGGTGATGGGCCTCGGATATCTCAATGTCGTAACCGTCACCTAAAACCTTCGCTGCCAACTCTAGTAGTTTGAAGCTAACATTCACTCCCACACTGAAGTTGGGTGCCATCACAACCGCTATTGACTGGGAGACCGCCTCGATCAAAGCCAACTGCTTTTCATTAAACCCAGTGGTTCCGATAACAATGGCTTTGCCAGCCGACCTGCAAACGGCAAGATTTTCAAGCGTAACGCCAGGGCTTGTGAAATCAATTAGAACGTCAAAGTTACTAGGGTCCAGAGTATCCTGGGCCACCACCTTTAAGGGCCTCCCCAAACTAAGTAAGCCCACGTCCAGACCCAAACTTGGGTCTTTCTTTGATACTGTGGCTTGGCGCAGCTCAAGCCGCCCAGTCTGCTGGGCAACAGCCTCAACTAAGGTTTTACCCATTCGCCCCGCAGCACCCGCTATAGCTATTGTGATCATTAAATCATTCCGGTTATTTAGACAACAACCCATTCTAACACGACATTATCGCTTAAAAGTCCAGTCAATTTGAGTTCAAAGCACCGGTAAAAAACTTGAAGCGCCCTAGCAATTTAGGCACACTCTGAGGCCATGAAAACACCAGCAGCGCAGATTCAGTAAGAAACTACCGCTAACTTTTAGCAAAAATTGCCCTCTATGCAGCGATTTTGAAAAAAAATGAGTGATATACCGGTCCTACATGGAACCACTAAAAAACAACGCTATGAATCGCTGGTTGCTGCGCTGTACCAAGACGTCTACCGCTATGCGCTCTGGCTGTGCAAAAACCAGCCTTTGGCTGAAGATTTGGTTCAAGAAACATTTTTGCGTGCCTGGCGGTCTTTAGAGAGCCTACAGAATGATAAAGCAGCCAAAGCATGGCTATTTACCATTGTTAGACGAGAGAACGCCAGGCTGTATGAGAGATACCGACCCGAGCTAGTCGATATCGAAGGCCAAGCGATTGCCGAAAGAGATGAAAACGAGCCTGATTTCAAAATGGACCGAGAGTTATTGCATAACGCAATCAACCGGCTCGAAAGCGAATACAGAGAACCTCTGTTGCTTCAGGTTATTGGCGGGTTCAGTGGCAAAGAGATTGCCGAAATACTAGATCTAAACAATAACACCGTAATGACTAGGCTTTTTAGGGCTCGAAGCAAATTGAAAGTTGAATTTGGCATAGATTATGAAGAACTTAATTAATAAATCACAGAACATATCGCTGCATTAACCAAACAGATCACTGAGACATAGAGCTGAATAATGAACGAAATTGATTTCCGGAAACGGGTATACACCGACCCAGCAGCGGCAGACCAAGAAATTTTGGATAGCGCCGCTAGCAACCCCGATCTGCAAAATATCCTGAACCAAACTCAAAAAATGGATGAGGATATGCGCGCGATTATGAGCGCTGTCGATATTCCTAATGGCCTCAAGGAACAATTGTTGTCCATCCCGGAAGCCGAACAAGCGAGGAGCACTTCGAGCGATACGTTAAACGCTCTCGCTGAAAAGCCCGCCGCTAATTCTGGCATTTTTCAGTATTTCGCTGTTGCGGCAAGTTTGATGTTGGCCGTTGGGATCACGTTTTCACTTACCTATAGTCCTGACTATACCCCCGTCCCAAGCGCCGCTGAAATAGCTTTTGGCAATGACGTCATCGACCATATGTACCATGAATCAAATGAGATAGAGGCTATTAACAGTGGCCTATCTCTGGATTCGGTCGGCATGTCAATGATAGTCAATGCGATGACGGGAGTTGGCACGCGTCTGGTCAGCAATTCTTTCATCGCTAAAACGCCGGTGCGCTTCGCCAAGCCGTGCAACATCATTCCGGCTTATGACAGCGCTCACTTGATGGTAGAGGGAAGCCAAGGAGCGGTTAGTGTCTTTGTTATCAATAACAGCCCCGTCAGCATTGAATTCAAAATCAATGACGACCGCTTCAACGGCATTGTGGTGCCTATGATTAATGGCAATATGGTTTTGGTAGGTGAGGCCGATGAAGATATTGGCCTGTATAAAGATTTGTTTTCAGAAAACATTGAATGGGTAATCTAAAGATCACCCTCTCATTGGCAGACAACAACCGCGATTTAGAATTGATCGACGGACATTGCCATCATTGAATCCGCTCCGGCAGATATTTCTTCTGCCAATGATTTAGCTCGCGGCAGTAAGCGGGCCATAAAGAAATCGCCCGTTTTGATCAAACCTTCGAGATGATTGCTATCACCGGTGCCTTGCGCCATTCCTTTAAAGGCTGCCGCCAGAACACGGTTCCACATATAGCAATAAAGACTTAACCCCATTAACTCCATGTAAGCATAAGAAGCAGCCCCGACTTCATCTGGATTGTCCACGCAGTTGGCAATAATTGACGTTGTGGTCTTTGACAATAGAGCCTGGGTATCCGACAGATTCTCCAAATAAGGCGCTAGCTCTACGATAGACTGGTTTTCTGCCCTGAATTCATTCATTTCACCAAGCAAAACCTCTAGCAGAGCACCTTTACTGCGAACGGTTTTCCGGCCCATTAAATCTAGTGCCTGAATACCATTCGCCCCTTCGTAGATTTGAGCGATTCGTGCATCTCTAACGTTTTGCTCCAACCCCCATTCGGCCACATAGCCGTGACCGCCTAAAATTTGTTGCCCTAAAACGCAGGAGTCGAAACCGCGGTCAGTGCAATAGGCTTTTTGAACTGGAATCAATAACGCTACCAGCTGATCTGCTTTATCACGAGCGTCCGCGTCTGGGTGGAAACGAGAAATGTCCAACTGACTTGCCGCATACATGGACAAGGCGCGTCCAGCTATAATATTAGAACGCATAGTTAGCAACATGCGCCGAACATCCGGATGTACAATAATAGGGTCAGCCATCTTTTCAACTAATTGCGGGCCAGTTGGCGCCCTGCCCTGCAATCTGTCTTTCGCATATTCTGAGGCAATTTGATAAGAGCTTTCAGCCAAACCGTTCCCTTGCAAGCCCATAGAAAGTCTTTCATAGTTCATCATAGTGAACATATTGGAAAGACCTTGATTGAGTTCGCCTACTAAAAAGCCCGTAGCCTCTTCAAAATTCATAACACAGGTCGCCGAGCCTTTGATTCCCATCTTGTGCTCGATGGAACCGCAATGAACATTGTTTTTTTCGCCCGTTAAATTGCTTTCATCATCAACAAGAACCTTGGGAACCAGAAACAAAGAAATCCCCCTAGGACCAGCTGGTGCGTCGGGTAATTTCGCCAGCACCAAGTGGATGATATTTTCCGTTAAGTCATGATCACCGGCGGTTATAAAAATTTTAGTACCAGACACTTTATATGACCCATCGGCTTGAGGAACGGCCTTAGTACGAATCATCCCTAGATCTGTTCCTGCATGTGACTCAGTCAAGCACATTGTCCCAGACCAGATACCTTCATACATCTTGGGCAGGTAGCGTTTCTTCAATTCTTCACTGGCATGGTGACTAAGGGTGAGCGTTGCTCCGGTGGTAAGAATTGTATAGAGCGCGAACGAGGAGTTAGCGCCGAACATCATCTCTTCGATGACAGCCGAAAGCAGCTTCGGCATGCCTTGGCCACCGTAGTTAGCGTCGCCGGTCAGCCCAGACCATCCGCCTTCAGCGTAGGCTTTGTATGCTTCCTTAAACCCTTTGGGCGTGGCCACTGTGCCATTTTCTAATTTACAGCCAATTTGATCGCCAATTTGATTGATAGGGGAAAGTAAGCCTTCAGATATTTTTCCTGCCTCGTCAACGATGGCGTTAATCAGGTCACCTGATACCTCTGCCGTATCTGGCATGCCACTGAACAACGATTCCGCCTGAAACACATCTGTTAATAAAAATCGCATGTCGGCAAGCGGAGCTCTGTAAGTGGCCATGGTTAAATCCTTGATTATTTTTTAAGCAATAATGAGTATAAGTGAAGCGATCATAAACATGTACTGTGTTGATCATTAACTTAGCCAACTTGCTGTCACTGCCTATACTTAGCTATCCCCGGCATTGGGGCGCACAAGATCGCCAGCAGTCACTCAATCAACGGTCAGTAAAATATGAAATCTGGAACGACAAAAACACTCAAGGAACGGCCAATAACAATTGGCGCCCAGACCCGTTCCTTCGCTAATAAGATGCTCCATGCACTGACCCCCTATGACTGCATTCTCTGCGCAGAAAACTCAACCACTAACACCAATCTCTGTCCAACTTGCAGTCAAGATCTCCCGCTTATAAAACAGCCATGCCGGCACTGCGGCGTAGAGACGGCTCAATCAGTTAGTCCGCTATTGTGCGGGGCCTGCATACTTAAAAAACCGGTCTTTCATCAGTGCGTCGCTGTTATGTCCTATGCTAGCCCTGCTGACAGGCTCATCAGCGAGTTCAAATTCAATGCAAACTTTGCTGCCGGTCTTGCCCTGGGAGAGATTCTTGCACAAGAGTTTAAACGCCACTGTGATTGTCATGGCTACCCAGATGCCATTGTCCCGATTCCTCTGCATCAGGCCCGCTTGCAAGAGCGTGGCTTCAACCAAGCCCTTGAACTCGCCAAGCAACTCACATTTTTGACCGGCACGCCGGTACTTAACAAGGTGCTGACCAGAATAAAGAACACCCTGCCCCAAACCGAAATCAAACGGGCGGGCTTGCGTAAATCAAACCTTACAAAGGCATTCGCCTGCATTGATTTACACGCTGAAGCAGGAGTTAAACATATTGCATTGGTGGATGATGTAGTAACAACAGGAGCAACTTTAAGCGAGGCTGCACGGGCGCTGTTTATCGGCGGAGCAGACAAGGTCGACTGTTTTTGTGTCGCTAGAGCGATTCGCCAGATCAATTAGCTGACGCAGGTATGATACTAAAGTGCAGGAGGCTCATCCTCGCTGAGCCTTCTCTTACTTTTTTTACTAGCCTTTTTTCTGACTAAAAAGGTGTGTTACTAAAACTGATACTTAATTGATCCGTATGCTACACGGCCATTCTGATCCAGAATACGTGTAGTAGCATTAAGTATTTGAGCACTTTCTTCATTGAAAATATTGCGGATACCGAACGAAATAATTGCTCGGTCGTTGTCGCCTGTATTCACACTATAGCCGTACTGAAAATCAACGGTGGTGATGTTATCAAGCAATTCGTTAATTTCACTAATATCAAGCTCGCTGATGTCCTTGAAGGAATCAAAATAGTTCGTTATTGCTTTTGCTCTGTGGTTTCCAAACTCCCAGCTGAGCATCAAGCTACTTTGCAGCTCGGGGCTTACAATACGGTCATTAACTGCCTGAAGATCTGATTCAACGAGCTCAAGTAAACTGCCGCTATTTTCGAATTTGTCAACATAAGTGGTTGTAGAGCTCAGCGTAAATTGACCGAACCGGCTGGTTTCCCAAACGTAAGAAGCACCAATATCAAAACCATTGCTCTCAAGATTGGAACCAAGCAGCGGGTTCTCAAGACCAAATTCGTTAATTATAGAATCTTGTATATAGAACTGCGGCTGACTGGACCACTGTTTGGCGTCTGAAGACGACGCCGCGGGACTATCTTCTACTTGCTGACGCCAAGCGTCCGCCCTGATGCTGAGCCCTTCGAAAGGGGCAAGTTGAAGCCCTAGATTAAAATTAAGCGCTTCTTGCACCATATTATTCTGGAAGCTTTTTTCCTCAACTGCACGTCCAACACTGATGCTGGGCTCTATATCGCCCAAAAACGCGCTTGGGCCAAGACTAAAGCTGGCGGCTGAATTCTGACCGGACAAAATAGAGAGTGAATCTTGTGCATTTGCGGCACCAACAAGACCCAAACCCCCTACAAAAATAGAGAGCCCAGAAATAAGCGCGAATGTCAGTGTTCTTGATTTCATTTACTTAAGCTGGCCTTTGGCCCTCGTGTTATTAATTATTATAGGCTACGCAGCGGTTAATAACCTCGCAAGAATACCAGAACGGAAGCTAAACTTGTATGAATTTTGAGGAACTGAGTCACTAACCGGAACCCCAAAAGCGGGCTTTTACCTTATCTAGGCAACTATTAAAATCGCTTCCAATATCGATATTAATTATATTTATCAGTGAGTTAAAAAGATTTGGAGGATGCCACGAAAAAAATCTTCATAGCTAAACTGGCCATTGTGCCCCAACCCACTTAGAGTTTTTTGAGGCCAGGTGACTTTGGCAGACGGTGAATTAGGTCCGCGAGATTGGGCGTGGAAGCGGCAAGCTCCAACTCAGAGCATAGCTCCGTCAGAGGAACTAGGACAAAAAGGCGCTGCGCTGCGCGTGGGTGAGGCAAAGTGAGCCGTTCATCAGCAACCACCACCCCATCAAAACTAATTAGGTCCAGATCCAAGGGTCGCGGCGCATTGGGCTCGGACCCGCTTGCGCGCTGACGGCCAAATAAGTCTTCAATTTTGTGAAGCCGACTAAGTAAATCATAAGGGGAGACTGCTATTGGGACCTCTAGCCTCGCCACCGCATTAACGAAGTCCTCAGTACCTGATTCACAGCCCACAGGGTCGGAAATATAAAAACTCGACAGCTGCACTGGGGCGGCGCAGAGCTCCTGTAAATACGGCACTGCCGCTTGCAGGGTTTGCGTCTCATTGCCCGCAAAGGAAGGCTGGTTGGCTCCTAAGCTAACAAAGGCCGTAACCGTATCCTTTGCACTATCTTTATTTATGATACTGGCCTGAAAGCTCATGGACTGAGTCAACAAAAACGCTGACATGGTCAGGATTAACTTGCGGCGTAATACCATGCCCAAGATTGAACACATGGCCTGGGCCTGGGCCATAGCCGGCAAGAATCTTATCGACTTCTTTGCGTATAGCCGCTGGCGAGGCATACAACATTGTCGGATCCATATTCCCTTGCAGTGCCACAGTCCCGTCAGCGCGACGCCTCGCTTCGGCAATATCTATAGTCCAATCCAATCCAACACCGTCTGCACCTGAAGCGACGATAGATTCTAGCCACTGCCCACCGTTTTTAGTGAAGACGATACTAGGCACCTTTCGGCCTTCGCGCTCTTTGGTGAGATTGGCGATTATCTTTTTCATATAGGCTAACGAGAATTCCTGGTAGCAAGAAGGCGTTAAGATACCGCCCCAGGTATCAAATATTTGCACCACCTGCGCGCCTGCATCAATTTGGGCATTCAGGTAGTCGGTGACAGCATCTGCCAGCTTATCCAGTAGCAAATGCATTGCCTCAGGATTGTCATACATAAACTGCTTGGCGTGGCGGAAATCTTTGCTACCGCCGCCCTCGATCATATAAGTCGCTAGCGTCCAGGGACTGCCTGAGAAACCAATAAGTGGCACGGATCCATTTAGCTCTTTGCGAATGACACTAACAGCGTTCATGACATACTCAAGCTCAGAGGCAATGTTCACCTCTGGGAGGTTCTCAACATCGGCGGCTGTGCGGATTACTTTCCGAAATTTTGGCCCCTCGCCTTCTTCAAAGTACAGCCCCTGGCCCAAAGCATCGGGAATGGTCAGAATATCTGAAAATAAGATAGCGGCGTCAAAATCATAGCGCCGTAATGGTTGCATGGTTACTTCGCAGGCCAACTCCGCATTTTTACAAAGATCGAGAAAGCTGCCAGCCTGTTTTCTCGTGGCACGATATTCAGGCAGGTAGCGACCAGCCTGGCGCATCATCCATACCGGTGTTACATCAACGGGTTCGCACATAAGCGCCTTTAGGAAACGATCATTTTTCAAGCTCACACAGATTCATCCTTTGTTTCGGTCGGCCACCGCTTAAGTGACCAAAATATGTGTAGCCAATTTTACACGAGCAGCACTTAAGCTCAAAGGCTCAGACACCAACTTAGACAGATCTTAGGCGCTATTGCAATTTTTGGATGTCAGACTGGATACCAGCAAGACTGCGAACCCAAGGGCCAGAAGCCTTAGCAGAATCGGGCAGTGCCGAAAGAAGCGCAGCGGCTGATTCCCTATCAGGAAAATTCCCGGCTACCACAACATACCAAGGCTTGCCGTTAAGGAGTGTCCCAAAATACCCTGCGCTAACAGATAGCTGCGCCGCCGTCACAAAGGCTTGAATGTTTGCCTCGGAAGCAGCTCCAACAATCTGCACAGTGTAATTAGCGGAAGGATAAGACAGGAGATTTCGCTCAAAACTGCTTAACTCATTCGCATTTGAATCTACAGTAACCGGCTCTGGGGTTCTGCCTGCAGTTCCGGTGGCTGCTAGAGGAGCTGGTGAAGATGCTATAGCGGCGGGGTCAGGCACTGGAACGGGTTTCAAGACAAGCTCAGGCTCAGGCTCAGCCGCAGCCAAAGCAACGACACTAGCGGGCTCTACTTCGGCAGTTCTGATAATAGTTCCGGTAGCTGCGCCACCTTGCTCACTCTCATCCTCAGTCACATTTTGGCTTAAGCTGGAGGCTCGCAGGCGCTGAGCAATAGCCGGCAATGAATCCTCTTCAGCAATAGCCTCGGGCGCTAATGCCGGCATGGCCGACTGCGAAGAGCTAGCAACAGGAAGTGCGCCGGAAACCGGAACAGAGATCTGTGCAACGTCCGCTTCGACCTCTTGATTCGGACGAAACATCGCAATCGCTGCAACAAACACCACAAGCAAAATAGCGGCCGCAACAAAGTATCTCGCCGCAGACGATGTTTCATCTAAAGTCGAGTCCGGAACGTCAACCTCTCGTGCTGCCGAAAACTCCTCAAGCTCATCTGCGGTAAACTCATTTTCGTCTATAGCCACGTCGGCACTGAATTGACTTTCCAAAGCCCCTAGCTCAACCCCTGCAACTCCTACATCCGCTGCGAATTCTTTATCCAAGGCATCACGTACCAATGCATTAATTGCTCCGGGCATTCCGTTAGATGAATTATGAATGGAGCCCAAAACGCTGCCCGGCAGAGGCATCTTCTGAGTATAACCAGCAATGCCTAGCTTAAATTGCACATAATCGATGGTCGCTTCACTGCCAAAACCGTCTAATTCAAATTCTGCAAGAATAGCTAACTGATCATGCTCTAATGTGTTTTCAAGCACATTTCCCAGCTGACTTTCACCGAACAAAATGACATGCATGCTTTCCGCCGCGGCACCCTTCTTCAGCGCTACAAGCTCTTTTAACACTTCGCTACTAAGCTCGTGGGCATCATCAACCTGAATTAGCAGCGACCTTGCATCCATTTGCAATTGGCCAGCTAAATGAACCACTGCATGCGCCCTATCCTGAATACTTTCAAACTCTCCAGGTAACTGCAGCGCTCCAACCAATTGATCCATAAACTGATCAGGATTCATAAACAACGTAGCGACAATATTAACAATCACAGCTTCTTCACCAAAACTTCGAGTAATGGCGGCTAGCAAACTTGTTTTCCCGCTGCCTAAGCACCCCGAAACCGAAATCAAGGACTCGCTGTACATAGCCCGCTCGACAATCTGATCACGGACTTGACTGCGATTGCCGCCTTCGAAAAACTCATTGCTAATGGCGCTCACCTTAAAAGGGTCGAAGCTAAGCTTTAATCGTTGGACGTAAGATGTCATCACTTATCTACACAGATCCTGGCCAGCGGTTAATGTTTGTTTTAGCAGCTTAATGTCGACATCAGCTTCTATATAGGCTTGGCCAATGGCCTTCAGAAGAATAAACCGAATCTTCCCCTGCTCCGCCTTTTTATCCGATGCCATTAAATCCATGAACTGCTCTACTGTTATATCGGCAGGAGGGACGACCTGCATACTAAATTTTTCTTCTAACATAAAGCGAATAGTTAAGGCATCAGCCGCACTGAGCAATCCCATCCGCATCGAAAGGTCTGCTGCCATCACCATGCCCATGGCCACGGCTTCACCATGCAAAAGTACGCCGTAGCCGCTTGCTGTCTCTATGGCATGACCAAAAGTATGTCCTAAATTGAGCAACGCTCTTACACCGCCCTCTCTTTCGTCGGCCGCTACTATTTCGGCCTTCGCTTCACAGGATATCTTTATCGCTTGAGCTATTAGCTTCGAGTCCAAGGCCAAAAGACCTTCGCTATTATCTGCCAACCATTGAAAAAAGTCGGGCCGATTGATCAATCCGTATTTTATCACTTCGGCTAAGCCCGCTTTAACCTCTCTTATTGGCAAGGTTTTGAGAAAATCAGTGCAGACAACAACACACTGGGGCTGGTAGAAAGCGCCGATCATATTTTTACCCGCTGGATGGTTAACCCCAGTTTTACCGCCCACTGACGAGTCAACCTGGGCCAGCAAGGTCGTTGGCACTTGTACGAAATTCACCCCACGCTGATAAGTGGCGGCCGCGAAACCGGTAATATCACCGACCACACCACCACCGAGAGCGAGCAGCGTTGTCTTTCGATCACACTTGGCAGCCATTAGTTCATCATAGATATGACTAATTGCATCGAGATTTTTGTACTGCTCCCCATCGGGCAAAACAATTTCCAATACTTCACGATCGTGCAGCAACGATCTGACTTGATCTAAATACAGCCGCGCTGTGGCGTCATTGGCAATCACCACAACTTTGCCAACCCCTAAGTATCCTGAAAATTTTGCCCGGTGTGACAGCAGCGTGTCTACTATCATTATCGGATAGCTTCTATCTGCTAATTCTACTGTTATGGTTTCCATTGCTTGTTCCATCAATTATTCGGACTTATCTTCAGCGTTCGGGTTGCTCAGCTGGAAAAGAATTTCATTACTCACCGCTTTCGGGCTACGGCGATTAGTATCGATTATCAGATCAGCAGCCTCTCTGTAGAGAGGGTCTCTCACCTGCATCAGTTCCTTAATTCTTTTTTCTGGGTCGGGGGTTTGTAATAAAGGCCTGTTTTTATCGCGGCTCGTTCTTTCAAATTGCTGTTTAATCGAGGCGCGCAGATATACAACAGTGCCTCTGGCAGATAACCATCGACGATTTTCAGGCGACAAAATGGCACCACCGCCGGTCGCTAAGACTATTTTCTTTCTCTGAGTCAGGATCTCGATCATCTTTGATTCCCGTATTCGAAAACCTGCCTCACCTTCAACATCGAAAATCCATGGAATATCCGCACCGGTAGAGGCCTCGATTTCTCTGTCAGAATCGAAAAAACTCATCCCCAGCTCTTCGCTTATTACTCGGCCTATGGTGGTTTTCCCAACCCCCATCGGGCCAATTAAATAAATATTATGTAACGGCTTCATCAAGTAATAAAATCTCTGAATTTCAGTGAGGCTAGTTGCACATGACTGACCAATAAGGCGCACGGGCAGGCGTACTTTTGCTCTATTCTAACAGACACTAATTTCACGGTCTCATAACAAAAACGGGCGGAGTTGATAATCAGCTCCGCCCGCTTACAGACATCGATACAGTGATGGTGAAATTATCTAATGTTGATATCGGCAATAATCTTAGGAGTTATAAAAATCAATAACTCAGTGCGGCGACTGGTACGCTCAGTTCGTTTAAACGCCCTACCAATATAGGGGAGGTCGCCAAGAAAAGGCGTCTTTGTTTCCGTTACTGTATTTTCTTCTCTAAACACACCGCCCAGTACAATAGTCTCTCCATCGTTCACCAAAGCACTTGTTTGTACCTGGTTGGTGTTAATCGCAGGTACCGCACCGGAGCCGGCAGCGACCGAGTCTTGGCGGATATCCAACTGCATATTAATACGGCCATCCGGTGTGATTTGAGGAGTAACCTCTAATGAAAGCACAGCGTCTTCAAATTCGGTTATTGAGCCGCCGGCAGTGCCGCCAGCCTGGGATTGAAATGGGATTCGTACGCCTGACTGGATAAGCGCTGTCACCTTATCTTGTGTGGTAACTTTTGGGCGAGCAATAACCTCTCCATTACCGCTACTTTCCAATGCTGACAGCTCTAATTCGATCAAACCATTTGCGCCAGTGAAGCCGATTGAAAAAGAGGACGCGGCAAGATCGCCCACCCCCAAATCAACAGCAAGAGCATCTGGAAAACTGATCTCGCCTACAGGAATAGGCACAGCAGCTATCGCTTGTGCGATAAGCGCGCCTATCAGACTAGGGTCTGTACCATCTTGCACAGCCGCTGTTCTGGCGGCATCACCAGCGGAAACAGCCTGCTGAATAGCTACCTGCCGCGCGTTTTCATTGCTTAATACTTGTCCTGTTGTAGCCTGAGAACCGCCATAGCGAATATTGTCGCCAGTTGGTGCGCTTCCGGCTCCGCCCCATCTAATACCAAGGTCTCGGCCAAAATCTGTAGAAACGTTCACGATCCTTGCCTCTATCAGCACCTGACGAACGGCAATATCTAAGCGCGCTAGCATCGCTCTGACTTCTTGAAGTTTTTCTTCTATGTCCCTGACAATAATAATATTGGTTCGAGGGTCAACCGAAGCGGTGCCTCTGGCTGAAAGAATGCCGCCGCCGCCCGCTGCGCCGTCGTCTGGCAAGCCTACGGCATCCGCGCCAGCGCCAACACCGGTAAGGAGCAATAGAATTTCCTGCGCATCGGCATAATTAACCTGCACGAACTCTGTAAACATCGGAGCCAAGGCCTGCGCTTGCTGAAACGCCTCAAGCTCTAGTTGATCCTGCGCCGCAATTTCCTCTGCCGGTGCCACATACAACACGTTGCCTTCCAACCGACTACCAAGGTTTCTAGACCTAAGCACCAGTTCTAACGCTTGATCCCAAGGCACGTTTTCCATCTGAATAGTTATGTTTCCGGAAACCGCATCACTGGCGATAAAGTTAAACTCATAGTAATCCGCGAGAATCTGCAAGACTGAGCGCACAGGAATATCTTGAAAAGAAAGCCCCCCAACTTCGCCTACATAGCCGGCTGTATCTGAATTTCCAGAGACATTGATTGATGGTGGCCGAACGCTCACGGTATAAATATTGCCGCTTTGAAAGGCAACGTATTCGTAAGTGCCGTCTACATCAATCACAACGGTTGCCCGACCTGATTGTCCCAGCACATCGACTGTACTGACATTGGTGGCAAAATCGCTTACGTCAAAACGACGATTTAAATCCTCGGGAACCCCGGTATCGGCGAATTCAACATAGACTCTAGCGCCAACCTGTTCAACACTGCCAATCACTTGATCACTTGACAGCTCAATAACAACCTGGCCCTCATCTTCGTCACCGCGCCTGAAGTCTACGTCAACTATCTCATTTTGACGGCTACCGGCAATACTTGAAAATACCTGACCGACTGCAGCCACACCGCCGCCACTTCTACTGTCGTTGCCAACCTGAATTGTCAGCACATTGCCCGCTAAACTCGACTCATAATTAACTAGTTGATCCAGATTCACGACCAGCCGCGTTCGGCTGCCATCATCCAATACCATGACACTTTGAGCATTATTTGAATCGATATTGAATCTTTGCTGGGCCAAACCGCTCGCAACACCGTCAAGGTCTAGAGAGATACGAGCAGGATTATCAAGAACAAAACTTGATGGATCAGGAGGCACTGAATCAAACGTTAACTGGATTTCAATACTGTCGCCAGGCAAGTTAGCGAAACCGATACTGTCTAATGTTATCGACTGCTGAGCATAGCTATTAAATGATACGCCAAACGTCAGCGCAATAAGCATAGCCCACTTAAACACCTCGGCTGCGCCACTCATCGTTAGCTTTTCTATTTTTTTCTCAATCATTTTTAACATACCCATTGCCTTAACTCACTCAAGCTATTGCAGAGTCAGCGTTTGTGGTCTCTCTACCCAACCGTCATTACCGCTTGGTACTATTTCTCTAATACTCATTTGGGTTTCACTAACAGCCTGAACTCGGCCATAGTTACGTCCCAGATAGCTTCCTACACCAACCCGATGCACTTCACCGAAGCCATCTTCAATAAGTGCTTCGTAAGTTTCTAGCCTAAATAGCATCCCGACCATCTTTAGTTCGCTTAGCGACTGGCTTTCTAGCAGTTCTTTCTGTCGATCAAGATCTGGCTGAACGTCTAAAGCAAGTTGCTGAGATTCATTAGCCCTTATAATCAGCGGCGTATCAAATGGGCTGCGCTGAGAAGCTGCGCTGTAGATAAACCCTTCATAAGGCACAAAGATTGGGACCGGCTCAACCTGTGCCACCGGTCTCTCCTTCACACTAGTTATAAACCCTTGTAGATCAGAAAAATTGTCATTGCTCCCGCAGGCCGCAAGCAACGTTGACAGACAAACAATCTGCATAACTCTATGTTGTTGAATAGATAAAATCATTACAGCTCGGCATCCACGTCCTTATATCGATAAGTTTTTGCAACAATACTCATATTTAAATAGGTATCGCTTCTGGACTGAATCGTAAAATCATGAAGCGTAACGATTCTGTCGAGACTCGCCAGACCGCTTACGAAACTACCAAAATCGTGATAATCACCAACCACATCAATATCGATTGGCAGTTCAATATAAAATTCTCGAACGGCTTCTTCTGCGAGAGCTATATTTGAAATTTCGAGGCCGCTGCCCTCGCCTGTGTCAGTTACATCGTCCACCAGGCCCGGCACCTCTGTTGCCGATGGCAACTGCCTTAGCAGCTCTGTGAAAGACTCTTCCATCTCAAGAGTTTGAGCGCGATATTCTTCTAAATTAGAAGCAAGAAAAGCCTTCGCTTCAAACTCCGCTCGGATAGTGATTTCTTCAGCTGTTGACGTTGCCAGCGCGGATTGAAGGTTTTGAACGTGAAAAAAGTATCCAGCTGCCAAACATCCAGAAAATACCACAATAACGATAATTGCTTTAACCGGTGACGGCCAAACACCCATGGTGTCCAGATCTTGCAGATCGGCCCAATCAAATTTTTGTAGGTCGGTAACTAAATTTGTAATAACAGACATAGGCGCCCTTAAACCTCTTCCTGCTGTTCAGGCAGGTCTAGTGTCACAGTCAATGAAAAGGTAAAAGCTTCTGTCAAAGAATTAGCCGCGCCACTCGCCGCGGTGATATCACTTAGATCTGGATCTCGAAACCAATCCGAGGCCTCCAAATTACGCAATAATTCAGTGATCCGCGAATTAGATTCAGCAACACCGTCGATAGCAATTCTTCCACCTACCCGCTCGAGTGTTTTATAGTAAATACCATCTGGCAGCGTGTTAACAAGCTCATCAAACATCCTAACGATTAATGGACGACTACCCTGTAAATCGGTAATCACGTTCATACGCGCACGAATATCTTCTTTTTGTTGGCGCAGTTCTGTGATTTCTGCCACTCGTTCATCAAGTATAGTGATTTCGCTGCGAACAAAATTATTGCGTGCCGATTGCGTGTTTATTTCACCGACAAAATATCGATCGGCTAATAACACCAAACCACCAGCGATGATCACAATACCCACCAAGATATTGGTAAATTCTCGTTTGCGCTCTTCCCTTAGCCGCTCGCGCCAGGGTAGAAGATTAATTTGCGCCACTAGTATTCACCCCGCATGGCAAGCCCGCAGGCTATTAATAGCGAAGGAGCATCGTTTTTCAGCATCGTTTTATTAACTTTCGATCCAATGACCAAATCCTCAAACGGATTAGCAACACGGGCCGGAGTAGACAGACTTTCTTGTACTAGGTCACTCAATCCTTCTATAGCAGCGACACCGCCGGCCAAGAGAATATAATCAACTTCGTTATAGTGACTTGATGAGAAAAAGAATTGCAGTGTCTGACTTATTTGCTGCACTACCGCGTCTTTAAAAGGCGCTAGTATCTCATGCTCATACTCTTCAGGCAGACCACCGCGCTTCATAGCAGACTCTGCCTCGGCCGCACTCAAACCAAATCGGCGCTGAACTTCTTCAGAAAGCTGGTTGCCGCCAAACACTTGCTCCCGGGTGTAGATGGTCTTGCCGTTTAAAATGACATTGAGCGTTGTCATCATCGAGCCTATATCGACAATGGCTACTGTTTGCTCATCTTGCGAGCCTATTTGTTGGGCCAACAAGGTGTAAGTTCGCTCGATTGCATAGGCTTCAATATCGACAACTTTTGCCGTCAGCCCCGCCAGCTCTAATGCCGTGACTCTGGCATCAACATTCTCTCGCCTGCATGCAGCCAGCAGCACTTCCACCATGTCAGGGCTTCGCGGGGAGAGTTCTTGGCGCTCAAAATCGATCGAAACCTCATCAAGTGGATAAGGAATATATTGGTCCGCTTCTACAACAATCTGATTTTCCATCTCGGTATCAGAAAGTGATGCATTCATTTCGATGGTCTTGGTGATTACCGCTGAACCAGCCACAGCGACTGCTGCACCTTTCGTTGTAGGCTTCATGATGCTGATGGCCTGACTGATACACTCACCCACCGCATCGATATCACTGATGTTTTTCTCAACCACCGCGTTAAGCGGCAATGGCCGGATAACGTAGTTATCGACCTTATATTTAGCCCCAACCGAGCTCAGCTGCAGCACCTTTATTGATGTCGAACTAATATCGACACCCAGCAAAGTACTGGACTTCTTTCCAAAGCCACTAAACGAACTGAATTTGCTAGTTAGTTTTTCTAGCACAAGTTTTTCCCTCAAATCCCCAAAAACCGCGACCCTTGTTCTGGCCTCTAATAAAACCTATCTGTGGCGCTAATAGCCTTTAAACGTTCTAAGAGCCCTCCTTAATACCATAATTTATCAATTTATCAACAGCCTGACTATCTTATAAAGAAATGTTTCCCTTCCAGATTTGGATATCGGCCTGATAAAAAATTTATAAAGTTATCAATTAATTATCAAACTTTCACAACTAAAAGCCTCACCATTAGATAATGAACTAGGAGATTCTGTAATTCTTTAAATCGAGTCACGCTGCTGAGCTGCGAATAAAGTCGACTAATCAATGGGAGATCCGCTCATCTGACGTACCACCCCTAATCCTTTGGCCGCTGCTCTTATCACCATGCTCGGCAGTCGTGGCCAAAAGAAATATCGCTCAAGCCCCTGTTTCTGTGCACCGGTTGCTTGAAGTATGGCCTTTAACCCAAGAAAACCCCAGAATTACATCCCATTGAAAGTTCCCGAGTGTATACTCATCATTCTTTACTCGATGATAAGCGAGTTAATGCGAAAACAGAATCGATTAGCTGCACACACAGATCAGCATTCGCGTTCCATCACATTCAGTTAAATGCTGTGGATGTTTGTTCGCCAAGCTTGAGAAGTTAAAGCCGCAAATGGATCAAACCTAGGTGCACCTCAAATTAAACACCATCGCCAAAGCTGCTAGGCTAGCTTTCCTTGCCGGAAGCGCTGGCGTGGTCATGACCTTGAGTGCGGCCTATTTGTATTTGGCGCCGCTATTGCCTGAAGCGGATACCTACCGCAATGTTCAACTCGAAACGCCGCTGCGGATATACACTTCTGATGGGCGGCTCATTGACGAAATAGGCAATCGCCGAAATCCGGTTATTTATGAAGAAATCCCCCGAGTCCTCCTTAATGCAGTGATAGCCACTGAAGATTCACGCTTCTATTCTCACCCAGGAGTTGATCTGCAAAGCTTGTTACGGGTTTTTTATGGCGCTATTCGAGGTCAAAGAACCGGCGGCGGTAGCACTATCACCATGCAACTCGCCAAAAACCTCTCCTTTGACAGTGACAGCATCTATTTGCGAAAACTTAAAGAGATCCCCTTTGCCCTGCAAATTCAGCGGGAACTCAGCAAAGAGGCGATCCTTACCCTTTACCTAAATACGATTTACTTTGGTGCGGGTGCTGACGGCATCGGCGCAGCTGCTTACGTCTATTATGGAAAAGAAGCTAGTGAACTAACCCTAGCAGAGTCTGCAATGATGGCCTCGCTATTGCCCTGCCCATCGACCTGCAATCCACTTAATAGCGGAACTCGCTCCATCACTCGCCGAGAAGTCAGACTTCGCAACATGCTCC
>Ga0208413_1000976_pt1 | contig 19703 bp, 20 predicted proteins | sample AntAceMetag02UKD_FD_184761 | JGI IMG/M metagenome (GOLD analysis project Ga0208413, IMG submission 184761) | Saline lake microbial communities from Ace Lake, Antarctica - Antarctic Ace Lake Metagenome 02UKD (SPAdes) (version 2) | ecosystem: Environmental > Aquatic > Non-marine Saline and...
GGACTTACTCAATAGAGAACTGCTTATAACTATGCGAGGCAGCGGCACTCCTACTATTGCTTCGATCGGTCCCGATTATGTGCGAGACGCAGGATACAGGGTTCCTCGCGGCAAACTCGGCCTAGATCTCTACTAAATATATCCATTCAAGCAAATCCCAGTAAGGCAGCTTACTGGGATTTGATAAGCAGCGGCTCATCTAAAATACTGGTTTTGTGTGGGTCATTGAGACAAGTAACCTTCAGGCGTGTAAATGATAGTGCTAGGGAATTCCATCTTCCTAACATCGGAATGGCCGACAAAAATACCATCCTCAGCTTCTCTGCTGGCGCCATAGCTGCGCATAAAGTCATTTTCAGACGCGCGTTCAGGCATCTCACCAGCCAATGCCATTCTCACTATCTTGGCCACCTGCTCTGGCTTTTCCCGCTGCGGATAATGCCCTGCCGTTGGTAGAACCCAGAATGAACTTTCTACCTCACGATCATTTAGATAATTCAGCCAAACATAATTAGGAATCCGAATAGGGTTGATGTCGTCTAGCAAGCCCCACATATAGGCCACAGGTACTGGGCTGCGAGTTAAATTGTCCAACCACTTGAATTCATTTTCAGCGCGCTCCAATAAATACCGACCCACATGCAAAAGCGCGCTAATTCCGTCATTGAACTGAAAGATATCAGAATAGGCCAACTCCTCCGGACTTCCACTAGTCCTTCTCGGCGCAGCTTTGCGTGCCGCAATCATAGCCGGCCCCTTTTGTGCATCTAACAGGGTATATTGGAATGGCACCAGGTTTGCTAGCGGCAAAAACATCCCACTATTGGAAAGAAAATGATAGTTGATGTGGTATTCAGGATTCGAGCTATCTAAATAGCGCCCTAGAAAGGCAAGACCAATACTGACGCCTCTGTCATGAGTAAATAAAGCAAAATCATCAAACTCCACAACCTCCCTGACAAAATGATCCAGTAATCGAGCATTATCATCTAACATGTAGGAGAAGCCATCGAGCGGCTTATCCGAAAATCCTGAACCAGGAAAATCAAGCGCTGCAATGTAGTAGTCGTCTTGCAATAGTGGAATCAGCTTGTAGAAATCAAAACTTGAATTTGGAAACCCATGGACAATTAACAGCTGTGGTTTTGAGCTATCGCCAAAGGTCTGATAGAAGACATTCAGTTTTGCATTGTCGTTATTTGCAGTTGTTGATGTCCACTCAAAGTAACTACCGCCGTCATGCCACTGCTCGGCGAGGTCAGAATAAAACTCAAACTCTTGTGCTTGCACGAGACCTGATAAAAATAACAACCCATAGCTAAGCGTTCTAACCAGAAATCTTTTCAACATTTATTTATCCCCCAAAAGCCCAGAGCGACCAGCCGCTTCCCGTTCGAATTTAGATCGGCTAGCGACCTTGAATGCATACCGACTAAACGAGCAAGTGGCTAGGCAAGTGCCCTATCAGTTTTCACCCCAACAGTTTTCACCCCAACCTTTCTCGCTCGATCACGATCCAAATCGATTAACTAGAAATTTAGTTTAACCCCACCGTTGATTACAAAGCCATCAAGAGGCGCATAGATGTCGTTAAACACCGGGTTCGCAAGGGAACCTGTAAACAATGGGTCGTAGCGGGTCTGACGCGTGTCAGTAAAATTTTCGAAATTCAGGAAAAAGGAGAAGTCATCGCTAAATATTTTTTCCATCATCAACCCGAATATCCAATAATCCCTACTTCGACTGCCGTCGGTAAGCTGCTGGGAACTAAAATAATAAGCTTCCAACCCTATCCGCAGATCATCCTCGCGCTCATAAACTAGGACTGTGTTGACTCGTTCTTGGGGAATCAACGGAGAATCGAAATTGCTGCCCTGCCGATGCTCCACAACATCGGCATGAGTGTATCCAAGGAACAATTTTAGATTCTGCCAGCGCCACACCGCATTAATTTCAGTTCCGCTTGTATCAAGATAATCATTTATTTGACGGTAGACAAATTGACTTTTCCCTTCTGGCACCAAGCTCAGAGGATCATCTACCCGAGTGTAAAACAACAGCCAATTAATATTAAAAGACAGATCATTGGTCAACTGAAATGACCTATTTATATCAACATTGATCCCGGCCGATCGCTCAGCTTCGAGATTATCCGAATCCAAAGGAAGCACTCCCCTAAATTGAAGCATCTCTGCCCCTTCGGTAAAAGGTGTGGGCTCTTTATATCCTAACCCACCGCCGACTCTTACGGTTGTATTGGAAGACGGTGTAAACAGCAGCGAGATCCTAGGCAATACAAAACTGCCATAGTTGGAGGTGTGATCTACTCTTAAACCACTTTCCAGAATTAGGTTTTCACCCAGCGCAATAGTACCCTGAATAAAAGCCCCTAAAGTACGACTACTGAAGTCATGAGCGAGTGCCTGCACTTCCCCTGCCTGATCGAAATCATCAGTCCAAAGATTGAAACCTGCAATCCACTCACCCGTGCCAGCCTCTCTGAGTATGTGAGCCTCACTAAAGCTTGAGACTTGTGTTCCGGAGAAATTGAAATCAGGAATTTGCAGGTCTCGGTCAAAATAATTAACGCTATTGCGAAGCACCAATTCATCGCCAGAGGCTAGGTGATAGTTGAATTGAAATTGGGTAGCTAAGCGCGTTGTCTCACTGTCCTCAAAATAAGCCGGCTGATTCCTGTTGCCTTCGATGTAATCCATGCTGCCACCCAGACGATCTTCGACTACAGCACTCACACCGAAGCTGAGCTCGCTGTTTTCGCTTTCAACAAACAAACGTGGACTGAATGTAACGCGCTCGAATTCCGGAATCGCGCTGATGCCATTGTCAGCTGGGTCATAAGCCTCACTTCGGTTAATCGAGGTAAATAATGTTGCACCGAGCCCATCATTCATTCCGGAAAAAAAACCGCTGGCATCCAAACCCCCTGCGGAAGTTCCATTCAACAATAAGGAGCGCTCTGATTCTGATCCAGGAGTTTTGCTAATAAGATTAACCAACCCCGCGATAGCACCCCCTCCGAAAAGCGTTGAAGAAGCACCTTTTACAAGTTCAACCTGCTGCAAGTCCAAAGGTGCTATTTGCAATAAGCTTAAGCCCCCGGAAAAACCACCATAAAGCGGCATACCATCGCGCAAGAGTTGTGTGTACTTGCCATCTAGCCCTTGAATACGAATACTGGAATTAAAGCTGGTTGCCGAAGTTTGCTGCACATAGATACCTGTGCTTTCATTAAGCAGCATACGAATGCTGCCTGGCTTCATATTGACCTTTTCGTTGATCTCCTCGGCGCCAAGCACTTCAACTCGGGTAGGCTGCTGGGCAAAGCTGCGCCGGCTGCGGGTTGAGGTGATGACGATTTCTTCGACCCTTTCTGCGATTTTTCCTGCAACATTCTCATCGCCAGCCTTTTCTTGTGCCAACACATTGCCCAAACTGAAGATACTTACCGCAAATGCGCACATATAGGGCGCCGGCTTGGCCAGAAATTCCGTAAGTGAGGTAATTTTGATTTTTTGACTAATTCTTGAGGGGGCTAACAAAGCTTAAATCCAAAGTGATATTTTAATCGATTCGTCGGATGACATAGCAATGGTAGCTCAAGTAAGCGCTACGACACTACGAAAAGACCCACTTAAACGCTTCAGAATCAGCTAAACGGCTCTCGGAGTCAGACCAGCTGTTTTCACAGCCACGATTTCGAGCGAACGCTCTATAAAAGACCCAGTCACAGGCCTCAACAAGACAATTCTCTTTTAGAACTTCCAGTTGACAACCCCCGATACCCATAATAGTCTCGGGACATACCAAATAATTAAGGGCTTACTAATGAAAAGAATAAAGATTGCCGCACTTTCCACCGCAGCGCTATTGCTAAGTTCAACTACTCTTGCTGGCGAAGGTTTCTCGCCTGACGAAGCATTTCAGACCATGCTGAAGCTAGAAGGTACTTGGACGGGAGAAGCGCAAGTAGTTCAACTGGGTCAAGATAGAGAAGCTGCATCTGTATCAAGCACTACTGTTTCATTCAAAAACATTGGTAATTCTTCAGTGATGCAAACATTTGCCGCTGGCACTCCATCAGAAATGATCAGCATGTACCATCAAGATGGCAAAAATGAGCTTATTCATACTCATTACTGTGCTATCGGAAATCAACCTTCAATGACTTTTGCAAGTACCGGCCAAGAAGGTGTTATTGATTTTAAATTCACAAAAGGCACCAACATGGACGTGGATGCGGATTATCACGCTCACGCCAGCAACATGAAAATCATTGATGAAGACACTTACGTAACTCGCACTGAAAACTGGGGAAACGGAAAACTAATGTCTCATCGCTACACCACAATGAAGCGTGTTAAGTAATAAGAAATATCAAGCTTGGAAAGTAAAAAGGGCGCAACTTAAGTTGCGCCCTTTTTTGTGAGTAAAATCCTGCTTAACTTGAACAAGCTAGGATATTTACTCCGACACCCCACATCCTCACTCCTCACACCACACCAAAATCGAGACCTCACACCTTAAATTAAAAGCACTCTAAATCAAAAAAGATTAGAATACTTACTGACGCACGGAAAATCTGAGAACCAATTGATGCCCAAACCTGTAGCACGCTATAAACAATATCTCTGGCTTGTCTTGCTTAGTCTATTGCCGGTAGCTTTATTCGCACATGGAGTTGATGAAAGCACGCAGCAGTTTCTCATCACCAATCAAGGCAGAGCAATTGTACCTTTCCTCTATATTGGCGCTAAACACATGCTTACAGGATATGATCATCTTCTGTTTTTAGTGGGTGTGATCTTTTTCTTATACAGAACCAAAGACGTTTTGATCTACGTAAGTTTCTTTACTGTCGGTCACAGCCTCACACTCCTTTATGGCGTATACAACGACATACAAGTGAATGCCTTCTTAATTGATGCGGTCATTGGTCTTTCCATCGTTTATAAAGGCTTTGATAATCTCGGCGGTTTCAAGCGCTTGACCGGCTTTCAGCCGGATACTCGACTTGCTGTATTAATCTTTGGCCTGTTCCATGGCTTTGGGCTTGCAACAAAACTGCAAGAGTTTAGCTTTGGAGGAGATGGTCTGCTGCAAAATTTGCTCGCGTTTAATGTTGGGGTTGAGATTGGTCAGTTTATCGCACTTAGTTTTGTTCTTATTGTGCTCAGCTACTGGCGCCGTTTTGACAGTTATCTAAAATTCTCAACCATCAGCAATACATTATTAATGAGTGGCGGGGGCATCCTTACGCTTTATCAACTTACCGGATTTTTTGTCGCACCTGGAGCCTAGCATGAGTCAAGATAACCTCCCCATTCAGTCTACAAAGACTTTGGCAAAAGCGCTAATAGCGGCTTGCAGCATTGCCTTGGTTATTTTCGTCACGGTAGTGCTTCCCGCTGAATACAACATTGACCCTTCGGGTGTTGGCGGCGCCTTGGGTTTAACGGTTCTCGCAGCACCTTCATCTAGTCCCGCTTCAAGTACCGACACCAACACGGCCGATACAGAGAATAGAGACGATGTGACAGCAATTATCATCGCGGCTAACAGCGGTCTGGAATACAAATTTTTTGTCGAGCAATATGAAGAATTAAATTACGAATGGAGCAGCGGCAGCGATCTCTATTTTGATCTCCATGGCGAGCCACAAGGAGACAGCACCGGGTTTTTCAAAAGCTTTGCTGAGGCCACAAGTAGCGAAATGAAAGGCTCGATTATTGCCCCTTTCACTGGTTCTCATGGCTGGTACTGGCGAAATAGCAGCAACCAAGAAGTCGTCGTAAGTCTCAAAACTAACGGGATATACGAAATTATAGGCCTAAAGTAGCGCAACCTTCGCTTGCCCAAGCCAACACTGGCCAGCATGAAACCGCTTTTCCTGGTCGCGCCAGTATTAAAATAAGCGAATTGTCCTGCCACCTACTATGGAGGTTCAATGTGATATCGTTGCATACGCGCCCACTGGTGTTAGCTTGTGGCAAGATATTTGCTTCATAGTTAGTGTAACTGATATCTAATTTACAGCTCATTAAACCAGCTAACAGCAACGGGGACTTATGGACTGCGATATTCTCATTATCGGGGGAGATGGAGATCTAGCCAAACGAAAGCTCTACCCCGCCCTTTATCATCTAGAGCAGACTGGCCGCTTATCCGATTCGCTGCGTATCGTGGCCCTCGCCCGGAGGGATTACAACGACAGTGATTGGGTGGCCAACGTACGTCAGTGGTTCGATGATTTCCAAGACCAAAGCCTGGACGAGAGCCTATGGTCTAAATTTGCCCGCCGATTGCACTATGTCAGCGGCGATGCCACTGGCGAGAAGGACCTACAAAAAACGAGAAACGAGTTCTTTCTCAACAAATCCAGAGACTTGGTGGTTTACCTCGCAACGCCTCCTTCTATATTTGCTCCGATATGCCAGTCACTCTGGGCCGTGGGCTTAGCTCGAGCCGATACAAGAATTGTGGTTGAAAAACCGCTGGGGGAAGATCTCAGCTCCTTCCTGTCTATCAATAAAAGCCTAACCTCTATTTTTTTAGAGGAACAGGTGTATCGCATAGACCATTATATGGGCAAGGAAACTGTCCAAAATCTACTAGCGATGCGATTTGCTAACGCTCTATTTGAGCCCCTGTGGAACAGTAATTATATAGACCATGTGCAAATCACACTGGCAGAAACGATCGGTATAGAAAATCGCTGGCAGTTTTACGATGATGCGGGGGCCATGCGCGATATGGTGCAAAACCATTTGCTGCAGCTCCTTTGCTTGGTCGCTATGGAACCACCGACAAAGATGAACCCTCAGTCTATTCAAGATGAGAAAGTAAAAGTGCTTCGAGCCCTAAAACCAATGTCCAGCGCGGAAATTAAAAGCAACACTGTCCGAGGTCAATATCAGGGCGGTGCGGTGCATGGACAAGCCGTACCAGGCTATCTTGAAGAAGAAGATGCTAACCTAAAATCAGAAACAGAAACCTTCGTCGCTCTAAAAGCAGAAATTAATAACTGGCGCTGGGCAGGTGTCCCTTTTTACCTACGCACAGGCAAGCGAATGCCGAGGAAGATGTCCGAGATTGTTATCCAGTTCAAGGAAGTCCCTCATCATATATTTGGAGAGTCCGCAGACAACACCAAAGCTAACAAGCTGGTCATTAGATTGCAGCCCGACGAGGGGATCGAATTACTGCTGATGAACAAGATACCGGGCCTAGATGAACCTCAGAAACTTGCACCCGTGTCTTTAAACCTATCTCTGTCAGACGCCTTCACTGGACAAAGAGTACCTGACGCCTACGAACGCTTGTTGTTCGACGTAATGCGCTCCAATTCATCGCTATTTATGCGGGCTGACCAACTCGAAGCTGCGTGGCAATGGGTGGATGAAATCATTAAAGCTTGGTCCCAATCAAATTCAAAACCTGTTGGCTATCCTGCGGGTAGCTGGGGCCCATCTGCTAGCGTCGCCATGATTGCTCGTGATGGTCGCCAGTGGGATGATGAGTGAGGCGGCACGCACATGGCGTGGAATCTAAATAGCTTCGCAAATAACGATGAGTTGAGCGATCAACTGTGTCATGACATAGCAGAGCAGTTGCGCTCGAAAATCGCCAACGATGCACTCGCATCTCTCGTGGTTTCAGGAGGCAGCACTCCCGAGCTCTTGTTTACCAAACTCAGCCAACAACCACTGGATTGGTCGAAGGTGGTTGTGACCCTAGCAGATGAGCGCTGGCTGCCTGCCACTCATGCAGATGCCAACGCTAGCCTTGTAGAGCACAGATTGCTGCAAAACCAGGCTGCGAGAGCAAAATTTGTGTCCTTAACTGAGACAACAGAGTCACCCTTCGGCGTCGAGGCTCATGTAAACCAAAGACTGACAACCTTACTAGCTTGGCCGCTCTGGACAGTTGTTTTAGGGATGGGTAACGACGGCCATACCGCGTCACTGTTTCCCGGCGCTGCCACACTAAACAATGCCCTTGTTGGTTTTAACTCCGCCGGCGAGAAATCACTTTGCTGTGCACTAAACCCGCCCACGGCAGCTTATCAGCGCATGACGCTTACCGCCCCGGCGTTACTCAATTGTAGAAATTTAATCCTCTATATCAGAGGCAAAGAAAAGCTAGAAGTTCTAGAAAGGGCAATCCGAACCGGCCCGACAGAGGCTCTGCCTATTCGCGCCTTTTTAAATCAGGATTGCGTGACCATGCAAATTTACTATAGCGAACAGTAATCAATTCGAGGAAAACCTATGTCAACTTACACACCAACTATAGATCCGCGATTGGAAGCTATTACCGCAGACCTAATCAAGCGCAGCCAAAAAACCCGTAAAGACTACCTTGCGCGAATGCAGGCCAGCCGAGATCAAGACCCACCTAAACAGAGTTTATCCTGTGGCAATCTCGCCCACGCCTATGCTGCGTGCAACAGCGAAGACAAGCAAACCATCAGGCTCATGCAAAGCGCAAACTTAGGCATCATTAATGCTTATAATGACGTTCTGTCGGCCCATCAACCGCTTGCTCACTACCCTGATATCATTAAAAAATATGCGGCTGAACTAGGCTCATCTGCTCAGGTTGCCGGCGGAGTGCCGGCTATGTGCGACGGTGTTACTCAAGGCAGGGTAGGCATGGAGCTAAGTCTATTTAGTCGTGATGTGATAGCGATGGCGACCGCAGTCAGCCTCTCTCACAATGTATTTGATGCTGCACTGTGCCTAGGCACTTGTGACAAAATAGTGCCCGGAATGTTGATCGGAGCACTCCAATTTGGTCATTTACCTGTCGCCTTTTTCCCCGCAGGTCCGATGTCTACGGGTATTTCTAACCTCGAAAAAGCCGCGGTTCGACAGCGCTATGCCGAAGGCAAGGCATCTAAAGAAGAGCTTCTGGACGCTGAATCCGCCTCTTACCACAGCGCGGGCACCTGTACTTTTTATGGTACTGCAAACACCAACCAGGTATTGATGGAGGTGCTGGGGGTGCAGTTGCCGGGAGCGTCATTTGTGAACCCTGAGCAACCCTTGCGCCAAGCTTTACTTGAGGAAACTACTCGTCGTCTGATTGTGCTTGCCAATTCCGGCACTGCGAATCTTGCAGATGTAGTGACCGAGAGATCCATCATTAATGCCTTGGTAGCGCTACTAGCAACCGGCGGCTCAACAAATCACACAATTCACTTGGTTGCCATTGCCAGAGCGGCTGGGATTCAATTGAACTGGCGGGACTTCGATGCTGTCTCCAAAATCGTGCCGTTATTGATGCGGGTCTACCCCAATGGCAGTGAAGACATCAATGCCTTTCAGCGTGCTGGAGGAACTGCATTTTTATTCAGAGAACTACGCCAATCTGGCCTACTCAATGATGAAGTAAAGACCATAATGGGTGACGGCCTTGAGGCTTATGAGTATGCACCAACGCTTGTAAACGGCGGGACAGAAACCGCAGCTAAGGTAATATGGAAAGATAAAATAACCGAGTCCGCCATACCGGAGGTACTTAGCCCAATGCGCAGTCCCATAGCATCAGAAGGTGGACTAAAGCTGATTTCTGGAAATTTAGGTAGTGGCATAGTTAAAATTTCAGCGGTAAAACCCGAGCATCGCCATGTCAAAGCACCATGCCGAATCTTTAACGATCAACCAAGTTTCAAAGCAGCTTTTGAGGCTGGAGAATTAGACCGCGATTTTATTGCAGTAGTAAGATTTCAAGGACCTAGGGCCTGTGGTATGCCAGAGCTACATCAACTCACCCCCTATCTCGGAGTTTTACAGGACCGTGGTTTTCAGGTTGCGCTAGTCACTGACGGGCGTATGTCCGGCGCGTCAGGAAAAATTCCTGCGGCCATTCATTTATCGCCTGAAGCTGATGCTGGCGGACCATTGGCACGCCTGCAAGACGGTGACATTTTGGAACTGGATTCGGTCAATGGAAAACTTAATGCACAAATAACAGCAGCTGATTTTCAGAACCGCAAATTGGTTAAGCATACACAAGATAATGACACGCTAGGTCGCAGTTTATTTACAAGTTTCCGAAACGCTGTGGAATCACCTGACCTAGGCGCATCCACTTTTCGATTTTGATAGCAAGCCAATACAGCACGGAGCTAAGCGTGAATTCATTCAAAGACTTATTACAGAAAATTAGAATTGTTCCAGTCCTGACAGTAACGACAATCGAAGAAGCTGTTTTGACGTGCAAGGCACTGCAGTCAGGGGGCATAAACGCCGCCGAAATCACCTTAAGAACAGCAGCTGGGTTCGCAAGTATTGAGGCAGTAAAGTCCGAGCTAAGTGATTTTATAGTCGGTGCCGGCACAGTGAAAACACCTTACGACATGGAGCAAGTCGCAAAACTGGGAGTCGATTTTGCAGTAAGTCCCGGACTCACAGACGAGCTTGGAGAATGCGCCGACGCCTTGAACTTAGCCTTCCTACCGGGGGTAGCCACTGCATCTGAACTGATGCGAGGACTTGTTGCTGGCCGCCACTGTTTCAAGTTATTCCCGGCCGAAGCTGTAGGCGGCACGACTCTTTTAAAATCATTGGCCGCGCCATTCCCCGAAGCCAGCTTTTGCCCGACGGGCGGCATAAGTTCGGACAACTACAAGTCTTATCTAGCTTTGCCCAATGTAATCTGTGTTGGAGGTTCTTGGATGGTCAGCCGTGAGCTTATTGAAGGCAAGCAGTGGCATAAAATTTCTAGACTCAGTGAGCAGGCCATGTCGATTTCATAGTGCTGTATTAGAGCAACAACATGAATTAGAGAGCTAAGGTTTAGCAATCCATATTTGCGCCACAGCTTGCGATTTAAGAAGCTTCTAGTCCCTGACATTTCCAACCAATAACGAATGAGGAGACGGCATCGCAGTGAAATTCTCTAACAGTGGGGCACTTAAAAATTGGGCACTAAAAAATAACTAGGTGCGGGATTTCAAAACAGTGTTTCAGTCTAAGCAGCATAGACATGTTTATGTTTCCTGTATTCGTCTTTTGAATCACTATTCTTGCTACTATTGTGTTGGCTCACTAAATGGTCGAAGCAGGCTTAAAGTAGAACGCGGACTCAGGGCGTATTGTGGACTCAAACAAGCTTAGCAAAATTGCCTTCGCCGCTGCCGGATGCGCAATCGCAACCTATGCCGGCATGGATGTTGTTATGAAAGGCCTCTCTTTAGAGATTGGCTCCTACAATGCCATGCTGTGGCGCAGCTGCCTTGGGGTTGTCATGGCCGGAATACTTTACTGCTGGCGCCGCCCTAGATGGCCTTCCTCCAGCACACTAAGACTGCATGTCTGGCGGGGATTCGTGACCTCAATAATGGCCTTTTTATTTTTCTGGGGATTAAAGTATCTTCCGGTCGCGCAGGCCATAGGACTAACTTTTATAGCCCCTTTAATAGCACTTTATTTGGCAGCTATAGTCCTAAAAGAAGAGATCGGGAAACAGGCAATAGCGGCATCGGTCATCGGTTTGTTTGGCGTCTTTATCGTGATTGCCGGCCGACTCAGCGGGGACTACAACGAGGAAATAGGCAAAGGCATTGCCGCGGTCATGACATCAGCTGTGCTCTACGCCTACAACATTATCTTGCAGCGGCAACAGTCATTAGTCGCAAAACCTTTTGAAATAGCTTTTTTCCAAAACTGCACCGTCATTGTTTTGTTCGGAGCTCTGGCGCCGTTCTTCGCTGTCCTACCAAGCGTCAATCTTATGCCCAATATCGCAGCGGCTGCAGGATTAGGGGTCGTGTCTCTTTTAATGATGTCATGGGCTTATGCCAGAGCGCCCGCCAAGGTATTAATACCAGTTGAATACACCGCATTCGTTTGGGCGTCGATTTTGGGGTGGATGGTATTCGATGAGACTGTGACCGCTTCAACAGTTTTAGGGACCGCACTAATAGTTTTCGGCTGCGTGGTAGCGGCGCGGCAAAAGCCCGGCCGGTTGAACCATATTGAGTCTACTGCCGCATGATAAAAATAGTAAGGCATTTGAGGCAAGGCCACTAACCCACACCAAATATTCACAAGCCCAGATTAGCTAACCAGCTTTAGGTAAGACAAAGACGCAGAACTTGTAGCTGGAATCTGTAGCAGAGCTTTAAAAGCGGCCCACCTGATTACCAATCCAAGTCATCAGGAATTTGATAGTCAGCATAGGGGTCGTCTGCGGCTAGAGTCACATTTTTTTCCGCTTTAAAAAGTATTACGCTAGCATCTCGCTGAGCAATCTTATCGGCCACAATCAAAGGCACCAAAACAGCCTTATCTAGACTTCGGACTATAGCAATTTGACCCTGACTAAGCTGGTTAACTTGTAATTGGCTAATCCACAGGTGTTTAATTTTGCCTCCGTCTGCAAAGCTGTATTTTTTGTCTCCGCCTTTTCCATCAGCACCAAGAGCAATGGAGTTTTTCTGAATCAATTGTTTTATCTGAGCACTGACCGCTTTGTGCTGCTGCTTAGCATTTTTTTCTTGATTTAACTTCCTGTCCTTTTCTACCTGCTCAGCTTTCTTTCGATCTAGCTCCAGCTTTCTCTCATCAACTGCGGGGCCTTTCCCGCTGGCTTTGCGAGCCACCTTGTCCTCTTTCGATTTTGCACGCTTAAGCTGTTTGGCCTTTTTATCGTCGATCAAACCGGAGTTTTTCAATTGATCCTGAAGAGAGTTACCCATGACTATTTCCACTAGTAGTGATTTCTTAAGTTTAAACCATCGATTGTTTTGCTAGCACCCGAATTGAAAAATCGGCATTAAGCGATGTAATCTTCTCTATTACGGCATCTGCATTGTCTTGCGCCATGCTCCAATAGTATGGCGTCATCATCAGTAAATTCTTTCTGCTTTGCAGGTCAGGCAATTCGAATTTAAAGCTCAGCCTCTTTGAGGTCATTAGTTTAAAGCCTTCGGGTATCACGTCATCTATCACATGGTCATGCGCGGTTTCATAGACGGCTTGCCTCAGCTGCGTGAGGTGTTCTTGAGCCGGACTCACTTGCAACCAAATCCCGCCATCGGCCAATACCCTGCGCATCTCACTTGCCGCTACTGGTGCAAAAATTTGCAAAACAACATTCTGACTAGCGCTCGCCACCGGAATTTTGAAATTGCTGGCGATTACAAAACCTAGTTCTTTGTATTTCTTTGCCGCTTTTTCGATAGCTGGTTTGGAAATATCATTTCCGCCTGCCGTAATTTTTATGCCAGACCGAGTCAGTGTTGCCTTTATAGCTGCTAGATAATAACCTTCGCCACAGCCTACATCATAAAGAGCTAGTGTTTTTTCAGGTTTGTGCGAGGCGATCAATAAGCTAAGTGACTCAGCTAGTGGGAGGTAGTGCCCAGCCTCCAAAAAAGCACGCCGAGCCGTCATCATAGCTTTGCTGTCACCGGGATCAGACCCGCTTTTATGGTTTGCGAGCAGTAAATTTACATAGCCAGCTTTGGCGCGATCATAGCTGTGACCATTTTCACATTGCCATTGCTTTCCCGTCAGCGACAGCGGCCAACGACAGACTGGACAAATCCACATTTTATTAAGATTCTCGACACCAATTTAAGCCAATATTGGACCATGGTTGTCATGCAAAAGAACAGCGGTTAAGTGTCATTATGATGCTTTCTTTTCCACCAAGCTGCGCAAGGTGACTGCCAAAGAATGCATGGACATGGCTCGGCAGAGCTTTTATCCTGCTGCCGATACAACAATAACAAGCACAACAGGAAGACAAAGATGAAGTTCATTACAGCCACGCTTTCATGCCTAATTCTCTCATTAACGGGAGTGACTGCCGCCGCGGAAACAAGCCTGTTATTTATTGGCAACAGCTTCACTTTTGGCTATGGCTCAGCTGCGATGTATTATCGCCCAGAGTCAGTGACCGACCTCAACAACCTAGGCATCGGGGGCGTTCCGGCACTGTTTAAGTCTTTTACAGATCAGGCTGGCTTAGATTACGACGTCTTTTTGGAAACGCAGCCGGGAGCCGGGCTGGATTATCACCTGGAAAACAAACTCGGCGTGATTGGCCGCAGATCTTGGGACGCAGCTGTAATGCACGGTTTCAGTACTTTAGATAGTGCTAACCCAGGGGACCCGCAAACGTTGGTGGACACTGCCAGTGACATGGCCGAGTTCTTAGCGGATCTCAATTCTGACGTGGAGGTATTTCTCACCGCCACATGGTCTCGCGCAGATCTCATCTATCAGGCCGACCGCCATTGGACAGGCACAGCAATTGATCAGATGGCGCTTGATATCCGCGCGGGCTATGACAAAGCCGCGGCTAATTCAAACCCTATAAAATCTGTGAATGCAGTTGGTGAAGCATGGACTGAGGCCATAAAATTAGGTGTAGCTGACTCTAACCCCTATGACGGAATAGAGACAGGCAAGATCGATCTCTGGACCTGGGATCACTATCACGCAAGCAGCTTTGGCTATTATCTAGAAGCGCTTGTAGTTTTCGGCAATGTGACCGGACTTGATCCGCGCTCACTTGGCGATAATGAATGTTCAGGCTACGAGCTAGGAATGTCTAGATCTCAAGTGCATGGCCTCCAACAAGCCGCTTTCAATCAGCTAGCCAAAGAAGGCAGAGTAAAAGCAGCGCCGTTGATTTTACCAACGCCAGTTTCGCCTCAGCGCTGTGGCCCTGCTCAATAACCCCGCAGACCCAATCAATAACTCGGCGGGTCTGCCCAAATGATGGCTCAATGACGAGCTGAAACCGAAACATGGCGGTGGGGTTCCCGCAGATCACAGGCAGCCGATTGATCTGTGGGTGCGCGATACTTATCCTGACACCTAAAGACTCACGGGTCATCTCGGACCGTCCCGCCGCAAGGTCAGAAGGTCAGGAAAGGGATAAAGCCTCATAAACTCACTCTTCCTGACGGCGAACGGCTGTATAGCAAGTCCTGTTGACTCAGCGGCAACCTGCAGGCGATGGCCACTGGCAATACAAACCCGGCCCTTTAAGAACTGCGAGACAGCAGTGTCTTCGACGCCTCTTTTCCCACACTCGCTAATTAGGGTATTCTTACCGTATATCCCAAATCCAAAAAACCTAACTCAATTTCAAAGAATCTAAAGCTCATGATCAAAACCGCCCTCGCTAGACTCAAGCTCGCTACCCTAGTGGCAGCAATCTCTTTGTGTAGCTCTATAAGCTACGGCGCGGACTTGGCTACGTCCGCCGCTGATCCATTGGCAGGCAGCAACTGGCAGTTAATTCGAATGACCGTGCTCGGCGGCTATGTTTTTACCCCTGATGAGCCAGCTAAGTATGTTTTAAATTTTCGAAGCGATGGCAGACTAACCGGGACCTCCGACTGCAATGACATAGGCGGTTTGTGGATTCAAGAAGATTATACGCTGCGCTTTGAGCCGTTTAACACGGGCCGCAAACTGTGTGCTCCCGGTTCGCTCCATAACAACCTTGCCTTGTATCTACGCAATACAAAAGCGTTCCAAATAGTTAACTCAAACATGCTTCTCAGCACTGCAACCGAAGGAGTGGTTTTGGAATTTGAGAGCCGCTGATAACGCTCAAAAGCAGGTTGCGACAGGTAAATTAAGATCAGCTCGCATTCAAGATAGGTGACAGTGATAGCCAGTGCTGGAAAGTGACGTACTTACATTTGAAGCTACTTGCTTAGGCAGCTTGTGCTGATTTTTAGTTTAAGTTTGGTTGAAGTATAAAACCTGATCCGCCTTCAAACCTTATCTCACGCAAATCCATCGCATATTAACGACGACCCTTACGACCAGTAGCGGTAACCGTTGATCCAATCTTTAATAAATCAAGCAACCCCCCTGCCCTTCTAGCGTGGTGCAAGCTCCTGACTCGAGCAGCCAAAAAGCGTCGCTACCCTACCCATCTGTATTCTTTATCAACACGAATGCGTAAGGATTTTGAAAACGCACCCCCTCAATGACACCCTCTACCGATATTTTTTCTAGAGTGAAGTTCACATTAGTAGAATGGTGTGCACTGATTAAAAATAGCATACCTAAAAAAACAATAATGAATGCTAACGCCTTTATTGAGAAACCTTCATTAGTTCAACTCCTGTTTCGCTTCATTGAACTCATCGAACCCATCATAGTCGGCGTCGCTGCACTCATAGGGCCAAAATATCGCGCTCATCACATTCCCTAAAAATTGCTCCAACACAATAGGCTTTTCATAGAATATTTTATCAATGTAAGTAGGAGTAATATGCAATCTGCCCGCTTCTATTTTCAGCTCGTTCGATAACGACTGTGTTTATCGACTGGGGAATTCTGCGAGACGTGCGCACAGACCCTAGCGCATGATTTTTAGATTCAATAACAAACCGGACTCTCTCAACGCTGGCGAACAACGAGCCCATTTCTTGAAAGGCCCTGCCGCTTAAGTTCAAGGTGCTCGGCAGAGCCGACATCAACGATTCATCACCCAACACAATGTTACGCCTAAGATCGGATAGCTCGTAACTTCTCAGCACTCGCTTATCTAACAAATCAATTTTAATCTCGGAGTTTGGACTTGCCCAGACACGCGCGGCTCTTGCAGGAACGTAGGAAAGGCTTGGACCATCGGTCAGCAGATTTTATTCTTGCTTTATGCAGCTCCTGCTCCTTCAGCAAAATTTCACTTTCAGACCCTGGACCGTTCAGCATCCAAACACCAGCGAAATCAGGCACCGCTGTAACCGACGAAGAAAAGCTAACAATAAAAATTAGAACAACCGAGCTTAAAGCAGCAGGGTTTGACAAAAGCGTCCCGCCAAGCCAAACCTCGTTGATTGTAAAACGGCTTAATCTGGAGCCCTCAGACTCAAGAAAAATGGCATAGCGGCATTGCCGTTGTCGCCTCGAGAATCTGATGCGATTCTTCTAATTTTTATTTTCCAACTTGACCGGGGAGGCCACTTTAGGGCGTACAATCTTTACTTGGTAAATACGACCGTTTTGTTGCCATCGACGATAACTCTGTTCTCAACGTGCCAACGTACAGCTCTGGCTAGCACCTTTCGTTCCACATCGTTACCCAAATGCTTCAATTCAGCAACTGACAATCTATGACTGACCCGCACCACGTCCTGCTCGATAATAGGACCTTGGTCGAGCTGCGCTGTCACATAGTGAGATGTCGCGCCTATTAGCTTTACTCCCTTTTCATAGGCCTGTCGATAAGGGTCTGCGCCTGCAAACGCAGGCAAAAATGAATGATGGATATTGATAATCTGGCTTGGATAGTGACTAACAAATTCTGCTGATAAAATTTGCATGTATCTAGCCAACACAATTAGATCAACTTTATCTTCAAGCAGCTCGATAGTCGCTTTTTCAGACACTGCTTTATTCTCTGCAGTAACAGCGATGTGCTCGAACTTAAAACCTAAGCCCTCAACTTGCGCTCTCAAGTCATCGTGATTACTTACAACCATGGGTATGTCTATTGGTAATACTCCACGAGACGCCAGCCATAATAATTCCATCAAGGCATGGTCAAATTTTGAAACAAAGATAGCAACTCGTAATTTCTCCGTCGCTCGAGTCAACGCCCACTGCATCTCATAACCGGCGGCCACCCTCTCGTTGAATGTTTCCACAAAGGCGTCTTTCCTTGTCCCTAGATTCTTGAGTTCAAACTCTAGCCTGAGGAAAAACTTGCCCTCCGGCGCTCCGCTAGAATGCTGATCAAGGTCGACTATATTGGCCCCTTGGTTATGCAAAAATGTAGACACAGCTGAGATTATTCCTGGCTTGTCTGCACAGCAAACAACAAGGCGTCCAATGTCCGATACATCGGGACTTTGCGCCGTCAAAGGTTGACTCATATTCTTGATCTCATTGAGTTTGATTAATTTGGTCCTAATGTTATAGGTCGGGCAGTATAGGGCATCACCTACCTCGCTGTGCTAACTTATATAAAATTGATCCTACTAAGGAATAGGGCAATCATAACGACGCGCCAGTTTTCTACCTGCACTCATTTTAGGTGCAAAATCCTAATATTTTAGGACGATCTAGGATAAGATTCGAAATGATGGGATTTTTCGATGTGCACGCTGGACGTCTCCCGCTATTGATACCTATTCCTATTCCCTTATTTTTGAGAAACGATTATGTCAGAAGCTGCCATCTCCGATACAGATACCTCAGATACCGATACAGCCCGCCCTATCAAGCTTTCCGATCAATACCCACCTAAATTTAGCAGCGTGGAAGAAGAGCGTATCGATCGCAAAAACCGCCTGACCGCAACCTTTCGTTTGTTTGGAAAATTCGGCTTCGATGAAGGTGTCGCCGGGCACGTTACCGTGAGAGACCCAGAACTTAGTGATCATTTCTGGGTAAATCCCTTCGGTGTGTCGTTTAAGCAGATGAAAGTGTCCGACCTCATTCTCGTCAATCATGATGGGGATATAGTTGAAGGCAAACATACTTTATTAAACCAAGCGGCCTTTGCGATTCACTCGCGCATACACAAGAACCTGCCCCATGTTACTGCAGCTGCGCATACCCATTCGGTTTACGGTAAAACGTGGTCAAGTCTTGGTCGGCGGCTAGATCCAATCACCCAAGACTCATGCGCCTTTTATGACGATCATGTGTTGTTTGATGATTTTTCTGGTGTTGTTTTAGATGTATCTGAGGGCGATAGAATTTCTAAAGCTCTGGACAAAAATAAAGCGGCCATTTTACAAAATCATGGATTGCTAACTGTTGGTAATACTGTCGATGAAGCGGCATGGTGGTACATCACCATGGAACGCTCTTGCCAAGCACAGCTGCTAGCAGAAGCTGCCGGCAAGCCAAAGATGATTCGCCCGGAAATAGCCACCCTAACTAACAAACAGGTAGGCAGCCCTCTCGCCGGTTGGTTTAGCTTCAAGCCGCTGTTCGATGTAATAAGCGAAGAACAGCCTTCTTTGTTTGACTAGGCTCAAACTCAATAACTCAAGCCGATTAGCTGCTGATAGCTGAATCGGGCATCACTCAAACAATTGAAGAAGCACAATGACAACTTCAAGGACAGATGATTCAGACTTGACCGAACCTGAATCACTTAGAAAAAAACTGAACCAAGACACGGCAAAAATTCGGTGGAGTTCGCTGAATCAATATGACCAGATCGACGCTATCGTTCAGGTAGATGCTAAGCTTGATTTGATTGAAGTGGCCTACGAATTTGCCATTGACAACAGCAGCCAAGTCAAAACGTGGTTAGCACGGTCTCTAGTTGCCAAGGTCAGTCAGGAAAAAGCTACACTCTGGGAAACGCAAGACCCAGAGCTTTGGGCCGTTGTGGTATCGCCTTGGATTTTAGTGCAAGACTTTTAATGCAAGACTTTTAATGCAAGACTTTTAATGCAAGACAAAGCCGACTACCCTGCTGGGCGCGGGCTAACAACCGCTGGACTGATCCCTTCAAGCCGTCTGACATATATCCAAAAAATCTTGCCAGGGGATGCGTTATTCCAACCAAGACAACGTAGCACCCTAGCTAAGCCTACCCCGTTCCTACCCCTTTGCTAACTACAGCCAGACCTCACGGTTATCATGACGACCTAACTTTCGTGATAACCGGCAGTCAAGAACATCCCTCATGGCGCAGTCTTGCAGCAATGCCTCTACATCAAACTTTTCTGCCTCACCTAG
>Ga0208413_1000977_pt1 | contig 19687 bp, 15 predicted proteins | sample AntAceMetag02UKD_FD_184761 | JGI IMG/M metagenome (GOLD analysis project Ga0208413, IMG submission 184761) | Saline lake microbial communities from Ace Lake, Antarctica - Antarctic Ace Lake Metagenome 02UKD (SPAdes) (version 2) | ecosystem: Environmental > Aquatic > Non-marine Saline and...
GGCTTTTATAACGGGACCGCCTTCCACCGCATCATCAAAGGGTTTATGGTTCAGGGCGGTTGCCCCAACACCAAGGAAGGTGCCCGAGGCATGCCCGGCACCGGCGACCCCGGCTACAAGCTCGATGCCGAGTTTAACGCCAAGCCCCACGTCCGGGGAGTGCTCTCCATGGCTCGGGCCACCGATCCCAACAGCGCCGGCTGCCAGTTCTTTGTCTGCCACGGCGACGCTCGTTTCCTCGACCGCCAATACACCGCCTTCGGGGAAATCACCGCGGGCGACGAGGTGCTCGAGCAGATTGCCAACCTTCCGACCAAAGCCAGCGGTGGCGGGGAGCAAAGCACCCCGATTGATCGCGTCGGGGTGAAGAGCATCACGATCCAAGCCGCTTAACGACAGCTCCTCTTTTCTAGCAAAGCCTCGGCCATGTGCCGGGGCTTTTTTGGGTCCGGCCTCGATTCACTCCTGCGCCCGTAGCGCCTCCATCGATTGCTGCCGGGCCGCGAGTTGACCGGCACTTGCAGCGGCGCCCAACGTGCGTTGCACCCCGCACATCACCGTGTCGCAGTAAGCCTAATGATCTACGCTTACGGGAATCCGTTTTACGTTTCCGACGAGCACCACTGCCTCGCCGCTCGGACCCGTCACCACGTTTTGACAAAAATCATGTCATCAACCGCGTCGATCACGGCGGATCCTAGCTGACCTGAACGGACGCCGATCCCAGATACCAAATCAGGCTCAAAAGTCTGCCCATAATTCATCGATGGTTAACGGTAGCCCAAAGCTTTCGCGACCTGCCGGTTCATGACTTTGCCACCTTGGGTGTTGATCCCCTTGGCCAGTCCCTCGTGTTCCGCCAGCGCCCGCTTGATCCCCCGGGTGACCATCTGCACGAGGTAGGGCTCTGTCGCCTGCGTGAGTCCGAGGGTCGACGTCCGCCCGACCAACGCCGGCATGTTCGGCACGGCGTAATGCACCACGCCATATTTCACGTAAGTGGGCTGGCGATGACTGGTCGCAACGATAGTCGCCACACAGCCGCCTTGGTCGATCGCGATGTCCACGATGACACTCCCCGGGCGCATGGTTCGGACCATCGATGCGGTCACGACTGTCGGTGCTTTGGCGTTGGGGACCAGCACCGCCCCGATCAACAAATCACAATCCCTGACCGCCAGCTCAATGTTGCCGGGATTGGCCATCAACGTGACCACCCCACCGCGATACTCTTCGTCGATCATCTCCAGCTTGCGCGCGTCGAGATCCAAGATGGTGACCCGCGCGCCCATGCCCATCGCCATGCGGCAGGCGTGCGCGCCCGAGTTTCCGGCCCCAACGATTGCCACCCGACCCGGCATCGTGCCCGGAATCCCACCCAAGAGCACTCCCGAGCCGCCGTGCTGGGTCTGCAGTAAATAGGCACCCGTCTGGATCGAGAGCCGCCCGGCGATGTGCGACATCGGTTTTAACAACGGCAGATAACGGTCGCAGCTCTCGACCGATTCATAAGCGATGCCGAGTACCTGTTTCTTAACCAGCGCCGCCGCCAAGTCCGGACAGGCCGCCAAATGCAGATAGGTAAACAGGGTCAGGTCTGGGCGGAAATATTTAAACTCGCTGGTCTGCGGTTCTTTGACCTTCACCACCATATCGGCATTGCGCCAGACCTTCCCGGCCGTGTTCACGATCTTCGCCCCTGCCTTCCGGTATTCGGCATCCAAAAATCCGGCCCGGATGCCGGCGTTCTTTTGCACCATCACCGTCGCGCCGAGTCTGACGCAGCGCCGACACAAACTGGGGGTTATCGCGACCCGCGTCTCACCCTCTTTGATCTCGGAAGGGACGCCTATTTTCATGGGTCCAGGGTGAGCCGATTGCAGCCCGGATTCAAGCTCCGTCAAAGGTCATCACCCCGTGTAGCGGTGAGCGGGCGCGAACCGGTCGGCTCGCTTCCGCTCGCGGCTACGCGACCGGCCCATGGCCGGGCTGGCCCGCCCGCACGACCTCCTCGTTGATGGGCGAACTAAATGGCTTCGCCCCGATCCCGCCGGGCGAAGGCCGCCGATACGGCAACGTATTTGGTCGCCCATTCCTTGAGGCTCGCTTGGGCCTCCTCGGACAACATTTTCACCACTTTGGCCGGCGTGCCCACTACCATCGATCCGGGGGGAATCACCGTGCGAGGAGTGACGACCGCGCCCGCCGCGATCAGACTGCGGGCGCCAATATGCGCTCCGTCCAGAATCGTGGCGTTCATCCCGATCAAGCACTCGTCCTCAATCGTGCAGGCGTGCACGATGGCGGCGTGGCCGACCGTGACGTAGTCGCCGATGATGGCGTCAAGATCATTGGCGAGATGCACCACACAGTTGTCCTGAATATTACTACCGCGGCCGATCCGAATGCGGGCGATATCCCCGCGCAGCACCGCCCCATAGAAGACACTCGATTCCGGCCCGAGAACGACATCGCCCACCACGGTGGCCGTCGTGGCGACCCAATTCGCGGCCGCGATATCGGGCCTACAGGACAGGTGTTTTTTGAGGCGCTGATCAATGGTCATAACGCCTTTGGTTCTCGCCCCGTCCCCCACCAACCGCAAGCTCTGCCGGTCGAGACCGGGTTCATTTCATCGAAGGAAACGAAGAAACCAAAGCTGACTGAATCCAAAGTAGTCGAAACCCGCTTTCCCGTTCTTCAGGCTCAATTACTTTCCTAAATAAAACTCCTCGATGTCCCCCTCGGACTACTCATCAACTTTAAGGTCGCTCGTTTGGTTGATGGTGTCTCTCGCCTCATGAGGCCGAGAGCCAACTGCTAATTTCTCCGCTTTCCTCCATTACCTCCTGTAGCAAATCTACGCTGTTACCTTCTGTCATCTATATACCTGCATGGACACTCTGATCACTATCGCCCGCGGCGCCCTCGGGGTCTCGGCCTTCATTGCCATCGCCTACGCTTTCAGTTCGAACCGTAAGGCCATCGATTGGAAACTCGTCCGCACCGGGCTGTTCCTGCAAATGGTCATCGCCGTCGTCGTGCTCAAAGTCGGCCCCGTCCGGACCGTCTTCGAATTTATCAGTAGCTTCTTCGTCAAAGTCACCGACTTCACGAAGGAAGGGACCGGGCTTGTATTCGGTTGGTTGACGGAAGTCCCCGCCGGCGGCGAAGGCGTATTCCTCAACGCCACCAATCCAGAGACCGGCGACATGATGAGCATCGCCACCTTTGCCCCCGCTTTTGCGATTACGATTCTGCCCACCATCATCTTCTTCGCGGCGATCACCGCGATGCTCTACTACTTCGGTATTCTGCAGCGCGTCGTCTACGGCTTTGCTTGGTTAATGTCCAAAACGATGCGCCTCAGCGGGGCGGAAAGTATGTCGGCTTCGGCCAACATCTTCGTCGGCCAAACCGAGGCCCCGCTACTCATCAAGCCCTACCTCGATAAGATGACCCGCTCAGAGCTGCTCGCGATCATGATCGGCGGCATGGCGACCATCGCGGGCGGGGTGATGGTCGTTTACATCGAGCTGCTCGGCGGCAGTGATCCGGAATCTCGGGTGCAGTTCGCCACTCACCTGCTGACCAAATCCATCATCTCGGCCCCGGCGGCGCTTGTCATCGCCAAGATCCTATTCCCGCAGGAGGAAAAGGTGAACCAAGACCTATTGGTTTCGCGCGACCGCTTCGGTGCCAACGTGCTCGACGCGATCTGTCTCGGCACGACCGATGGCATCAAGCTCGCAGTCAACGTCGGTGGTATGTTGATCGTGTTCACCGCTCTGGTCGCCATGATCAACTACGGGCTAGGCGACATGTTAGGCGAATGGACGGGGCTTAACGGTCTGGTGTCGAATGTCACCGACGGTCGTTACGAACAGTTCTCATTGCAGTTCGTGTTCGGCGTGATTGGCGCGCCCCTAGCCTGGCTGGTCGGCATCGATCACGGCAACCTGATGGTGGCGGGCCAACTCTTTGGCGAACGGCTCGTGCTCAACGAATTCGTGGCCTTTTTCAGCATGAACCAAATGGAAGCAAACGGCACCCTCACCGACGAGCGCACCCGCATCATTTTGACCTACGCGCTCTGCGGATTCGCCAACATCGTTTCGATCGGTATCCAGATCGGCGGCATCGGCGCCCTCTCGCCCGAGAAACGCCAGGACCTCGCTCGCCTCGGCTGGCGCGCCCTGCTTGGCGGCACCCTCGCCTGCTTCATCCCGGCCTGCATCGCGGCGGTGTTGATCTAACTATTTAAATTAGCTCCCGATGAAGATCCCTGCATCCTTACTCTCTGACTCAAAACGGATACTGGATGTCGGCGGCTGGTTCATTACCGAGCCTCGCGCCACTCATGTCGTCGATCTGATGCCTTGGGAAACGCGATCAGGGAAGCTGCAACTCGAAGCCCTCCCAGAGGAGCGTTTCGATGCAAACACTTGGACTCAGTGCGACTTCCTAAAACCAGATTTCCGTCTACCGTTTGATGATGGTTGGTTTGATTTCATCACCTGCGGCCATACTATCGAGGACCTCTCCAACCCCGTTCCTCTTTTGCGCGAGATGCAAAGGGTAGGTCAGGCAGGAGTGATCGAGTGTCCTTCTCGCCTAGCCGAACAAACCTTGGGCATTCGGGACCGGATGAATTGCGAAGCGGGCCACCCGCATCACCACTGGATCACCGAAGTCCATAATGGCATCCTAGCGCTTTACGCTAAATCGGACTCCCAACTCAATGCCTCGGCAAAGCTCCTTCCGCTTAAGCATACCGAACGGCTGCTCAAGGAGGACCCGGAGAATTGGCGGATGGTTTTTAAGTGGGAAGAAACTATCCCCTCCACTGTGACTACGGGGATTCGCTGTGAACAAGCGGCTCTCGAATTCGTAGCATCCCAGGACATTTCTGCCACCGCGCGATGGCATGACCGAGTCCTGCGGGGGGCCAGAAGATTTCGATCACGATTTAGCTCCTCCCCCGAATTGATCGGAGACTGGTGGAGCGAAATGGTGGCGCTCTCGCGGCCTCACAGTAAAATTCCGTTGGACTGATCTCAATCGCGATGACGTGTCGCGCTGTCCCCCCCTGCGTAATGCCGGAGCTGTTTCCGCTACCCACGACTATCGGCTAGCTCGTCCTTGATCACTTCCAATTGGCGGTCGCTGATCGGATACATCATGAACGCTCCGATGCCGACGGCACAGCCAAGCGCGGGCAGCAGACTCATTAGCATGCGGATTCCGCTCAAGGCTTCGATCGATTGGTCGACGTTGGCCACGTATCCCGTGGAGGCCAAAACGAACCCCGTCAGGCCGCCGGCAATACCCGAGCCAAACTTAAACGATAGCGTGCCCGCCGAGTAGACCAAGCCCGTCGCCCGGCGTCCCGTTCTCCATTCGGAGAAATCTGCCGCATCCGCCAGCATGGCGAAGAACAGGGTCACGATCGGCCCGGATGCCGCCTCGATCAAAAAGCCGAGCACGAACACCATCGTCGATCCGTCGCGCCCGACAAAATACATCGCGACACTGCCGACGCACATGATGGAAAACGCGGTGAGAATCACCGCTTTGCGGCCCCATCGCGCCACCATCTTGGCGGTCAGCGCGGCACCGATGAGCGCTCCAATTGTACTGATAACCAGATAGGTTCCCGCGAGAGCTTTGGAGTCCAGGAAGTAGGTAAAGTAATACAACGTGGAGCCCTGCCGCAGGGTATTCACCGTGATCAAAGACAGCCCAATCAGGAACAACACAAACCACGCCCGATTGCGGAACAGGTCGCCCAGATCACGCCACAGTTGCAGCTTCTCCACCGGCGCGGGTTTCACCCGTTCCTTGGTCATCGCGAAGGTGATTAGGAAGAAGATTACCGCTAGGATCGAGAATACGACCATCGTCCATTTGTAACCCACCGTGTCATCGCCTTGGCCAAAGAATCTCACCAGCGGCGCGTTCAAACCTTGGGTAAGCAGCGCGCCGACAAACGCCCCGACAAAACGATAGGTCGACAAGCGGGTGCGCTCCGCCGGGTCCGGAGAAATGACCCCCGTCATCGCGGAGTAAGGCACGTTGCTCGCCGTGAACATGATGATCAGCCCATTGTAGGTCAGGTAGGCGTAAATCAGTTTCCCGGTATCGCTCAGGTCCGGCGTCGTGAACGTCAGCACGGTCATCACCCCAAAGGGCACGGCCGTCCAAAGGATCCACGGGCGGAATTTGCCCCAGCGGGTTTGGGTGCGATCGGCGACCACGCCCATTAGGACATCGGAGATGCCATCCCCGAATCGGCTCAACAACATCAGGGTGCCGACTGCGGCGGCGGAGAGGCCAAATACATCGGTGTAGAAAAAGCCGAGAAAGACCATCAGGGTGCGCCAAACTAGATTGGTGGCGGTATCACCGAGAGCATAAGCAACACACTCTTTGGTGGGGATAGGGGTAGCGGGGGCACTCATGGTTTAAGCGACTCCGTTATCGGCGATGATCTGAGCGTAGGCGGCGGCGGAGTCCTTGGGGTAACGCTCGCCGGTATCAAAATCGGTGTAGTACAGGCCAAAGCGTTGGGTGAACCCACAGGCCCATTCAAAATTATCCATCAGCGTCCACACGAAGTAGCCGCGCAGATCGACCCCCGACTCGATCGCATCGTGACACGCGCTCAGATACGTTTGGATAAAGTCCACGCGATCGGCGTCATGCACCGTGCCGTCCACCAAGTCGTCTTCGAGGGCGCAGCCGTTTTCCGTAATCACGATCGGCGGATGGTCGTAACGCTGGTCAATCCACCGCAGCAGTTTCAAGCAGCCCCAGGGCACGAACGACCACCCCATGCTGCTCGTTTTCCACGCCGGGTCATACGACAGCTCCACGTCCTGATCTTCGGAAATCCCGCCGTTACCATAGGGATTCGGTTTCGCCATATCGTCCGCCGACTTGTTTTCAGCATAGAGCGTCGAGTAGTGATTCAGGCCAAAGAAGTCACTCGATCCGGCGAGCAATTTGCGGTCTTCATCCGAAAACTGCGGTAGGCGATCCCCAAGGCGTTCCCGCATCACGGCGGGGTAGTCACCGAGGTAAATCGGGTCGGCAAACCAAGCGATGAAGAACTCCAAGGCGCGTTGGGCCGCCGCTTTGTCCGCCGGTGAATCGGTCTTCGGTTCCCGCCAATCACAGTTGTTGGTGATGCCGATCTGGCCACCTTGGGCGGTTTGAAATTCGCGGCGGTAGATAGCCACCGCTCGGCCGTGCGACCGCAGCAGTTGGTGACCGACGAGATAGGGTTCCGTATTCGATGTCCGCCCCGGAGCCATGACGCCATTGCTATGTCCCATGATGGCGATGACCCACGGCTCGTTGAAGGTGATCCAATGTTTTACGCGGTCGCCGAAGTGCTCGAAACACACCCGCGCATAGGCCGCGAAGTGATCCGCCATCACGGGGTTCAACCAACCATCGAGCTCGAGTTGCAGGGCCAGTGGCAGGTCCCAGTGATAGAGTGTCACCCACGGGGTGATATGGTGTTTGGCCAGCGTATCCAGCAGTCGGGAGTAGAACGCGATGCCCTCGGCATTCACCTCACCTCTCCCCGTCGGCATGATCCGTGACCACGCGATCGAAAACCGATACGCCTTCAGACCCATCGCCGCCATCAGCGCCACGTCCTGCTCCATCCGGTGGTAGTGATCACAAGCAACGTTGCCGTGATCGCCGGCCGCAATCTTGCCGGGCGTTTGGGTAAACGCGTCCCAGATGGAAGGGCCTTTGCCGTCCTCGTTCCAGGCACCTTCAATTTGATAGCTGGCGGTCGCGGTGCCCCAGGTGAAATCAGCAGGGAATGTCTTCATAATCAGAAATTAAGGGGGTTCACTAAGTAGCGAAATCTTCAGGACAAGAGGCACGGTGACACGAGCGAATTTCATCTGAATATTCACAAAGCGAGTTACCCAGAAATAGCCGCTTGGACATCGCCACGATGATCCCTCTACCCTACTTTCTTTAAAAAGAAATCTGTTATGAAAACTACCCAACTCGGCCAAACTGATCTCAACGTTTCCCGCCTCTGCTTCGGCTGCTGGCAACTCAGCCCGTCTTTCTGGGGCGATATCGATATTAAACCCTGGGAGGACGCGATCCACGCCGCCGTCGAACACGGGGTGAACTTCCTCGATACCGCCGATGCCTACGGTGACGGCTACGCTGAGGAGCAGCTCGGGCGATTGATGAAGGCCGAAAACCTTCGTGAGAAATTCGTGGTCGCGACCAAGTTCTACTGGAACTTCACCGACCCGGATTCTCGTTTCGCCGACACCACGCACGACTACATTATCCAAGCCTGCGAGAATTCGCTCCGGCGGCTCCAGACCGACCATATCGATCTCTACCAAATCCACAGCTGGGATCCCATCACCCGACCGGAAGAAGTCGCCCGCGCCTTCGCCACCCTCAAAGCTCAAGGCAAAGTCCGGTGGTTCGGCGTGAGTAATCTCAACCCCGAACAGATGGACCTTTATCGGGCTCACTTCGAAGTCAGTTGCCTGCAACCCAACTACAGCTTGCTCAGCCGCGGGATCGAAAAACGAGAGCTACCCTACTGCCTGAAAAACGGGATCGGCGTGATCAACTATTCCCCGCTCTTCCGAGGATTGCTAGGCGGACGCTACCACGCCGATTCCGTCATCGAAGGTGCGCGGGCTTCCGGTCCCCTTTTTCACGGTGAAGGCCTGCGCATCATCACCGAGGCCGTGGACAAAGCCAAAGTCCTCGCCGCCGAGCTAGAACTGACGATGGCGCAGCTAGCGCTCCGCTGGACCCTCACCAATCCCGCCATCACCAGCCCCATCGTCGGCGTAAAAAAACCCGATCATATCTTGGGAGCCTTGAAAGCTGCCGACACCGTGCTGCCGCAAGATACTTGGCACCACGTCGCCAAAATCTTCGACTCCGCCTTAGCCGAGGCCGAGTCACTCTAATCGCAACCACCCCAGGAGCGCCGAGCGGAAGCGAGCCGATCAAGAAGCGAGCCGATGGAGGCCACCGCATCGGAAATAAACCTGGAAATCCATCGGCTCGCTTCCACTCGCCGCTACTGGGGGTGAGTTTATTCACACCCCGGCAAACGGCACAAAGGTGCGCGTCAAGTCCCGTCCGTCGCGCCGTCGCATACCCAGTAGCCTTTAAAGTCCGTGCCGTCATGGTTGCCGCGCACGCGGGCCACACAGACGTTAGTGACCAGCGTGGCCGCGCCTTGTTGGTTGGCGGTCTGGCCATGAAAGTGGCCCGAAAAAGAGCCGCGTAGATTATACCCCACAAATCGAGCGAGCAGACTCTCGGCATTTAACGGACACATTTCAACTTGCGCCGCCACCGGGAAATGCGTGGCCAATACCATCGGCTTGGCAGGGTCCAGCGTAGGCATTGTTTCATCCAGCCACGCCAAAGTTTCGTCGGCGATCATGACATCTTTCCACTTCACCCCCTCGGTCGTATCTACCACCACAAACTGCCAGCCGTTCTGCGTGAAGGCATAGTTCCGACGCTCCGGAAACACTTCCTCATAAAATCCCTTAACGGGCGCGAGGTCCAAATCATGATTACCCGGCGTCGGATAAAACGGCATCCCCGCCAACTCCGACAAACGAGCCACACTCGCGAGGCTCTCGCGTTTGCCACTGTTGGCTAGGTCACCCAATCCGAAGCAGAACGCCGCGCCCTCGGTCAACGCTACCTGCCGAAACAGCGCTTCCATCCAAGGGTCGCAGGCCGCCTCTTCGTGGTGGCAGTCATTCGTCGCAACAAACCGGATACTTCCAACTCCCGACCTTGGGGAGACCGGTTGCGCCCGTAAGGCCCCGGGCCATGCCCCCACCGCCAAAAGCCCGGCCAGTCGACCCATCATGGCCCGACGCGTGAGCGAAGCCGACGGAGTTACGAGAAACAATGAACCTATCTCGGGGTTAGCCATACCTGCACTCCATTCAAGCCCCACCCGACGGCAAGCCAGCTTCGTATCAAATGGGTAACAACCCCCCCCGGCCATTCATCGACGCAAATGCCCTCTGCCCCCGGACCACGTTGTCGCTGCGCTCCAACGCGGCTACCCCACCCCACCTGCTCCACCGCCCCCGTAGCCACGCTTAAGCAGCAGCCAAAAGGGTGGTCGGGCGCCCCGGCCCCCCCCGGGAAGTCATCAATCCAGCCGTGCCACCAACAACGCGTTCAATGCCTCGGTCATGGCGGCACTATACGCGCGCCCCGGTTTCCGGCCAAAAAGGTGATGTGGGGTCGCGGAGTCCGTCGGCTGCCAATCGATATGCGCGTCGGTTCGCACCGTGGCCGCAATAGGATCCAGCCGCCAAGGCCACCGTTCCCACGATCGCTCCCCGGCCTCCGACTCTAGCACAAAGCGCCAACCCTCCTCGGTTCGCGCGAGACAACGTCCCGCCGCCATCACCAGTGAACCCGTCGACCACATGCTTCGCTTCGCGGCCTGCAGATTATCCCAGATCGGACCCGACCCCAACTCGTCCATCGCGCGCAGGAAGTCACTCCGCGCCGAGCCACTCAGCCCATAAACAAACCAACCCCGCCAATGCGGAGGAAGCCCCGTGAGGAGCTCTCCATGCGTCGCCGCCCAATGCGTGCCTCGCTCCGGTTCCGGATCAAAAGCGCCGTTCTCCGTCGCACACGGGAACCATCGGATCGGCAGCCCCGCCTCCCAAAGCACGCGGTAGGCAATCGGGTCCAAGGTCACGTTCCACTCCAACTCCCCGTCCACCGTGGAGCCCGCATTGATCCAGACGGCCGATACCCGATCTCGGACCAAATCAGGTGACTGCAAATACGCCGCCGCCAAGATTCGGGCAGACCCCACGACCGATATGGCCACCGGCTCGACCGAATCCGCGAGCGTCGCGAGCAACAGCCTCACCGTCACCTGTTCCGACTGCGGACGATCCGAAATATCATCCGTCATTGCAGTCAGCGGATCTCGCGGACCCACCGCGACCGGAATCGTGGTGCCTCGCAAGAAGCCAGCCTGAGCCACGGTCACCACTCCGGGATCGCGAGTGAGATCCCACCCCGCCGGCCTCGGCACCGTGAACTTCCAAGTGATATCCAGAAGCACTGCCTTGAGCTCAAATTCCGGCAGCGCCAGCACGGTAGCCAAGTCGAATTGATCATCAGGGTCCTGCGGCGGATGATACAAGTCGGTGATATGAATCAGCGGCACTCGCGCAGGCGGAGATAGAGGTTCGACCATGTTGAGAAAAATGGAAAATCCGCGCCAAAGGTAAAGTCAAACCCACTCCGCCGCGTTCGGGTGCCGTCCAGTAGCACCCCTGTCGGCCCGGCCTATGCGGAATTGACGCCGCCCGTTTCAACGCGCTCGAAATCAAACCTGCCAGCCGACCAACGTCCTGCTCGATCAATGAGACGAGCGCCCTCAACTGAAGTGATTGGATTGCCAAAAATTAGGTAATCAATCGTCGTCGAGTTAATCACTTACTGATCAGGCCGCGAATTTTCGAACAAGACGGATTCACGTTCTTCTTCTACCGCAACGAACATCGGTCCATGCATTTTCACGTGCGTTACGGAAACGAAGAGTCGGTTTTCGAAGTCGAACCCACGATCTCGTAGCGCGAATCACACGGCCTCAAAGTCCAAGAGATAGCCAAAGCAGAGAATCTTGCGGAAGCGCAGCGGGAACTTATCGTGCGTCGGTGGAATGAATACCTTGGTTGACGCTATCCCGTCCGCGGCTCACCGCGACGGTCAGATCCACCTCACCCTCGAGAGTGGCGCTAATTATCGTTCCCGGGGGCGAACAACTCGAGACTCGCCGGCGGAACCCCAGCCCAACTTGGTCGCATCGAGATCTCCCCCTTCGGCCTGAACTGGCCAGATCTAGATGAGGATTTGTCATCACGCGGAATAGCCGCAGGCAACCACGGTCAGCGGTAGCACCGCATCTCCCTGACAATAAAATAGGAACCACCCGGTTCGTCTTACGCACAAGCCACATCGATTGCCTTGAGTTCTTCGTCGGAGAATCCAGCCGACGCAGCGCAGGCCACGTTTTCTTCGATCTGAGCGACGCTGCTGGCACCAATCAGAACCGTCGTTACCGCCGGCTGGCGTAGCACCCAGGTGAGCGCCATCTGGGCCAAGGTCTGTCCCCGTTGCTCAGCGATCGCGGCGAGCGCCACGATCTTGGATTGATTGGCTTCGACTTCCGCAAGCTGCAGGAAACCACTCTCCCGTGCAGCCCGCGAATCGGCCGGGATCGACTTCAGGTAACGGGGAGTGAGTTGCCCCTGCGCTAACGGCGAGAACGGGATACAACCGATGCCCAGCTCGGTCAAAGCCGGCAGGAGTTCTGGCTCCACCCATCGCTCCAGTAGGTTGTATTTCGGCTGATGAATCAGCAACGGTATGCCCATCTCCTCGAGAATCGCGTGCGCCTCGCGCGTCATGTCTGCCGGATAATTGGAGACGCCGGCATAGAGCGCCTTGCCCCCGTGCACCGCCGTAGCTAACGCGCCCATGGTTTCCTCCAAGGGCGTGTCCGGATCCGGCCGGTGGGAGTAAAAGATATCGACGTATTCGAGGCCCATTCGCTCGAGGCTCTGGTCCAAACTCGACAACAAATACTTGCGCGAACCCCACTCGCCGTAAGGCCCATCCCACATGTGATATCCCGCCTTGGTGGAAATTACTAACTCGTCGCGATGCGGCCCGAGGTCCAGATCCATAATCTTGCCAAAGGTCTCTTCGGCCGAGCCCGGCGGGGGACCATAGTTGTTGGCCAAGTCGAAATGAGTGATGCCCATGTCAAACGCGGCGCGGCACATTCCACGGCCATTCTCGAACGCGTCGACGCCGCCAAAGTTGTGCCAGAGTCCCAGGGAAAGCCGCGGCAACTTTAGTCCGCTGCGACCACAGCGCTCATATGGAATTTTGGAATAACGATCAGAGGCAGCGCGGTAGGAATCAGACATGGGCAAAGAGTAGGTCAGATACTCCCCGCGCCCAATCCCTAAAAACCAACGACCTCGCCGAATGTTCAACGCCCGCGGGAGGAACGACCTCCGTGTCGCCCGCAACGCGGGAGCATGCTCAGTTTCACGACTCGATGTCTGCTCGCCACTCCCTCCCCCTCACCGGCAGCTTACCGCCCTCGGTTACAGCTACTCGATTACCGGTAGCAGCCGGGATCCCTGCCCCCGGAATCATGCCTCTCGGCAACTGGGAGCAACGCCCCCGCTCCGGGCTCAACGAGCCCGGTTGCAACCAAGCCCAGCCGAGCTTCGGGACGTCGGACCTGCGGGGGCGATCAACTCACGAAGAGTCTTCCGCCTCGCTTTAGCTGCCGGGAGCCATACCCCGCTCGCTGGTCGCGGCAAAATCCAAGATTGCCCGAAACTCAACTGAATCACCGGCTTCATGGGCTCGGAGTTTTTCGAACGCCTGACTCCGATTCAGGCCATCGCGAAACAAAATACGGAAGAGCTGTTTAATCCGGTCCATGCGTTCCCGATCAAACCCCCGACGCTCCAAGCCGATGCGATTGATCGCTCGGATGACGGCCGGTTGACCGTCGGCGATCATGTAGGGCGGCACATCTTGGACGACCTTGGCGTAGGCACTGATCATCGCATGCGCGCCGATCCGACAGAATTGATGCACTCCGGACATCGCGCCAAAAACCACGTGATCCTCGATGATGCAGTGACCGGCAATACCGGTATTATTACTGGCAATGATCCGGCTACCCAAGACGCAATCGTGCGCGACATGACAGTGCGCCAGCAGCACGTTATCATCGCCCAGCACAGTCATCGATTCGGCCTCGGTGCCGGTGTGAATCGTGACGTATTCGCGCAAGACATTACGCGCGCCGATGCGCACTCCGGGATTACCGCCCTGATATTTAAGATCCTGCGTTTTAGCACCGATGTTGGCGAAGGGATACACTTCGCAGGCCGAGCCCATGATGGTATTACCTTCGACGGCGGCATGATGATGGAGGCGCGTGCGATCGCCGAGTTGAACTCCGGCACCCACGTAGGCCAGCGGGCCCACTTGAACGTCTGCTCCCAGTTCAGCGCCGGAATCAACCACCGCGGTGGGATGAATTTCGGTGGCCATCAGCTTATTCGGTATCGGCTTCGGACACGATGGCGAACATGAGCTCCGCACTGCTGACGACCTTGCCATCGACCGAACAGGTACACTCCGCCTGCGCCATCTTGTTGCCGCGAACTTTGATGATCTTGGCGTTGATAATGATCTGATCGCCGGGTCGCACCGGACGTCGGAACTTCACCTTATCCGCGCTCATGAAGAACGCGGTGCTGCCGCCCTTCCCGCCCTTGCGGAGCATAATGATACCGGCGGCCTGAGCCATGGCCTCCAACTGAAGCACGCCGGGCATGACGGGATTACCCGGGAAGTGGCCGTTGAAGTAGGGTTCATTGATGGTGACATTCTTAATCGCCATCAAGGCGTCGTCGCCGATGAACTCGACCACGCGATCCACCATCACGAACGGATAGCGGTGCGGGATGGTCTCGAGAATGCGCTGGATATCGAGCTCCGTATCCGTCGGCTGCACGACCATCGGACGTTTCTTTTTCTTCTTCTTCCGCCCCTCCATTTGGGCGGAAATCAATTTGGTCAACTCAGCGTTGATGGCGTGCCCCGGACGCGTCGCGATGATGTGCGCTTTGAGCGGTTTACCCAGCAGCGTGATGTCACCGATAATATCCAAAATCTTGTGACGCACGAACTCGTCTTGGAATCGCAGCGGATCCTTGGAGATGATTTTATCGCCTTTGATGACGATGGCGCAGTCGAGTGAGCCACCCTTGATTTTGCCCATCTTGAGCAACTCCTCGATGTCCTCGTAGATCGTGAACGTGCGCGACGCGGCCACCTGAGTCATGTAGACATCGGGGTCGATATCGAGGGTGAGATGCTGCGTATGAATGCCGCGATCGTCGGCCGAGGTGCAGGTGATTTTGAGCCCATTATGCGGCAGCGCGATGATCGACGAATCGCCCTTGGTTACCGAGACCGGTTCGGCCGAAAGAATCAGATCCACCAACGGTTTGGCCGAACCATCGAGGATGGGCGGCTCCGAGCTATCCATCTCGATGATGACGTTATCGATGCCACAGCCCGACAGCGCGCTGAGCACATGCTCGACCAAGTTGATCTTGGTATGGCCTTCTTGAATCGTGGTGTTTCGAACCAAATCGGTAACCTGCGAAATCCGGGGTTTGATTTCGGGTTGGCCGGTGAGGTCGGTGCGTTTAAAGACGAGGCCGGTTCCAGTGGGAGCAGGTTTGAACGTAAGTTGAACGGGTTCCCCCGTATGCAAACCCTGACCGGATACCGAAACCTCACGCGTGAGCGTGCGTTGTTTCATGAATTAAATGGCGAATCTCGAACCATCCCGACAGTCAGGGCAAGTCCCGAGATGGATCGCTCTCGTCGCATCCCTTGACACCGCCCCCTCGCCTTCGTTACGCATCGACCTTTACCCGACACCACGCAGTCAACCGCAACCACCAGCCTATGCTTTCAGCTAACGACGTCCGCCGCGGCCAAGTAATCAAATACAACGGCGCCCCGCACCTCATCCTTGAGACCGCTCACCGCACCCCGGGAAATCTTCGGGCCTTCGTGCAGATCAAGATGCGTAATCTCATCTACGGAAAATCGTCTGACCAACGTTTCTCCTCCTCCGACTCGATGGAGGTGCTCATGACCGAGCGCAAGAACCTCGAGTTTAGTTACATGGACCGCGATATCTTCGCGTTCATGGATCCGGAGACCTTCGAAACTATCGAGCTGAGCGCCGAGTTGATCGGTGATGCGAAGAACTACCTCACGCCTACCGGTATGGTCGAAGTCCTCTACGTGGACGAGAAGCCGTTGACGATCGAACTCCCAACATCGGTCGAACTCAAAGTCACCGAAAGCGCCGAAGGCATCAAGGGTGACACGGCCAGCAACGTGCAAAAACCAGCCACGATGGAAACCGGTCTCGTCGTCCAAGTTCCGCTTTTCATCAAAGAGGGCGAAAAACTGAAAATCAGCACGAGCGATGGCTCCTACATGGGCCGCGCGTCAAGCTGAGCCTGACTTCTCTCCCGCTTTGCCCAAACCCGCGGTGTTCGCCGGGGGTTTTTTGTGCGCTGAACGGCCGGACGAATCGTTCGCTAACGCGATGGAGCTGTCGGGCGTCAAGCCCGCCCCACGTCGGACCCGCTAGCGCCGGGCTGGGTGGGTCGGGCTTTACGCCCGACCTAGCGGCGCCTCTCATCCCGGGAACCTAGGCTCATCGGTGGGGCGGGCGCGCCGAGCGCGCCGTTTCATTAGCCCGGTTCCCCTTACTCACATCACTCTTGCCCAGAGGACCTTTAGGTAGCGCTGGTCGGGAGCATTCGAATACACGGGATGGTCCGCGCCGGGTCCAGTGCGTTCGAAAAACTGCAAGCGACGATCGAGGCGGTGGGCTGCTTTGGTAACCGCGATTTCGAAATTCTCGGCCGAGAGCAAACCCGAACAAGAACACGTCACAAAGATGCCGCCCGGCTTCACCAGCGAAATCGCTAGGGTGTTTAAGTCCTCGTATTTTCGACGTCCTTCCGCCGCGCCCGCGGGCTCGCGGGTCATGATAAATTTCGGGGGATCGCACACCACCACGTCGAATTTTTCGCCGTTGGTCTGCATCTGCCGCGCATAGGCAAATGCGTCGGCGTGCACGAAGCGAATCCGGGCCTGGTTCAGGTTCGTATTGCGCTTGGCTTGAGCAATCGCGGCTTCATCGAGGTCGACCGCCGTGACCTCTTCGGCCTTCCCGGTGAGTTTGGCATTGAGCGAAAAACCGGCGGTGTAACAGCACAAGTCGAGCACCCGCGCACCGGCGGTGAACTGAGCTAGCAGTCGGCGGTTCTCGCGTTGATCGCAAAAGAAACCCGTTTTATGGCCTTCGGCGAAATCAACTTCGTAGCGAATCCCGTGCTCGCAAATTTTAACCTTGGTGGGCGCCGCCGCATTGGTCTCGTTGAAGGTGGACGGTCTGATACCTTCCAAACTACCGAGATCGTGGTCGACCTGCACCCGGGCAAATTTCGTGCCCGCGAGTTCGTGCAAGAGGGGCAACCAGTCCGGCAGGCGGTGCGCGATACCGAGGCTCATCACATCGCACAGCAGCGTGTCGCCATAGCGGTCGATGGTCAGACCGCTCACCCCATCCCCATCCGAATTAATCAAGCGATAGGCGTCGGTCGTGGCGTCGAGCTTGAGTAAATCTCGGCGCAGGGCTACGGCGCGGCGGATCGCTTGGGCCCAATAGGACTCGTCGCAGGATTCCGCCCCGTGCCGCACGACCCGCAACGGGATCTTAGCTCGCGGATTGTAGATGCCGTTGCCGCAGACCTTGTTGGCCTTGTCGTAAACCGTGACCCAGTCCCCGGGTTTGGCACCCAGCGAAACCTTGCCCAGCATGCGGGGAAAAATCGCAGGCTGAAACGTGAAGAACTTTAGCTGCACCCAGGGCTTGGGTCGCGCCTCAGGGGCGATGGGAGGATTTTCGGATTCGTCGAACATCAAAAAGCAAAAGGCCGGTGGAATCCACCGGCCTGCGCAAGTCGGGAAGTGACGTTGTTGCTTAAGCGACGCGCTCGACCACCAAGGGCGGTGGAGTTGGACGCTTCGGCGCGAGACGGTAGGCGCTTTTGAAATACTCCAAGGCCTGTTCGAGTTTCGCTTCGTCGTTGTAATGAATCATCATCAAGGGCTCACCCTGTTTGACTTGGGTGCCGACCTTGCGGACTTCGGAGACGCCGACCGCGTAATCGATCTTCTTGCTCTTACCGGTGACACCAGCGCCGAGCAGATGCACACCGCGCGCGATCATCGCCGCGTTGATGGTGTGCACGTAGCCGCGCTTGGGCGCAGGGAGCTTACGGATGTGTTTCGCGACGGGGAATTTGTCCGGGTCGTCGATATAGGACGTATCGCCACCTTGGGCCGCGACCAGATCCTTGAGCTTCTGCAGCGCGGTGCCGTCTCGGAGGTGACGTTGTACGGTTTGCTTGGCCGACAAAGTCGAACCCGCGACACCGGCGAGACGCACAATCTCCATGCCTAATTTGAGCACGAGCTCCTGCATATCTTCGGAGCCTTCACCCTTGAGCAAAGCGATAGCTTCTTTGAGCTCGAGAGAAGTGCCGACGGTATCACCAAGCGGTTGGTTCATGTCCGTGACGAGCGCGACACAACGGCGCTTCATCGAGCGGCCGACGCGGGTCATGGATCGAGCCAACTGCTTGGCCTGTTCAAGATCTTTGATGAACGAGCCGTTGCCCCATTTGACATCAATCACGAGGCCTTCGGAACCTTCGGCCAGTTTCCTAGATAGGACCGAACCCGTAATAAGCGGCAAGCTGGGGATAGTGCCCGTAGCCATGCGCATGGCGTAGAATTTGGCGTCGGCGGGCGCGAGCTCCACGTCTTGCTTAACGATCGCGCCGTTGATCTTCCCGAGCTGTTTCACGAAGTCCTCGATCGAGAGCTCCTGTTTAAAGCCGGGAATAGACGCGAGTTTCGTGAGCGTGCTGATGATGTAGTCATGCTCGACGCCGCACATCATGGGAACCACTACCCCGCTGGCCATAGCCAAGGGGACGAGCACTAGGGAAGTCTTATCACCCACGCCACCCGTCGAATACTTGTCGATCTTGGGTTTGGCGATGTGGGAGAGGTCGATCACCTCACCGGAGAGCATCATCTCTTCGGTCAATTCAGCCGTTTCTTGCGCCGACATCTGCTGGAAATAAATCGCCATCAACAACGCCGAGAGCTGATGATCGGGAAGGTCCCCATCGAGAGTGCTGTCGATGATGTAACGAATCTCCTCTTGGGAGAACTCGCCACCATCCCGCTTTTTTTCGATCAGGAATTCGAAGGTGGGCTTGATGAACCTGCGGGGAGGCAGTGTGCGTTTGCTCATGGGTGCTTATTTAGTATCTGACGGGCCGTTTTTGGCCGTAAACTGGTGAGATTAAGATAAAATTTCTGGTTTTGTCGAGCTGTAATAACACCTCCTAATGAGCGGCTATCCGCGATATCCTGCTTGATCTCAGGGTGTTAGCATCGAATACCCTTAGCCCTGCGAGAACTAATTGAGTCGAAATGTCCCTTAAAATCAACGCTTGCGGGGGCTGCGGGTGGCTCCGTTGAGTGAAAAATGCCTGTTCCGTTCAATTTTGCCACGGCGATCGCTGGTGCCCTCAACGCAGCCGCGGCCTCCCTCGATATAGATGCCTCGATCTTCTCGGCCGAAGTGCGCACGGCCGACCCCCGTCACGGCGATTTTCAGGCCAACGGCGCGCTGCCTTACGCCAAGCAGACTAAGCAGAACCCTCGAGCTTTGGCGGAAAAACTGGTCGCCGCCCTCCCGGCATCCGTTACCGATCTGTGCGAGATCGCGATCGCGGGGCCCGGCTTCCTTAACTTCACGCTCAAGCCCGCCGCCCTGGAGGCCTGGCTGAGCAATTACGCGGACGAGGCCAGCCTGCGCTCCGGCGCGAAATCTGCCCAACCCGAGGCCGGGCAAACCTACGTGGTCGACTACAGCGCGCCCAATACCGCCAAACAGATGCAC
>Ga0208413_1000979_pt1 | contig 19676 bp, 19 predicted proteins | sample AntAceMetag02UKD_FD_184761 | JGI IMG/M metagenome (GOLD analysis project Ga0208413, IMG submission 184761) | Saline lake microbial communities from Ace Lake, Antarctica - Antarctic Ace Lake Metagenome 02UKD (SPAdes) (version 2) | ecosystem: Environmental > Aquatic > Non-marine Saline and...
GATTGAGGCCACTGTCAGCGCCGTCAATATCGCCCCAATGGGCGTAGCTGACTCGGGCGGAAATGGAGACGTTTTCGCCGATCGGATGAGCAATCCAAGTCGTGATGTCGAAGCGATCGCCAAGGGTGTAGTTACGATCGTTTTCATCGAGCCGGATGGTGGCGAGAGCTTGGGCGCCGACGCTCCATCGGTCTTGGAAATGAGTCCAAGTGATGCCGGGCTTGAGATCAAAAGTGCCAGAGCCGAGACGCATGGCATAGGGCAGGAGGGTGTTGGCCCCCATGGGGGTCGCATCGCGCACCTCGATATCACCGGTGGGCAGGCTGACTCCGAGATTCAAGTGAACGTGATCGGTGGCGGATTGGTAAAGGTTCCAAAGTCCGCCGATCATAGCGTCGGTAATGCCGCGGGATTGAGTGGAGAAGGTCACGCCATTGCGCACGAGGTGGTCCATCGAAATATCGACGGTATTGAGCATCGCCATCAAGGTGAGCTGATCGGAGGGGGCATACATGACGCCGAGCATCTGCATATCCATCTCCATGCTCACGGGGGAGATCATGAAATTGGCGTGGACTTGGGCGGGGGTCACTTTAGCGGAGCCGGAGTAGTTGTCTTCCATCGACATGCTCATGTAGCGATAGGACAGCATCCACTCGCCGGCTCGGTGGGTGTGGTCACCCATGACACCGATGGGCGCATGGCTATCGGCGCGAGGCGCGGCGGATAGAATTGAGAGGGAACACGAGACGACCGCGGTCGCGACGGAGAGAGAACGAAAGAGAGAAATAGACACAGTATTGAAAAGAAAAATTGAGGATGTGCGCGCTGAGGGCGCACAAAATAAGGGCTCGATCCACGGGGGATCGGGCGAGAACAGGACCGGAACGAATTCGCGCTAAGCGCGAGGAGGCGGGAGCGGAGGGGCTTGGCTGCGAGGGGCGGGAGCTTGGTCTTGTCGCTCCGGCCAACGCTCAAGGGGAGGGGGGCGCAAAATGATCGAGTTCGGCAAATTGAGTGCCAAGAGGATCTTTTGGGTCCCCGCGGGAGCAGGGGAAGACTCACCCGACTCACGGTGTTGTTTGGCTTTGCTCACCACTTCACACACGTCACAGAGGTTATCGGCGGTGAAGGTCAGTTTAGCGGCGTCGGTGAAGGACATCGATTGCGAGTAAGTGGCAAACATTTTCCCCCACGCGAAAGTTTGCACGATATCCCAATGGCTACCGGTGGCAAAAAGCCAAGCAGTCAAAGTGAGAATAAGTGAGCCTTTACGCGACATCGTCAGCGGGGAGGGAAAGCGAGGACTCTCCTTTGCGGCAAGCGAGAATCATGAAAAAATATGAGGTCGCGAAATTGGGGCCGGATCGGTCATTGTCAGCATGAATCCGGATACTACGGTGTATCCCTCTCAATGAGTGACCTACCGATCGAACCTCTGCTAATAGAACCCAACGAAGACGAAGCCGTGCTGGCGGCTTCGTTTGAAGAGTTGGTGCGGTTTGAGCCTGAGCGACTGATGGATGTCTCGGATGTTGTGCTCGCGCGGGCGCTGAGTCGGTTTGAGGTGGATGAGCGGCGAGAGATTTTACGGCGGGTGAGTGAGTCCCAGGCGGCGGATATATTGGCGGAGATGGATGAGGACGATGCCGCGGAGGTGTTGGGCGCGATGCGCGAAAGTCGGGCGATCGCCATGATCGAGGGATTTGACCCGGATGATGCGGCTAACGTGTTGGCCGAGCTCGAAGATGAAGACCGGGAGCGGTTGATGAAGAGTGTCGAGCGCGAGACGGCGGAAGACATCAACCTCCTGCTTTCCTACGACGCGGAGACGGCGGGTGGCGTGATGACCACGGACTTTGGCGTGGTGAAGATCGATCAATCGATTGAGCAAGCGATTCAAGCGATCCGGCGGCAGCGCGAAGAGATTGAAAACATCTACTACGTTTACGTGGTGAATGACGGCGATCAGCTCAAGGGGGTCGTCTCGATCCGGGAGATATTACTCGCGCCGCCTGGCGCTTTGATTCGCGATATCATGCAGGAGGATGTGGAGGGCGTCTGTGCACCGGATGATGACCGAGAGTTGGTGGCTGCTCGCACGGCGGAGTTCAATCTGGCGGCGTTGCCGGTGGTCGATGCGAAGGGAAAATTAATTGGGATCGTGACCCACGATGACGTGCTCGATATTATCCAAGACGAGGCGACGGAGGATCTACAGAAGATGGTGGGTGCGGGTGCAGATGAGAGTATTCTGGACTCGGTGGGGGAGAGCATGATGAAGCGCAATCCTTGGCTGGTGGTGAACTTGCTCACGATCAGCGTGGCGGCGGCGGTCATCACCTTTTATGAGGAGCAGATCGCGCAAATTACGATTTTGGCGGTGATGATGCCGGTGATTGCGAATTTGGGTGGCAATACGGGGGCGCAAACGTTGGCGGTGCTGATCCGGAGCTTGGCGGTCGGCGAGATTCAACCACGCGATACCTTCGGGATCTGTGGTCGGGAAGCGGCGAAAGGTTTTTTAAACGGAATCGTGATTGGGGCGATTACCGGGGTGGTGGTGGGGCTGTGGAAGCAGGATTGGATCGTCGGAGCGGTGGTGGCTTCGGCGATGGTTTCGACCATGACTTTTTCCGGACTCGCGGGCGCGGCGATTCCGCTGACGCTGAAGAGATTCAATTTCGATCCAGCTCAGAGTTCCTCGATCTTTCTGACGGGGGTGGTCGATATGATCGGGTTCTTGGTGTTTCTCCAATTGGCCACGTGGTGGCTGTTTTAAGATGAATAATTCTAATTCTTTGCCGCCCTTACCTGCCAGTCCCCTCCCGGGATTCTACCGTCATTACAAAGGGGGCGAATATGAGGTCGTGGAGATTGCCCGGCACTCGGAAACATTGGCTCCGCTGGTGGTGTATCGAGCGCTTTATGGGGAGCGGGGACTGTGGGTGCGGCCGGCTGAAATGTGGAACGAAGAGGTTGAGGTGAATGGACAAACCGTGCGGCGATTTACCGCCCAGTAAGGAATTAAAAATTCGAGTGGCGCTGGGACCGGAGTCACGCATGTTGGGGGCGATGACGCCCGCGATTCAGCACCCACTCCGTGAAGAAGGCTTTCGGTTACTGCAGGAAGAATTGAACTTCTTGATGGGCTCGTTTGCCGCGGTGCTTCGTCGGATCGGGGAACAGGACCTGGCCGACCAACTTCCCTGGATCGGAACGAAACGCGCAGAAGCCGGGAAGGCGACGCGCTCGTTGGAGCAGGCGTATTCGATCTCATTCCAGCTGCTCAATATCGTCGAAGAACGCGCCGCGGCACGCGTGCGCCGCCAGCGGGAAAAACGGAATGGACCGACGGGTGAAAAAGGACTTTGGGCCGAGAATCTGCATACCTTGCGCCGCGCCGGATTTACGGAGGAACAGTTGTTAGAGGTGTTAAAAGAGGTCTCCGTCGAACCGGTGCTCACCGCTCACCCCACTGAAGCCAAGCGAGGGACGGTGCGAGAACTTCACCGCGAGATATACGGGCTGATCAATCGGCGCGAGAATGACGCCCTCACGCCGCGAGAACAGAATCGTTTGCAGCACCAGATCGAATCTCGATTGGAGAATTTGTGGCGCACAGGTGAGATTCATGTGACGCGGCCGACGATTAGCGCCGAGCTCGATAACGCGCTGCATTACCTACGCGACGTCTTCCCTGAAACGGTGGCGCGCACCCAGGTTAATCTGCAGGAAGCGTGGTCTAGTGAAGGTTTCGATGTCGAAAAACTAAAAGATTTGGGCGCGATGGTTCGCTTCGGCACGTGGATCGGCGGGGACCGCGATGGCCATCCGTTTGTGACGGCGGAAGTGACCGCAAATTCCCTGCGGGCCTTGCGGAAAAATGCGCTCCGCGTGCAACGTCGTGGTCTCGAAAAATTAGCGCAAGAGCTCCCCTTGAGTTCGCTTTTCCAGGCGGCCCCCGAGGAGCTCACGGCGTTGATGATTCGGTTGGAGCAGGAGCTCAAGCCGGCCGCTCACATCAAGAGTGCAGAGGTATTTGTCAGGAATCAGGAGGAGCCGTGGCGCGCGGCGGTGTATTTGATGCGGGCCAAGCTTTTGGCTGGGATGAAACCGACGACCGAGCAGGTGGGTTACACGACACCGGCAGAATTGGATGGTGATTTACAGGTGCTGGCCGAATCACTGGATGCGATTGGGGCAGGCGGGTTGAACTCTGACTACGTGCAGCCATTGCGGCGTCAACTGCAGACGTTTGGGTTTCATCTAGCGATTTTGGATGTGCGACAGAACTCGACCTTTCACGAGAAAGCGTTGGATCAGTTATTGAAGGCGGCCGGAATTTTGACGGAAGGTTCGTTTGCCGAATTACCTCAAGGGGAGAAACGCGCTCTGCTCGATCGAGAGCTGAACTCGCCGCGACCTTTTCTGGCCGACGGCATGACGGCCGGACCCGAGGCCGAGGCGGTGCTATCCTGTTATCGGGTATTGGCGACGCACCGGGCAAATTATGGCACGGCGGGTTTGGGCTCGTTGATCGTCTCCATGACCCGTTGCACGGAAGATCTTTTGGTCGTTTACTTGCTCGCCCGAGAAGGGGGACTCACCGACTGGAAGGATGGGGGATTAAGTTGTCCGATGCCGGTGACCCCGTTGTTTGAAACCATGGATGACCTGGAAGCGGGGCCGGGAATCGTGGCTGACTTTTTGTCTCATCCGGTGACCAAACGCAGTCTCTGGATGGGGGAGGAAGGGGTGAAGGCGGAGTTTCAGATGATGGTCGGGTATTCGGATTCCAACAAGGACTGTGGTATTTTTGCGAGCCAGTGGGCGCTGCATCGGGCGCAGGAGGCGTTGGCCGCGGTGGCGGAGAAGCACGGCGCTAAGCCGGTCTTTTTCCATGGTCGAGGAGGCACGGTGGGCCGGGGCGCAGGACCGACGCATTGGTTTATGGAAGCGCTAGCGGATGGGTCGTTGGCGGGTCGCATGCGGATGACCGAACAGGGTGAAACGATTGCGCAGAAGTATGCGCATTTGTCTTCGGCGGTTTACAACGTGGAGCTTTTGGTGGCATCGACCGCGGCGACCACGGCCCGGCATCGGTTTGAAGCGCCGCGCGATACGGGAATCTGGCCGGTGTTGGACAAGCTCGCGGGGTGGAGTCGGGATGCTTATCGGGAGCTGCTCCAGTTGCCGGAATTTATGGCATTTTATCGGGAGGCGACGCCGATTGATGCGCTGGAAAATTCTCGAATTGGATCGCGTCCGTCACGACGCACGGGGCAAGGATCACTCGATGATTTGCGGGCGATTCCCTGGGTATTTTCGTGGACGCAAAATCGGTTTTATCTGCCCGGTTGGTTTGGAGCAGGGGCGGCATTGGAGAAAATGAAACGGGAAGACGCAGCGGGTTTTGCGCAGATCTGTGACCAAGTCCGATCGTCACCGTTTTTACGATACGTGCTGACGAATATCGAGAGTTCGTTGGTGAGCGCGAACCAGGAAATTATGCAAGGTTACGCGAGTTTGGTGACGGATCCAGCGGTGAGGGAACGTTGTATGGCGATGATCTTGGCCGAATTTGATCGGACGCGTGAGATGATGACGGAAATTTTCCAGGGCACGTTTCAACAGCGTCGGCCGCGTCTCGCATTTACGTTGGAAATTCGAGAACGAGCGCTAGGACAGCTTCATCTCCAACAAATTGAATTGTTGAAGAAGTGGCGGGCACTGCCGGCCAAAGAGTCGGAGGCCATGTTGCCGGATCTGATGATTTCGATTAACGCGTTGGCCTCGGGCCTGCGCACAACGGGCTAGTTCCGTTCAGACGGTTTCATGCTCGTCGTCGTTGCAAAAGCGCGACGACGAGAAGCAATACGAATGAAAGGCCCAACAGCGTGGCGGCAAAGGCGTGGGCGGAGGCGTAGTTGAGTTTTTGCACCTCGTCGTAAAGCGCGATGCTGGCCACGCGAGTTTCTCCCGCGATTGAGCCGCCAATCATCAGCACCACCCCGAATTCACCAAGCGTGTGAGCGAAGCCAAGAGTAAGTCCGACGCCCACGCCGCGCCGCGCGAGCGGCAGATGCACCCGCCAGAAAGTGCGCCAGCGCGTAGCCCCGGCAGCGCGACCGGCATCGAGCAGTTCGACTGGGACTGCGCGAAGAGCGGATTGAAAAGGCTGCACCGCAAAAGGGAGCGAGTAGACGACGGACGCGAGGACTAGCCCCTCAAAAGTGAAGGAAAGCGGTTCGCCAAAAATGGCGACCCACCAACTGCCGGGAGGATGTTGGGGAGAAAAGAAAACCAGAAAGTAAAACCCGATTACCGTAGGTGGCAGAACGATGGGCAGAGTAACGAGTGCTTCGAGGGCGGGGGCGATCTTCAGACGCGTGACGTTGAGCCAGTGGGCCAGCGGCAGTCCCAGTAAACCGAGCAATAACGTGGTGATACCAGCCAGCTTGATGGTGAGCCAGAGGGACTCCCAGAGTGCGGGAGTGAGCCAGAGACTGGCAATGGGACTGGAGAGCAGTGGCAACAAGGCAGTCGCGATTCGAGCGAGCTCAAGGCGGGGCGTCGAGCGTTACCGTGGGCGGAAATTTATAACCGAGAGTGGCGAGCAGTTCTTGGGCAGTCGGAGAGGCGAGCCAGGCTAGCACGGTTTGGGCCGCAACGTTGGTTTGAGCGCGGGACAGCAGCACGGCGCCGTGGGCGAGATCAGCAGTCGCGGACGTGATCACGTGGTGGGGGAAGTCTGACGGGTGGGCGATGAGGAACGACAGCGAGACAAATCCCGTCTGAGCGTTGCCGCTGCGAATGAAATGAAAGGTTTGAGCGACGTTTTCACCGAGGATGGCCGCTGGCTCCAGTTCAGTCCAAAGTGCTTGGGCTTGGAGATAAGTGCGAGCGGCGCGGCCAAAGGGGGCCGTGTCGGGGTTGGCGAGCGCCATGCGCGGACGAGGGGAGGTGGTCAGAAACGAGGCGATGGATTCCGGGGTGGCGGGAGACGGAGCGGGCCAAAGGCACAGCACGCCGTGAGCGAAGGTGAAAAGTGAATCGGCTTGGGCGTGGCCTGATTCGATCAATGCCTCGGGGTAAAACAGGTCAGCGGAGAGAAAGACATCGAAGGGCGCCCCGTGACGAATCTGAGCCACGAGCGAGCCGGATGCGCCGGTGGTGATGTGAAGGTCGATCTCGGGGTGCTCATTTTCCAGGGCTGGCTTAAGTGATTCGAGGGCGAAGACTAAGTTGGACGCGGCGGCGAGCGAGACAACGGAGGGGGCTTGGGCGTGAGTTTCACCGGCGATCATCGAGGCGACAGCGACCGTTGTTACTAATCCCCTCATTCGCCATCGCTTGAGCCGGCAACTAAGGACGGGGAACATCGAGGGTAAAGGCACTCCGGAGCTGCTCTTGGGCGTATTGATTGAGGCCCGTGAAGGTGACCGTGATCGAAGTGACGTTGTCCTCGACATCCACGAGACCGAAAAACTCATCGATGCCCTTGGGCACGATCACGTCTTGGGTCCAGTTTCCGCCGAAGCGGGTTTGGCGGCGATCGATAGGCCCCACGTGGAACTCGGGGAAATTGCCTTCATACTTGCCGGTGACGGTCGAGCCATCGTTGGATGCGAGCGAGCCGCCGTTGCCGCTGAGAAAGCAGATACCGGTGATATTATTTGCCATGATCCAGGACGCGATTTCGGTGCGTTCATGGTCGTAGCGGGCCCAGTCATCGCTCCCCGCCGCATCGGTGCCATGCCAAGCCGTGGATGTGGCAATGAAAATGAGGGGGTGAGTCGGGCTTGAGTGAAGCAGTTCACGCTTTAGCCACTCGAGTTGGGGGGCTCCGAGCATGGATTTTTCAGGACCATCCGGGATTTCAACGGGGTCACGCGCAGTGCGGCTATCGAGAATGATAAATCGAACTCGTCCGTAAGAGAACGCCTGATTAATCGGCCCTACCTCGATGGAGGGAGGACTCGGGGGGGCATAGACGTCGGCATCCGGCTCGGGGGACAACGGGTAGTGAGGTAAATAGTGGCGGTAGGCGGCGTGGGCGGCTGGCGCTGAAGAGGAGAGGCGATCGGCGCTGCCGCCGAAGTCGAAGCGGTCCCAAGTATAAACGAGCGGGATGGCGGCGTAGAGTTCAGATTGGTTGGCGGAAGTAAACGCTTGGCGGTAGGTTTCGAAGTAGGGTTCGATCGAGTTTTCTTTGAGCGCTTCGTGGTGGAAATTACCGAGATGCAGAAAAAATCGAGGGTTTTGGAATCTGATTTCTGAGTAAACACTGGACGCGGATTGGCTCAGCGCATCGGCCGCGATCGCAAAACGGAAGGAGACTGGTTCTCCCTCCATCGGGAGGGTGCGGAAGGTGCCGATGCGTTCATATTCCTTAATGTTTCCGACTCGCAGGCGGTAGTAGTAGGTGGTGTCGGACTCGAGCCCATAGAGTGAGAAGCGGGCTAGATTGGCGGGCGCTCCCTCCATCCGTTGGTCTTGGGCGAACGTTTGGAAGCGGGGGAAATCGCGGAGTGTCGCCACTTCGATACTGGTGATCCGGTCTTGCATCAGGCCGGCGACGATTTGGACAGAGTGGGATGTGACCGCGCCGGACCAAGGGCCGTAATTGATCAGCTGAGCGTGCGCCGAGTGGGCGGCGAGACTGAGCAATAGCGTGAGGGTGTAGGCGTAAAATCGAGTCATTTGGACAGCAACCACCCTGCAGGGGGAATACGGATAAAGCAATGTCAGTTCAGATCCGAAGTCTCTCCGGTTGGGACGGTGGGAGTTGATCTTGTCATCTCCGGTAGATTCGGGCGCGATGCGGGTTATGTCCGAATCGATGTCTGCCCGTTCATTGCCACCGGTAACGCTTTTGTCCGGATTCTTGGGGGCAGGGAAAACGACGCTATTGCGTCATCTGTTGAATCAAGCAGAAGGGCGGAAATGGGCGGTGGTGGTCAATGATGTCGCGGCGATTAACGTCGACGGCACGGTGATGGAGTCTGCCGACGGCGCGGATACGGTGGTGCAGTTGGAAAATGGCTGCGTGTGTTGCTCCAGCCGGGATGATTTGGGCGAGGGACTGGTTCGATTGGCGATGGAGGGGGACTACGATCACATCTTTGTGGAGGCTTCGGGCGTCGCTGAGCCTCGGGTGATCGCGCAGATGTTTACCCAGAAGAACCCGTTTGGTCGATCGCTGGGCGACTGGGTGCAGTTGGCGAATTTGGTGACGGTCGTTGACACGGCGGGGTGGGCGGATTTTTTGCGCGAGGCGAGAGACGGAGTCACGGTAGCACCGGAGAATAGTGTCGTGGGCGGGCCGAGGCCTTTGGGCGAGTTGATGATCGAGCAGATCGAATGCGCTGATCTGGTGGTGTTCAATCAGACAGATCGAGCCGGAGAGGAAGATCTGGACATCGTGCGCGCGGCGTTGACGGGGCTGAACTCGCGGGCCGAGGTAATCGAGACGGAGCAGGGGCAAGTGCCGAGCGAGACGTTGGTGGGGCGCAGCCGATTTGACCCGAGTGAAACATTGGGTGGAGCAGGATGGATCAAGGCTCTTAATTCCGTGGCGGCCGGTTCGTTGGTGGTCAAGCCGTCGGGCGGAGCCGTTAAGGGGCGTCACGAATCTCGGTTCGGTTTGCGCACGATGACGTTTCAGACGCGTCGGCCGTTTGCTCGCGAGGCGTTAAAGGCTGTGCTGGCGGAGGGAGTCCCGGGTTTGGTGCGCGCGAAGGGTTTTTTGTGGTGGGACGAGCAACCCGACGAAATGGGCTTTTTGTCGTTTGCCGGAGGCGTGGCGCGGTGGGATGTGCTTAACCCGTGGTGGGCGGCGATGATCGAGGCAGGGCGAGCGACGAAGGCTGACTTGCCGGCGGGAGTGAAGGCCGCGTGGCAGGATCCCGCGGGAGATCGGCGACAGGAATTGGTCTTTATCGGGGTGGCACTCGACGAAAAACGCCTCCGCGAGAGGCTGGAGGCGTGTTTGGTTTAGAGATTGGTTGAGCTCGCTTAGAACGGAGGTTCTTCGTCGATCGCATCGACGGGACCATCGGGCTCGCGGAGGGGGGGGCCGTCTCCGGCGGGGGCGTCGCCACCCGCGGAACTCACGGCCTCGATCTTCCAGGCGTTCAGATTCACGAAGTAGCTTTCTTTCCACTCGCGGCCGCGAATGTCGAAGAAGACCTTCACTTCGTCGCCCTCTTTGAGACTCTCCACGAGGCTCGTCTTGTCCTTGACGGTCTCAAACTTGAGATCCTGAGGGAAGCGCCCGTCGGGCACGGTGACCACAAATTCGCGTTTATTGAAGCCACTGCCGAAGGTTTGCTCTTCAAAGATTTTTTTAACGGTGCCGGAAATATCGAACATAGTCGCCTACCCTGAGAGAGATTTCCCGTTTGGCGCAAAACTGATTTTAAGAAAATAACAGTTAGCTCTAATTCTTGCCGGATGAGATGAAACGCAGGGCCGCGTTCATGATTTCGTCGGCGGGTCCAGGAGCGGTGATGGCTTCGAGGTGGGTTTCGGTGACGGCAAAGGCCTGAAATTGAGGAGTGCCACCCTCGATGGCGTTCAGCCAAGGGGCCTTATCCACCAGGCCGGGGCCGATCGCTGGCCAAGGATAAGCCTCCTTGCGCAGGTAGTCGGCCCGGGCGCTGGGGCTGCGGTCCAACGAGTAGGTGATCACCTGCAAGTCGGGCACTCGGGTCTGGAAATCGGGGTAAGTTGCCTGCAGCGCCGCCCCGATCTTTTTACAGGGCTCACACCAAGAGGCGCTGTAGAAGAACACGACCACGAGGGTTTCCGCCGAAAGTTCGACTCGCGGTAGCGTGAAGCGTTTGGGTTGCACCAATCCGCCGCGGGTTTGGTCCGGCCGTGGCAGGAGAGTGCCGACTTCGAAGGCAAACGCCGAGCTGGGAGAGAGTGTCGCGATCAGGGCAACGATGATTGCTCCAATGTGCGGTAGGATGGTTGTCGGGCATAAAGCCCGACCCACGTTGAGACGCGTCCTGCTGGGTGGGTCGGGCTTTACGCCCGACAACGATTTCCCTTTAAATTTCACGAAATTAGAAATCAAATCGTGCTCCTACCGTCAGGGTGCGGGGATAGCGTGGGCCGTAGATGTAGCCGGGATCTCGTGATGGTCCGGTTTCCGTATCGGTCTGATACTGGTTGAGTAGGTTGTTCACGCTGGCCCGCACCGTGACTTCGAAGTCTTCGAAATCGAAGGATTTACTTACGCCTAAATCGACCACGAAAAAGTGAGGCGTCGACTCCACGGGATTGACGTCCGGCACGACTGAATCGAGCCGATCGGCGAGCATGTCACCGGTCCACTTCAGGGCGAAAAAGCCATTAACCAGCGAGGGGTTAGTGTAGACCGCCTGCAGTATTCCAGTCCAATCGGGGGTCTTGTTGTAGCGGCGAGTGCCGCGATCTGGATCGGCTTCATCGAAACGGGCTTTGCTGTAGGCGAGGCCCGTATTCATCGAGAACTGGCTATTAAAGCGATACGAGGCATCCCACTCGACTCCCATAACGGTTGAGCCAGCCGTGTTCACTCGGTCGATTTTCTCCCGACCGTTTTCGACGCGCAACGTGCCTTCATCCAAATCGAAGGCATTTTCCAATACGGTGTAGTAGGTCTGGAATGACGTAAGTAAATTCCCGTCCAAGGCGGCGGGGGTGAAGTCCGCGCCGAGCGAAAACGTGTGCGAGCGCTCCTCGCCCAGTTCATTGGGATTCACGATATCGCGGGGCACGCCGCCGATATTTTCGATGTGGATATCCTCGTCAAATACGCGCGGGGCGAGGAAACCTGAACTGTAGTTGGCGCGCCAGGCGAGTTCGTCGGTGACGGCAAAGCGACCGGCGATGCGAGGAGAAATCACCCAATGGGCGAGGGTATTGGCTTTATCGGCGCGGAAGCCCGGCACGATCTCCAGGCGATCGTTCAGCCGCCACTCGTCTTGGACAAACAGACCGGTGTTGCTGAACGAGTCGTCATGCAGCACGGCAATGAATTTATCGTTGGCGTCGAGTTGATCATCGCGGAGGTCTTCGGTCTCCGACTGCACGCCGAAGATGAAGTTGTGCGAGCCGGTCTGACCGATATCACCGGCCGCGTAGTTGAAGGACGCGTCTAATAACCAAGTCGTCGTAGTGGTGTAACCGAAGCTGTTGAACGAACCGCCGCCGGTGCTGTGGGCCAGATCACCAAACAAAGCTGCCGCCCGAGCGGCATCCGTGCCCGGGGTGGCGTCGATATCCGGGGCGCTCCCATTAAAGGTCTTCGCGATGGTATCGACGCGGGGGTCGTCGGGTTGGATGAGTTCCTCGCCGGTGCCGCCGTAAAAACTGTCGCGGTAAAACTTCACGACTGAAGCCGATGCGCTAAAGCTGAGTTGTCGGTTAAGTTCCTGAGACCAACTCAGCGTCGCCCAATGGTAGTCGGTGTAGAGCGCTTCGGCGATTTGGCCGAATTCCTCCGGAATGTCCAGACGGTCACCGCCGCGTCGATCTTCCTTGATGTATTGGTAGTTAAATTGAAGGCGGGTCTCGTCGGTGGGAGTCCACCACAAGTAGGTGCCAATGGTGGTGTTTTCGCGGGCCACGATTTCGGTGAATCCGTCGCCGTTGATGTCGTAACTCTCCTGATCGGCATACAGTCCATAAAACGAGCCCTTTAAGGATCCGTCTTCGTTCACGACAAAGCTGATGAACTGGGATTGGGAGGTGCCGGAACCATCGATGTCCCGGTAGGTGGTGTCGACGTGGCTATGGGTTTCGAAAGGTTCTTCGGGGATCAGATTGATGACTCCGGCGACGGCGCCGGGGCCGTAAAGCGACGAGCCCCCGCCTTTGACCACTTCGATACGTTCCACGAACAGAGTAGGGACTTGGTCGATGCCGTAAACTGCCGCGACGCCCGTAAAGAGAGGGCGGCCGTCGATGAGGATCTGGTTGTAGTTACCGGGCAGGCCGAGGAGTTGGATTTCAGCGGTGCCGCAGTTTTGGCAATTGGCCTCGGTGCGCGCGCCGTTGAGTAGTTCGATGGCGGTGCCGAGCTCGAAGGCCATGGCGGCCGAAAAATCGTCCGCCCCGAGCATCTCGGTCTTGATCGGCACCTCGGAAAAGAGGCGTGCGGTGCGGGTGCCCGTGGTGACCACCTGAAATTCGTCCATCGAGTGAGAGTCGTGATCATGGTCATGCCCGGTCGACGTAGGAGTGACCTGGGCCACAGCAGAGATCGAGAGGAGCATGGCGCCAAATAGGAGCGTAGGAGTTATACTAAGGTAAGACATTTAGAGTGGGCATTGAATATTAGGTAAGCCTAATAATGAGTTCAAACAGCTAAATATCCCAGGAGGTCTGTCAATCCGGTTTACGTCCGAAACCTAATTGTAACAAAAAAAGACGGCCACTCAGGCCGACTTAGGTGTTTTCGAATTCATTGAGGTTAGGATTTCACTCCAGGTCTGACGCGCTTCTTCGGTCGCCATTGCCGATAGCCGGTGTAGGCGAGAACGAAGGGCACCAGCATGAAGAGCCAGCCAGATCCATTTCATTAAATCGCGGTAAAGTTCCCCCGGAGTGGCAGCCGCGATTAAGTCAATGGATGAGGTGTCCGGTCGGGTAATCCCAGTGATGATGAAAATCAAGGATAGTGCCGTCGCGAGGATCTACAAACGCCCAAGAAGCCGGGCGGGTCGCCCAGCGATAAAGCAGGCGAAACCTAATCGTTTTGTCGGGATCACGCGGGAAATTGATGGCTTCGACCTGCATCCCTTTCGGGGCGGTTGCTTCAATCTCCGCTCGGACGGCGGTGAAATCCAAATTCCATTCACTGCGTTCGATCGGCACGGCGAGAGTGGGGCGTGCCTTGAATTCCGAGTCCGTCAAAAACTTGAGAATGTCCTGCCACGTTGATCCCAATCCGATCAGCGCCCCGGAGAGTGGGATCAATGCGATCGGGATGGCGGTGGCGAATCCGGCGACGGCGTGCAAGTCGTCGCTGCGACGACGGCGAGAATTCCAATTCACTTGGTAGAAGCTCTGCCAAGAGAGCCGCCGCTTGAGAAACAGGCAGCATCCCGTGAGGCACATCACGATAAGGAAGCAGGAGGAGATGATGGCGATCCACGGACCAAACTCGCCGGCAAAAACGAAACATGGAAGATCCGCACCGCCTGCATGACGATGGCCGGTGCAGCCGGGGAGCGGATGATTTCGCCGTCGTAGGGATTGACGAAGTGATACTGACGGTCGGCCGGGCCGATCAGCGAGATGCGACCCGGCACATTCGGCAGGTTCATGGAGGTGACGTTCTCTGTCGTGGCCGTTTCAACAAACGCGAGTAAGTCGCCCGACGGCACGCGATCGCCGATCGGTTCCACCCCACGTGCTCCCGTTCCTCGAATGCCTGTAGTTCATCTTGGAATGAGACGATAAGACCGGACCGGCGCAGCTGCACCGCGGAGATGGAGCCGACCAGGGTGGCCCACAAATAAACGCGATTGGTCCAGCGTCGTAGTTTGCGACCCCGCTAATCGCGGGGCCGCGTCACTCCCTTGCCCTTAGAACGTGTATTGGGCGGAGAAGCGGATTTCACGAAGTCGATCGACGTTTACGGTGCGAGACTGAAACGGCGTCCTGAGTGAGAGGAGTAGGCCCCGCGGCAGTGGTTACGTTTCTGCACGCCGGCTTTGTGGGGCAGAATCGGATCGAACCGGAATGCCTGCTGGTCCTCGATCAACGCATGGTTGATGACGTAAAGAGACTGCGGTGTCGCCAGGATAGGAAAGTCCATTTCAGCGCGGACTCGCCCACCTTCACATGATAGCCTTGCCGCTTACCTTGCACCTCGAAAGCGGGCAAAATTGTAGACGCTATCCGTTTTGGCGGTTGATTTGCCGAATATGGGGTGACTCCAGCACAGCAGGCCGCAGCAGAGCCAAACGACTCGAGATGATGTTAGACGGGCAAGGGATGTTACTAGGTGACGGTGTTTCACGCTCCCACTTCAGCCTAAACCGAACAACCGAAGACATTCTGAGCGGTGGCAACTCAGCCCAGAGAGGGATTATTGTTCTACGACTTTACCCGTTTTCGAGGGCGGAAACGTCTCCACGTCAGGACATATCCGGTGACAACGAGTGCGATGGCGGCGACGCAGGCGAAAAATGCGATGAGGCGCCCGGGCAGACCGGCGACGGTTCCCATGTGCAGCGGCAAAACGTAGGAGCGAATGGTGCGGCCGATGTTATATTCGGCATATTCTTCCCACGTGAGTTCCTCGCCGGTGGCGCCGTGCAGATAGAGCCGCGAACTAGCGTAAGGGTGGGGAGGATCTTCCCCTAAAATGAAAAACCGATAGGTGCCGCGACTAGGCGTGGGGAAATAGATCGAGAGTCGCGACCAATCCGGTTGGCGAAGTATGGCCGCGTCGATGGCCTCGTCGACGGGGAGGAACGGGGTGCCTTCTGCCAGTTCCACCTTCTCGGTGGATGGAGCCTTGGCACTACCGGTCAGCGTATAGGGTAGATCACTGGCCCAGCGGTAGCTCATCATTAGTCCAGTGAAGGCAATCAGGAGTAAAACGGCGAAGGACCAGAATCCCGTGACGTTGTGCAAATGCCAATGAAACGCGCGGCGACGGAGTTTGAAATTAAATCGGATCAGCCGGCTCAGGCCCGCTTTGGTTTTTGGCCACCACAGATAGAGGCCGGACACGCAGAGGATGATGAAGAAAATATTGCTCCAGACGACGATGGTATTACCGATGTCACCGGCCGAGAGGCGGACGTGGATTCGTAGCATCCAGGTGAAGAAATTGTGGGGGGTGCGCTCGCCCAGGATAGTTCCATTCTGCGGATGTATCGATATTAGATGCGATCGAGCCACGCGCACCTGCGTCGTTTGAGTCGGATCGGATGAGATGATCATACCGGAGGGTTCGAGTTCCGGTCGCTCGTCAGCGATGTGATCAACCAACTGCTGCGCGGAAAGTCGCGGGGCATCGGGAACGGGTTTGATGGCGCGACTGCCTCGATCAAAGGCCGCCATCAGTTCCGGCTCCAGCGCCATTGCCGCCCCCGTGAATGCGAGGGCAGCGATAACGATACCGCCCGTAACTCCCAGCACTAAGTGGAGCCAGAATAGGGCTTTTCGGAGTGGCTTCATTATTTAGAATGTCGACGGAATCACGACCGCGCCGGGGGCTGCTCAGGAGCTCGCGGCAGATTATGAGGCAGCGAGACCCCGAGAAGACGGGGTAATCGTGACTCAGAAGCGGTAGGCTACCTTCAACGTGGCGTTGGTCGGTTCGCCGGGACGGCCACCGAGGAACTGGGCGAGTTCGTAGTAGTTCTCGTTTGCCAGATTATTAAGGTTGAGCTGCATGCTCCAGTTTTCGCTGGCCTCAAACTGCACGATCGCGTCGACGGTGGTGTATTCGGCGATAAACGCCTGAGCGATGCCGAACGAGGTGGAGTTAACCGCGCGTCGCCCGACGTGACGTAGGCCACCACCGAGGGTCAAGCGACCGCCGAACATCTTTGGCGACAGGGTATGCTGTAGCCATGCCGAAGCATACACCCGAGGCGTGCCTTTGGCCAAACCGGTGACGTTGCCCGTGCCAGGATTGCGGCGGGTCCGCGCATCTTGGTAGGTGGCATTGAGATTGACCATCCAGTGGTCGGGCAGGGAAAGGTTCAGGTCGAACTCGGCTCCCTTGGAGCGGTCTTCGCCGTCGTAGCGGTCAGGGTCCACGTCGATGTTGAACGTCGGCGAGGCGGGGTTGTCGTCGTAGTTAGGGTTTGAATACCGAAGGTTGGTTCTCGCGGTGGAGAACACCGCGGAGGACAAGGCGAGACGTCCTTCCAGAAACTCTTGCTTGATCCCGAATTCGAAGTTGTCGGATTCACTGTCGGGCGGCTGGTTGTTGAGGCGCACGGACCCCGTGACACTGAGGGCGGTGCGACTCTGGCTGGTGGCGATGAAGAGGGACGTGTGCGGGAGCACCCGCCACGTTAGCCCGGCGTTGTAGAGCAGACCTTCATCCTGAGAGGACACGGGAAGTGGGTCAGGATCGGTGGCGGTGCGGACTAGGTTGTTGTCATAGTCCTGATCGATTTGGTTCCAGCCGACGGCGAGTCGCGCGGTGAGATTGCCGGGCAGCGAGACGACGTCCTGCAGGCCAACACCGTAGGAAGTGACGTCCTTAGTGTAGTCCGAAGAAGGGTAAACTGCGTAGTCTTCGAAGCGGCCGGTTGGCCAGTTGGGATTGCGAATATCCAGAATGTAAGGCACGGGACTGGCCGCGGACCGTGAGCTATCGGCATCGTAAAGGCTCCAACTTTGGGTCTCGTAGTCACGCCACTCGCCGTAAGCGGTCAGCAACAGATCATGATTGGTCTGGCCGATGACGAAGCGACGTTTGGCTTCGGCGAAGTATTGCACGGAATCCTCTTGGAAATCGAATTTGCGATACTCGTGCCGACGCGCCGCAAACGGATAGAGCACGCCGTCAACGACGAGGGGGGCGCGGGGCACGGCGTTGATGCTGCCGCGACGATTCCAATACACGTAGTTAAAGCCGCCCGTGGACCGCACGTAGTCCGAGCCGTAGGAGCGGAACTGAGCGTAGTGGGCAAACGCGCTATCGTCGGAGATCGCCCAGTCGTGGCGCACTTTGATCCGGAATTCGTTGCCGTCGGTCGGGCGCGCGAGTGGCGAGATCGTGCTCGAGTTGCCGAGGTCATAGGGTTGGCCGCCATCGCCGGGAGCGAGGCTAGCGAGGAGCTGTTGGCGTTGCGCGTCGGTGAGTTGCAAGCGTCCGCCGTCGTCGGGACCGTTAGGAATATTCGTGAGGGTAGCATCGCCGGCGGAGACGCCGTCCGGAGTGGTGCTGCGGATATCGTAGATCCGCACGGGGTGCCCGAACGAGTCCACCTGCACCTCGTCAGCAATGCTAGCAGCGGTGAGCAACAAGGAGTGCTCGGCGTTAGGTTTGAATTGGAGCGATCCGTAGAACTCGGTGCGATCCTCCGCGAAGTTGCGGAACCCACCGCTCTCCCGCGTGGCTGCGGTAAAACGGTAGGCCAGCTGGTCGCTTAACGGACCAGTAACATCAAGTTCACCTCCGAAGGTGGCCCAACGGCCGGCGTAGGCTTCGACGCGGGTTTGCTGGGTGGATTGGGGGCGTTTTTCGACGAGGTTCACGATGCCGCCGGCACCGCCAATACCGTAGAGCGTGCCTGCTGCGCCTTTAACAACTTCGATGCGCTCTACGTTGGTGAGGGAGCGCACGGTGGCTCCCGAGCCCCCGCCGCTACCGCCGGACCCGGCGTCGAGACCATCGTAGGTGTAGGAGACCGCTTGGCCCCGGATGGAAAGCTGATCGCCGATCCCGTAGTTGTTTCCTTGGTGCATCAATCCGCTGATGTTGCGGATCGAGTCTTGGAGGGAGACCGCGCCTTGCGCACTGAGGAGTGCTTCGGTCGCGATACTCACGGAGCTCGGTGTATCGATCAGTTTGGTGCCGGATTTCATTGGGGTGTAGGCCTGCGATACTTGCGCAGCCTCTCCCTCGACGATCAGTTCATCCAAGGTATAGACTTGGGACTCGGTGGTTTCGGTCGCTTGACCGAATCCGGTGATAGCCAGTCCGCCCCAAAGGGAGAGTAGGCTGATGGTTTTGTAGGTTAGGTTCATAGGAAATTGGATTGGGTTAAGGTAGACGAATGACGACGGGCTTGCGGGCGGAGTGCCTCGACCGTAGTCCTGCACTCAGGGTTGGCGGCCGACCTTACAGCAGGCTTCACCGGGTCTTTGCGGATCGGGGCGGAATTCAGGTGACCCGCGTTTTCAAATTTCTGGCTTCAACCGAGATGGATCAGGTAGAGCAGGCCGCCCAACGCGCCCAACGCTACGAGCACCGCGAGGTAGAAACGCAGGTCGTCTAAATTTGAAGCATGCTTCGGCAGTGGTGTTTTAGTCATCAGCTGGCGGTCGCGGCTACTTGCCTAGTGGCGAGGACCGTCAACACGCGTTCGGACCATTCCACAAACGTGTCCTCAAAATCTAAATCGGCATCGGCGCGGATAGTCAGCTGGGTAGCGCCGAGTTTAGTGAGACGCTCATCCAATTGACGGGCGAACCCATTAAAGTCGGCGTAGTCCTTGTCGCCCAGTCCCAGTACGGCGTAGTTCAATCCGGTGAGGTCGAGTTCAGCCGATTCCAATTTATACCAAAATTCGGCGGCATCGTCGGGTGGTTCACCGTCGCCCCAGGTGGAAACGATAAACAGAGCCGTTTTCATTGCGGTGAGTTGGGCGGGCTTTACGTCGGCGAGATTAAGTAGACTGGCGGTATGCCCTGCTGACTCGGCGCAGGCTCGGCGCTGTTGAAAAGCTCGCGGCCGAGATCTCGCATGAGGGCGTGATCGCCCTCGATCTCGACCATCTCACCACCGAGCCGCACCCGCAACGTGAGCGTGCCGCGCTTGACGGTGGGCAGGGAAAAGGCTTGAAGGGTGGTGGTGATCATGGCGGCGGGTTTCGGGAAGGCCCACACCATGCCACAGGTTTGAAAAACCACCTACCCCACCATTCCGTGCGTTCCATCTGTTCCCCAAATATTACCCTGGGTAATATTTGACCCCGTCC
>Ga0208413_1000980_pt1 | contig 19670 bp, 18 predicted proteins | sample AntAceMetag02UKD_FD_184761 | JGI IMG/M metagenome (GOLD analysis project Ga0208413, IMG submission 184761) | Saline lake microbial communities from Ace Lake, Antarctica - Antarctic Ace Lake Metagenome 02UKD (SPAdes) (version 2) | ecosystem: Environmental > Aquatic > Non-marine Saline and...
TGGCGAGTAGTTTGTGGATTCCTTTTTTGTCTTCATGTGATGACACACCTCTTATGGTTTTAATCAAATTACTTGAATTTGTGTGTCCGTCAAAGTGTAGCCATTTCATTCCTCCTGGGTATCTGGAATATCTTCGTGCTCGGTATACCTGAATTGGCACAGACATTGAGCGGTCAGAAAAGGCAATAAATGCGATTCTTGAGCACAACCGACGGGTTAACAACTGAAAGAATCGTGCAGTTCATCAACACCAAACAGAATGGCGCATGCTAACTGACAGCGAAGCCTAACCAGACACGGCGGCCCAAAGTTAAACGTTAGGGGCTGGACGTAGCTAAGAAAACTATGTTCCTCGAGACCTTGTCCATGTTCCAACAATCAATCTAGTTGATTTGAGTGATTGTCGGAGCCCCGCTACATTAACCTATAAATATCTTGCCATAGACATCATTTCTTCTTCGCTAGTCATGACAACTGCGTTAAGACCGAACCCTAAATCAGTCGACCTCGGCGAGCGTAGGAACGTCGATAGAAGATAGTCATCTGGCTGCGACAATACTTGCTCACCATATTGCGAAACCAATCTATCGACTGAGCTCCCGTTTCTAATGTACGCCCATGAATACAGCAGCAGAGTGTGCTTTCGGTCAGGTAACTCGTCTAGATATGCCCAGCCATGCTGAAGGAAATTTTCTGCTGATTTTCTAATGAAGGTCGCCCCCTTCCTTTCAACAAGTTGGCGGTCTTCTATATACTCATTGAGTGTGAGCGTTGGACTATTGATATACGCAGATACACTTTGGCCATAAGATTGATGTTTCTCCGCAAGCTCAACCCGACGTTTATTGCAGACTTCTTCAGGAATTTTGCAGATGATGTCAGGGCCAGACTTGAGGTAGTGTTCAGCGAGTTGATTAACAAATTCTGTCAGCGTCTGCCGTTTGTTGTACCAGTCTTTCCCTTTGTTCTTCTTAGTTTTGACTACCATTCTAGATTCTCCTCGGTGTCGTCCGGCTTAATGTCTTTGGGTTGAGCAGCGACCTGATGTGATCGCTTAGGTTGTTGAAAAAACGTCTCTAGTGGCTCCGAGAGGCTCAATACTCGTAAGCCGGCGGTCAGTGTAATTAGCTTGCAGTGCCCGACGATCAGTCTCTCGTAAGTGTTGGGCGTGATATGCATGCGTCGAGACATACCCAGTTTGCTTTCTCCCTGCAATCTGCGGTTTAACTCGATGAATCTGCCGATTTGATGTGTGATCTCAGCATCTGAGTGTGAAAAGATAGTTTCTTTCAAGGTATCCTCCATTGGTGGCCGTAGCTCATGCATTTTCTGCGTTATTACTGTAGAAATTAGCTGTTACTCATCAGATTCTGGATATGTATGGAAGGTAGTGAGAAAGCTGACGAGTCAGATTTTAGCGTGCCTTCTGTAGGCTTCTACATGGGTCTCAGGCGCGTCTAGAGGCGTACAATCCTGTTATCCAGATAGGGCTCAGGAGTGTGCTCAAAACGTCTAAGTCAGAGCCTAAGAGCGTCTACTGCTCACCCCCCCATCGGTAGGGCTTCATGAAGCGTGTATCTGTGGTCAATTAGACTCCACGTTAATACTCGTTATCGCTAAGTGTGAATAAATGCTCCGACCTCGTCTCTGTCTCGGTCGACGATGAGATAACCCTAGGCGAGGTAGTACTCGTCAACTCGCACTTGATTTTGCCAAACACGAGCAGCAGAGAGTATTGATCGCGCGTGAAGTTGGCTATATGAGTAAACGCGGTGCGTCCTCGTGGGACTTGAGTGACTATTTAAGTGAGTGGTGAGTAAATAGACGACTTGGCTATACGGAGAATCATGACGGCTAATGGACATCTGACATGGTCAAGTCTCTTGTGAAAGCCTACTGCAAGAAACTGATGCCTTTTTGAACCAATAGGATCAAAGGCGCTGGCGAAGTTCACTTTTATCAATCTAACTGTGTTTGATTGCTCCCAACCTTTATACGTCATGTTTATCGGTGGCGGTAATGCTCGATACAAATCAATTGTGACATTAACTGTGTTATGCGTTGAACGTCTTCCTGATAACATTGCCAGGCAGGACTTCGAACCCTTGATCTTCGTACCAAGGCAGTAGTCTTGAAAGATCACCAGCAGCTTCGCCTTCGAGAACTTTTATCGCAAACCTAGTACAGTTGTCGTCAACGGCGCTGAGTAATTTACTTCCGTAACCCTTGCCTCTGTGGTTGTGCCGTACTTTCGGCCAAGTAAAAAAACGAAACACTGGAAGCTCGATATCTACAACTATGATGTCATGCAATGTTGCTTTTTCCCCTTCACGTGATAGTTTCGCAATTCCAACATATTCATAGCTGACAAAAGCACGGATGTAAAAGAGGAACTCCCATTTGTCTGGACATTCGAATCTAATTTCTGGGATCAATACACTATTCAAAACACAACCTGTCGTAGTAGTTTGTCGCGACTTGGTTTTTGTGCGACGAGAAGACTTGCCGAGTGAGGTCTACCTCTAACGAAAGCTTATACGCAGCTATGAAAAATTTTCTCAATTATCACCCCCTCAGGAATGTCCTTTCCATCTGCTGCGCGTATTGTTACTTCTGCTTCATCTGGATACTCCGGGTCCCGAAACTCCTTTTCGACAACACCGTAGGCCTCAAATAAATCTCTATCGAGAATATAGACATACCCATCGGAATCATCATGTGTCGTAAATTCAACAGCTCTTTCGTAAGAAAGGGTGCTCGAAATGTAACAACCATCATATCGGCCGGATTCTAGCTGATGCCCACGCACAGCGTTGTTTTCAGTTTTGCCATAATCTACCTGACCATACCTGCCGCCGTCTCCGTATTTTACCGGCGCGGCTTTCTGATCTCCTCTGGGTGTCAACCGACCTCCGAACTCCTGGTCTAATTGTAGAGATACACCACGGTACAATTTGCTCATTAGATGGCTTCCACTGAGCGTAAACAAGAACGCGATGATTTTTCCAGCTTTACCGGGCCCAGTTCCATAGTCACCAAATTGGTAGCCATATTATGTACCCGTAGTTAAAGAGCCAATTGACAATGCTGCTCCAAAAAGAAACAACACAATAGAACTTAGTACCAACAATATGGTCCCATAGAGCCAAATAGTATGGTCATTTCCCTGTGGCGAGTTATACAAACGAAGCTGCGTAAGATATGACGTTGCATAAGCCAAGCCAGAAAGGCTTATTCCGATAACGAAGCAATACATCGGAAGAGCAAAGGCGCTCAGGTCCACAGATTTTCCATAGAGATCGCCAAGTAAAGCCAGGAGTGCGATAGAAGCACCGCCGTTAACAATGGGCCCAAATTTTAGCGCGCCTTGCGACAGGAGTATCAGGCCCTTATACGTTTCTTCTGAATGCCAATCGCTCATAAAGTACTCAACATTGAATTAGTCCGCGGTTCGTCTGCCTAGCCAGTGATAATGCCGCTAGAAGGCAGTCTATTCCGGAAAGTGACGTCCAACAACTCTATGTTAGATGTTGCCTTTGTCTGCTGAGACTCCACGTTAAAACGTGTTATCGCTAATTAGTTGCTGTGACTGCGGGGTAGGGCAAGCAGTCCTCAGTAATGCCGTTTGGAGTGGCTCACGCGTGTGAGAAAAGCCAAGACTTAAAGTGTAGAAATGCTTCTTCGCTGGGTTGCTCGTAGAACGATGAACGAACTTCGCGAACTTGAACCGTGTCACCATTCAACATCAATCCAATTGCTACATTTTCATCATTGTAGTTAGTGATGTACGTATAGTAGCGACCTTCTAGAATCTGGCGACGTCGATCAAAGTGTAGAGATTTAGGCCTAAGGACAGCATAGTTAGTGATGGGTTGAATATCCTCGGTACCGACTAAAGGTGGCGGAGGGAAGGGTCCTATCAGGTCGGTATAGCCATGCGGGTATGTCTGATAAATATCGCCTGCTTCGAGTTCAGCCTTTGCGAGTGAATTAGGTGTCCTGATCTTTGTTGCTCTATCGACCGTGACGGGTGGTCTTAGTGCCGTAATGGTTGAAACCTCTAACAGCAACGCACTTGCAATGTAATAAAACCCGGCGTCTTTGCTGTGCTCGCTTATGACCGAAAGCCAATTGATGAGTGTTGTGCCGATAGCGATGGGTTGCGTTGCTGCAAAATGCAGAAGACGCCAGTCTATGCGAGAGAGGTGATTCAATGCTAACCAATCGTCTTGATCAACAAGTTGACGCAATCTGCCAAATTCGGAAGCGCTAAATTTGTCGACATCGAGTTTACTGATCAGTTTCTGAAATGACTTTGTTGGAGGGAAGCCGACGACTGCCGCGATATGCTTCCGTTTCATCGACAATAGGGCGACGAAGTATGCTTGTTCCCATTGTTGCCGCCTTGCTTCCCTTACCATCAACCAGAAGAGTATGGGCTGTGAGGTGAACAGTTCGTAAGCTTCTTGATGGTTACTGCAGAGATGAAGGGCCGTGTACGAGATGTCTCGATGTTGGATGATCAACTGTCTGATGTCTGCAGGGATATCTTGAGTCCAGGCCTCGAAGTCCTTTTGCTGAGAAATGTACTCGAACGCAATCGGTAAAGAATCTAAATAGTTTGTGTTCTCTAACACACCTTCGATTTCGATCTGGCTAGTAATGCCGCTTGACCAAGGCGTGATCGTTACACAGTTTTGATATCCAGTGAGTGCTGATAGGTCGACCTGCAATGATTCCAGTGTTCTTCTCCTTTAGTGTCATTGGTTGCAATCAATGATGCGCACTCGGCCTGTCTGGGCCTCAAAGACTTTGATTTAATACGACTCACCGCAATTCTTAACTGCTGACGTACGATGGGATTCAATGAGGTTTGTTCTGTTTGGATCCGCCGTGCTCCCGTTTTGAAGTGATCCACGGGAAATGTTCGACTCTTTTAGATTGTAATCTGTAGATCTTGATCTGCGATTGATATCCATTTAGTGTTCGAGTTTTCTCCGTGGGCTATTGGATGTATAGTCTGCCAGGTTTTTTGTCCATTGCGCCTTCACGTTATAGTTAGGAGATGGTGTTCCCACAACAAAATAATTCGTTGGCTTCTTTCCTTCATGCTTGCATGATGCTAATGCCTCTTATCACGTAGTCAGAGAAGCAGTGGTCTATGCCCTTGAAATTTTGCGAATGCTATTTGGAATCCAAGTCTTCGGCTATGCAGGCGATTGCACCAATGGTTGAAGTGAGAACGAAGATAGCCTCTTTGCGGTTAAATTGCGTCTGTGCACCGATTTCGTCGAGATGGTGAGCTAGCTGTGTGTAGCTTTTCAGTTGGCTAATAATGCCTACAAGGCGTTCATCTTTGGTCCAAGTCTTTTTAGGACTACTGGGACTCCCAGGCAAGTGAGTTTCAACTGCTTCTATTGCAATTCGACATTTTGCAACAACTTCATCGTAATCGCCGCGATAAAGGAAATGGTTGGCTCGTTCCATTGCTTTATGTGCGGCCTTAACTGTTTCGTCAGGATCTATTGCAAAAGGAGTTTCATAGACTAGGGCACTACGAAATTTCATCTGTTGTAACGCTTCAATCCACATTTCATGTGATACCGTTGCGCTTATGGAGTCACTCCGTGTATGCCGCTGTTCACCCTCGATTACTTCTCCTGTCAGTTTAAACATGAATTTTGGCGGAGATCCAGCGCGTAGCTGTTCAAGGGATTCGAGTGCCCGCGAAGTTAGCGGTAAGTCAAACAGCATGGAGTGTTTTGTACTACGTGGTTGTGAGGTTATCCAGACAGGTTGTTCTGGAACAGCAGTCCCTAAATTTCTAATCTGACCATCGACCTCTAGAGCAATATCTAGACGAGCATTGATAAACTCAGCGGATGCTCGAACTGAATCGTGATTAGTAATGTCGAATTGTAAGGACCATCGCAATAGATAGCCCCCTACTAGCTCAGTACCAGATAGGCCGGCAAAAGTGAATTCTATAAATTGGTATGAGGTTGGAGTCGTAATGCTCATGATCTTCCTTAGGTGGCGTATCGCATAGTGATAATTCCAATTTCTCAAGCATTGCAGTGAGACGTGATGTCGGTCGATCATTGTGATTCTGTTGCGAGCAGAGGCTGAATTGGCTTCCAATTGACCTTTAGCTCGGAGTTGTCTAAGCCGAAGGGATCTACTCTATACCGACGAAGAACCGTCTCATACCTACGTTTGAGGTTTCGGTCTCCAGTGTTTGCCATAAGTCTTGCCATTGCTGAGTTTAAACCGTGTTCAGAGCAGTCTTGTTGGAAGTCCTTGCTCAGAGTTTCGTCTTCCAGTAGTGCTTTATCGTAGAAGCTGATTTTCCTGAACTCTTCAGCGATTTTATCGTCTAGATCACACAGTGGTACGCCTATATCTCGTACTCTAACCTCCAGCCTCGCTTTTGGTTCTGCAGTGGATGCTTGTTGCCTTGATTTGTCATATAGCGTTACCCGCATGCGTCCAACTCCTGCTATTTGTGACTCGAGTTGATCGTCATTGCCGAATATGAGCTCAGACTGACGGGCGCCTTTCAGATAGATAAAGCATTCCGGAAGTGGCTCGTTTATGGTCAGGCACAAATCTATTCGCGTGACCCTGGAGTCTAAATGTATGAGCTGAAGAACATCATCACCCACGGTCTCAGTAAGTAACTGTACAACCTTTCGAGTTGGGTGTTTGACATCATCCCTATTGGGATTGAACTCCAAGCGTAAGAAGTTGTGTGCCTTACACCTCGGGTAAATTTCAATCTTTGCACCAGTTAGTTTTTCTTGGTGTGCGTTGCCGTACCTATACGTGCTTCCTTGCCAACTGAGAGACCTTCCTTTTGGTGAGCTCCACTCGTTCAGGCTTTCTCTGACAGAGTCTCTTCTATCCATCGGAACTGGGAAAGTAAACCCAAGCATGTCGATTCTCAATTTGGTCATTTCAAAACTCCTGTTTGGAACTGACCATTTACGATTGAAGAGAACATTAGTTGGTCAGCCGAATAGAAATTAGATACTTCCAACTAAAGCTGGTAACTGGAGCGCTGTTAGTGCTTATGTTTCTCGAATCTACAGAGATTGATGATGGGTAACTTACGTTCACACGTTCACACGTTCACACGTTCACACAGGTAGCGCAGAGGCTGGTGAAGGTGTGAACGTCTATCTTAGTCAAGAGCTTCTTAGCCAGACATCAACCTCGTCTTTAAAATACCAAATGCCACCCTTCTTTTTGAAAGGAGGGCCTTTTTCTAGCGAGCGCCACTGAGCTAGTGTCTTCGGACTAACGTCAATATACGTTGCTGCGTTTTCGGCATTCATGCGCCCGTCCTGAGTCATTCTGACGTTTGTGTTGTAAATTTCCGGTTCTTTTAGTTCGTTGATGTTGTGATTCACGGGCACCTCGTGTAATGTCATTGTCATCAAGTAAATAGTATACAACTACACAAAAAGATCAAGAGGAATATGATGGAAAAGAAAAGAGGGAGACCTCCTGGGAAGAAGAAAGTTGGAAGAAAATCTCAAAAATCTGAAGTTATTACGATTCGGATGAGTCCAGCCTTAAAGTTTGGTGCCGAGTTTGCTAGTCAGGTCCTAGGTAAAAACAAGACCGAGTTTATTTCGGATGCAATCAAGCAAAAAATGGCCGAGATTGAGTTGGAAGGCCGCAGCGTCGAAGATATTGCTCGTGAGTTGTGGGATCTGGATGGGGCCGTGAGACTTGCAAAAACGGCGTTTGCCTATCCTGCTTATTTGCCACCTGCATTGAAATTTTGTTGGCGCGTGGTGGAGTATTGTCCCTATTTTTGGCGAACTATTGAACGTGAAGAAGCTGGGGTAGTGCGTGTTGCATGGGAGACGAAGCCGGATTGGTTGGTAGAAAGGAATCTCTCCGAACAATGGGAAAATCTAAACTTATTTTTAGAGCATGGGACCATTGAGCAGCAATGGTTTGAACCTTCTAGGCTGCAGTACTCTCAGAAAATTGATGCTTCTGTACGACTGAATGCCATTGAAAGCGAGAGCCAAGTCGAAGTCGAAAAAATATCGGCAATTCTTTTGCGCTTACGTGATGAATTGGAGAATGACTAATGTCGGCGCGTAATGTGTTCTCAAAGAAGCGGCTAAAGGAGATGTCCCTAGGTGAGTCGCTTCGTCACGATGGTGTTATCTGTGAGTGCATCGCAGATGGCGACTACCGATGGAGTTTTAATATCAGTATTGCTGGTCAGCGGCTCCACCGTGTTGTTGGTAAAACATCTATGGGGACTAGTTGGGAGAAGGTTCAAGATGTAATTGTCGTGTTAAAGCAGGAGGCGTTGCACAAAGATTTCGGCTTGCCTAATACTCGGTACATCAATATGACCTTTTCTGCTTATGCAGATTTGTACCTCGTTCAGTTAGATAAGACCGGGGGCAAGAACATTGAAAAAAAGCGGCGGCAACTAAAGAGACATTTGCGGCCATATCTGGGTCAACGAAAAATAAAGAACATTCGTGCAATCGACCTAGAATCGTACCAAAGACAGAGGCTAGAGCAAGGAGCGATGACTGGAACTATTAATCGTGAGACTGCAGTGGTCTCACATATGTTTCATGAAGGTGTCAGATGGGAATGGCTGAAGTACGTGCCGGCGAGGGTTAGGTCTCTGACTGAAGAGTTAACTAGAACTGAATATCTTGAGCCCAATCAGATTGACGATTTGTTGGTCGCTGCACATAACGACCAGAATGAACATATCGAGACTTTTGTTAGAGTTTCCATCATGACAGCGATGAGAAAGTCTGAAGTGTTGGCAATTCTGGTCTCGGATATTAAGTTCGATAGCCAGACGATTTTTGTCTCGAAAGCCAAAGCTGGCGCGCGCGAGCAGCCAATGACGTTAAAGCTGTCAGAGTTCCTTAGGCAGCACTTGGACCAGAGGGATGATGAGAGTGTATGGCTGTTCCCGTCAGTTCGCTCTGAGACCGGTCATGCAGTGAATATCGACAAGGCGTTTAGACGTGTTGTCCGATTAGCAGGATTAGACCCTGCGAAAATAGTCAGGCATACGCTGCGCCACACTGCGATTACGCAGATGGTGCAGACAAACACTGACTTACCAACGGTGAAACGTTTTTCTGGGCATAAGACCTCCATCATGGTGGAACGATATGCACACCAGAGTGACGATCACATTCGACGTGCGTTAGCGAAGCTGGATGATCGATATGATCTTGAAGAGCCTAGTGCGCACTACACAGAAACTACACAGAGTGAGGGGAGGGCGGTCCAAAAGTTAATGTAAGTGTTTGATTTAAATGGTGGCCGGAGGTGGAATCGAACCACCGACACAGGGATTTTCAATCCCTTGCTCTACCGACTGAGCTATCCGGCCATTTCAGGTATTTCACTTGAAAGAAAGGTCTTAAAGTGAAGACTCCTGGCAGCTATTGGGTCGCTACTCGGAGAGGGCGGTATTAAACCGAAGCAGGGGGGTTGAGTCAAGGTTAGAGAGGCAAATCTGGCGCAGATAGGCTGCCCGCTGATGCGCTATTTCTCCTCTGGCACGTATCCCTCGGCGTCATCAATTGCTTCTCCGACGATGAACTTGTCTCGTTGATCATTCAAATATCGGCGTGATTCTTTATCCATCATGTTGAGATGTTTTTCGTTAATCAACATGGTCTGGTGGCTTTGCCATTCTGCCCAGGCTTTGGCCGATACGGTCTCAAACACGACCTGTCCTTTTGGTCCGGGGAAGGGTGCTACATCTAGCCCAGGGAGCTCTTCTTGATAGCGCGAGCACATGACGGTACGGCTCATAGTGACCTCAGTTTTTTTGATAAATGTTCGATGATTTTAGTGACGGGGCGAGTTAGGCCAATGGCCTGCGGCGCTTCCAGGGAATACCACAGTGTACCGGGTTCACCCACTCTATCATGAGTCTTGTGCGATTTTACGTGAACGGGCGTGATATCTAAATGGAAGTGGGTAAAGGTATGGCGAAAGGGCGTGAGTTGGGTGACTTCACCCGAGACTTCTATACGTTCGAGCTCTGCAGCAAACTCGCTTGGTTCGCATTCTGGAAAGCTCCACAAGCCCCCCCACAGTCCATTGCTAGGTCGTTGTTTAAGCAAGACTTCGCCAGCGGGGTTCTGCACGATGAGCATGCACGTCGATTTTTCGGGCTTAACCGTTTTGGGTTTTTTGCCGGGGAATTGATCGACGGCATGTTGTGTATGGGCTTTGCAATCTGCATTCATGGGGCACACCTCACAAAGTGGCCGGCTGCGCACGCATAGCGTGGCACCCAAATCCATGATCGCCTGGGTGTAGTCTGCGGTGCGTTGTTTTGGTGTGAGTGTCTCGGCAATGGCCCACAGCTCGTTTGCGACTGCTGGCTTACCTGGCCAGCCTGCCACTGCGCCATAGCGAGCCAACACGCGTTTGACGTTACCGTCCAGGATGCTGGCGTGTTGTTTGAAGGCTATTGCGAGTACGGCACCGGCGGTTGAACGGCCAATGCCCGGCAAGGCTTCTAATTCTTCCTGGGAAGATGGAAACTCGCCGTTAAATTGTTCGGTCACGATCTGTGCAGTTTTGTGGAGGTTTCTGGCCCGGGCGTAGTAGCCAAGGCCGGTCCACAAATGCAGGACTTCATCCTGACCTGCCTCTGCTAATGCGTTCACAATTGGGAAGCGCTGCATAAACCGTTCAAAATAAGGAATGACCGTGGTCACCTGAGTTTGTTGCAGCATAATCTCAGAGACCCACACCCGGTAGGGTGAGATGTCTTTTTGCCATGGCAGGTTTTTCCTGCCGTGTTGGTCAAACCAGGCTAATAGTCGATCCGAAAATGCATCTGGCATCGGTTAGTCAAACAAACCTTTGAGTAAGCTTTTGGCTTTCTCTTTCAATTCATCGGGAACCTGCTCTTCAATTTTCTTCTTGATGGCATCAGTACCCTGGCGTCTAATTTCCTGAGTCGCCAGGTCTTTGATTAGCTTTGTGATCGCGCTTCGATCCGGTAGACACAGGTCGATCGGGTCCGCGTCGAGCGATCCCTCGCAATGGAGTGGAAAGCGAATGCCCACTAACTTTTGGTTCACTTTAAACTGGCCTGCGGTTTCGAGCAGAGTGGCATCCAGATCATAGACCATGCTGTTGGCAAAATAGTCGATACCACCCTTGCCGGTAATCCGCATGTTTTCAACTGCAGCGTTCAGTGATTGGTCCTTCGTAATACCGGTTTTGAAATTATGATCGCCCTGTAGAAAATCAAATGGCAGCATGTCCGGCCATTCGGTTATGCCAGATTTTGTGGTTTGTAAACCGTCAACGAGCGCCGCGATTTGTTTGATAGGGCGCACGTCTAATGTGCCGTTTGCGATACTAAAAGTGGATTTTCCGTTCAGACTCTTTACCAGCTGACTCATCATGCCGCCGCTAAACGTGTGGTTGGCACTGAGTTCAAGTGTGCCGGTAATCGAGTCGAACTCCAGCGCCTTAACTATGTCGATGCCAGTGACCGTAAAGGCGGAGGAGGTGTTGGGTGTGGCGCCCGCATAGTTACTATTAAGGTTGAAATTGATGCTGCCGGCGTAAGCGTTGGCTGTGCCGGTCACGCTGAGCTGCTGTTGCTGATTCTTGACCTTCAACTTGATATCGGTGGCATTCCAGGTTTCATATTGAAGTATGCCGATCGTAAACGTGCCATCAATGTCGGTCTCGCTTAGCGTCTCAACCGGTATCACTTCACTATCGGCGATGACGGCAGTTGCGGCGTCACTTACTGCGGGAGTGCTGGCGATCTCTGAAGCCGGTTCCAGATAATCCGAGGCGATGATGCTATCGACCTTTAGATCAAAGCTGATGCCTGTCCTAGAGCTTAGTGATGCCGTGACGGTGCCCGTGAGTTTGCTCTGGTCTAACACTAGATTCAGCTTGGTCAGAGCAACTCGGTCGAGCGTGCCTTTGATATCCGCGTCGAGGCTAACTTTTGTCAGCGCGTTCGGGTTCTCGGTGGGGCCAGGGTCTGCGTCTAAGGCAACAAGCAGTTGTTTGGCGTTGAAAGTGGGCGCTTTGATGTTGCCGGTAAAAGTTGTTGCGCCAAATATGTCTGTTGCATCGAGGCCAAAGGCAAGTTTCATATCAGCGACGGTGAGCTCACTGTTATTTAGGTTGGCGATACCCGCGGTGGTGTTGACCTTACCGTTTAGATTAATCGTGCTAGTAATGGGGGCGCTCTCTGACTGGCGCACCGTGCTGGTGATGGCGAAGTTCTCCAGGGTAAATTCGTCTAGGGATTCGTTAATGGCGGCTTTGCCGCGTAGCATGACGTCAGCAGACAGTTTGCTGATCTTATCTTCAAGGATGAGATCACCGCTAATATCAGTTGTCACGCCAGTGCCGAGCGGTCCGGTACGGAATTGGCTGAGGTTCAGCACGTAGTGGCTATTGCCAGCACGGTCAATGTAATTGATGTTGGCATTGGTGATGTTAATACCGCCGATATCGACGCTGAGGCTATTGTCCGAGCTCTTTCCGGTGTTCTGTTCCGAATTCTGCTGATCGTTCGCGGGCGTTGCTTCATCGGTTGTTGCAGCGTCGGTCATGACTTCCCAATTGCCGACACCATCGACATCAATTTCAGCGTTAACGCTCAGTCCATCGATGTTCAGTCCGCTTATCTCAATACTGCCGCCAAATAATAAGGGAATCACCTTTAGGTCCACGCTGGCTGATTTTAAGCTGGCCAGCGGCGCGGTAGATTTTGGTGTTGTGATGGCGATGTCCGTTAACGCGATGGCTATCGGCGGAAAATATTGCCAATCCAGGCTACCGTTAATTTCTAGACCGTAGCCCGTCTGGTTTTGGAACTCGCTGGATAGTCTCTGTTTATAGGCGTCTGGGTTGTCTAACAAAACCAGTATAGCAATAAATGCAGCGACGCCGAGGCCGATCAGCGCGATAATGATCATTAACAGGCGTGACATAGAAAGTCCTTTTGAGATGAGCTATTAAGTCAGCTCTTAGCGAGATTCAAATTGGTGCGAGTGTAGTCACACAGTACTTGTATGATGCCACGGGTCACGTCTTTGTTCCCCGACATCAGCTCATAAAGTGCCTCACCGCCTAGTCGCAACAATGTGCAGTCCTCAACGGCGCTAACCGTCGCTGCCCGCGGTTCAGGGTCAAGGGCTGCCAGTTCGCCGAAGACGGTGCGGGTACCCAGTATGCCGAGTTCTTTATCACCTTCTGAGATGCGGACCTTACCGCTGACGACGATATACATGCTGGTTCCCAATTCACCCTGACGGATGATGGTTTCACCGGCTTGATACTCAACGGATTCTACGATTGTCGCGAGGTCAGCTAACTGCGCTTCTGGGACAGAAGAGAAGATGTTGACCGATTTTAGGATTAGGATTTTCTCAATGGTGAGAAGCATATCAGTACGGCTGACGACGAACCCTGGCATCATACGGGGTTCAGGGCTGATAAGAAATCGAATTACCGCGCCGGGCGGCCAAGATTTGCCAGCAGTTCGGCGACGATACTGCGAATATTGCTACTCTGGTCGTCCGCATGGGCGGATAGGGTTTTAGGCAGGTCATCTGGATTGAGCTGCGCCAGTGCCCAGAGTCCGGTTTCGCGCACCAGTGCTTCTTGATCGTTTAGGCTGCCTCTGACCAGATCTTCAAATTCACTGAGCTTCAGCTCGCCGATTTTGTGCAGCAATACAGAACGAGTCCAATACACTGAATGTTCGTAGTAATCGGCCAGGATATTGTGCATTCGAACTTCTGCTGTCATTCGAGTCTGGGGGAATCGAACGGATAACGCTTCGAGTCGTTCTGCCACTGTAAGGTCATCCAACAACGGAAACACAATTTGTTTCACTTCAGTCGTGAGTAGATTGTCTAATACCTCAAGCGCGAATACCCGCAGCTCTGAGACCTTAGAGTCGATATTGGCGCGGGTATCCAGCATCACGTTGGAACTAAAAATAAATGATGTGAGTAGTAGCATGTTGTCACGATGTAGATCCAGCTCGTGACCCATGGCGGAGTGAATGAGTTCCAGGTCATCGACGCCCCAGATATCTTCCATAGCGGCGAGTAAAAAAGTCACCGATTCTACTTCTTCGTTCAGCGTATTCACGAACTTGTAGCGGTCGTCGTCGATGGCTTGGTAGCGAAGGTTGGCCAGCGCAACGTAAATGTGATGGCGTAGTTCTGGGTCTTGGATATCAATGTGTTGGAGTAAAACTTCAGTGGATTTAGAAGAGTCGATTTCTTGCAGTACTTCTATCACCTTGCGCCTAACAGTGCGGTTCACCGCGGGGTTAGACAAGGTCCGTTCCAAATCTAATAGGGCAACTTCTCCATGCTGCTGTAAGGCGACGCCGGCACGCCCCAGATGAGCTGGGTTAGAAAGCTTGTCTACCAGTTTGGCAACCAACCTTTCATCGCGAATCGCACCAGCCGCGATAATAGCTCTATCCACGACATCGGCGTCGACATCATCGAGTAATTCCGATAAATAGCCGCTGTAGGTTTTGCTACCGAGGGCACTGAGTGCATCTGCTGCAAATAGTCGGTCAGCTACGGTCTCGGATCGTGCTGTCTTTAGCAGAAAGTCGAGCGCAGAATCTGTGCCTGGCGCGAAATTAAGTATGCCAACCAGAGCACCTTTGCGAACTTCTGAATGTTCGTGATCCAAAAACGGGTTGAGTTTTTCTAATACATCTTCTTGTTCTAGCTCCGCATAGGTACGAAGTACCTGGCCAAGCACCGCTGGGCTAAATTCATCGCGGATGCGTTGGGAGATTTGTGGTGCGAGCCTCTTTAAGCGCAGTCGTTCCAGCCGCTTCAAAATATCCATCCGCACGGTCTCATCTTTGCTGGCGAGGATGTATTGCATATAGTTTGTAATATCCGGGTGTTCGATCTCCTCCAAAATATCGAGGCAGTAAAACACCTCTGCGGGGTAAGGGCTGTCGAGGCCCTGCAGAATCGTTTTGATGCTGGCACTGTCGAGCTTGTCGATGTCGAGACGACCCAGTTTCCGGGTTTGAATGCTCTCAACCAGGCTCTCTAGATAGCTCTTGCGAATCAGAAAGCCGCAGACCACCCAGAGCACCATTAAACCGGCCAGCAGGAGTAGGAATACCTCGGTTGGCCATTCGAAAAACTCTGAAATGACATAGAGCGTGATGCCAGCCAAACCACTCGCTAGTGGATCGATGATACCTTCGATGAGAGAAGTACCCAGGGACCGCTGTCTATCTGGCAGGACCTGGAACAGAATGCCCACAGTGGGTCGAAAGATAGCGGACTGGAGTATCACGCGCAGACCATTGGTGGCGATCATCACCACAAAGATCACACCGATTTCAACGCCCGAAAATTCTAATGCGCTGACGGCGACGGAGCCAGCGCCAATGAGCACCGGAAAGGCAATGACACCTGCAAGAACGCCAAACATCCTCAGGAATGGGGCGAATATAAACACCATTGTGAGAAGGGTGAGAAATCCGGCAGTAGCGAAAAATTGCCCAATAAAAGAGGCAAGGTCTCGCTCGTTTGGGTATATCTCGACCGCATATTTATAAAATGCCACGTCGAGAAAAAAGTAAGCGAAAATGAATGCACCGTAGCAGAGACCGATTAATTTCACGTATCGAAGCGACAACATGCTGAGCATTCGGCCCTGTCCTTCTGTTTCGGAGTGCTCCGTGACAGTAGTAAGGTGGCGATTGAAAATGGTCACGGTTTTCCGCACAACTAAAAATACGCCGATAACCGCGACCGAGGCAACGAGCAGCAGATCTTTCACTTCCATAAAGTTCAGCAGCAGGAAAACCGAGAAGCCTCCCACCATTTCGGCGAGGAACTCTCCAGAGCGCGTGAGTCCGGACAAGCGTTTGGTTTGCCGGACATTCAAAAGGCGAGTCAGCAGAGCAATGAACTGCAGACTAAACAGCATATAGACCACTTCAAAAAAGAGCGGCAGAGCAAAAACAATCACCTTGCCCGGAATGGCGCCTAATAAGAACCAGATACCAAAAAGGCCGACCAGGATTGTACCCAGTACGGTGTAGATATAGCGGTCTACCGCAAAGTTTCGAGTAGAGCGTTCAATCACGAGTGTGATCAATGTGCCGAATATGGCGATGCCGATTGCCGTCAGTGCCAGTTGTTCGGAAGCGAAATATTCAAGGAAGAGGGTGAACGCGCAAACGCGAATCATGCCGATGGCAATCCCCGAGAGAAACATATTGCTAAATAGCAGTGCAACCAGCGGTGCTTCCCGCGGACGGATGCCGAGACCTACGAAAAAACGTTCTCGAGTGCTTAGCTCTCTTTTGTCGGGGATGATGCTAGACACGGATTGGCCATCGTTGTTTCGGTCATTATGGCGTATAGCAGCATATCGCGCGAGCGGTGTTTATTTGCAGCGGTTGATAATGCTAATCTCAAATTCGTTATTTCGAGGGAGTTTTGCATGTCAGAAGTGGGTACCGAAGAGAATCCGTTGCGGGTTGCGATTATTGGTTCTGGGCCGGCCGGATTTTACACCGTCAGTAACTTTCTTAAGCATACTGACGTTCATGTCGAAATGGATATATTTGATCGCCTGCCTACGCCATTCGGCTTAGTGAGGGCAGGCGTGGCGCCGGACCATCAAAAATATAAAACCGTGACTCGCGCTTATGATAAGAGTGCCCAACAAGAAAACTTCCGCTTTTTTGGTAACGTCGAATACGGCTCCGATATTAGTCTGGACGATCTAAAACAACATTATCATCAGATCATTTTTTGCTCCGGCGCGCCGGGAGATCGCAATTTGAATGTACCGGGCGAAGACCTTAAGGGTAGCCACTCGGCAACAGATTTCGTCGCCTGGTACAACGGCCACCCAGACTACGTCGATTATGAATTCAATCTTCAGGCCGAGAGCGCGGCAATTGTCGGTCTGGGCAATGTGGCAATCGATGTAGCGAGGATCTTGCTGAAGACCGATAACGAATTGAAGTCCACCGACATTGCAAATCATGCCCTTATGGCTTTGCGTCAATCCAATATTAAGACGGTCTATGTGCTCGGCCGACGAGGACCTGCGCAGGCAGCCTATACACCGCCGGAAATTAAAGAAATGGGTGAGTTAGAAGACGCTGATGTCACGGTGCTGGCTGATGAGGCTGCGCTAGATCCCGCCAGTCGCGCGGAAATGGAAGCGAACGGCGACAAGAACGTGGCAAAGAACGTCGCGGCGATTGCAGACTTTGCTGCGCGAGTCCCTACGGGCAAAGGCAAAAATCTCGTGATTCGTTTTTTGGTGTCCCCAACAGAATTGATGAGTGATGATAAAGGACACGTTAGCGCGATCAAAATAATCAAAAATGAAGCGTATGCCGCCGAAGATGGCAGCGTCAAAGCGCGGGCGACGGATATTGAAGAGGTAATTCCCGTCGGTCTGGTGTTCCGCTCGGTCGGTTATCGTGGTACACCGCTGCCGGAAATTCCCTTTAATGACAGCTGGGGCACGATTGCCAATGAAGCTGGCCGGATTGTAGAAGACGGCAAACCAGTGACGGGTTTGTATACAGCGGGTTGGATTAAACGTGGGCCCACAGGCGTGATTGGCACCAACAAAACCTGTGCCCAGGAGACCGTCAAGATGATGGTCGAAGATTTAAGAGCAGGTAGAATTCTCGCGCCGAGCAGCCCTGGCATTGATGAAGCAAAGACGTTGGTCGATAGTCGCGTACCTGAGTCCTTTAGTTACGAGGACTGGCGCAAGATCGATGCAACAGAAACTAGTCGTGGCGAGGCTGAAGTCCGCCCTAGAGTGAAGTTCACTCGGATCGCCGACATGCTGACAGAGCTTGGCCGTTAGCCACTGTGGAAGCGGTCGCCAAAGACGCTTTTACATCCCGGGTTCGTGATGCCATCTTTGTTCATTTTGGCTTGCGAGCATCTGACTGGCAGGATCTTGGTGGATTTGAAAGTTTTGTGTTTGCTCATCTCGCGGCTCGGCGCATATTAAGAATTACTCATATCAGTCATCGGTCACTGGCTGATATTCAAGCCGAGCTTGAATTCGTCGTTTTCCTAAAATCTAATGGCGCGGCGGTTTGCGCGCCTTTCGCCTTAAATGATGGTTATCGCGCTGAGGCGGCTGAGCAGGTTGGGGCATTCATTTGTTGTCAATTTGCGATGGCAGAGGGACGGCTTGTGAGCGAGGCAGATTGGCAACGCCCATTATTTGAACGTTGGGGTGAATCTATAGGCCGGTTTCATCAGCTTGCCAGTCAGTACGAACCCGTTGGCGTAAAACGTTTCGATTGGCGTGCCGATGCCAATTTAGATTTCGGCAGTCGGATACCCTCGTCTGAGACCAAAATTCTAGGTTTGGCAGATCGGCACCTTAAGGCGCTAGGCGATTTGCCGACAGACCGCGATTTATATGGACTCATTCATTCCGATGCCCATGCGGGCAACTTCTTTCTTGACGATAATCGTTTAACATTTTTTGATTTTGATGATTGCTGCTATCAATGGTTTGGCTTTGATGTGGCAACGGTATTGTTTGGTGCTGTGTTGCGACCCTGGGTGGGAGATTCGGCAAAGGAGCGAGAGACCGAAGCCAAAAGCTTTTTGTGCGCTTTCTTAGAAGGTTATAGCAAAGCGTTCAACGTCTCAGATTTTATGTTGGAGCAAATGCAATTATTTCTGAAGCTAAGAGAGCTAAGCCTTTACGCGGTGATACATAGCCAGCTGGACGTCAATAATCTTGAGGAAGATTTTCTCATAAAGGTGATGAAAGGTCGGCAAGCAAGGCTGGAAGCGGACCTGCCTTTTCTTGAGATAGATTTCACCTCACTTTAGTTCGACCTGCCCATTTAGCGTATTGATAGCGGATGATATTGACCCGTTGCAGTTGCTGGTTAAAGCCTAGAAGTGGCTTAGACTGGCCGCCGAAATTGATGATTGAGCTCAAAAAGATGGAACTGAATTTACCCGAACTGATGTCGGTAGCGGCAACAGAGGCAGCGGACGTTTTTGTTGGCCAACCCGAGAGCTATGGAAGGTTAGGTATTTATGGTGGGCACTTTTTAGGCCAGGCCCTGGCGGCGGGTTTTCAAACAGTTGAAGCACCTAAAGTTGCGCAATCGTTCCATGCTTACTTTTTGAATCCTGGCGATCCTGAGGCCGAAATCATTTATCGTGTAACGAGGCTCAAGGAAGGTCGTGGTGCTGATATGCGCGCTATCTCTGCGGAACAAAATGGTCGTGCGGCGTTTCACATGATTGCCAGCTACAAATTGCCGGAAGAGGGCGATGAGCATCAACCGGAGATGCCAGTTGTGCCCTCGCCAGAAGCCGTCCAAGCGAAGCTCGATGCCGCGGGCAAGCAGTTTCAGCCACCGATGATGAACAAGGATCGTGCAACGTTGTTACTGATCTCCGAAAGCTTTGTGCCAAACGACTTTAAGCCGGGCCGCGAGCCGCGCTTACAAACCTGGATGAAGTCGAATCACGAGGGAGCCTTATCACCGCGTGCCGCTCAGTGTGCTCTGGCATTTTTGTCCGATGGCACGTTGATGTTCAATTCAGTGGTGCCGTACGGCGTTCCCTTTGCGACACATCGATTAACTAGTC
>Ga0208413_1000985_pt1 | contig 19626 bp, 20 predicted proteins | sample AntAceMetag02UKD_FD_184761 | JGI IMG/M metagenome (GOLD analysis project Ga0208413, IMG submission 184761) | Saline lake microbial communities from Ace Lake, Antarctica - Antarctic Ace Lake Metagenome 02UKD (SPAdes) (version 2) | ecosystem: Environmental > Aquatic > Non-marine Saline and...
TGCAGTGCAGAGTTCGTGGATAACGCTTGATGCGTTACCCACCACCTCTACACCGCCCGGTGGCTGCACACATCAACACAGGCTGCCAGCCACCAGTTTCAGACGCATCTACATATTAGAAAGGACTATGCCTACCAAGCGTTCTTTATTGGGCAAGCAATTGCCCCCTCGACTGCTGCCACTAAAACTTCCTGAACCGGGTGAAAAACTCTGATATGATTTGTTCAGAATTGATCACTCGTCATTTTGAATGTCAATTAGCAGTTAGCGTAAAGCGCTAAAAGTAGCCTACGGCATTGCCGCCAGTTATTTAAGGCACCCCTTCACGTAGTTGGGTTGATGTAGGTTAAGTTGGTGCATCATTTGATTGTTTCGCATTAGTGCTTGAACTTGATGCTTGAACTTAGTGCTTCACTTCATTGTTGTACCTTAGTGCTGTACCTTAGGTCTCTATATCGGTTGTCTATGCAGGTTGTCGATCTGCGGCAATCTGGCGGTAGCGTGGTTGATTGGCAGGTGGACCCAGTATTTCTTTTGGCTTGTCCCCGCTAAAGTCACCCGAATCCTTTAGAACACGCCTTATGACTCCTCGGGCACACCATTTGGCGGATCTAATGGTAGCGGATGCATGAACGAATTCACTATTCAACCACTGCCACAGACATCATCCAGTTACCACCCAATCACCACCCAGTCACCACCCAGTCACCACCCAGTCAGCACCGCAATCAGCCGCTGATTTAGCACTGCAAGTAGGGAAAGTAGCGTCACTAAGCCACAATTCCTGTTTCACCATCCCAGAGCCAATCCCCCATTGAACACCACTCATGTCTAGTCAACACGCCCAGCAAAAGGAAGACCTTGATTTCAGGGTCTTGCGTCTTTTGCAGGATAAGCCTGATGCCTCTCAAAGGGATTTGGCTGATCAACTCGGTATCAGCCATGGGAAGATGAACTACTGCCTGAATGCGCTGATTGATAAAGGGCTGATCAAGCTCGGTAACTTTCAGAGTAGCCAACACAAGTTCAAGTATGTCTACTTGCTCACACCAGCGGGTTTTGCAGAGAAAGCCCAGCTCACCAGCCGCTTCCTGCAGAGAAAGGTCGCAGAGTACCAGCAACTGAAAGCAGAGATAGATGCGTTAAAGATTGAAGCCGCTGAAATTTCAACGCATGACTTCAGTAAAGCTGATCGATAAAACAGCGTTCTCTGGTAAGAGTCACGTTTGGTTATTAAACGGCATGTTGCCTAGCACCGCACCACACAGTGGTTGCACTTTATATGTTGTTCGCTACGACCATGCTCAATCTAAGCAAGAGCCTGGTTCCTTATGGCTGCACCGCTGCAACGACTCAGCGCCGCACCACCGCACCACCGCACCGCCTCGGGGCCCAGCCACTTAAGCCATAACTTTCTCTATTTATTCAACAGTCCGTTTCTAAGCACAAATCGCTAATGCGCCCATCTAGGCAAAATATTCAGACATGAAAACAGCACTTATTACCGGTGTAACTGGCCAAGACGGCGCTTATTTGGCCGAGCTTTTACTTGCCAAAGGTTACGAGGTGCACGGCATCAAGCGGCGCACCAGCCTTTTTAATACCGACCGTATTGATCACCTGTATCAAGATCCGCATGAGTCAGACCGTCTGTTTTTTTTGCATCACGGTGATTTAACGGATTCAACATCGTTGATCCGCATCATTCAGCAGGTGCAACCAGATGAAATCTATAACTTAGCGGCTCAAAGTCATGTGGCCGTGAGTTTTGAGGAGCCTGAGTACACGGCCAACTCAGATGCTTTGGGTGCCTTGCGGATTTTAGAGGCGATTCGTATCCTCGGTCTTGAGAAAAAGACCCGTTTCTACCAGGCCTCTACGTCAGAGCTCTACGGCATGGTGCAAGAAGTCCCTCAGACAGAGACCACTCCGTTCTACCCGAGAAGCCCTTATGCCGTGGCTAAGCTCTACGCCTACTGGATCACGGTGAATTACCGTGAAGCCTACGGTATCTACGCCTGCAATGGGATTTTGTTTAATCACGAAAGTCCGGTGCGTGGCGAGACCTTTGTTACCAGAAAAATCACTCGAGCCTTGGCCCGTATCAAACTTGGGCTACAAGAGTGCTTGTATCTAGGTAATCTCGACGCCAAACGCGATTGGGGTCACGCCCGTGATTACGTTGAAGCGATGTGGCTGATGCTGCAGCAAGACAAGCCCGAAGACTTTGTGATCGCCACGGGCCATCAGTTTTCTGTCAGAGACTTTGTCAATGCAGCAGCCAAAGAACTGGGTATGAGCATCGCCTGGCGAGGGCAGGGCGCAGATGAGGTCGGACGTTTAAACAGAAAAGATCATGAAGATGGTGAAAGTGACAAAGATAGCGGCACCGACATAATCAAAGTTGATCCCCGTTACTTTCGTCCGACAGAGGTGGAAACGCTTTTGGGTGACCCCGGAAAAGCCCAAGCCAAACTGGGCTGGACACCAAAAACCAGTTTTGATGAACTCGTGGCTGAGATGGTCAGAGAAGACCTGAAGTCAGCTGAAAGAGACGAACTCATCAAAAAGCACGGCTACACACCCATGGACTATCACGAGTGAATCGTGAGCAAGAAAAAGTGCAGCAAAAAGTGCAGCAAAAATGCAGGAAACAGTGAAGCAAAAAATACAGCCAAAACAGCAAACCGAAATAGCCACTGAATCCAAGCCTGCGAAAATATTCGTGGCAGGACACCGTGGCATGGTTGGCTCAGCAATTGTGCGGGTTCTACAAGGGCAGGGATTTGAGCATGTTCTTGGTGAAAACCCCGGCCAAAGCCAATACCCCACCCCAAAATCCACCCAAAAACTCACCCAAAAACACACACACAACACAACCGATCTCAAGCCCAACATCGTCGTCCGAACCCGAGACGAGTTAAACCTCATTGATCAGGCGGCGGTGCAATCTTTTTTTGAAGAAGAAAAGCCGGATCAGGTCTACTTGGCAGCCGCTAAAGTGGGTGGCATTCATGCCAACAACACATATCCGGCTGAATTCATCTATCAAAATCTGATCGTCCAAGCCAATGTGGTCGATGCGGCGTTTCGGTCTGGGGTGAAGAAATTACTATTTTTGGGGTCTAGCTGTATCTATCCCCGTGATGTGTCGCAACCAATGCGTGAAGACGCTCTATTGACAGGCCAGCTCGAGCCGACCAATGAGCCTTACGCAATAGCCAAGATAGCGGGGATCAAGCTTTGTGAAAGTTACAACCGTCAGTACGGTGTGAGCCATGGAGTTGATTACCGCAGTGTGATGCCCACCAACCTGTACGGGCCAGGTGACAACTATCACCCAGAAAACTCTCACGTCATTCCGGCACTGATCCGACGGTTTCACGAGGCGAAGATTAATAAAGCTCCAGCAGTCACTATTTGGGGCACAGGCTCACCGAGACGAGAGTTTCTGTATGTCGATGATATGGCCCGTGCGTGTGTGCATGTCATGAACCTCGACAAAACCACCTACGACCAACACACCGAACCTATGTGTAGTCACATCAATGTGGGCAGTGGGTCAGATCTGATGATCAAAGAGCTAGCACAGACAATTAAAGAGGTCGTGGGATACGAGGGGGCTATTGACTTCGACGCCACCAAGCCCGATGGCAGCCCAAGAAAGCTCATGGATAGCGAGCGGCTAAACAGCCTAGGTTGGCAGCCAGAAACCGGCCTCACAGAGGGACTTGAACGAGCATATGAGGATTTTGTGGTGCATGCGGTTGAGGAATGATGGCATGGATAGTGAAGTAATAATTGAGAGACTGAAGGAAGAAAAAGTGACGACGGAGAAATTGCCGAAAGAGGGAGTGATGAAATCTGACGCTCTTGTAGGCTATCTAAGCTTCAGCGCCGGTTCGACAGCATGTCGATGATCAATAAACTATTTGATTTGTTATCCCCGCCGGAACGTAAGCGTGCGGGTTGGTTGATGGGCATGATTTTGGTGATGGCGGCGTTGGATATGCTCGGTGTGGCATCAATTCTGCCTTTTATGGCGGTGCTGGCTAATCCAGAGATCGTTCAGACGAATGCGTTTCTTAAAGTGGCGTTTGAGATGTCAAGCGTATTTGGTGTGACCACTACTCAAGAGTTTCTGTTTGGGTTGGGTATTCTGGTATTTGTGCTGCTAGTCTTTTCACTCGCGTTTAAAGCGTTGACTACTTATGCCCAAACCCGCTTTACCCTGATGCGCGAGTACAGCCTTGGCAAGCGTCTGGTTGAGGGTTATTTGCATCAGCCCTACAGCTGGTTTTTAAACCGGCATAGTGCCGATCTGGGAAAGACGATTTTGTCGGAAGTGGGGACTGTAATCGGTCGAGGTATGGTCCCACTCATGAGTTTGGTCGCTCAATCTGCTGTGACCTTTGCCCTTTTAATCCTCTTGCTTGTTGTCGATCCATTTTTAGCACTGTCTGTGGGTGTAGTGCTCGGGATCGCCTACGGGGTTATTTTCAAGTTAATGAGCGGTTGGCTCAAGCGCTTGGGGCAAGAGCGAGTTAAGGCGAACCATGCGCGTTTTACGGCGGTGAGCGAGGCCTTCGGTGCTGCGAAAGAAGTGAAAGTGGGTGGATTAGAGAAAGCCTACATTGGGCGCTTTGCCAAACCGGCGGAGGTTTATGCCAGGGGGCAGGCGACAGCACAGGTGATTTCTCAGTTGCCGCGATTTGCCCTTGAAGCAATTGCCTTTGGTGGGATGCTGTTGGTGATGTTGTATTTGATGGTGCGAAGCGGCAGCTTCTCGGCGGCACTTCCCATTATTGCGCTATATGCGTTTGCCGGATATCGGCTCATGCCGGCGTTGCAACAAATCTATGGTGCTTTTACGCAACTACGATTTGCTGGTCCTGCGCTGGACGCTTTGCATGCTGACCTCATGGGATTGACTGCAGATGACAGCCAAGGCAGCCAAAACAGCAAAAACGGTCAAAACAGCCAACAGTCAATTCTTCGACTGATGCCCTTACCCTTGAATCAAAACATTGCGTTAAACCAGCTTGTGTTTTCTTACCCGAATTCGCCTCAACCGGCTTTAAAGGGCATCAATCTGGTTATTCCGGCACACAGCACGGTGGGTTTTGTTGGGGCGACGGGTAGCGGCAAGACCACGACAGTGGATGTGATTTTGGGGTTGTTGGAACCACAAGAAGGTTCGTTGAGCATTGACGGGCAAGTGATCAATGCAACAAACCGACGTCAGTGGCAACGTTCTATTGGTTACGTGCCTCAGCACATCTACCTATCGGACGACACAGTATCCGCCAATATTGCATTCGGTGTAGATATCAATGATATTGATCAACAAGCCGTTGAGCGCGCCGCCAAGATCGCGAACCTACATGAATTCGTAACCAGTGATTTAACGGATGGTTACAGCACGACCGTGGGTGAACGTGGCGTGCGGCTCTCTGGTGGACAGCGCCAGCGCATCGGAATTGCTCGTGCGCTTTATCACAACCCGAAAGTACTGATCCTTGACGAGGCCACTAGCGCGTTGGATAACTTAACAGAACAAGCAGTGATGGAAGCAGTGAATAACCTGGGGCATGAAATCACCATCATCCTAATTGCTCATCGGTTGAGTACGGTGCGCCAGTGTGACCAGATATACCTGCTGGAGCGGGGTGAGGTGAAGGCGAACGGTACCTATAACGATCTCACTAAAACCAGCGAACGTTTTGCTGCAATGGCGGGTGGGGTCTCGGTTGGAGCGCAAGTGAGAAGTTAACTTGAGAAATAAATTTGGGGATAAGCTTAAACAAAAGCCTGAACATAAGCCCAAACAAAACTTAGAGCTTACGATCATGTGGCCAATTCTTTATTTGACAAAGAAATCTAATAAATCAAATAAATCAACATGTAAATAGATCACTAATCAAACACACAAAACAAAAAGTATGCTTACAAATTCTTCCATTCTTATAACCGGCGGCACGGGCTCTTTCGGTCATACCTTTGTGCCGATGACGCTTAAAAAATACAATCTAAAGCGGTTGGTGATTTTTTCACGCGACGAAATGAAGCAGTGGGAGATGGCAAAACTGTTTGCTGATGACCCTCGCGTGCGTTTCTTTATCGGTGATGTGCGGGAAAAAGATCGACTCTATCGCGCGCTCGATGGCGTTGACTACGTGGTGCATGCCGCCGCCACCAAAATCGTGTCAACTGCTGAGTACAATCCTTTTGAGTGTGTGAAGACCAACATCAACGGTGCCATGAATGTGATCGATGCTTGCATCGATAGCAAAGTCAAAAGAGTAGTGGCGCTATCGACAGACAAGGCCAGTAGTCCAATCAATCTTTATGGTGCGACTAAGCTTGCAAGCGATAAGCTTTTTGTTGCGAGCAATTCGTCTTATGCGTCTGGCCACGAGACTGGGTTTGCGGTGGTCCGTTATGGCAATGTCATGGGCTCTCGTGGTTCGGTGATCCCGTTTTTCTTATCTCAGGCAAGCAGCGGGAGTTTGCCGATCACGGATACTCGTATGACGCGCTTTATGATAACGCTCGAGCAAGGGGTAGAGCTGGTCTGGCATGCCTTTGACGATATGGTGGGTGGTGAGATTTATGTCAAAAAGATCCCTTCGATGAAAGTCACTGATATTGCGACAGCTGTTAATCCAACCGCTGGCCATGACATCATTGGTATTCGTCCCGGTGAAAAACTACACGAAGAAATGATCAGCCCAGAAGACGCTGCTTACACTTATGAGTATATCGAGCATTACAAAATTCTGCCGGCCATCAACGGCTGGAGCACAGACAAGGCACGCATCAATGGTGGTGTGCCAGTGGCAGGGGACTTTTCTTACACGTCTAACAACAATGCGGACTGGATGACAAAAGAGACCCTGCGACATTGGATTGATAACAACCATCCAAAAATTGGTTCAATATAACTTGAGTCCACCCATGATTCCTTATGGTCGCCAAGATATCTCGCAAGCCGACATTGATGCGGTCGTTGATGTATTGCGTTCTGACTTTCTGACGCAAGGTCCCATGGTGCCACGCTTTGAGCAAGCAATTGCTGATTATTGCGGCGTGCAGCACGGGGTTGCTGTCAATAGCTCAACAAGTGGTTTGCATATTGCGTGTTTGGCCCTAGACCTAGGGCCGGGTGACTGTTTGTGGACCAGCCCAAACACGTTTGTCGCAAGTGCCAATTGTGCTTTGTACTGCGGTGCGCAAGTAGATTTTGTAGATATTGATCCCCGCACTTACAACATGAGCGTGGAACAGCTGACTGAAAAGCTTGAGCAGGCTGAAAAAACCGGGTTGCTGCCGAAAATTGTGATGCCGGTACATTTTGCTGGCCAGCCTTGCGACATGGTGGCGATTCATGCGCTTAGTCAGAAATATGGATTTAAGATTATTGAGGATGCGTCGCACGCAATCGGCGCTTCATACGGTGATACCAAAGTGGGATCCTGTGCTCACAGCGACATCACCGTTTTTAGCTTTCACCCTGTCAAAATCATAACCACCGGTGAAGGTGGTATGGCGATGACCAATGACGATGCGCTAGCTAGTCGTCTGCGACGTCTACGGACGCATGGCATCACCAGTGATAAAGCGCTCATGCAGTCACGCCCAGAAAATGAAATCTGGAACTACCAACAAATTGAACTGGGCTTTAACTACCGCATGACCGATATCCAAGCGGCGCTGGGTTTAAGTCAATTCTCACGTCTTGATGCATTTGTACAACGTCGATACCAAATCGCAGAGCGCTATGACGATGAACTGAAGATGCTGCCGCTGATAACACCATGGCAAGCACCGAACACCCACTCGAGCTACCACTTGTATCCGATCCGCATCCGAGAAAGCGTATGCAACAAAACCCAGCGACAGGTCTACGAATCACTGGTACATAATGGTGTAGGCGCAAATCTGCATTACATTCCGGTGCATCGGCAGCCATATTACGAGAACCTGGGTTTTAACGCGGAAGACTTTCCTGAAGCTGAATGTTTTCATCGAGAAGTAATCAGCATGCCGATGTATCCGGATCTGCAGGAAGAGGAGCAAATCAAGGTTATAGAAATTTTGCTGGAAATTAAAAGATGAATAATGTATTTATATCTGGTGAAAAAATTGACCTCTGCGTACCTCAAGAAGAGGATTTTGATCAATGGGCTAGTTGGTTTAACGATCAGGCAATTACGAAGTTTCTCGTTCATGGAAAGTATCCAAATACCGTAGATCAGCAGCGAACGTTCTATCGAAAAGCAATAGAGTCTGGCCGGTTTATCGCTTTAATAAAAACCAAGGATAAATCATTGCTAGGAGTAATCAGCCTCTCGGAAATAAATTTTGAAAAGCAATCTTCTCAAATAGCCCTTGTTTGCCCCGTAAAATCCAAACAAGCAATATATGCTCCACTGGAGGCGATGGCTTTATGTACACAACACGCAATTAAGCGAATTGGTGTGACATATATTTGGGCTGGGCAGGCTTATCCAGGCCTACTCAAATGGGTAAAAAATCTTGAGTTGATTGGCTATAAAACGGATGGTGTTTTTCCAAGAGAGTTTAAACACGGACTGACCGTGTCTGATGCGATACGCACTTCAATTACCAAAGATCGATTTTTAAGTTTGACTATTCAACGTTCTGGTAATTTGTGGCCAGGTGAGGAAAAAGTAAAAAGAATGATTTCAGCTAATCGACTAAATAAGTCCTTAGCAGAGCAGATTGACGAGTCAATTAAAAATCTTCACGCGCGACATGATCGCATGATGGATCGCATAGAAATTGATGCTCAATAGAAAAATTGCTCTTGGTACAGTCCAATTCGGGATCGATTATGGTGTCACTAATCAATGTGGTCGGACTCCGCCTGAGGAGGCTATAAGAATTATTTCTTTAGCAAAAAAAGCTGGAATAAATACGCTCGATACTGCAATCGGATATGGTGACAGTGAAAAAGTATTGGGTGAAATTGGCGTCAGTGATTTCCAAGTAGTTACTAAGTTACCAGCTTTGCCAAAAGATCTGATTGATGTGGGGGTGTGGGTAAAGGATCAGATTAATAGTTCTCTTACTCGGCTAAAAAACTTGACTCTTTATGCTGTCTTACTTCATCGACCAGCAGATCTGTTAGGCGGTAATGGTGCTGCGCTTTTTAAGGCGTTAGAAAAACTGAAAGATGATGAATTGATAGAAAAAGTTGGTGTATCAATCTACGATCCTGATGAGTTGGATGCCATCTCCACAATGATGGCTATTGACTTGGTGCAAGCCCCATTGAATGTCATTGATCGTCGCTTGCAGACAAGCGGCTGGTTGCATCGGTTGAAAGATGCAGGTATTGAGATTCATACGCGCTCGACTTTTCTACAGGGTTTGCTTTTGATGAACCGGAACGATATTCCAGCGAAATTTGGACGTTGGTCGGATATGTGGGATCAATGGTGCCAGCAGCTAAATAAATCAGGAATCACTGGACTTCGCGCTTGCCTCTCTTACCCAATGTCTCTATCTGAAGTGGATCGCGTTGTTGTTGGTGTTGATAGCGCAAAACAACTAGAAGATATTCTTGCTGCAGCGTCTACATTTTACCAATCGTTAGACACTTCGTTCATGGTTTCAACTGAGGAGCAATTAATCAACCCGTCGCAGTGGAGATCTTTGTGAAAGTTGTTGCCATCGTACAAGCACGCATGGGTTCAACGCGCTTACCAAATAAGGTCATGAAACCAATAGGTGGCGTGCCGATGATTGAGTTGCTTCTAGCGCGTTTATCAGGAGCGAAGCAAATCGACCAGATCGTGGTTGCTACTTCTGTTGATAAAAAGAATAAACCCCTTGTAGAGCATGTCGAAAGCCTCGGCTATCTTTGCGTTCGAGGTAGTGAAAACGATTTGTTGGAACGTTATCTAGATGCTGCGCGAAGGTCCAGAGCTGATGTTGTGGTGCGTATAACGGGAGATTGCCCTTTGGTTGATCCCGTACTTGTCGACGATTGCATTAGCCGGTTTTTAGATACAGATGTGGATTACCTGAGCAACACTAGTCCACCGACCTTTCCAGACGGATTAGATATTTCAGTAGTCAAAATTGATGTACTTCGATGCGCAGGTTTGGATGCACACTCTCGGTATGACCGTGAGCACGTTATGCCTTTTATTAAAAATTCGGGAAATTTTGTGCTGGGGACTATTCAAAATGACATCGATTACTCAACCATGCGTTGGACGGTTGATGAACCGGCTGACTTTAAAGTCATTTGCAACGTTTTTGCGCACTTCGCGCCTGATATCGATTTTTCTTGGCTACAGGTGCTTGAGCTTGAGCAGACGCACCCCTAAACTGTTCAGTGCCAATAAAAAAATTAATCGTAACGAAGGAGCGTCGATGGGTACTGGCCAAAAACTTTGGAAGCGGGCAAGACAGGTCATTCCTGGGGGGAATATGCTTTTATCCAAACGCGCGGAAATGTTCTTGCCCGAGACATGGCCTTCTTATTTCAGCAAGGCAAAAGGCTGCAGGCTTTGGGACTTAGATGGAAATGAGTTTATAGATATGTCGATTATGGGTATTGGAACGAACACGTTGGGTTATGGGCATCCAGAGGTAGATGAAGCGGTATTGCGCACGGTGCAGGCTGGAAATATGAGTACTTTAAACTGTCCAGAGGAGGTCTACTTAGCTGAAAAGCTGATTGAGCTCCATCCTTGGGCCGATATGGTACGTTTTGCCCGATCAGGCGGTGAGGCGAATGCGATCGCCATTCGGATTGCGCGCGCGGCATCAGGTAAAGATAAAGTGGCAATATGCGGCTACCACGGTTGGCATGATTGGTATTTGTCTGCCAATCTGAGTGATGACCATAGCCTTGATGGACATTTGTTGCCCGGCCTTGAGCCAAATGGTGTTCCACGTAATCTTAAAAATACTGTTTTCCCGTTTTCCTACAACAAACTGTGTGAGCTGGAGCAATTAGTCAGAGAACATGATATCGGTGTTATCAAGATGGAGGTTTCAAGGAGTGAGGAACCGTCAGCTGGATTTTTAGCAAGCGTGCGGAAACTGGCATCTGACCGAAATATTATTCTAGTATTTGACGAGTGCACCTCTGGTTTTCGGGAAACGTTCGGAGGCCTCCATAAAAAATATGGTGTAGAGCCAGATATGGCCATGTTTGGCAAAGCGCTTGGAAATGGGTATGCAATCACCGCAATCATCGGACGCCGCGAAGTTATGCAAGCGGCGCAGTCCACATTTATTAGCAGTACTTTTTGGACAGAGCGCGTTGGACCAACCGCAGCGTTAAAAACACTAGAAGTTATGGAGCGAGAGCGATCGTGGGAAATAATTACTGAGACAGGAAAAAAAATTGCTAACATTTGGAATGATCTTGGTGCGAGGTTTCAACTTCCTTTGACTGTTTTTGGTCTTCCAGCACTTATCAAAATGCGCTTCGAATCATCAAATAACTTGCAGTATAAGACCTTAATTACTCAAGAGATGTTGAAACGTGGCTATCTCGCGGGAAATTCTGTTTATGTTTGTACAGCACACACCATTGACATCCTACATGGGTATGAACAAGCGTTAAGTGATGTGTTTGCCATGATCCAACGGTGCGAGGACGGGTGTGATGTAGGAACGCTACTAGATGGCCCTGTTTGTCATTCCGAGTTCAGACGGCTTAACTGAACAAGAATGATCATATTTCGCTGCAACGCTAGCTCAACGGTTGGGTTAGGTCACCTTATGCGCTGCCGTACTTTAGCAATGGCGTTGCGGGAAAAAGGGAAACAAAGCGTTATGGTTGGGCCAGATTTATCTTTTGTCAAACCAGACGATGTGGAGGTCTTTGAAGCATGGGTGCCAGTATCTGAATGGTTGTCTAGTAAGGACGATGCCGAGCAAGTGATCCGCATCGCTCACCAGCGCCAAGCAACATGGTTGGTGTTGGATGATTACCGGGTTGACGAAAACTACCAATTAACGGTCAAGTCAGCTGGGTTTAAATGGTTGCAGTTTGACGGTCGTGCCTTGTTCCGGTTATGGGCAGATATTGTGATTAATGCCAACCCAAGTGCTCACATCCAAGACTATGCAGGCGTCCTATGCAATCCTGAGACCCTGCTTTTGCTTGGACCCCGCTATGCTATTTTGCGCCCTGAGTTTGAACGGGTCATTACTCGAGACCCAGGTCGGCCAGTGAAGAAGATCCTGGTAACGTTTGGCGGAGGTGATGACCGTGGGGCGAATCAGTTCGTCCTTTCAACGCTTTTGCCGATTACAGAATTAGATCAAGTTTTTCTGGTGGTTTCTGGCATATCTAATCCTAACAATCAAAGGTTGGAGCAGTGGATTGCAACAAATGGGCAGGGGCGAGTAACACTTTATATTGATCCTGACCAAGTGGCGTCTTTATTCGCTTCTTGTGACCTCGCTGTGATGGCTGGTGGAACAACTACTTATGAAGCTGTACGATGCGGATTGCCCTTGTTAATAATTACGATTGCTGAAAACCAGCGCTCACAGAGCAAAGCATGGGAAGCCTTTGGCTGTGCCAAGTATATAGGTGATTACAATGAAATTAAGGTGAAAGCATTGATTGACGGTTTTAAAAGCATAATTCATAAATTAAAGTATAAAAAAAAATGTCCTTTTAGTAAAGTTGTTGCAAGAATAGGTGCTAGAAAAATTTCGGAGATGCTATTGTGATGGTAGCAAGATCTTTTCCTCGGAAAGTCGACAAGATAATGTCTGTGGACGAGCTTATCCAAAAGTTATGCTTAGGTATTGCCTGTGGTTTTAGCGAAATTTTGGTTGAGTCTGTTGCATCTCCAGGGAATGCTTGTCTAGGTAGTATGGTCTTCATCAGCGCACGAGGCGAATTGCTTCGTGAAACTGTGAAAAGTAGCCAAGCTTCAATCTTTGTTGTTTCTGAAGATGTTGAACTCGATAATCAGAGCGATTATTGTTACATATTGACCAATGATCCGTTAGCCTGGTACATTAAAGCGATTAATTTTTTATTACACAAGTTAGAGTATAATCACATAAGCAATCTTGCAATTATTTCAGATGATGTGGTTATTGGGAAAAATGTTTCTATAGGTCCGGGAACGGTAGTTGAGAGAAGTTGTGTTATTGGTGATGATTCGAAAATTGGTGCAAATGTCTTTATTGGTAGCGACACAATTCTGTCAGAGGGATGTTTTTTACAAAATAATGTCTCAATTGGATCCATTGGCCTTGGCTACCATACCGATATTGATGGTTATCGAATGCTTTTTCCTCACCTAGGAAGAGTAATTTTAGGAAAATTTGTTGTTATTGGAGCTTCATCTGTGGTTGTTAGGGGGCAGTTAAAAGATACAAATCTGGGTGATTTTGTGAGATTAGGTAACCTAGTTAATGTTGGTCATAATGTCAGCATTGGTAAAAATACTATAATATCATCTAGTGCATGTGTTGCTGGAGGAGTAGCAATTGGTGAGGGATGCAATATTGGTATTGGAGCTAACATTAATTCAAAGATAATTTTAGGCGACAAAGTAATAATCGGTATGGGTAGTGTTGTGACAAAAAATATCGCTTCTAATAGTTCTGTTTTTGGTAACCCTGCAAGAGCTATTCCTACAATGAATAATTTCTGAGAACTGTTAATGACTTCGTTCAGTCTAAAATTTAAGGGATCTCGTAACTATCTGCATGGGGGTGATATATTCAATGCGCTCGAAGTTAAATTTGGTTCAAAAGAAAGTGGTTATTTGTCTAAGCTTGTTTTTAAGCGATTTTCTCGAAGACAATTTGATGTACTTAATAAGCTACCTGTTGATAGTTCACAGATTTTTGGAAATGGAGTTTGGACATCGTTATGTGGTAAATGCAAGCGATTTTGGTTAGAAGAGACGGCTTCAGAAGTAACAGAATCTTATCCTTTTGATGAAAATAAAATTATATCTGATGCTATTATCTCCAAAAATTTGATTCAGCTTTCATCATTAAATAGTTACTCAACCATAGAAAACATTATTTCATTAACCAAAAAATTAAATTATATACTTGAACCAGAATATAACGGTAAATGGCTATTTGGTCAAATTGATTTGAAGCAACGTCTACCTAATCAATGGACGTGTATAACAATTGAACGCACAGTTTGTGTAGGTATTCGTTTTAGTCGTAACGTCATAACAATTGATAATCAATTTTACGGTGAAATACGTTTTGTTGGCGGTCGGCAATGATAGGTATCTGTGCAATTGCTAGCTATTTGCCATCTAGCTGTATAGATAATTTGGAGCAAGCTAGAAGATTTGGCGAAAGTGCAGATTTTATTCATAGTAAGATTGGTGCACTCAAATTACCTGTAGTTGATCCATCTTTAGAACCTTCTGATGCTGCGGCGCTCGCACTGAAGTCTCTGTGTGAAAAGAGTGGTTTAGTTTTAGGTGACATAGATGCTTTAGTAGTGGTTACACAAAATCCTGATGGCGTTGGCTTGCCCCATACTTCTGCTATTTTACATAAAAAATTGGGTATGAATAGCAGGGTAGCAGCTTTTGATGTCTCGCTCGGATGTTCAGGTTATGTTTACGGATTGAGCATCTTACGTGGGGTAATGGAGCAAGCGGGTTTAAAAAATGGTGTTTTGATTACGGTTGATCTTTATTCACGTGTTGTTAACCGAGAAGATCGCATTACTTCATTATTATTTGGTGATGCAGCGACGGCTACATGGTTGGGTGTCGACGCCGAATGGGGATTTGGCCGGCCATTGTTGGAAACCGATGGTACTGGCTGCGACAGCTTGTACGTTGATAGCAATCACAAGCTTTGCATGAATGGACGTCAAGTTTTCAATTTTGCAGCAATTCGTGTTCCCCACCAGATTAACCGCTATCTACAATATCGTGAGTTGCAACAGGAGGATATTGATCTATATTGTTTACATCAAGGCAGTGTAGCTATAATTAACGCAATTTCACGGCGTTATCCAAAAGTAACTGATCGCTTTATCCAGGATATGTGGCATACAGGAAATTCTGTATCGTCTTCAATTCCGTTGTTGCTAGAAAAGTACGTCATAGGTAAAAATTTGAACCGAGTTCTTATTTGCGGATTTGGTGTAGGATTATCTTGGGCAACGAATGTTATTGAGAGAGGATCTTAATGGTAAATAAAAATAAAATTCGAGAAATAATTAAAAAATCAGGTCTTGAAATTGAACCGTCAGATGAAGATTTTGAAAAACTATTTGTGGAAATCGGTTTAGATAGTCTAGATGTTTTTGGTTTTTTAAGTGAAATTGAGATTGTTTTAGGCAATTCCTTTTCTGAAGAAGATTATTCCAAGCTAAAGACACTTAATGATGTTATTTCTTTTTTAAATAACTGATTCTTATAATTCGCGACAGCACACATGTTCAACAAAAAATTATTTATTATTGCTGAGATGTCTGGTAATCATAATCAGTCCCTCGATAGTGCGTTAGCTATCGTAGATGCGGCTGCTGCTTCTGGCGCTCACGCGATCAAGTTACAGACGTATACTCCGGCTACGATGACGCTAGATCTTGATGTGGGCGATTTTTTTGTTAATAATCCTGACTCCCTTTGGGTTGGGCAGTCCATGCATGCTTTATACAGCAAAGCTCATACTCCTTGGGATTGGCATGCTCCGATAATGGAGCGAGCAAAGAAGAAGGGACTCATTTGCTTCAGCTCGCCGTTTGACGAAACCGCTATTGATTTCTTGGAGACGCTCGATGTTCCAGCCTATAAGATTGCCTCGTTCGAGTGCATTGATTTGCCTCTAATTCGTAAAGCCGCTTTCACAGGTAAGCCATTAATTATTTCAACTGGCATGGCGACTATTACAGAAATTAGCGATGCGGTAGATACGGCGCGTGCTGCTGGTTGTAGGGATTTAGTGTTACTCAAGTGCACTAGTACTTATCCTTCCTCACCAGAAAATAGCCACTTGCGTACCATTGCTCATATGCGAGATCTTTTTGGTTGTGAGGTTGGATTGTCTGATCACACAATGGGTATCGGAGCGGCGGTCGCCGCAGTGGCTTTGGGCGCATCAGTGATTGAAAAACACTTTTGTTTGTCTCGAGATGATGGTAGCGTTGATGCTGCCTTTTCACTAGAGCCTGCAGAGTTGGCGAATTTGGTGATAGAAACCGAGTGCGCTTGGCAAGCGCTTGGTCAAATCCAGTATGGCCCAACCGTTGCTGAGAAAAAAGCTGTCATGCAACGGCGATCACTATATATTGTTGAGGATATGAAAGTTGGCGAAGTCCTCACACCGGAGAATTTGCGTCGTATCCGACCCGGCCGTGGCCTTGCACCAAAGTATTACGACTTGTTGCTGGGTAAGATGGTGTTGAAAGATGTTGCGAAGGGAACACCGCTGAGTTGGGATTTGGTGTTGGGATGATCCTCATATGTTCTTCGATTTGAGTTCACTTTGAAATCTAAAATTGGAGTAGTAATCGAAGCTCGAATGACATCTTCGCGGCTTCCTGGGAAGCATCTCCTGCCAGTTCTTGGTATTCCAATCATCGGCCATCTCATTAATAGAATGCGCTCCATTCCGTTGGTCGACGAAGTTGTCGTAGCAATGACTATGCGTGCAGAGGATGATGTTCTTGAAAGATATGTAAGAACTACAGGCGTATCTGTTTTCCGTGGGGACGAACATGATGTAATGGGTAGGGTGTTAAGAGCATGTTTGAGTTCTCAGATTGATATTGTATGTGAGGTTACAGGCGATTGCCCAATTATTGACGTGGATCTTGTTACACAGGCAATATACACATATATTTCCAATGATGTGTGTTATGTTAATAATGGCAAGCTTGGACTCCCTGACGGAATGAGTTGTCAAGTTTTTTCAACTGAAACACTTAGAAAAAGCGAATCGATGACCGATGATCCACTCGATCGTGAACATGTTACTTTGCATATCAAACGGCATCCAAATTTTTTCCCCCCAATCTATCTAGTACCTAATAAATTTTATTACTGGCCCGGATTGGCGCTGACCTTAGATGAAAAAGACGACTATAAATTGCTGAGGCGTATCATCGAATTTTTTGGTCATTCAAACCCGTACTTTGGTTGTATCGAAGTAATTGATTTGTTACGCAAACATCCTGAATGGATTGAGATGAATCGCCATATTAAGCGTAAAGGCGAAACGTGACCTACAACGCCTTGATTGTAGGCCTTGGTCAGATTGGTATGGGCTACGATCTCGAGTTTGATCCGCAAGAGCGAATTGCAACTCTGGCGCGCGCATTTGCCTCGCATCACGCATTCAACCTTATCGGTGGTGTCGATACCAGTGCCGGGCGGCGAGAGCTGTTCGTTGCGCACTATGCAAAACCAGCGTTCTCTAATGTCGCAAAGGCGTTTGAGGTAGCAGTGCCTGAAGTGGTTGCGATCGCTGTGCCGACAGAGGCTCATTATTCGGTGGTTGTTGATCTGCTAGCGAGGCCGGGTATCAAGGTGATTCTTTGTGAAAAGCCGCTGTCATACGATCTCGCTGAAGCGGAAGAAATGGTTGAGCTCGCATCACGTGCTGACGTAAGGCTGTATACGAACTACATGCGCCGTAGTGATCGGGCAGTTATTGAAGTAAGGCGCCGTTTGCTAAGCGGAGAAATCGCTGGGCCCGTCAAGGGCGTATGTTGGTACACGAAAGGACTGTTCAACAATGGCTCACATTTCTTGAATCTTTTGCAGTTTTGGCTCGGAGATGTTGTTAGTTTCGATGTAATCAGTAAGGGTCGATTTTGGGCAAATTACGATCCGGAGCCAGATCTTAAGATCGCATTTGAGTACGGGGAAGTATATTTTCACGTCGCACCTGAAGAAAATTTCTCGCACCACAGCGTTGAGTTACTTGCGGCGAACGGTCGTTTGCGTTACGAGCAGGGCTTGATGCAATGGCAACCAACCATTACGGATAAAAATCATGTTGGCTACACGATACTTAATTTGGATCGAGAGACTATCGAATCAGATACGCTTTTTCTGCAAACGTCCGTTGTCGATAAAATCGCTCGAGATTTTGCCGGCGAAGTAACCACAATATGTACCGGCGCCCAAGGACTTTCGACAATTAAGGTGCTTACAGAAATAAGGAAGAGGCTATGAAGCAAGATTCGCGTGAACACTTGGCGCTATTCGGAGGGCACAAGTTCATCCAGACAGTATTCAAGCCCTATAATTCGATTGGTAAGGAAGAGATTGAAGCGGGTCGTCAAGTTATCGAGAGCGGTGTGTTATCCCAGTTTCTTGGTTCATGGCACGATGATTTTTACGGCGGACCAAAAACTCGTGAATTTGAAAGTGCTGTCGCAGCTCACTTTTGTGTCAAGCATGCTATTACGGTTAACTCTTGGACGTCGGGTCTGATTGCAGCCGTCGGGGCTATTGGTATCGAGCCGGGCGATGAAGTTATCGTCAGCCCTTGGACGATGAGTGCAAGCGCGACGTCAGTCTTGCACTGGAACGCAATCCCGGTGTTCGCTGATATCGAGAAGGAAACCTTCAATCTTGATCCGAAGTCTGTCGAGGCAAATATTACTCCACATACGAAAGCAATCATGGCAATTGATATCTTTGGACATCCTGCCGATATGGATGTTTTGATGGCGATAGCCGACAAGCATGGATTGAAAGTAATCTCTGATACGGCACAGGCACCTGGCGCTTACTACAAGGGTAAATTTGCGGGCACCCATGCTCATGTCGGGGGTTACAGCTTGAATTATCACAAGCACATTCACACTGGAGAGGGTGGGGTTCTGGTTACTGACGACGATGAAATTGCTGAGCGTCTTCAATTGATACGTAATCATGCAGAAGCTGTGGTCGGTGATAAGGGGGTTACGAATCTATCTAACATGATTGGCTACAACTTTCGGCTAGGCGAGATTGAGTGTGCTATTGGTATCGAGCAACTAAAGAAGCTCCCCAGTTTAGTTGCTAGGCGGCAGCATTTAGCCAACCGATTGAGTGAAGGTCTGAGAAGTCTGCGCGGTTTACGCCCGCCCGTGGTCAGACCAGACTGCACTCACGTTTACTATACCTATCCTATTTTGTGTGATACGGATGCTCTGAGTGTCAGCACCCAACAACTTCATGAGGCATTGCGCGCTGAGGGTGTACCGGTCGGCAAACAGTATCAAAATCTCCATCTGCTGCCGATGTACCAGCAGAAGATCGCCTATGGTTCACACGGATTCCCTTGGACCTCGGATATCTGTCGACGCGAAGTGGATTACAGCAAGGGCATTTGCCCTGTTGCCGAAGGGCTTAATGAATCCGGCTTTCTGATTCTGGGTATGTGCACATTTGACTACACGGATGCGGATATCGATTTGCTGATAGGAGCATTCAGAAAAGTCTGGATCGGATTCGGAATTATTTGATGGCGATAAGCGTTTTTGAACACTTCAGAAGGTTATTTCGTAAGCGCCCGCTCTGCACCGCCTAGTTTTCCACCGAAAATATATCCACAATAGGTGTCCATCTATTTTTAAGTGGACATCTATTATGGATAATCTTTCGCCCGTCTCTCAACCCCATTTGC
>Ga0208413_1000988_pt1 | contig 19589 bp, 18 predicted proteins | sample AntAceMetag02UKD_FD_184761 | JGI IMG/M metagenome (GOLD analysis project Ga0208413, IMG submission 184761) | Saline lake microbial communities from Ace Lake, Antarctica - Antarctic Ace Lake Metagenome 02UKD (SPAdes) (version 2) | ecosystem: Environmental > Aquatic > Non-marine Saline and...
CACCAATCCATAACAAAGGCTTAGCAGCTTTAGCTATCCAGCCTAAGACAGTGAAGGCACCTTCAACAGCATTAAAGGCAGCTACCATTGTTTTAGTCTCTGCTATGTTGGTATCCACCTTAGCCTCGACAGATATTAGTCTCTCGTAAATCTCTCTGTGTGTCACGTCTTCCATACATTAAGGCTGTTCTGGAGTAACCCAACCTTCTACCGCCGCCCAAGCACCATCATAGGTGTACTTATGACCATACCACTCTTCGGGAGATGTAACGTTAGAGTGTAAGGTTGTGTTAGTGCTATTACAGTCGCTAATGATGAACTTAGGGGGGGCTCCTACTGTAATGTTTGTATCCGTAATGTCTAGAACTTCCTCATCCTCAAAGATGTAGATGCTGACGTTGCTTAAGTTAGTTAGAGTTTTCATGTTATCCCTTGATGATTAATTTAGTTGCTGAAAGTGCCGTACCCGCTAGCACTGATATAGTGTCGGCTGTCGTTGCTAATGTACCGTCTCGTTGTACGTAGTATGCTGTACCTGCTGTAAGGCTAGATTGTGCGTCATCTACAGAGCCTACGGTTTGAATAGTTGCTGTCGCTGTGTCGGAATAAATTGCATCAGAAATACCAATGTAGTTAGTAGCTGTTAGGTTGGTAGAAAAGGAAGCATTCTGAAACACCACGCTTGTTCCATAATCAGAGTTACCCTCATCCGTATAAGCAATAACTACTTTCTGTGCATTAGCATCATATGTTGCTGATATGTATTCACTACCAGCACTTTCAAATACAACAGCAGTGCCAAACGATATGCTTGTACCACTTACAGTCCCTACAATAGCTGTACCATAACCAGAGTTACCATTATCCCTATAAGCAATAACTACCTTCTGGGCATTAGCGTCATATGTTGCTGATATGAAGTCACTAGTAGCGCTCTCAAATACAACAGCAGTGCCAAACGATATGCTTGTACCGCTTACAGTTCCTACAATAGCTGTACCATAATTAGAGTTACCAACATCCCTATAAGCAATAACTACCTTCTGGGCGTTAGCATCATATGTTGCTGATATGTTGGTACTATTAGCACTTTCAAATACAACAGCAGTTCCAAACGATATGCTTGTACCACTTACAGTCCCTACAATAGCTGTACCATAATTAGAGTTAGCATTATCCCTATAAGCAATAACAACCTTTTGGGCGTTAGAGTCATATGTTGCTGATATGTAGTAACCACTAGCGCTTTCAAATACAACAGCAGTGCCGAAGCTAATACTTGTACCGCTTACAGTTCCTACAATCGCTGTACCATAACTAGAGTTACCACCATCCCTATAAGCAATAACAACCTTTTGGGCGTTAGCATCATATATTGCTGATATGTAGTCACTAGCAGCGCTTTCAAATACTACAGCAGTGCCAAACGATATGCTTGTACCTGAAACAGTTCCAACAATCGCTGTACCATAATCAGAGTTACCACTATCCCTATAAGCAATAACAACCTTTTGGGCATTAGCGTCATATGTTGCTGACATGTAGTTACTTTGAGCGCTTTCAAATACTACAGCAGTGCCGAACGATATGCTTGTGCCGCTTACAGTCCCTACAATAGCTGTTCCATAATTAGAGTTACCAATATCCCTATAAGCAATAACTACCTTCTGGGCGTTAGCATCATATGTTGCTGACATGTAGATACTACTAGCGCTCTCAAATACAACAGCAGTGCCTATATCTTGAGTTACAGATGACCCAGCCACAACACTTACAGTACCATCAGCGTTGACAACAACTAAGTCACCATTAGCTAAAGCACCTGATGCTGTCGCTGTAGCCACACCCGCACCCGGAGCTGCCGTTTCCCAAGTCGCATCTCCGTAGGCATCCGAAGTAAGCACCTTTGCTGCACCAGCACCTGTAGTGATTTTCACCGCAGTCATTGTCTGCTTGTCGGTGAAAGTGTTAGCCGCTGTGGATGCAACTGTTGAGCCAATGTCAGCATCAACTAAGATAGTGGCATCGTAGGCTTGTACATTAACACCAATGTCAGCGTCAACAACACCAGTGGCTGCTGAAAAGTTAGCTAAGTCTCTTGCTTTACTCATGGTTGGCCTTCTTGAGTAGGTGACACCCAACCTTCTACCGCAGCCCAAGCACCATCATAGGTGTACTTATGGCCACACCACTCTTCAGGAGATGTAACGTTAGAGTGTAAGGTTGTGTTGGTGCTATTACAGTCGCTAATGATGAACTTAGGGGGTGCTCCTACTGTAATGTTAGAAGATGTAATGTTCACCGCTTCACCGTCTTCAAATAAATAGATGCTGACGTTATCTGTGTTAGTTAGAGTTTTCATGTTATCCCTTGATGATTAATTTAGTTGCTGAAAGTGCTGTACCCGCTAGCACTGATATAGTGGCGGCTGTCGTTGCTAATGTACCGTCTATTTGTACGTAGTATGCTGTACCTGCTGTAAGGCTAGATTGTGCGTCATCTACAGAGCCTACGGTTTGAATAGTTGCTGTCGCTGTGTCGGAATAAATTGCATCAGAAATACCAATGTAGTTAGTAGCTGTTAGGTTTGTAGAAACGAAAGCACTCTGAAATACCACGCTTGTTCCATAATTAGAGTCAGCACCATCCTTATAAGCAATAACAACCTTTTGGGCGTTAGAGTCATATGTTGCTGATATGTAGGTACTAATAGCACTTTCAAATACAACAGCAGTACCAAACGATATGCTTGTACCACTTACAGTTCCTGCAATAGCTGTGCCATAACTAGAGTTACCCTGATCCCTATAAGCAATAACTACTTTCTGGGCATTAGCATCATATACTGCTGATATGTTGTCACTATCAGCGCTCTCGAATACAACAGCAGTGCCAAAGCTAATTGATGTACCACTTACAGTTCCTACAACCGCTGTACCATAATTAGAGTTACCACCATCCCTATAAGCAATAACAACCTTTTGGGCGTTAGAGTCATATGTTGCTGATATGTAGTCACTAGTAGCGCTCTCGAATACAACAGCAGTGCCAAAGCTAATTGATGTACCACTTACAGTTCCTACAATAGCAGTGCCATACTCAGAGTTACCATTATCCGTATAAGCAATAACAACCTTTTGGGCGTTAGCATCATATGTTGCTGACATCCAGTCACTAGTAGCACTTTCAAATACAACAGCAGTACCAAACGATATGCTTGTACCACTTACAGTTCCTACAATAGCAGTGCCATAACCAGAGTTACCATAATCCCTATAAGCAATAACAACCTTTTGGGCGTTAGCATCATATGTTGCTGATATTTCGGTACTAGTAGCGCTTTCAAATACAACAGCAGTTCCGAAGCTAATACTTGTGCCTGCTACAGTCCCTACAATAGCAGTGCCATACTCAGAGTTACCATTATCCGTATAAGCAATAACAACCTTTTGGGCGTTAGAGTCATATGTTGCTGATATTTCGATACTTTGAGCGCTTTCAAATACAACAGCAGTGCCAAACGATATGCTTGTACCAGCTACAGTACCTACAATCGCTGTACCATAACTAGAGTTACCAACATCCCTATAAGCAATAACAACCTTCTGGGCGTTAGCATCGTATATTGCTGATATGTCGTAACTACTAGCGCTTTCAAATACAACAGCAGTTCCTAGGGCTTGAGTTCCAGATGACCCAGCCACAACACTTACAGTGCCATCAGCGTTGACAACAACTAAGTCACCATTAGCTAAAGCACCTGAAGCTGTCGCTGTAGCCACACCCGCACCCGGAGCTGGTGTTACAAACGATAACGTGCCACTACCATTTGTTTTTAATAATTGGTCAGATGACCCGTCTGTAGTCGGTAATGTAAACGTGCTTACGAAAGAAGTTAAATTGCTATCGTAGGCTTGTACTGTTGAGCCAATGTCAGCATCGTTAAGAAGGGTAGCATCGTAGGCTTGTACTGTTGAGCCAATGTCAGCATCAACAACAATGGTGGCATCGTAGGCTTGTACTGTTGAGCCAATGTCAGCATCGTTAAGAAGGGTGGCATCGTAGGCTTGTACATTAACACCAATGTCGGCATCAACAACAATGGTGGCATCGTAGGCTTGTACATCACTTCCAATGGCAACACCCAAGTTAACTCTTGCGGTAGAAGCATTAGCCAAATCTGACAAGTTGTTAGCAACCTGTGCAAACTTAGCATCAGCAGCGGCCTGTGTGTATGTGTTAGCTAAATTGAAAGCGCCGTAGGCAACAATGTCAACGATGTCACCTGCTGTAGCACCCGTAGCTAAAACAATGTTTGTTCCAGAAGTTGCTGTAAAGTCTGTGCCAACAACTTGTTTAACACCGTTTAAATAAACATCTACAAAGCCTGCATCGTATGTAATAGCAAATGTAGTCTGGCTAGCTGTTGCTGTGTATACGCTGCGTTGTGATGTACCGTTGACGGCTGAACCTGCGGCTACCCAGCTAGAGCCTGTGTACACGCGCATCTGGTCTGCTGTAGTATCAAAGTACAAAGCACCAGTGATGAGAGCATCACCGTCATTGTCTAATGTTGGCGAAGAAGACTTAGCGCCTAAGTAACGATCATCAAAAGAGTCGTAAGAGGCGGCAGCATTAGTAGCGGAAGTTGAAGCAGTAGAAGCAGAACTAGCAGCGTTAGTAGCTGATGTAGAAGCATCACTAGCTGATGTTGCGGCGTTAGATGCAGAAGTTTCAGCATCAGCGGCTGATGTAGCAGCATCTGTTGTAGAGCCATACAGAACGTCAATGTAGTTCTTTGTTGCGGCATCTTGTGCAGAAGTAGGATCACCAACCCCTGTAAGCTTGTTTGTGCCTAGAGCAATAGCGCCAGTCATTGTGCCGCCTGCGGTTGCTAGCCTTGTATCACGCTGCGTGTCTACATATGTCTTAGTAGCTGCGTCTTGGTTTGCTGCTGGATCACCCAAGCCTGTAATCTTGCTTGTACCCATTGCTATAGCACCAGACATAGTACCGCCTGCTAATGGAAGCTTGGTGGCAATAGAGTTGGTTACAGTTGTAGCAAAGTTGGCATCATCACCTAAAGCTGCTGCTAGTTCATTAAGAGTGTCTAGTGCAGCAGGGGCTGAATCAACCACGTTAGCAATTGACGTATCCACATATGCTTTAGTCGCTGCGTCTTGTGCGCTTGTAGGGTCTGTCAGGTTGGTAATCGTGGCAGACGTTCCGGCGTTCATGTTTAAGCCGCCGTTAATGACAACATCATTAAAGGAAGAACTACCGCCAGAGGCTGTTACATTTCCCGTTAAGTTTCCAGTGACGTTGCCGGTTACATCGCCTGTGACGTTACCCGTCACGTTGCCGGTTACATTGCCTGTCAAGCCGCCAGAGAAACCTGTAGAAGCTGTGACCAATGTGCCTGTAATGGCTTGTGCAGATGAGCCACCGATCACAGTGCCGTCAATCGTGCCTGCGTTAATATCAGCAGAGGCAATCGTTGCCGCAGTGTTTACGGTTAGGTTAGTAACAGTGGCAGCAACAGCAGTTGACGCACCGATGACAGTGTTATCAATTGTACCTGCGTTGATGTCAGCAGTGTCAGCAACAAGGCTGTCGATATTAGCTGTACCATCAATGTATAAGTCTTTAAACTCTAAGGAGGCTGTGCCTAAGTCTAGGTCATTGTCTGTGACAGGAACAATGGCACCGTCAATGACACGTAGCTGTTCTATACCAGTGCCACCTACATTAACAAACATGCTAATGCGGTTATTGGAGGTATCAATAAATACCTTGTTACGATTGTTAGGGTCAGATATGACAGGAACATAAGCTCCCTCAGTTGATGACCCATCATGCTTGTGACCGCCTGCTAATGCAAATGCATCACGCACAGCATTAAACTCTGTGTTGAGCGGTGTAGCTCTAACAACAGCGGTTGGTACAATATCAGCAGAAGATTGTCTTACGTATCCAGCCATGTTTTAATTTACCTTCTATCATTCACAGAGTAGTTTAATACAATACCTTGTACCGTATGACTAGCACTTGTATCATTTGTAACAAATCTAAAGGCTATTGAGAAGCCAGAACCTGAGATGTTAACTTTTGTAACAGGAGATGGATTACCATCGTAAATAGCAGCAGCGTCAAACACCGCTTCGTTGTAATATGCAGCAGAACCTTCTGTTGTAATGTTATAGCTTGGTGGGTTAAATACGTTTTGACTATCATCAAAGTCGTAAGAAACTCCCAGCACTAAGTTAGCTGCTCCCTCTGTACGTAAGAAGGAAGAAATGTTGTAGAAGTTCTTCCTAACTGTGGGGTCACCAAAGAAATAATAAGGAGACTGATACACACTAAGTATGTCAGAGCCATTAAAAGAATTACCTTTTTCTAATTTATAAACCCTACCATTTGAATCACCATGAATGGCTATCTCATCAATACCTACATACCCACTAGCAGCACACGTTGCTGGCAAGTCGTACAGCTGAGAATACTCAAAATTAAAACCCTGTTGTGTTTGTCTTAATCCACCTATCAATCCGAAAGAACCTTCAACAGGAATAAACAATCTAAACTGTGATTTCTTACGAATGACAATGCTAGTTAATGTTTCAGGATCAATGTTTCCAGCAACAATGTCTGTAATAATGGCGCTGATTGTAAACTGGATTTGCTTTGAGATTGTTTCTAACTCAACGTCACCAATGTTAGATGTACCAGCAATAGGTCTAAAACCATCTGGTCCTAGAAATATAAGATTACCACCTAGTTCTACCACACTATCGGGAACAATGCAACCTAAATTTGTAGTAACTTCACTTACAACAAAATCAGCAATAGAGTTACCTCTTAAGCTTTTGATTGAGTTCTTACCAAAGATATACAGAACATCTCGGAAAGATTTGATTTGTACAATTTCAAAACCTACGTTAATTACACCAGCGCCTGTTGCAGGATTAAAGTTTGTCTCATCTACAGGAGATGAGAAGTAGAGATTGAATGGCTCAGATGGATCACCAGCTAAGAACAAATGATTCTTAAAGGCAGAAGCATACTTAGGGGAATCTGGTGCGGTGTCAGATGTGATCTGTGTGTAAGTGGTTCCATTATAAATGGCAGCAGGGTTGATGCCGTCAACTAGTGCAACTCTTTCTTCAAACCAATTATATTTAACAAAGCGCACCTTCTTGATACCGTCTGTATCTATATCGGTTGGTGTTGTCACTGCAACCCACGCAGACGTAGACGCATTCCAGTAATAGAAGTAGTTATCGTCTTCGTTCTTAGCTCTACAAGCTAGAATATTATCGTTGATACCAAAGGCAACTTCAACACCAAGCACCTTACCCAACCCCGGAACAGTGCCATAGTCGTTGGTGTAGCCATTGATCTTTCTGTAACCACCTGTGACAGAAGGTTCATAGTTAATAAGCTGTGTAGCTGAACCGGGTTCGTTAACGCTCTGAGAAAGAACATCCCTGTTGGTGTTCATTCCACCTAAACAATTAACAATAAACCCTTCAATGCGGTCTGCCATCTTATATAACTCTGATATTCAAAGTTGATGAAGAATTTGTCAAGGCTGTTGATACGACACTCAATGGTTCATCCATTAGAAGTCTTCTCATCTTCTTAATACCTTCTTCAAACGTTGCCTTGTGCATGGTTGCACTTTGTTCATTGGAACGATACAACATCATGTACACCATAGCGCCGTCAATGATGACGCTAGAGAATCTATCTGGAATAATACTTACATCATCGAAAGCTACCAAGTCAGATGGAAAACTCCAGTACTTGTATTCGATTTCATATTCCTCATTAGGAATAGGTGTGACACCAAACTTAAACTCTTGAGTTTGAAACACAGCAGATGGAGGTGAGTAGCCACCGACACCAGCATTGTCATCTCTGGCACGATGTGTCATGAGATAGTTGGAGTAGCTGATCGAAGGAAGTCTAAGAGCAGATACGCTATTATTAAAGTTCTTTAAGTAAAAGCTATCCCAGTCTACGCTTGATGCTGTAGAGGGGAGGGCATATGTATTAACACCGACTGTCAGTGTTTGTGTATTAGTAACTAAGGCGAAAGGCCATTCTTGTGCTGAATGCAGTAAGTCTCTAATTGAAGAGTTTATTGCATTCTTTGCCAGTTCTTGCACGTTACGAGTGCTACCAAAGTCTGATGAGTCGATAGTAACTTCACCCATTCGTCTGAGTAATTCATTAGTAAGTGAAAGATATGTTGACATATTTATAAGTAAAGATAGGGAAGAGCAATGAAGCCCCTCCCTAATTTAAAAGGCTATTAAGCCAGTTGATCGCGGTCTACTTCAGCAGCAGCTGTATCGCCTACATCAGATACGTCCATGAGGATTGCCCATACACGAATCTTACCAGAGATTGATACAGTTGAACCAGCTTGAACCAACACGTCAATCGTATCGGCAGCACCGAGAACGACAGGTTGGAAAGCAGCAGCATTCTGAGCGTAAGCAGCAGCGGCAGCACCATCAAAGGTGAAGCCGTCTACGAACACGTCAGCATCTACGCCAGTTACGCCAAGATCCAAAGTAGTACCAGTACCGCCAACAGCGGCTTCTACAACTTGAATACCAGCGTTAACTACCATAGAACCAGCAGGTACACTAATAGTTTCGATTATGTCAGCAGCAGCCAAGGCAGTACCTTTAGCAGTTGCAGCAGCAGCGAAGTCTACTTCTTGTTGTACGAAGTAAGCTTTGCGGCTAGGATTACCCACACCACCAACGGCGCGAGCTAGAGAGGTTACGGTTGACATTTTAATTTTCCTTTAAATGTTGAAGGGGCCAGATTGCTCCAGCCCCTCGATGCTTAATTAAGCAGCGTTGTACTTTGCAGTAACAATGGCTTCTGGACGCAAGATCTTACGACCGTACAGATGCATACCACGAACGATGTCAGCAAAGCTGTCAGGGTCACGGTAGGCTTCGGTCTTGGTGATCTGCTCGGCAGTTGCAACAGCAGAAGAATGACCAGCAACGATAATGCCGTAGTCAGTGTTCTGGTTAGCAGTACCAGTAGTACCAGCACCTGTACCAACCTGTGGAAGGTTGTTAGACACGTACACTTTGAAGCCGTGCAGGTTGTTAATAGCCAAGCCATTTTGCAAACCTGAACCACCAAAGTCGGCGTTCAACAAGCGGCTGTCTTCGTCTTTCAGGAGTTCCATAAAGACTGGGTCAACCACCATCCAACGACCATTGGTGTCAACAAACTGCTGATCCAACAAACGAGCCATACGAGCAACAACCATCAAAGGTGATGCAACGGCTGTAGGTAGAGCAGTAGCGCCGGGTAAACGAGCAGCCAAAGGAATGGCGTGATTACCAGCAGAAACAGTGGTGATGTTACCGAAAGAACCTTTAGTCAGCTTCATGCTAGACAACAGCTCATCATTACCAGCAGTGGCAACAGCCTTAGTGCCAGCAGCAGAAGTACGAGCGGTGGAAGCAACAGCGCCTTTAGCGGTCTGCTCGAAACCAGTCAAGTAACCCAAGATGTCTTGGTCAAAGTTGTCGCGCAAGCGGTAACCAGCACGGTCAGTTGACAGAGACATGAAGTTTACATGGCTGTGAGCTGATTCAATGTCATCCACTTTGAATGCAAAGTAGTTACCTTGATCAACAACCAGAGTGAAGTCTTGGTCATCCAAGTCCTGAGCAGTGATTTGTGTGCCACGGTTGTAGGCTTTCACTGTAATTTCAGGTTCTTTGATGATCTTAACTGAGTCACCGAAGTTAGCGATTTCACCAAAGTAATCATTATTAGTGATTGCTTCAACGATAGACGATTTACGGAATGCAAGCTGAACTTGCTTGCTGTAGATTACGGGGGAAAAGTTACCGTTAGGTAGGTTGCCGTAACCAGCTGCGGAAGGAAATGCCATGAGATATTCTCCTAAGTATGGACATTAAAATCACACTTGCTACAACAACAGGGCCATGCTTATTAGGTGGATAATCTGGAAGGTTCTAGAGTCTTCTAGATTATCGGCTAATACTCTTAGGGTATTCTGTTAATATGCTTAGTGATATACAAAGCGTTTATTAGACGCAAACAATTTAATAATCTGTCAGGTGTGTCTCCGGAAGACGGCTGATAAAGTATTAGGAGGCACAACTACTGCTATACCCCCTATAGTTATACAATACTTTTATAAGTTTGTCAACTGTTTAACGAGCCGCACCACTCATATCGTATACAAATTTATTAGATTTCATAGCTAGATTGATAACTTCTGCGTTCTTTTCGTATTCATCAGAAGACATCTTATCAACTTGACTCTCATAAATTAAACCCTCAGTTCCTTCACCATTGGGTTGTGTACGCTGACGGCGGTTACCAATTGCTGTTGCTGCCTCTTTATCTGCACCAGCCTTCTTAGTTTTAATACCTTTGTCTGACTTGTACAAATCAATTGCACGAGCAGCAGATTTGGCATCATTATCATTTTCATACAAAGCGTCTTGAATGTACTTAGGCTGATCAGCAACCCAGTCGTGAAACTCATCCTCATCTCTGATATCGTTAAAGTCTGGATGAAGCTCCATCAATTGAGCCTCAGCCTTTTCTTTAGCAGACTTCTTTTCAAGTTCATCTAGCTTTTTGAAACGATCTTCAATACCTGTCGTTTGTTCTTTAGCTTGCTGAATTGCAATTGTCTTTACTAAGGCGTATACGTCAGGGTATTCTCTAGCCCATTTCTGAAGTTCTTCTTCAGTCTTAGGTAGCTTCATTTCCTTCTTGGTTGTTTTACTTAGCTGCTCTTTAACTTCATCTAGCTGCTTTTGCATATCTTCTTGCATCTTCTGAGAATGACGGCGCAAGTCACCATAGCGTTTCTTAAATGTCTTCTCTTCACCACCAATAGCTTCACCATCATCAGGATCTTCTATTTCTTTATTGGGGTTTTTCAACGCTTCAATTTCATCTTCTGTTTGTTTAATTCGATCTTCGGACGCATTGCGCCGACCAAATGATGATGCTGCTGGTGCAGGACTGATTACGGATTCACTCATGATAATACCTTTAAGTATGGGGCTAACAGTAGCCAACAATATGTTGGGAGATTAGGTAGCCAAGATGGTGGGAAATTATTAAGTACCAACCAGCCCACCACTGGTTATGGTATTCTAATTATATATTACTTCTTAGAAGCGGCTAAGCCTTTTCCTTTAGTTAGTTTCTTTGGTTTAGCTGGTCGTTTATTTACTAAACCACCTTTTGCATAATAACCATCATTCTCTGTAGAACCATCAATACCTGTAGCATCTTGTGCATTGCTTTGGTAAGAGTTACTAGAATTATCCCCTCGGCTGTAATCAAAATTACTTGTTGTCTGTGAAGACGTAGGAGTAGTTACAGGGGTTGTTACAGACTTAGCAGCTGTGGCTTTATCTGTCTCTACAAAGTTACCACTAGAATCAAAGTAACCACCAAACGTTCTTTCATCTTGTGCTCTTGTTGTTGCGTTAGTGGATATACCAATCCTATCAGTCCCTGAGCTTCCTTTAGTTAAACCAAATCCAGTATCTTCTACATTAGATATATCAATCCAAGCAGGAGTTTTACTATTTGAAGTTGGATCAATAGTGGAGCTTTGTATAATGTTGCCTGCCTTAAAAGCATTATTCCAAGAATCCTCTTGTGCACTAGCTGCTAATTTAGAAACACCAGCAACAGCTAATCCGGGTACACCTAGCATTAGAGCTAAGACTTGCTGAACTTTAGACAGTTTTTTTGCTGTAGCCTTACCTGTAACAGGGTCTACATCAATCAGGTCATAGTTTTTATTACCTGAAACAACAGCTGTGCCTCCACTAGAAATAGTATCAAAAGCACTGTCGCCTGTCTGTTTAACATCATCAGTGGAAGCTTTCTTAGCTGCTGCGTCATCAGCTTCCTTGCCAATGTTCTTAGCTTCAGACTCATCAACCTCTTCATAACCATCTGGTACGGCAGTCATAGGCTTACCATTAATGTGAGTGATGAACATCACCCTACCTTCATTATTCTTAAAGAAGCGGATATCCAATACTGGGTTCTTTGGTGCCTTACTCATGTCAGTGCCACTAACGAAACCACCTGAAGCAAACCCTTGCTCTTGGTCAACCTCACCCATGATGTTGTCAATGTCGGCTTCAAAGTCGCCACTGTCTTCTTCGTCATCAAATGATTCGTCACCGAATGCTTCGTCAGGGTTAGCAACTTCATCAGCATTACCAACTTGACCAATGTCTTCCATACGGGCTAACCCTTGTTTAGCCTTGTCACGAATAGCCATCAGCTTTTCTAAACCAATGTATCTAACTACGTCAGCAGGGATGACAAACTCACCCTCGCTAAGTTGTGCAGGGATATCATCAGCAACTTCGTTAGCCATACTACCAGCTGGAACTTCAACACCATTGACAACTTCACCGCTGTCATCCATCATGCCGCCGTCAGCAAACATCTTCATCTGGTCATTCATAGCTACACCTCCCTGTGCAAATCTTTTTTTATACATAACATTGGCTCTTCTACCACCCATATCATCAGCAGAACCGCTAAATGTTAAGTTGGAATCTTTACCTGTATTAACTTTGTAAATAGCAGAAATACTATTTATATCTTTACCTTGTTTGGGATTTACGTTTTCTAAATCGACAGACAGGTTGCCTATATCAGTTCCTAGTCTAGAAGTTTTAGATGATGTCTTATTTGAAAAACCACCAAGAGTTTGTTCACCGAGAGAAGCGAGTCCTTGAGAACTTGAGAAAACTTTCTCAATACCACCTCTAATATTCACACCATCAAACAACTTTAACTGACCATCAATAGCAACACCAACTCTCTTTCCGCTTTCATCTAAGATCACGCCGTCCTCATACTTCATTGATCTAGAAGATTCAGAAGAAGACATTGATGATTTTAAGTATTGAGAATCATCTCCAGCGGTATATGAAGCTCTTGCTTCATAATCTGATCCTGAAGATCCACCTGAAGATTGGTAGTCGTATGACAAACCTTTTAATGGATTCTCTTCAGGTATCAAACCACCTTCTGCAAATTGCATATTGTTTGATTGTTCAGGCTCTGAATCAAACATCTCTGTTGGCTGAATCAATCCAGCATCAACCATATCCTTAAGTTCATCTTTTGAATATTCAACACCATCGTATACGGATTGAGCGGTAGCCCATCTACCGTCTTCCATTTGAAATGTTGTAGATGCTTTATTAGCTTGCTGTACGTTACCGTCTCTTCCATAGTTTGTAGGAGCATTTGCCCCGCCAGCATCAGATTTTCTTACAGCATCATCTACAGCTTCTGTAATGGAACCAAACGATTTATATTGCTTTCCTGTCTTCAATACATTATCAACAGCCTCATCTTCAGAAACAATTTCACCCTTCCATAGAGAAGGGATGTTTGTGGGTCTGCCCCCATTAAGTCTGCTATCAGTGACAGTAATACTTACCTCACTCATATCTCTTCCATCAGTATCTTTAACTACAGGAAGACCATCATGAGTTTTTAAATTATTTTGACCCATCAGTCTCATCCTTCAATTGTTTAAGCTTACGTAAAGAATACACAGCACCTTGTGATCTATACATTTCAATAAGGTCGCCGCTTTGCTCAAGCTTCTTGGAATGCATCTCAATGTAGGCATCTAACACTTCAGTGAAAGCTATCCACTGACTTTTAGAGGACACCATTGGCTTTAAAGCGCTAAGCCATTTCTTGTCTATCATTGTGGAGCACCACTAAATCCTTGTTCACCCGGTGTAGCTACAGCACCAACACCCATGTTGCCACCGCCTCCACCAGTCATATCAGAAACTGGAGGTGGGCCACCAGCAGGGGGAGCGCCAGCAGGTGGGGCAGGTGGTTGCATACTCTGTAGGGTTAGCGCCATACGAGCAGCCTCATCCATATTGTTAGCAACTAGATCTGGATCTAAGTCCATACTCTTTGCAATCTCTCGAATGATATAAGGCATCTTAGCGAAAGGAGCAAGCATTGGGTTTTGTACAACCTGCAAGAACTGAAGCAGACGCTGTGAGCGCACTTCGTTCTGCATCAGGCTCTCAGTACCCCTTGCCTTAACTTCTAAGTCACCAGCTGCATCTGGATCGTAATCAAACTGCATGTTGAAAGCAAAGAATGCTTCACCCATTGGGCGCAACAAGTAGTCGTCTACGTTCTTGATGACAGTTTTAATACCACCACTAGCAGCGTTCATCAGCATTGAGATGCCAGACGCTGTACGTCCTACACCAGCAATACCTGTTTGACCGTGAGAGAATGACGGCAACCCTGTAGATTCATCGGCAAGCTGTCTAGCTTTGTCAAACATCTGTAAGTTTTCTTGTGAGACGTTAGGAAACTTAGTGCCGAAGATGGCCTGACCCGGAGCGCCGCCTTGTCTGCGAAACACTTTACCGGGGTAGATGGTTAGATCTTGACCCGGCACAAGGTTTGTTTCATCAACTTCGAATACAAGGTTGCCCGACAGAACCGCATTATCTACCGACAGACGCATGAAACCATTCATGAGGGTCTGAGTATCGTCCATGTTTTCGGCGATACCGACACCAAAAAAGGAGTAGGGGTTCAGTTCATATGGTACCGCATAATACGGAATTCTGACGGGCTTAAAAGGGTTTAACACTAGACGTATAATCTTGCTGCCACAAATCCAGATGTTTGCTTGCAACTCACTAGAGTTTTGTAGTTCTTTGGGAATGTCAATATCATTAATCTCTAACATCTCAGTATCAACAACACCCCAATACTCAAACACTTCAAAGCGTTCTACATCGGATACGCTGGTGTAATCGTTAAGATCATCTTCCCAATACTTCTTTACGTAGTTCTCACCTTCATTGACCACTTGGTCAATAACATTGCGCCTAAACATTGGACGGTGCTTCAATGCACGTAGCTGACTGCGAGTCATCTTGTGGCGCTCAATGCAATATGCAGCATCATCCATGTTAGCTGCATCAGGATCTGGATAGAAGTTCCACACACTTACGTGTGAAGTTTGTGGCATTGTCTTAACTATTGGTGAGTAGACACCTTCTTCATCCCATCTTGAGTATTCTTTATCTACAGCAAATGGACCTTTCATAATACCTGTACCGAACAAGGCCATCTCAAAAGAAGCTGAGCGTAATTGCTTATTAGCATTGCTTTCTTCCAGCTGATCCATAATTTTCTTCTGCATCTTCTTTGCAGCCACCATTGCTGGATGGAATGTAATAGATGTTGGCGTTGCGCCGGGGCCATTCTTTACATCTAAGTCTTGCAAGCTTTCTTTCAATGGACCTAATGAATCCATCAATGAAGTTGCTGTAGCTCCTGCTGGAAACTTTTTACCATCACCTTTAAAACCAAACAATGCGCCAACATCTCTGTCAACCTTTTGCAGGTTAGGGTCAGATTCTAGGTGAACACTCTCAACCACACCCTCTGGTAGCGTTGTAGGTTCAATAGACAAAGGGAATGTGTTGTTGGCAAATAAGACATCAGTTATTTGTCCGTAGGCTGCTAGAGTTTTAGTCTTTGTAACCTTAACAAACACCCTGCTCTTCTCTGTTTCAGTAAACTTAACGTCAGGGCCGTACAAACCTCTGTAGTTTCTGTAGGAACGTAACCATCTTTGCTCGTCAATTCTGCGAGAGTCTTCCGATCTAGAGAATCTCTCTTCAACAAAGCTAACAAGTCCACTTACATTAAAGACATCAGAGATGGCATCCTTAGCATCGGGTAAGCCTACGGCTTTGTCGTCCATAATATTTACTTTGTCAATGTTTTTAGCCATAATTAATATCCAAATGTAGAATCAGCAATAGTTATACCACGTTTTAAAGAGTTTGGGTCAAAATCAAATAAGTTTTGTCCCCTTGGTCTAGACATTACACCGTATCTAAGTGCATCGTATGTGTGGTCATTCTTTACTTTAGTGTCAATATCCTCTTGATTGCTTTTATCAATAGGAAGTGTAGGAAGATCTGCAATTAGTTGCGTACATTGAGAGAAGATAACCATTCTTGGTTCTTCTGTGTACTGATCTACTTGCAATCTTCTGTGAACTTCGTTCTTTCCTGCCACCCTGCTACCAGCACTGCGGTCAGAGGGTCTCCAACGACACCCTTTCATGATCATTCGCTCAGCAATTGAGGGTCCAGTATCACCACGCTTGTGCCAACATGAACTATCTAGCACACCATAGCGAATATTCTCACCTGATTCCATCTCCATCACCATAGTTGCAAGGTCTTCTGCCAACACTTTGGTGACATACAGCTCACGATAGACAATAAGTTGGTTATCTGGGGCAACGGCAAACCAAATAACAGATGTATAGCTACCATATCCATAATCACATGCCCTAAATCTAGTCCAGTCATGTGGAATTTGATGAGGATCCACCACATGTATAGAACGATTAAACTCTGGAAACGCTGCACCCTCTGCAATATCCCAGTTACCATCTAACAATTGCTTACGCTGCTGCTCTGGCAGAGACAACAACATCGTTTCATACTCACCTGTGGCAGCTAAGTGTGGATTGTCAGAGAGCTTAGCAGGAATAAACCTACGTTTGAACAGCGGCTCACCAGCTCTGCTATGTCCTTCGGGGTAGACCATCGTCTTACCAGTGTCAGAGTCAGTTGCCCAGAATGATTTACCAGCTGGGGCTGGGTCAATGAACATCTTCTTAACCCAAGCATGACCCCTGTTGCCGGGGTTGGTGGTGGCTCTCATATAAACTGGTAAGTCTGCTGCTGTAGAACGCAGACGTGAACGCATATAGTTCCACGCAAACGGTGTAGACCATTGTGTCAACTCATCAAATCCAATCCATGTAAAGGACAAACCCTGATAGCGAAGTACGTCTTCGTCTCTGTCAAGGTAGGACATCCACAGCTTACCACCAGATGGTGCTTCCCATTGCATCTTACGCTCACTCCACTTGATGCCGGGGTAGATCTTAGGAAAGAGTTCTTGGCTCTTCCATATTAGTTCTCGTAGTTCTTCAGTTGTGTGTCGCAACAGCAACCCAGAGAACTGTGGGTGTGACAAGTAGCGCATTGGGTCGGCAAGAATGGCGTAGCTCTTACCACCACCAGCTGCACCACCATACAACACTTCCTTATCAGGAGCTGCTAGAAACTCTGTCTGTGGACCTTCATTAGGTTTGAAGATGACATTCTCATGTTCAGTCGTCTGAGCTTGAGAGAAACTCTGCTGCTCTGTCTCGGATGCTGACATATCTCTCACTATTAAAGAAGGACTCGTCACCTTCTTGACCGAGCGCCCTTTCGTAGGCTTGCGCTTTACGGAGGGTTTGGTCGAGCCTTCTGGTAAGGTTTCGATAATATGTAGCTTTTCTTTTACGCGACTGTTCATTCTTTATTCGTTTACTAAGACCATCCTTAGTTATCTTTCTACCTGTTGTTTTATACAGCCAAAGGGCAACCTTCTCATGGCTATACTGTTTAAGCAATTTCTTAGCTTTTGCTAACGCCTCAAGCTCTACAGGAATTGGTTCAAGAATATCTGGATCATCTTCGCATTCTTTATAACCAAATGGAATATGTCTTGACCCTGCATGTTTAGGAATGTTAATCCAATGATTCTTTACTTCCGGTTGAGGAAGTATCCAAGCTCCTAAGTTTCTTTCATTCATCCATCGATTCTACACGCTTTGGTGGCAATATCATAATACCGCTTGAACTTTCAATATGCATCTTCTCTGTCTTAACAACACCAGCTCTGTCTAGCAAATCTTTGGCAGCGTTAAGCTTCTCTTTGATACCCAGCTCTGTTGGGTCCATGATGCCGTCAACAACAGCCATAGCTGCTCGTGGAGCATTGAATGCAACATACATCTGGGTTGCTGAAATGATCTCTTCTTTGATGCTGTTCATAATGTCACGAGTGGGAGTGTTATCACTATATCCAGCAAGCTTCTTAGCCCTAACAGGATCACCCTTTGCCTCTGCAAACAACACCTCAATAAACTTCTGTTGTTGCTCTGTTAATTGTTTCTTTGCCATAATTAAATATTCTGTTTAAATTCTTCTTTAACGGATACAGTGACCTGCACAGAATCTGTAGCAGAAGCCAATCCCCTAATCTTATCCCCACGCTCTAACAAAATAGCATCTGTAATCTGAATGAAGCCATTAGCTATGACATTAACAGAATCCATTATTGGATACCATTCATCTTCGATGTGGCTATACCAGTCAAGGCTTACTGTTGCAGCGTTGCCATTGAGGCTAGTGACAATAACACTAACAACCTCACCATCAAACTTAGGAGGAGCTACATAGATGTCTTGGTTGCTTGCTGTCAGCTTTACGGACAATGATCTATTCTTTGTCATCTTCTTTCTTCTTCAAGTCATAGTACCGTAAATCACGGAACCATTCAACGTAAATTTAGTTGTACTGCCTTTTTTCTTTGCAAGCTCTTTTACCAGCTGTGCTTTAGTCATGTCCATTTCAGGTTCTCTCTTTTTCAATAGCGCTGCCATTTGTTTTGGATTTGCCGATAACGAAGCACGGGGCTTCACAACTTTTTCTAAATACATTAGCTAGCAATCAGAATGCCTTCAGCAAAAATACCAACTTCGTTAGTACTGCTACTACTCTTTGCTTGAAACACTATGTCTGTCTTTTCTGGATAAGCAAAAGGAACAACCCGCTGAATATTCATATTGTTTAAAAACGTTGTCTCTGCAACTCTTAATACAGTGCCGCTAGTAGTTATGCTTTTATTTCTAAATAATAGATATTGACTACCGTTAGCTGTTGCACTAAAAACATCAATGCGATATAGATAGAAGGTATGACCAGCTGGTACTGTATACCAACTAGCTTGACTCTTACCAACACCAATAGCAATCTTAGCGTAGGTGGAACCATCAGACAATGTAATGGTTCCAACATTATTACCACTAACGACAACAACAGTGTTAATACGTAAGAAGCTGGCTGTGGTTGTAACAGCTATTGTGCCGTTCAAAGCAACAACCTCTTGTATGTTATTGTAGCTGGCATCTAATCCAACCACTAACACAGACACTTCTGTATCACTAGCACTACTACTAACAACATCCATCTGCTCTGCTGCTGTAGGGAATACAATGTCTGTAGCGTTCTCCCATAGGCTAACAAAGCTTGTTCCTACGCTGGAATTGAAACCAAAGATGTTAACAGGTGTAGCACCTGCAACCATCCCCATAGCAACTTGCTGTTCATAAGGCGTTATGTTTGGTGGGTAATGCGTAATCATTATTTTCTATATGCCGCTGTCTTATCAGCAACCTTCTTAGGCTGCTTCACCATTTGCTTACCTGCCTTATCACCAGCAGCTTTAGCAGCGTTGGTGGCTTTCTTCTCAGAGCTGCTAAGCCCTTCCCATGCCTTCTTTGGTAAATAACGCTTCTTACCCTCTGAAGGCTTACCATCAGAAGTTGTCCACTCCTGCTTAGTCCACTTGCTAATACTCTTCTGAGAATCCTTCTTAGCACC
>Ga0208413_1000991_pt1 | contig 19527 bp, 13 predicted proteins | sample AntAceMetag02UKD_FD_184761 | JGI IMG/M metagenome (GOLD analysis project Ga0208413, IMG submission 184761) | Saline lake microbial communities from Ace Lake, Antarctica - Antarctic Ace Lake Metagenome 02UKD (SPAdes) (version 2) | ecosystem: Environmental > Aquatic > Non-marine Saline and...
GCCGACACATCATAGAAAGTGTCGTTCTCAAATGTTGTTATTTTCTCGAACAGGGCTTTTACCATGCGATATTGAGTCTGATTTGTCTCAACTATGTAAGAATGATCAGCCGCGAAACTCAAGCCATTAATCGTTACATCATTACTTAGCTTATTAACGCGTATTTGATGTCGATTCAGAATATCAAGCGCGTGGTAGGCTCTAGCTTTATCATCAGGCACTGAGAACACATAGCCTTTAGTCGAATCTTGTTCAGCGAGGCCCAAACCATCCTGATAAAAACGGCGCTGGTAAGCAAGTAACTCTTGCCGCATTTCAACACCTGCTCTTATCATTTCCAATGAGGTGCGATATTGAGTTCGGATATTGTCTCGAAAAGACAGCACCCCATGGACAGTTTCTAACAGACCTTCGGAACTCGCCTGCTCGAATAGCATTCCCATACTGGCGTGCATATGCGGATAGGTAGAACCCTTGCCGATATAATAGTTGTCATAACCTTCTTCGTTAAAATAAAGACGCTGTTCAGAGTCCAACCATGAGCGCGGGCGATCGGCAATTCGATCTAACAACTCCATCGATTCTTTGGGAATAAGAGGAAATGTTCTATCTGGCGCCCCTGGGTGAAAATAGTAAGTGCTATTAGCGCCCATCTCATGGTAATCCACCGTGATATTAGGTTTCCACTCATGAAACTTTGCTACCCATCCCTGCGGCTCCGGGTGCTGCAGAATTAACCACTGTCGGTTTAGATCGAACCAATAGTGATTTGTTCGCCCGCCAGGCCAAAAGGTATTGTGCAGCAAATGATTAGGATCCGTTACCGGGACATTGGCTCCATGCATATGGTTCCAAGCTGACATCCGACTATTGCCGTCTGGGTTAAACACGGCAACTAAGATAATGACGCTTTTCTCTAAGGTAGCTTCTATCTCATCGCCTTGAGCGGCAGCCAAGTGATAGGCCACTGCCATAGATGAATCCGTTGAACTAACCTCTGCTCCGTGAACCCCATAGTTAAGCCATGTGACCACAGGCATATCATCTAGCAATTGTTGAGAACTATTGGGGTCGCTTAGCGCGACATGGGCAGCGCGTATTTCATCGATCCTGCTGTGATTTTCCGGAGACGTTATGGTCAGCCCGATAATGGGACGGCGCTCATGGGTATAAGCAATAACGTCAGAACTCACCCGCGGTGAAATTTCTGCCAGCATTTCCATATAGCGAACCAATAGATCATTACGGGCAATACGGTGCCCCAGCGGGTGACCAATAATCTCTTCTGGGCGCGGTATTGCTGGATCAAAACTTACCAAATCGGAATAAAAAGGAGTGTCTCGGGCAACTTGAGACAATGCAAAAGGTGACGCCAAGCATGACATCAAAACAGTTAGCACAAATCTTTTTCTATAAATCATTGGGTAATTAAGCCTCGTACTTGGAGTTTTAAAGGCCGCAACTAAGCTGGGGTTGCGAGTCTATAGCTTTAGTCTAGTTGCAATTAATAGACTATTCACAGATCAATAAGATGCAGGGAATATCGCTGCATGTCCAGCCGCATCCACAAGCTCCCTTTTCAGCGGGCAAAAAAAAGGCCCGACTCTTACGAGACGGGCCTTAGATTCGATAACGCTATTTTACTCAGGATTGCCTATTGGCGTGCCTTCCTTTCTAAACTCACCGTAAAGGAACTCTTCAGAGAACTCGGCACATTTAAATTCAAGTATCTGCATGCTCTCATCCAAGTGGCGATAGATAGGAAAGCTTACTGTCCAAGGCGCAGTAAAGGTATTAGGATCAGTCATCGTCGCTTCATACTGGATATGATTGGCGCCCATTGGCGTCCAACGCTCCTCTACAACCATTTGATAGCTATGGTGGTTACCAGCGCGATCGAACCAGGTATTTTCCATTTGGCCGCTTACGCTAACAACCAAAGTATCGCCTTCCCAATGAGCATTTGAATGCCCCATCCATGCGTCTACCTGTGATTCAAGTTCTGGTTGATCAACATAAACAATTCGATTTGATTCGGCATACTCGTAAGCCACTAAAATCACATCGGTTGATTGAACAATCTGAAAGGGAAACGGTAAATAGTTAGCGCGAGGTACACCTGGCATGTAGCACTTTGTCAAAGGATCAAGATTATGAGCATCAGCTTTATTCAAATCTCTTTGCCGACGACCTTGTTCGTTGTAAGGAATACTACCACCCTCAACTATGCCAATACTCGCAGGCAAGGCAGAAGCAGCGCCCATTTGACGCGGATGAGGGCCATATGAAGCCGCATGTGGCTCAACATTATAATGCGCTGTCGTCATAGCCTGCCAAATACCGCTTAAATCAGGCTTACCTGATGGAGTACGGGCTATCTCGCCACTTTGCGCTGCTGCTTGAAGAGACACAAAGCCTGCCGCCATAATTAAAAGCGATGTTGTTAGTGTTTTTGTAAATATATTTTTCATTGATAACCCTTAATTCAATTACCTGTTTTTAAAGAGATGTTAGTAAGATATACAAACTAGCGCGAACCACCTTCGGCGGCTCTTTGCTCTTCCATACGTTCACCGCGAAGAATATTTACCATTCCATAATTACCTTCATGGCAGGCATATTCATAAATCTGACCTGCTAATTTAGTCATTGGAACAATTGCCGTGATTTTGTCTGTAAACGTAGAAGGGTCATCAATGGTGAATTCATAATCAACATTGTCGAACGAAGTCCTTGTAAACTTTTCAGTCAGAACCAAGTCTTCGTTAGAGCCGGTGCTGTTAAATGTTTGCCGAAGACCGTTAAAGTTCTTAGTCACAACAACTAAGGTGTCACCGTCATAATAGCCACGAGAATCACCTGACCACAGCGTAATATTTTCATCAAGCTCGGGCTTATCACCCAACTGAACAATACGGGCATCATGAATCATTTCGGTCATGATGACAGCCGTATCTTTGTTCTGAACGATTTGCAAATTGTTGTTGTACAAGCTCGGCAAGAAAGGAGGGCCGGAATTAAAGCCGACAATGCAACGCTCTGACAGGCCACGATCTTCTGGGCCTCCTTTAGCGATACCGCCAACAACATAGCGCACTGGTCGTGTGCTTGGGATATCAGGGCCAAGGCCACCATATTGACGTGGTGCACCTTCAACAGCAGTCGGAACTCGCCCGTTGAGAGGGTACACAATGTGTGACGATCTAACCGTATCACCAAGGCCTCTGACCTCTAGCCAAAAGTCATTGTAGCCGCCTGGGTTATCAGTGGCGTCTGGAGCGTCTGGGTTAATCACTCTTTTGGCCGCTAGCGCATCGGCTGCATCCGCTCTCGCTTGCTGCGCGGCGATTGCTTCTTCGACCTGCTCACGAGTAAGAAATTCTTGATTGCCATATTTTTGAGGACGCTGCATTGGAGTGTTCGAACTAAAGTTCCAAACTCCTTGCAAATCTGGCTGTCCATATTCAGTTTTAGGCACTTCGTAGCCAGCGTCTGACTGAGCTGCTACTGCGCCGCTAAGAGCGGTAAGTATCGAAAATATAAAGAGTTTGTTTAAGTTCATTGATCTGTCCTACGAGTTTTCAAGCAGAGGGTGGTAACTTAGAGCTTTGCTGAGTAATAATCAATAGATAGTCGACTAAATGCAGCTATGAGGGGGACAGCTGCATAAAGCGCCTTCGCCGGAATCGTTGGTTTAGCGGTAAAATAGCGCAGTGGCCTATTCTGAGTCTCTGGTGAAGCGAGTAAGCAAGCTCGAGGTGTCCCAGCGCCCCCCGCCTTGAGACTGAATCTCACTGTAATAGGAATCAACAATTTCAGCAATTGGAAGCTGTGCACCGTTCTCCTTCGCTTCCGCCAACGCTATACCAAGGTCTTTACGCATCCAGTCCACAGCAAAACCAAAATCATACTGATCAGCGAGCATAGTCTTATATCGATTTTCCATTTGCCAAGAACCCGCAGCCCCTTTGGAAATAGTCTCGATTAGCGCTTCACCATCGAGCCCGGCGTGCTTCGCGAAATTCAAGCCTTCCGCCAAGCCTTGTACGATGCCTGCGATACAAATCTGATTTACCATTTTGGCCAATTGACCGTTACCTGCAGGCCCGAGCAATTTACTAAAGCGGGAATAACAATCAATAATAGGAAGAGCCTTGTCGTAATTTTTTTGATCACCGCCAAGCATGACGGTAAGCGCGCCGTTTTCAGCACCAGCCTGGCCACCGGATACGGGGCCATCAAGAAAGCCAATCTTTTTTGCCCCAAGAGTAGAGTCCAGCTCCCGCGCTAGGCTAGCAGAGGCAGTAGTATGATCTATTAATAATGACCCCGCTGCCATGCCAGACAACGCGCCGTCATCACCGTAAATAACTTGCTTTACATCTTCATCGTTTCCAACACAGCTAAGCACGACATCACAGCCGCTGGCAGCCTGCGCTGGTGTGACCTTAAAACTGCCGCCAAACTCTTGCACCCATTTTTCAGCTTTTGATTGAGTGCGGTTATACACACAAACATCAAATCCAGCTTTTGCGACATGACCAGCCATGGGGTAACCCATTACGCCTAAGCCGATAAATGCTACTTTCATTTTTCTCTCCTATAAATCCTAAGGTGGTTAAAGCACAAACAGTTGTTTGCAAATTGCTAGCGTTGATAAATGCTTTTGCCTCGAGCAAAAGTCTCCACTATTGCAATGTCGTGTAGCTGTTCAGGTTCTGAACTCAATGGATTACTTTCTAAAAGAACAAAGTCTGCCCGCTTACCCAATGTGATCGACCCTTTCTCTGCCTCTTCAAAATACTGATACGCGGCCCCAAGAGTGATTGCTTTTAAAGCTTGTTCAACTGATGCTCGCTGATCGGGGCCTAAAACATAACCACTTCTGGTTAACCTGTTAACGGTAATCGATACCAAACGCATCATATCTGGCGGAACGACAGGCGTGTCATTGTGGATTGTTAAAGGAATATCTAACGCCGCCGTTGCAGCAACTGGACTAATAAACGAAGCCCGCTCTTCGCCAAAACTTAATCGATGCCAGTCACCCCAAAAGAACGGATGCACTGAATAATAGGACGCTATGACGCCCAACTCTTTGAACCTAGGCAAGTGATCTGGACGCATCAGCTGAGAATGGATTACCACCGAGCGGTGATCAACGTCCTCGCCAAAGTTAAGCCCGCCTTCTACTCCGTCCAACATTAAATCGATGGCTGCATCACCGTTTGCATGGGCCAACACGGGCACACCACGCGCGATTAAATCGGGCATTCTCTGAATATACAGCTCGGGGGCATAGCTGGGATATGCAACGTAGTCAGGCAGCGTGCTAGGTGGCCCCTGAGTATAAGGCTCAGTTAGCCATGCTGTGCGGCCCTGAGGAGATCCGTCTAAGGTGAATTTCACGCCCCCTAATCGTATGCCTCCCTCATACTCAGTCGGAGCAACAGCGGCGAGTTGGTCGTCACTCATTACATTGGCCCATAGGTAGGCAACAATGTCTTGGGGGAAAGGGTCGACCTTAGCCTCTTCTACTAATTGATTGAGATAGTCCTGGCCGATGTTACTGTCTTGAATCGTTGTGATTCCATAGCTGGCGTAAACTTTTAGCGCCTGACGCCTGAGTAACCTGCGTTGCTCGTCGTTTAAATCAGAGCTTTGACTAGGAAAAAGCCTCATTGCAGTTTCCTCCATTACACCATCCGGATCACCACTGCCATCGAGACGCCGGATCACTCCGCCTTCCGGATTTTCAGTTAGCGCGGACACATTGGCATTGGACAACGCTAATGAGTTCGCCGCAAGTAAGTGGCCGGATACATGTCTAATAACGATAGGATGTTGTGTCGAAGCGCGATCCAGGTCGTCTTTAGTTGGGTGACGCAGCTGCGCTAGCAGTGAATCGTCATAACCCACTCCATGAATTATCTCTCCAGCGGGAATTTGCCGAACCTCAATCCAGCTTCTTATTTCACTTACGATGTCATCAATAGACTTTATATTACCCACCGGCGGGGAAGATAAGTCCAGTGCATCGAGCCTGCTAGCAAACGCGGAAAAGTGCCCATGAGCATCGATAAAGCCGGGCAATAAAGCTTGCTCGCCAAGCTCAATAACTCGAGTGTCCACGCCTTTAAATGCCATAGCATCCTGCGCTGACCCGACGAAACTAATTCGATCACCTTTAACTGCAACCCCTGTTACATTAGATTGATCCATGGTGATAATATTTTGACCTACAAAAATAATATCCACCGGATCGATGGCAAGTGTCGATTTCATGGCTTGATCAGGGCTCGGGCCACACCCGATTAATGCCACGCAGAAAAACAACGTTATAATTTTCAAAGTTCGTCTCCGATTAGTGTTTTTGAGTATTATTACTTATCACGGCATCACAGCATAACCCTGACAAAATGAACTTTCTTCCCCGGCTGACCTGTGTAGAGCGCATCCAAAAATCAAGGCTTCCCGATTATTCACACCCTTCCTGCCACTAAATCTAAACGCCAGTCTTGCTGCAGCATCATTAGCAACTCATCCATCGACTGGAATCTAGCGCTAGGATCTTTTTGTAAACATTTCATGACAACAGACTCTAATACTGCTGGCACCCGCTGGCTGCATCTGGCCGAAGGCATTTCGGGCGTATCGTTTAAGACACTTGAGATCACCTCGTGCATTTTTTCACCAACCGCTGGAGGCTGCCCACACAATATTTCATAAAGAACCGCGCCGAAACTAAAAATATCGGTTCTAAAATCAATTGCCGGATCGAGGTTTATCTGCTCCGGAGACATGTAATGCGCCGTGCCTTGCGCCTTGCCTTGTCCGGTCAAACTGAGATTTTCAATCACACTGGGTTCTGGTTCTTCTTCATCCACCGCAGTGCCATCGGGGTGCCATACCTTAGCTAACCCCCAGTCGAGCAGCAAAACTTCACCATAAGGTCCCGCCAATATATTTTCAGGTTTTACATCGCGATGAGCCACACCATGGGTATGGGCGTATTCCAATGCGTAACCAACTTGCAATATCAAGTCCATCAGCTGAGTTAAGTCATAGCGGTCACGAAAATCCAAGATTTCACGCAAGGTGTATCCGTGCACTAGCTTCATTGTGAAGTACGGAAAACCGCGACCATCTCTGCCTAATTCATAGGTAGGAACGGTGTTAGGGTGCTGGAGCATTGCCGATACACGGGCTTCCCGAATTAAGCGCAGCCGCTCGATCTTGTCATTAGCAAATTCCGGTTTAAGGGTTTTGTAGCAAACAAAGCGAGAAAGGTGCAAATCCTTGCAGGATTTAATCAGTGATTTACCGCCCTTGGCGATAGTACTGAAAAAAGCATAGCGCGTTCGAGGGTCTATTTTCTCAGGCAACGCTTTATCAGTTTCTTCCAAAAAGACTGATTCATAGCTTTTTGGTGGCTGTGGGAAATTCAACATGGCAGTCCTAACTCATTGTATTCGCGAATTTTGACTCGTAGATCGATATAAAACCGATGCTTATGATCAGTATATGCTCAAGCTTAGACTTGTAACATCTTCTTGAAGAAAATTCTCCCGACCTCGGCAAGTAATTCTGGGGTTATAATAAATGCACTTATAACTACGATTTGAGACTTGGATCATGACCTCTAGCGAAAATAAGCGAATCATCGAAACAAGCTTCCATGTGCGATACGCCGAAACCGATGCTATGGGGGTCGTGCACCACGCCAACTACCTCGTTTATTTTGAAGAAGGCCGAAGCCAATACATGCGCGATATCGGCAGTGATTATGCCCATATTGAAGCCAGCGGCTTTCAATTGCCTGTGACAGAAACCGGTATTCGCTATGTCAGTAGTTTGCGTTACGGCCAACTTGTCACTGTTAGAACCTGGCTGGAAGAGAATAGAAGTAGGCGAGTCACTTTCGCCTACGAGGTAATGAATAATAAAAGCCGCAAAGTGTTGGTAAGCGGATTCACTCGTCACGTATGGACCGATACCAGCGGGGCCGTAACACGTATGCCGCCGCAGTGGAAAAAGTTGTTCGAATAAGACTTCCCTGTTTAAAATCGAAATCCGGTGAAGAATAAAGTGCCGCATTTAACAAGATATTTACTCATTTGGCTGTGTTCAGCATTTGCGCTCGCAGGGAACGCCAATTCTCAAATCAGCTTTCCATCCGCCGATAGCGGTGTTAGTCATTCTAGCGTGACGGCGCTTGAGTATCGCGCTGCCGACCAGCCATTGCACTATAGCGAGGAGCCGTTTCAATCCGTACGTTTATGGCTGCCGTCTTCTGCGGGTAAAAAAGAAAAACTAATAGCATTTATTCATGGCGGCCGTTGGCTAAATGAATTCGACATGGAACATATCTACCCTTCAGCAACCGCCTTAGCGCACAAAGGCTATGCGGTCTGGTCTTTGGAATATCGACGCACTGGCGACTCAAACGCGGGATGGCCAGGCAGCTATAACGATGTAAAGGCTGGGATTCAATGGCTAAGTAATTTAAGCTCATTTGGCGCCGACACTGAAGATGTTGCGATTGTTGGCCATTCTGTTGACGGACCTTTAGCCTTACTTGCAGGCAGAGATTTTTTTAAAGTTAACCGCATCGTTGGTTCAGCGGCGATTACCGGCATTGTCAAATATGCTGACGGCACTAACGACTACGAAACCGCCACGACGCTGTGCATGGGATCCATTTTCGCGCAAGCAAAGGAGCTTTATCAAACCGCAAACCCTGCTAATCTAAATTTGTATAAGAAGACAGCGTTATGCCATAGCACCGCTGATTCTATCGTCAATATATCTCAGTCAGATTTACAAAATGCCGGCGTGCTGGGCATACAACAAGCTGATCACTTTGATTGGCTTCGGCCGAGCACAGAAGTATTTCGACTCCCACAAAACAGCCTAGAGAAACCATTTTGAAACCAACCCTTATCGATGCCATCGCTCAAGATAATGCAGATGAAATTGCTCACCTTAAAAATCAATTTGAAATTCCTGCTGGCAAAATATACCTCGATGGTAACTCGTTAGGCCCAGTATCAATTTCAGCGAAGCAAGCCGCTCTCGAGGTTGTTCAGCAGCAGTGGGGCAACGACCTTATCGCTAGCTGGAATAAACACTCGTGGATTGATTTACCAATTAATACTGGTGAAAAAATTGCAAAGCTAGTGGGTGCCAGACCGGGCCAGCTTATTTGCTGTGATTCTATTTCAATTAATTTATTTAAGATCCTTCACTGTGGGTTGCAGCTGAACCCTAACCGAAGGATTATTTTATCTCAAGAAGACAATTTCCCCACCGATCTTTACGTTGTTGAAGGCTTGCAACGACTTTTAGGTGTCGAGCATTGCCAGCTTCTCACCATCTCAGACGGCGACATCGAAAATCAGCTAACAGAGCAAGTTGCAGTTCTGTTACTTACTCATGTCAATTTTAGAAGTGGCAAAACCCATGATATTGAAAAAATCACGCGAGCTGCACACGCCCAAGGTATCGTCGTAATTTGGGACCTTGCGCATAGCGTTGGCGTGCTTCCGCTGGCTCTTGATGAATGGCGGGTAGATTTCGCTGTTGGCTGTGGCTACAAGTATCTCAATGGAGGCCCTGGAGCACCTGCTTTTATCTATGCCGCAGATCGCCACCAGAATTCTTTCCAGCAGCCCTTGCAAGGCTGGATGGGACATATGGCACCTTTTGATTTTTCAAAAAATTATGCGCCTAGTCAGGGAATGACGCAATTTCTAAGTGGCACGCCTGCGGTTATATCGATGAGCGTGCTTAATTCTGCTTTAGATATATTTGACCATGTCAGCGTCGGTCAAATAAGAGACAAGGCAATCGCCCTGATGAACTTTTTCAATGAGTTAAAGCTAGCGTCACCAGAGCTCGATGAGCTTCAATTAATCTCACCTGAAAGTCTCAATGAACGAGGCAGCCAGCTTGCCTACGCACATCCAGATGCTTACAGTATCTGTCAGAACTTGATAGCCCAAAATGTGATTGCCGACTTTAGGAGACCCGATGTGCTGCGGCTCGGATTTTCCCCACTTTTTCTGAGCTTCCAAGACATCTACACCAGCATTACTAAGCTTAGTTCAATAATGAAGTCTAAAAGCTACCGCGCGCAGCAGTTCACTGCTAGACAAAAGGTCACATAATCAACCGCATTTGACCCAATATTGTTGATACATTAAAAATATAGACGCTCAGGAATTAGATATCTCCTGTACTGATGTGCCGGTAACAGCTACTATCCGAGCATATTAAGCTCATGCCAAGATAAGCTACTGATTTTATGAAAAAAGTTGTCGACAAAGTAAAGTTCCTTGCGGTTAAGTCTCTCACCAGACTGGTCCTCACGGCACTTGAAAATGCTAATAAGCAAATCCACACTCAGTCGGTAAAATTCACTAAAACGGTACTGCCGCCACTTCGTGAGGAAGCGCACCCTGTTGCTGAGCGCTTTCTCAAAAATTTAAACGCCCATTTCGACGCCCTAACAACATTGGTCCCGGACCAGGATCCGGTAGATAATTACGATGCCTTCTCTCTGGCGGATAATGACTATCTAGAAGCGATAATCGCCATGGAAGGCATGGTAAATCATGCTCGCAACAGCGACATTCAGCAATACATCAGTTTTAGTACCCGCCTGAACTCGCTGTTTAAAAATGTGCACATCGATGAAACTAATAATCCTCTTGACCCTGAGCAGATCGGCAATAGCTTTAACCAAGCAATCAGACCACTTGGCTTAAAGCCACACTACCTACTAACAATTTACCGAGAATTCAATAAGGCTGTTTTTCACAATTTGGAAGATGTCTTGGTCGAGGCCAATGACGTTCTCATCAAACTCGATGTGATGCCAGATCTTGATATTAAGGCTCGAAACCGTGAACTGCAAAGAGCTAAACGTACAGCCAACCGCCCCACCACAGATGCCCAGACGCGAGCCTTTTCCGATGATGACATTGCCGATAAGGCAGCCGATCTAGTACCACTAGATAACCAAGCCATGTTTGCAATGATGCAGACACTGATCCAAGGCCTAGTAAACAACACATCCAATCCTGTGCTTCCTATCTCTGCAGTCACAGCAATTGCGGCCAGCGATAGCGACACCGCCGATTTAGCAACTCGGCAAAAGGCGTTGGAAGATCGGCAAAGCGCGCTGATCGCGATGTTGAACCACGTGCAAAACACATTGCTCAATAAAAATGCAACTGCCACTATTAGTAGTAGTACCGCGATAAGCACCAGCGTAGCAGACTCAATAAACCAAGCATTGCAAAAAGTCACGGAGTCGGGTGAAATAGTCGCCATCGACCCCCAATCATCCGATGTGATCAATTTGGTGACACTGCTGTTCGAGGCAATCTGGAAGGATGACTCCTTGCCAATGGTGATGAAAGAGCTAATCAGCCGCACCCAAATATCGATCATAAAAATCGCTCTTTTAGATACAACATTTTTCGGTGACGAACAGCACGCCGGCAGGGTCATCCTTAACGAATTCGCGATGGCAGGAATCGCTTGGACTGAACCTGGATTATTGGCTTCAGATCCGATCTATATGAAGGTAAAGGAACTGGTAGAAAAAATCCTTGCTCAATCCGATCTAGATACCCAATTCTTGCAAAACTGCATAAATGAGCTTCGAGCTTTCAAAACCGAATTCACCGGCCAAGATGCTAATCTGGAACAAAGGCTGCGAGAAACCAGTGATCATTCTGAGCGCCTTGATGATGTTCACGCGTTTGTAGCCCAGAAAATTGATGAGCGTATCCTCAAATCTAATTTGGACCCCTCGATTAGAAAAATTCTCGACACTTTTATGCACGAATTCGTGGTTAAACTTGTGCTAAAAGAAGGGCCCGGTGGAAGCTCATGGAAACCAGTTATGAGCACCATCGACGTCTTGGTTTGGACTGTCAAAGCAGAAAAACAAGCAGGCGACAAGGAACGATTTGAAAAGATCAATCCACGACTGCTTGATAATCTTGGCAAGGCATTAGAAATAGGCGGCGCGTCTAAATCCAAACGCACCAAAATTATGCGTCAGTTGAAGCAGGTACAAGATTTTAGCTTTCACACGGCTGAATTAGCTAGCGCCAAGCAAGATGCCACGCTGGCAGAAGCGAATCCCTCGACTTCAGCATCAGCTACTCAAACCGCGAGGCGCGAGCCTCCTGGGTTACCGCGCAACGACCCACACCTTCGACAGATCGATAAGCTTCCCATCGGCGTGTGGTTAGAATTTAAAGGGGTTGCCGGCACTCCGGTTAGATGCACACTCGCCGCAAAGATCGACAGCATTGACAAAATGTTTTTTGTGAACCGCCAAGGTGTTCGGGTCGTCGAGTTAACTAGAATGCGACTAGCTCGCGAACTCAAGGCTGGGTCTGTGAAAATTGTGAGCGAAGGTTCATTGGTCGATAGGGCAATGGAATCGGTAATCAGCAAATTGAAGAAAGCGGGCAAAATGCCAAGCACTGCGCCAAAATAAGGCTAAAAGAAGCTACACACAAAAACTGTCTGATTGTTTACAGTCAAGTTAGCTCGCCTTTTAGTGGGTATCTCTTAGCTGACTACTTCTTAACTGGCTATAAGGAAAAGAGAAGTCTTATAAATTCTCTACAATGCTGCAATTATTTCACTGAAATTTTGATTAATTGGATAACGACCCGCGGTCCACCCGAGCCTGACTATCACTAAATCTTTTGACGGCACAATCATCATGTTCTGTTGCCGATTGCCTTGGGCGGCATAAGCATCATCAGGAATGTCTGGCCAGCGCAGATCTTCATTACCCTTGTTAAGCCACCATTGGTAGCCATATGCTTTTTGATTTTCGGTGGTATTAGGCGCAGTCGCCCGATCGATCCAATCTTGAGCGACTATTTCTCGGTCGTTAATAGCACCGCCATTAACCATAAGCTGACCTAGCCTGGCCCAATCCCTTGCTGAAGCATAAAGATAGGAACTGCCAAAAAAGGCTCCGCTAGCATCCACTTCAAACACGGCATTTTGAAACCCTAAAGGCCCCGCAATGTTAGTTTTATAATCATCATAGCTTTGCTGCGGCCCACCCAAGACATCAAGATAAATTCTGCTTAGAACATTGGCGGTCCCAGAACTGTAGTTAAATCGGACGCCTGGCTCATGTGCCAGTGGGCGGGCAATCGTAAAATCTGACGCCGAAGGACTAGTGAACAGCATCGTAGTTGCATCGTCACCGGGATTGTATTGTTCTGAAAAGTCGAGGCCATCGGACATGGTGAGTAGATCGGTTATTTTTATTTTAGAACGCTCATCATTAAGCCATTCAGAAAACTCTGGGCTAGCATCCAAACTTAACAAACCTCTTAGCTCCAAATTGCCTAACATTACAGATGTTAGGCTTTTCGCCATGGACCAGCCGAGCAAAGGCGTAGTCGGATCAGCTCCTTGGGCGTATGCCTCTCCCAGAATAGAGCCGTTATAAACCACCAGCAGTGCTCGAGTATTTAGCCCTGCTACGTTATCCCTGATGACCAGAGAATCTAGCAATGTCTGCATACCAGACTGCAAACCGGCAACTTCATTACCAAGCGGCCAAGGCTCATTGCTACTAGAGGACGTTTGGATTTTTAATTCTTGACGCTGTGTGTAGCCGGGATAGTCGACCGAGCAGCCCAATCCCGGAATATAACTAGCTGTTTTAGTGCTAATACCAAGAAATGCAGTTTTAACTACTTTTGAATTTTCATCGGTACTAACGTCAAGAAAATCTAAAAGCGGTGAATACTGAACTAGGTCGTCAAAGGACTGTTGTGCTGAAAACCCACTCACAAACCGCGAGCTACAAAGCAGCTTTGATCCGATTCCAGTTGCAACCCCAGGAGCACTTAAAATAAAAGCCGGAGGAAACCCTGCAAAAGACGCGGCCACGGTTAACAAAATGAGAAACCCAGCAAGGCCAAAGGCAATTTTTTTAATCATGATCAACTAGTCCAATTTGAAGATGAGAGTTAAAGCTAAGAGTTAAGGTTAGCAGTCCCTGGCTTCTCCCGTTTCCACATTCTAAAAAAAGACAAAATGAAAGTTTCACTGCAGAGCAAAGCTAGTGCTTATGTTTCCATTTTCCGCCGCACAGGAACAATATCAAACCCAAGGCACCTGCCCCCGAAGCTAACCAGTAAGGAAGACTGTATAAACCCCCATTTACCGTATACGCAAAACCTAACATCGCGGGCCCTATTGCCGTGCCCCACGAAGACAGTAAATTACAAATAGAAAAAATCTTAGCATAGTCTTTTAAGCCGAAGGCATCAGCAATCAATAGCGGCTGGAGCATTAGCAGATTGCCCACGCTAGCACCAAATAAAGCCAATCCGAGATACAAGGAGTGTTCGCTGAAACCAAGGGCGAGTATACCCAACGATAAAGCTTGCACTGCCATCATGGTAATCGCAAATACACGAATCGGTATCTGGCCAACCAGCCAGCCGCCTACCAAGCGTCCAACGATGCTTGCCACTGGTATAATTGCCACAGCAAAGGCAGTCTCCGCGGCAGTCAATTGCTCCTTTACCAATCCATATTGATGGGATATTCCACCCACCTGCGCCATCATCAAAAAAACATAGGCGCAGGCGACGCCCCAAAAAAAACGCCCTTGCCTAGCGATTTTAAATGACACTCCATCAACGGTAACAGGATCAAGCGAGGCTTTGTTGCTATCGACTTTGGACAAATCGTCAGCGAGCCCATTGTCAACGAGCCCACCGTCAACCCGCAAACCCATCGATGCCGGGCTAGGGCGTAGGAAAATAAGAGCCGCCGGAACAACCCCTACAACGTAGATTAATCCCAGCAGTGGCGCGGCTAAATCAAAACCTAGGGAGCTCACCAGTAAAACACTCATGGGGGTGATTATGACGCCCCCTAGAGACAGCCCGGTGGAGGCTATAGACAACGCTACTGCGCGCCTCTTTTGAAACCAGCGAGTCACCAGAGTGGTCGCGGGAATTAAGCCGGAGCCTGCAAAGCCAACACCAAACAGCGCATAGGTACAATAGAGCTGCCACACAGACCCGATTCGAGGAAAAAGGCAGAGGGCAATACCAGCAATGATGGCGCCCAAACAGATCGGCAATCTGGGGTCATAATCTTGAATAAGTTTTGCAACCACGAGGCCTGCAAATCCACCGCTTAAGAAAAAAATTGAAACCGCATAGGAGGCAGTACGGATATCAAATGCCGGATTGGTAGCCAAGGCATTTAGATAGACGGAGTGATTGTAGAAGCTTAGGCCGCTGGTGAATGTCAAAATCCCAAGCAGCGCAAAGGCAACTTTCCATCCGTAATAGAGCTCCTCGCCTTTAGCTGCTGGCATTGCGTAAAACTCCGGATCGATTAAAATAGTTACAAAAAATAGTTACAAAAAAAATAGTTACAAAAAAATAGAGCCACTATCAATTGAGGGGTGCCTGACCTGCCAGCGAAGTCCGTAAAGTAGGGATAAGTTAAGCGAACGTCACAATAGCTTAGCAGACATGTCCTTTTTTTGCTCGCAGTTTGGCTGTCTTCAGTGGTGATGGAAGAATCAATTCGTCACCCTCAAAAACGTGCCTATTGCGGCCTCAGCAGGATTGGTCTTATTGACTAATTGCGTGAAATGAAAAATAGCCGGCAAACATTTCTTGCCAGCTTTCCAAGCCAAAGCTTATGGCTCGGTCTGGGTCGGGATTGGTCGGATTAGACACAGAATTATCCAATGCTCCTTTTACAATGACTCGGCTGCCCTGCGCTATTTTTACTGGCTCATCCAAAATATAATGGGGTTGCCAGCCATAATTATAAGCGGGAACGCTGAAGATTTCTGCTTGTTCGCCCGCTGCCGTTTCAACTATAAATTTCATTTTTTTACCGCGATAGTTCATCCGCGCGCGCACCCCAGTAATCATTACCGGCTGATTGAAAACATAGCTGGCCTGCTGCGGAAAATTTGACGTATTGGCAGGTAATTCAAACCGGGTAGCTACCGCCTGCACAAATTTTTCTTGCAGACCCGCCTCATCACTGAAATACAAACCAAGCTGAGTCGCATCGATTGTTGCCTGACCATTAGTCACATAATGTAACTGCATAGCTAGACGGTGGCCCTTAGGAATAAGAACTCCAGTACCTTTGGTGAAAACGCTGACATTATCAGTGCCGGGAGAATAGCCTTCGACAAAGCGGCGGGTGGCGATAAGCTCATCTCGCTCGTCCCCCCAGAAATCCTCATCTGGCGCGGTAACAAAAGTCATGAGGTGATGCAGCACGGATGCATCACCGGCGCGATATTGAACAGCTGTAATCCATTTGTCTTCAGTAAAAGAAAGGTCGATGAAAGCATAGCGATAATCCAAAATGCCGGTTGCGGGCACTTCTTGTTCTGGCGCTATGGCTATAAAATCTGGCTTGCCGAGGGCCCAGCCGGAATCTTGCTCTGAAACCATTTCTAATGGATCGTCGACAAATTCCCCTCGAGGCGCCCCCGCATCAATCCAATGAATTAACGTTTGCAGCTCCTGCTTAGATAAGTAACGGGCGTCTTCGGAATGACCGACATAAGGATCCACCTGAGTTGGAGGCATACGCTTGTTAAGTAAAACTTCCCTAACCATCGGCGACCAGCCCATCATCATAATATGGCTATCCATAGCAAAAGGGCCTACGCCGCCTTGGCGATGGCAGCCAACACAGTTTTTCTGAATTATTGGTGCAACTTCGGTGGCATAGTCGGGGGGGCTTATTGCGTGTTTTTCTGCCGCTGCATAGCTAACCCGGCACCCCGCACTGGCGTTATTCAGGGTATCGTTGACACTTCCTGCGAGCACCCCGGCCAGTGCAGAGTCTAACGCCTCGTTGGGGGCTCCTTTGTAATACAGCGTTGAGCGCAGTGGATTCAAAACCAGCACCTCACCGGTTTTGCTGATGCCAAAAGACTCTGACACCAATTGACCATCGTCCTCAAGTACCGGCAAGGCGAGATCATAGGCAGCTAATGTGGGTCTGCCGAGGTCAGCGGAGTCTATCAACAAAAACTCTATCCCTTGGCCAGCGTATTTCGCCTGCACCCGTTGATATGATTCTAACTGTTCTTCCATGGCCGGGCAGTCTGCGCTGTAGGCCATTAAAACTAAGGCTTTGCGGTGTTGGTAGCGACTTAATTGGTGAAACTGTCCACTAGAGTCTAGCAGTGCAAAATCGCTCAGGCGATCCAATGCTGCCATCGCTGGAGATTGGCTAAAGCAAATTAAAATAAAGGTAGAGAGAAAGCCGATTTTTTTCATAAATAAATAATCACTGTTTACAATTTCCTGCCTTGTAACAATTTGTTGAAGTACATGTACCAAAGCCCGCGTATCATAGTCGCAGTAACTAGACTCTAGTAAAAATGGCGTTTATCCTAGCGTCCTTGCTAAACAAGATTCAACTATACAGAAAAATAAGCTTGGATATTCTTAAGTTCGGTCAGTGTCGCGCAAGACTTACATGAGAAATCGTCCAAGAAATACATGGAGAGAATAATAATGCGTACTTTTAAAACAATGATAATGGCATCTCTGTTCAGCCTCAGCGCACTTGTGGCTTTTAATGTCAGCGCTCAATCAGCTGACAATGCGAGGTTCCTTTCTTTAGCACCTGCCGGCGGGCTTCCTATCATTCCAGTCTTCGAAGGCTGGACAGCGAATGCAGACGGTTCAACATCTTACTCTTACGGTTTTATTAACCGTAACTCTGAGGGTTCTACAGATCTACCTCTTGGCGATTTAAACTTTATTGAACCTGCTAAATACAACGGCTTTCAGCCAACTCACTTCCCTGCTGGCCGCAGTACAGGCGCTTTCACGGTAACCATCCCAGCGGAAGAAAAAGGCACGGATGTGTGGTGGAATCTAAAACCGGCCGATGGCGGTGACGTGCTTAAGGTTCCTGGTCGCGCAACTTCTGGCGCCTACGAACTAGACTTCGTTCGCCCCCGCCCACAAGGCGCGTTGCAGCCTCTTGCAGGCTTTGGCACCAACGGCGAGCTTAAGCCCGGTCTACAAGCTCAAATAGGTGAGCACAACGGCACTGTTAAAGCTGGTGAGCCGGTGGTTCTCGTTATCAATGCCACCGACCCTTCAGATCGTGACTCTAGCGACCCTCGCTTCACTAACCCTTTACCGATGGGCGTCACGTTCAGCATGTACCAAGGGCCTGGCGATGTGATTTTTGCTCGTCACGAATCAACCAAAACTCCAACTAATCCGTATAAAGAGACTAATCGCCGCTTCCGCTTTTGGACGGCACCAGCCGAGAATGCTATGACAATTGACGACACGAGTGGCGTTGCAAGAGTCATTGCTACTTTTTCTGAGCCGGGCGAATATATGATCCGAACCATGGTTGATAACTTCCGTGCACCTGACAGCCAACAGGGCGACCAGTGCTGCTGGACCAACATCATTCAGAAAGTCACTGTCACACCATAAAGTGTCGCCCTGCCCGCCGATATCGTGCGGGCAGGGCAAAACAAGCCTGTTAGGCTTAGAATCCGGGAACTCCTTGTTGTATGGAAGGCTTTTATGGCTCAAAACAGTGCTTTGACTGTTTCAAATTGTTGCACAATAGCTACAATCAAAGAGCGATAAAGTTGGACATTTAGCAAGCGAAAAACTACTATTTTCTACTAAGACGACTAAAAATCTCACTTGAGGAGAAAAACATGAAGAACGTTCAAACGCTTGGCCTCTTAGGCGGCGCAATTACCGCACTTGCTCTAAGTGCTGGCGCACAGGCACAGGATGATAAAATAACCTACAACACTCATGTGGCTAAAATCCTCAATGAGAATTGCGTAGTTTGTCACCGTGAAGGCGGTGTAGGCCCAATGCAACTGACTAACTATGATCAAGTACGTCCTTGGGCTCCGTTAATCTCCTATAAAGTAGCCGAGCGCGAAATGCCTCCGTACGCTTACGACCATGGCGTTGGCATCCAGGACCTTAAAGGTGACTGGCGTTTGTCTGAAGAAGAAATTTCAACCGTAGTTGCATGGGTAAATTCAGGCTCACCAATTGGCGATACTGATATCGTTCCTCCCGCTGCTGATCTTCCAGATCCAGACCAGTGGACGTTTGAAGCTGACTACGGCACACCTGACTTAATCATTGGCTCAGTTCCTATGGACATTCCTGCAAACGGAAATGACCTTTGGAGCAAGCACATGGTTCCAACTGGTGTAAACCAAGAACGCTGCATCAAAGCTGTTCAGGTTAGACCTCGCGGTAACGCAAAAGCGGTTGTTCATCACGCCAACTCTGAAGTTGAAGTAATGAACGAAAACGGCGAGTACGAATCATTTGGCCAGTTGACTGAATACGCCATGGGCAAATGGGGTGAGGTAATGCCTGAGGGCGTTTGCCGCACAATGCCAACTAACTCACGTGTTTCTTGGGACATTCATATGTTTCCGGGTGGTCTTGGCGCAATGGCCCC
>Ga0208413_1000993_pt1 | contig 19457 bp, 15 predicted proteins | sample AntAceMetag02UKD_FD_184761 | JGI IMG/M metagenome (GOLD analysis project Ga0208413, IMG submission 184761) | Saline lake microbial communities from Ace Lake, Antarctica - Antarctic Ace Lake Metagenome 02UKD (SPAdes) (version 2) | ecosystem: Environmental > Aquatic > Non-marine Saline and...
AGCGTTATTTGAGCTTAGAGTAATTCGTCGCACTCATCGTGAAAGCCTCTGCCGAAATTGGCACCGGGTATTTAGCTAATAGAGCCACCCATTCGTCGTCTTTCACAAAAGCATCCCAAACTTCTTGCCTGTGGGCTCGATTTTTATAAGCCAGCATCCAAACCAGTGTATTAGGATCATCAAGCCTCTGCCAGACTGCAATAATCTCTGCCCCTAAACGCTCAAAGATTTCTATCTCTTTTTCGCGAAAGCGCTGATGTAAATTATTGATACCACCGACGCCGTCTTTCATAGGCTCCGCGGTGTACATCCTCATTTCAAAACAGCGGGAGTCAGCGGCCACATTGGCGGAATACTCAGCACTTAAATCAGCCGCAGGCCCGCAAGGCGCAGGTTCCTGAGCAAGCAAATTAGAGGTAAATCCCAATGCGCAGATAAGCGCAATTAGTAGTCTGGTCATAAATCCTTTCCTTTTGTTGTTCTTAATTAATTTGGGCTACCACTAGTTTACATCACATACAGCATGCCAAACCTAGGCGCTATTTATAGTCTTAATAAATTGTTGAGGATGTTGAGCCCGGAGGTAACGGCTTCCTCTGCCAACCCTGTAGATACGTTAAGTGATCCCCGCCAAAAAGGAAAGGGCCATTTGGACTGGCCTGTTGATTGGGCTCGTGATGGCTGGGGGCTGATTTGGCCCTGCACAAGCTTAATTTTAGCTGTACTCTTTAGCCATAATTTTACTTAGCCATAATTTAACGTTAACCTAACTCTGCTTTATCCTCAACTCAGCGCAGCTGAAGACCCGCGCCGTAATTAGTTATCTAAGGCGATCCAACTCTTTGAGTATTTGCTTCTCGCCTGAGTAGCATTATGATGACCACACCAATCATAGGGGTCAGCAATGCGCGCACTTTATCTCGTTCCAATCTTGTTATCTTTTCTATTATCTAATTGTAGCGAGCAACCTCCCCAGAAAACAGATATCGCCGACACTCTAGAGGCCAGCACTGACGCCCAAGAGTCTCGACCCGCCCTTGACCAACTAAGTCAGCTTGAAGCCGCGGCTCGAAACAGCCGTGTATCTAACGTGTCTTATGACTTGGACATCGACTTAGTTTCAGCGGTTGATTCCTATCAGGGGCAAGTGACCTTGTTATTTGATCTCGATGACACGAATTCCTCATTAAATGTAGATTTTACCGGGGGTTCAATCTCTAACGTTGAGGCCAACGGTGAGGCCATCGAGGTTGATTACAACGGTTTCTTCGTCCAATTGCCTGAAACTGTACTTGAACAAGGAAGTAATATTGTCACGATTAAATATTCACATCCCTATGATCAAGATGGCACTGGCTTACACCGTTTTATTGACCCTGAAGACGGCAATACCTACCTCTATACCTACCTTTGGCCCTATTACTCCAACAGGCTATTTCCAAATTTCGATCAGCCAAACTTAAAGGCCACCTACGAACTTAAAGTTCGAGCAGCCAATGACTGGCAGGTAATTTCTTCGACTATGGAGAGCTCAGTGGAAAGTCTAGGAGATGCAAAGGTTTGGCACTTTCCCCAATCTGAGAAATTCTCTAGCTACATATTCTCCTTGCATGCTGGCCCCTATAAAATCTGGGAAGACATGGCCGGCAATGTGCCAGTTCGTTTAATGGCACGGCAATCATTGGCTGAATACGTTGCTGTTGATGAGTGGATGGATTACACAAAATCAGGCATTGAACACTACAATAACTATTTTGAAATCCCGTACCCCTTCAAAAAATACGATCAAGTCATCGTTCCCGATTTCTTAATTGGCGCGATGGAAAATGTTGCCGCCGTTACATTTTCTGAAAGCTATGTAGATCGCGGCTCGTCTAATAGATTTAGCAGCCAACGCAGAGCCGGAACTATTCTCCACGAAATGGCCCATATGTGGTTCGGAGATTTGGTCACTATGAATTGGTGGAACGGCTTATGGTTGAATGAGAGTTTTGCAACATTAATGTCTTCCATAGCGGTATCTGAAGCTACCGAATTCGACGATTTGTGGCATGACTTTTACCTGTCAGAGAATTTAACCGCCATTTCAGCTGACAAAGCTGTTTCGACCCATCCGATAGAAGTCCCGGTATTAAGTTCCAACGATTTCTTCAACGTATTTGATGCAATTACTTATGACAAAGGCGCTTCAGTGCTCAACCAACTATCTCATTACATTGGCCGCGAGAACTTTAGGCTAGGAGTTTCCAGCTATCTTAAACAGCATTCATGGGGGAATACCGAGCTGTCCGATTTCATGGATTCATTGTCCACACAGTCCGGCGTTGATCTTAACCCGTGGGCCCAAGATTGGATGTACCAAGCCGGCGTTAATAACCTGGAAGCTAAGTTTAGCTGTGAAGCTGGCCTGATTAGCAGCTTCTCAATTTTACAAACTGCTCCTGTGAGTCACCCCACTTTGCGTAATCAGCGCATACAGCTCGGGCTATTTTCCAGAGACGACGATGGAACTATTTCGCCCTTCGCGGTTTTGCCTGTCGAAGTCAGTGGCGCACAAACCAGCGTAGATGATGCCATAGGCTTGGCTTGCCCGCAGCTCACATTGCCTAACTATGAAGGCTGGGGCTATACCGAGGTCACGCTTGATGATGAAAGCATGAACACTATCATTGGCGATAATGCTCTGTTGAACATTAGCGATCCGCTAATGAGATCGATGGTCTGGACCGCGCTTTTTGAGGCTCCAAGCAATGGCCAAATGGACAACAATCAATTGCTAGCCTTACTGATTACTAACATGCCTTTTGAAGCCAATGACAGAATCATTAGACAAACGCTATCTGAGTTAACGGCCAATCTGAACCATTTGGAAAGGTTGGCAGAGGCGTCCTCGTTTCAATTATCGAGTTATAGCAAATCTGCCGAGGAACAATTATGGAGCTTAATTTCTAGAGGCGTCATTGAAGGCGCCGATTCTCAAAGCGAAAGCACGCTTAATATTCGTCTAAGATATTACCAAGATATCGCGCGCAGTGTCGCTGCCCTGGCCAACCTTGAAGGCTTGGTAAACGGCGAGATAGAGATTGCTGGGCTTAGCATTGGTCAAGGTACGCGCTGGAATATTATCAACCGTTTAGCACAGCGCGATTATCCAAATGTTCGGGATCTTATTTCCGACGAACAAGCGCGAGACCCATCAGACGCCGGTCGGCGTGCCTATTTTGCCGCGCAGTCAGCGCTACCAAATTTGGAGATTAAGCAAACATGGGTAGAAAGGTTTTTGGAGACTGAAAACCCTTTACCTCTGTCGAATCAGCGAGCGGCGATGGGTTCAATATTTCCGCCAGGCCAAGAGGAATTGCAGCTGGCTTTACTGCCACGACTTACAAACAACCTACCCGCCTTGGCAGCTGGAAAAGACAATTACTACCTACAGTCCTACGGACGAGATCTATTTGCAGGCATCTGTAGTGAGCAAGGCTTGAAGATCATTGAACAAGCAATTGCACAGCCCAGCGCCATCGGCGCTACGCTCTATCGCTTTATGAGCGAGAACGTCCAACGCGCAGAACTTTGTGTAGCCAGTAAAACGACTAAAATAAATGACTAGAATAAATGACCAAAAGAGCTGACTAAAATAAGTGGCCGACAAATCCCATTAAGAAAAAGTATTGCAAGAGCAGGCCCCAGCAAAGAAAATAAAAGAGCCACCTAAAACTAAGCAGACGCTGCGGATAAAGCCTTGCCGAACAACTTTAGCGCAGCCTCGGTGAACGCTAACATATTAGCCTCTCTATCGGCTGAGTCTGTTTCTATTTTGATGGTCAGTTCTACCGGCCCCGATACGCCAATGACACTGGTGCCCGGCGCATGCCCATAAGGAGTTTGCGCCGGTCCTGCCGCACCCAGTTCTGCGACACCCCAAGTGGTATCCAGCTTGACCCGCGCCGCCCTTGCAAACTCTAGAACCATTTCTTCTGACAAAGGCTGCAGGTGCTTGACCCGCGCTCTATCAAAATCTAGAAATTCACGTCGCGAGCGCAGGCTATAAACAACACTGCCGCCAATAAAATAAGCCGATGCGCCGGCAACACAAAGCAAGTTGGCGGCGACTAGGCCGCCAGTAGAAGACTCAGCCACCGACACGGTTTGTTTAAGCTCTAGTAGCCTTGCACCGATACTGGCTGATGAGTCGAAAAATGGCTTCATTATTGGTGGCTCTATTAACGGTTCTGATTAGGGGTTCTGGGCAGTAGTTCTAGGTAGTAGCTCTAAGTAATAGCTCAATGCAACTTACTTTTTAGGCGCCGCAATATCATCAACACTGCCCCTAGAAGACACTAAGGCATGCCAGCGCCAAAGATTAGACAGCGAATCGTCCGGTTTAAGACCAACCAAAGTCCTCGCGAAATCGATAGCTGTAATTAGCGTGATATCGGCAATAGTAAATCTATCGCCGGCCACATAGTCAGATTCGGCAAATTCTTTGTCCAAGCGTGCATAGTAATTATTCACATTTACATCACTAACTTCCTTAGCTTCGGGAATTTGTTTGTAGATACCCATCTTCGCAACGATTGGCCCGTTAACCCAAGACACGCCAATCTGCGGCCAAAGTTCAGTTTCAATCACGCGGTTGCGCATTTCAATATGACCTAATTCATAAGCATCTTTACCAAATAAATTAGGTTCCGGATAAACCGCTTCTAAATAGCGGCAGATGGCGATTGATTCGGACAGGTAACGGCCGTCATCAAGTTCTAAAACCGGAACTTTGCCACTTGGGTTTTTGTTCAGAAACTCCGGCGACTTATGCTCGCCTTTTGCCATATCCACCTGCACCAACTCGTAATCGAGCCCTTTCTCGGCCAAAAATATTCTTACCTTGCGTGGATTAGGGGCAGTACCGTAGTCATAAAGTTTCATCGAGGTTTCCTGTTCGTTGTTTTAAATTCAAAGACGGATTTAGAGCCGAAGCCAACTTAAGCGGCATGATAGTCCATTAGGCGTCAAGACGGCAGCTAAAAAGAAGAGTGAAATAGTTTGCCTGGTTTTCATAAATCTCTATATTAATCAATCTGTTGACTAAAAACCCATGTTTCGATGAATGAAAAAAATGTCGACATCGCGCCAACAAATCTATATGATGCGCCCCCTTGATGCTCGACTCATCAACTCGATTTTATCTCACCCTATTCACCCAACACTAACTGATCTAGGCCATGACTGCCTATTTAGGATATTTCTGTGATCTCAACTGCCAACATCACCATGCAATTTGGTGCCAAGCCTCTTTTTGAAAATATCTCCGTAAAATTTGGAGATGGCAATCGTTATGGACTAATTGGCGCCAATGGTTGCGGCAAGACCACCTTCATGAAGATACTCGATGGCGGCCTCACCCCCACCGCTGGCAATGTCTCCATCACACCTAACGAGCGTCTCGGCAAACTCAGCCAGGACCAATTTGCGTTTGAGGCCTACAGCGTTCTGGACACAGTTATAATGGGGCACGAAGCCCTTTGGGAAATCAAAAAAGAACGGGATCGTATTTATTCTCTGCCTGAGATGTCCGAAGACGACGGTATGGCAGTAGCTGAATTGGAAGTTCTATTCGCTGAGCTGGATGGCTATAGCGCCGAAAGCCGAGCCAGCGAGTTACTCTCCGGCGCAGGTATCGCCCAAGAGTTACACGCAGGCCCTATGACAGAAGTAGCGCCAGGCTGGAAACTAAGAGTGTTGTTGGTTCAGGCATTATTTTCAGACCCAGACATCCTCTTATTAGACGAGCCTACTAATAACTTGGATATCAATGCCATTCGCTGGCTAGAAGGTGTTCTCAACGATCGCAAAAGCACAATGGTGATTATTTCTCATGACCGCCATTTCTTGAACGCTGTTTGTACTCATATGGCGGACATTGATTTTGGTGAGCTTCGCTTGTACCCGGGCAACTATGATTCTTTCATGATCGCCTCCACTGCCGCTCGTGAGCGACTTCAATCTATAAACGCCAAAAAATCTGCGCAAATATCAGACCTGCAGCAATTCGTCAGCCGCTTCTCTGCTAACGCATCAAAAGCCAAGCAAGCCACCTCGCGCGCAAAGCTATTAGATAAAATTGAATTGGAAGAAATTAAGCCTTCAAGTCGAGTAAGCCCCTATATTCGCTTCGCTCAAGATAAAAAACTGCATCGTCAAGCGGTTGTGTTGGAGAAATTAGAACACGGTTTTGACGGTGAGATATTGTTTAAGAACGGCAACATGATATTAGCAGCCGGCACCCGTCTTGCCATCATCGGTGAGAATGGAGCAGGCAAGACCACATTACTTCGCTGCCTGGTTAACCAATTAACTCCCAACTCGGGGAAGTTACAGTGGGCTGAAAACGCAGACCACGGCTACTGCCCGCAAGACAGCACTGAAGACTTCAATAGCGAGCTGAATCTTTTTGACTGGATGAGCCAGTGGCGCAAGCCAGTTCATGACGATCAGATTGTTCGAGCCACGCTTGGCCGGTTATTATTTTCGTCTCACGATTTTGAGAAGAAAGCCAAAGTTTGCTCCGGTGGCGAAAAGAACCGTCTCTTGTTTGGCAAGCTTATGATGATGAATCCTAACGTCTTAGTTCTAGATGAACCTACAAATCATTTGGATATGGAATCAATCGAATCATTAAACCTAGCCCTTGAACACTACGAAGGCACGTTAATCTTTGTCAGCCACGACCGAGAATTTGTATCCTCTCTTGCAACTCGCGTAATTGAAATTAGCGATAAGAAGCTTAATGATTTCCAAGGGACTTATGAAGAGTATTTGGCAAGCCAGCAAGAAGCTGGCAAAGTGATGGCTTTTAAATAATTAACTAAGCATTGAATAAACTTGGGCTCGCAACTCTTTGCAACTGGCCCAAGTTCTTTTGCAGGATCTACCAGCGCTGGGTCTGACAGTTCGCTGGCAGATAACGGTAGTTATCAACTGGCACACCACTATCCTGCCCACACAACCAACCCGTTATGTGCCCGTTGCTGATCTGTGGTTCTAGCCCAAGTTCAAGCTGGCCGGTAATTCCAAGCGCCGCTTCATTGAATTCAATTTCTATTCGTTGATCGATATGCCAATCAACAGTATCTACATAGGTTGTATTGATGTTTTGCGTAAAACCTGCGGCCACATTGTCACCACCTGGAGGCAATGCGCCGTTAAACTGAACGTAAAGTGAGACCGCTATTCTGGCAGGACCCAGAGCAGCTATACCCTCGGTGACACGGGCTTTCACCGTATAGCTCTGATATGCAGGCAAAGCCACGCTAGCCAAAATACCAACGATTGCGACAACAATCATCAGCTCTATCAGCGTGAAACCAGTGCTTTCGTTTTTCATCACTTTTACCTGTTTTTTAATAGCAGCAGCTGCAGCCCAATAGACTAAAGCTTATTGTGCAACAGCAGTGTCTTGCGCAGCAAATACTGACTGCAACCTAGTTCACATATTTGGCTTAATGTCTGAACTAAGACTAAGCCCGTTATCAACACTTGAATTAAGGCTATGAATTTCAAAAACTGGCCAGCAGAATTGGCCGAGACTGTTTTTTTCTCTAGCATTGAATAAGAAATAGACGACCAACACCGCATTTATTAGCTCGGCGTAATTTCTAATCTATAGAAATGCTGTCAATAATAATGGCGCCCTCGGGGACCTGATCAAAAATAAAGTTAATTTGCGAAATCGTACTGGAGTCAAATTCACTGCTTACTAGCTGAAACTCACTAATGGGAATTTCAAACCGCCGGAACAAAACTTCCTCAGCCTGTGTAGAATCCAAAAACTTGGCTCGGTACGGAACTCCCTTAATCAAAGGATAAAGTTTTGAGTCGGCACTGAGTAATGAGCTGGCACTATTACCTAGCGCATCCACAAGCTCTATGGTCCAGTCGAGCAATTCATCTTTGGAAGCGTCGCCATCTGTGTTGCTCAGATCGCTCTCCTCAACATTTTGTTCTGACTCATTTTCCCAGTCCGGTGGAATGCTAGAGATTCCTGCTGATGACAATGAGGCAACCAAAACTTGACCTCCAGCTGGTTTACCTAATGTGAAGTTGACCCTAGCTACCTCGCTAACAAAATCTTTATTCCATGCCACAACTATTGAATGTGTATCCAACTCATCGAATTTAAGCTCATTAGCAACCTCATACCATCGGCTTAGATTGTGGGTCTCAACTTCCCCCCCATCTCCATCCAGAGTAGATAACTCGATATCATTTTCAAAATCCACGACAATGTTTTCGTTGGAATCTGAAAACTGATTAATGAAGAATGTATTAGGAAGCCATCTCGCGCCATAGCGGGCATCTTTTAACAGGGGCAAGTATTCAAGGTTGTCGTTAAAGACGATTTCAAAAAATGCGCTGAAGTAAACTTTTGCCACATCACGCTGCGCTTCTCTAGGCATCAGCCTGCTAGTATCCAGCGACCAGCCTCTAAAAGGCGAAGTATCCATGTTCTCCCATGTGGTATTAAATTGGCCATGGTTGGCACCAACAATATAAAGACTTGAACGGAACCGGTAGTCCTCACCAGTAAAACCAACACGGGAGTATTGCCCTATTCCCTCAAAGGATTGCACGTCGCCATCCATGTTTCCGTGTACCGTCAGATAATTAACATCGGTAACCGGAGTCGGCCGCTCCCGGGCCTCGTACTGCCCATATACCGGCGCAATGGCGATGACCCCTTTGAGACTAAAGTTGAAATTAAATTCCAGAGAGGCATCATCCGGGTAACGGCTTAGAGAATTAAAAGCAGCAGCAACACCCACTGCCTCTCCTCCGCGCGAATGACCAATTAGTGCAATTCTATCCATATCAATTTTGCCAGAGAAGAAATTACCCACAGAGGAATCCCAATCTCTAAACTGTGACAAATGTTCCAGTAAAAGCCAGCCACGCGCGTCGTTTTCTTCTTTCAGGCCCGGTCGCTCCGCTAGAAGGTCAATCCGCGCCGAGAACGTTCCGTTGATAAAATTTTCATCCACCGAAGCCAGAATAATTCCGCGGCTGGCAAACAGCTCTCCTAAATAGTCGTAACCTGGATCTGAATAGTCCTCCATGCCATGGTTGCCGTGGACGACTAAAACCAATGGGAACGGGCCCTCTCCCACCGGATACCAAACACGTGCCTGCAGTGGTAACTCGGTTACATCAAACCCCCAATAGCTGGTTCGTAGCCATCCCGACATCCCTTCCCAGTTATCAATTAATTTGGACCCATCAACAGACCTTGAAATAAGATCCACCTCGGCGCCAAATTCAGACCTTCGAATATCTGTACCGCTGCCATAAGTCATCTGTTCGACCTGGTAACTTCCCGGAAGAGCTGGGTTAGGAAGATTAAGCGTCCTATCGCTTAATGAATAATCCTGCAGGCTTGGGTTTGCTATTTCTTTATCACTAAATACTGCGTATAGACCAACAGTCAGCACCGATGCGCCAGCCACAACAGCGAGCACGGCTACAGGATGCTGGCGATAGTTAAAACCATACTGGACTAAGACCCCGGACCCAGCACCTATCAAAGAAAAAGCCAGCAGTACAGCTGCCCCTGCAATATACCCAGTGCTGTCTTCGCCCGGAAACACAAAAAGCATAATCAGCGGCGCCACCAGTGCCAAGCGCAAACGGTAGCGCTTAGGCAGGCTCATCAGAACGTAGGCAGCTGATAGTAAAGCCAGCCCCAGAATTATCGGAAAACCAACCCAAAGAATGAAGGCGGGTAGCTTTTGAAAAGAAAAATTGATGACATTAGATAAGTAAAAAAATAGACCTACAAGGATAAGGCCAACCGAAAGGACTCCGTCAGCCGCGCCGTGCCACGCCAAAGGCGTCGGTGTTACTTTAGAGGCGAATACTTTGAATTTTTGTTTTAACGTAGTGAACATAAAAAGCTGCCTGCTGTAATTAATGCCCGCAAAAGGAGCATCAAACTAAGACCAATACTGTAAAGGTCTAAGCTAGCATTTCTTGAAGAGGGAGAGAACCAGCGTTTATCTCAAAAGAGAAAGACGAAGAGAGAGAGAGAGAGAGAGAGTAAGAATAGGCACAGCCCGAAAAGTTCGTCACACCTTTTTTGCCGAAGGTAACGCCGAGGATCACACTTTTGGGGACTTATACCTTTTTGACGAACTCTGACTTCAGTTTCATTGCACCTATGCCATCTATCTTGCAGTCGATGTCATGACCGCCATCCACAAGTCGAATATTTTTTACTTTGGTGCCTACTTTAACCACCAATGATGAACCCTTCACTTTGAGGTCTTTGATAACCGAGACGGTGTCTCCATCAGCCAGTGGTTTGCCGTTAGCATCAACAATTAATTTGTCGTCACTGTTATCCGCGGCTTCATCACCTTGATTCCATTCATGGGCACACTCCGGGCATACCAGCATGGCGCCGTCTTGGTAAGCAAACTCCGAGCTGCATTGAGGGCAGTTAGGCAGATCGCTCATAAATAGCTCCGGGTAATAGGCATCGGTTTAATTTGATTCATCAAGACTCTCTTGATAGCGCGCCCCGCGCAAAATATTTACCATGCCATAGTTGCCCTCGTGGCAGGCGTACTCATAGACCTGACCGGCTACCTTCGTCATTGGCACAACAGCGGTAATCTTGTCAGTGAAAGTAGAGGGATCATCAATCGTGAACTCGTAATTGACGGTGTCTGAACTCATGCGCAAGAAACGCTCAATAAGCACTTTATCAACCGATGTGCCGGTGGATCCAAAACTTGCTGCCAGACCATTAAAATTTCGGGTTTCTACGACTAAGGTATTGCCATCGAAATAGCCCCGTGAATCACCAGTCCAAAGCCTAATATCGTCATTGAGCCAACTCATTTCACCTGCTGAATCATAAAGCTTTACCACTCTGGCATCGTGAATCATCTCTGTCATTATCACCACATGATCACTGCTTTGGACTATTTGGACATTATTATTGTAAAGGCTTGGTATAAAAGGAGGACCTGCGTTAAAGCCTATGATGCAACGCTCGGATAGCCCGCGATCTTCTGGCCCGTCGGTACCAATTCCGCCTGCTGAGATTCTCACCGGTCGAGATTCGCCCGTTGTTGCGCCCCCATAAACACCCTGGTTCACGATAGCGCCCTCAACCAGTGGCGGAAACTGTCCGTTGGTCGGATAGACAACATGGGAGGTGCGTATTTCGTCTCCAATACCTGCGTTCTCTATCCAGAAATCATTGTAAGACTCATCCACGCCTTCGATGGCGAGTGCTCCGTCTGTACTGGCATCAAAAGCTGCCTGCTGAGCCTTGATTTCCTCAACCTCCGCCGCGGACAGAAATTGACGTTCGCCATATTCAGACAGCCGCTGCATAGGAGTGTCGGAAGAAAAGTTCCACACCCCTTGTAGGTCTGGCTGCCCCCATTGAGTTTGCGGTACTAAATAATTATCTGCAGCAATAGCAAATACAGGCAGGCAAATTGAGGCAAGTGATATCAGTGATTTGGCGATATTCATGGGGAACTCCGCGGAGAAGGCTTTTAAGCTCATTATTATTTTGGTGAACCGGCTTAGATTACTAGGCTAATCGGTTTCATCCAACAGTAATTAGCAATTAATTGTGAGCGATTAGCGTTTGAGCTGTGATAATACAATTTTGTTCAACTAGCCAATAACAGATAAACTGTCAAAAACCTCTGCCGAGCCATTCCATGTTCAGACGCCTAAAAAATTGCCACAACGTTGAAGACCTGCGCCTTTTGGCCAAACAGCGCCTTCCAGGGCCCATTTTTCACTACATAGATGGGGCCGCCGATGATGAAATCACCTATCGGCGTAACACCTCGGCATTTGATGACTGCGACTTAGTACCTAATGTATTGGCCGGCGTAAAAGACATTGATATGTCTGTCACGGTCATGGGGCAAAAGCTCGCAATGCCAGTTTTTTGCTCACCCACAGCTCTGCAGAGGCTATTTCATCACGATGGAGAGCGCGCGGTAGCTCGTGCTGCCGAAAAGTTTGGCACCATGTTCGGCGTGTCGGCATTGGGCACAGTCAGCCTTGCCGAAATTGGCGAAATGATTTCGACACCCAAAATGTTTCAGTTTTATTTTCATAAAGACCGCGGCCTAAACGATGCCATGGTCGACCGGGCGAAAGCCGCAGGCTTTAACACCCTCGCCCTTACCGTAGATACTATTACCGGTGGCAATCGAGAACGTGATCTGTATACCGGATTTACCTCACCGCCAAGGCTCACGCTGAAAAGCGTAATGAGCTTCGCTGTGCACCCAAGTTGGGCTCTGAACTATTTTTTGAGAGACCCTTTTGAACTCGCCGAACTCAAGGATTTTGTGAAACAGGGATCAAATGTCGCCGTCTCTATTGGTGACTACTTTTCTCAGATGCTAGATCAATCTATGGATTGGTCAGACGCCGAAGCTCTGCGCGCGCAATGGGGTGGACCATTTTGCTTAAAAGGCATCATGAGTGTTGCCGACGCCAAGCAAGCCGTGGACATCGGTGCGGACGCAATTATGGTTTCCAATCACGGCGGTCGTCAGCTAGATGGCTCGCGCTCTCCGTTCGATCAGATAGCCGAAATAGCTGATGCGGTTGGCGATGACATTGACATAATTATGGACGGCGGCGTCAGACGAGGCTCTCATGTGGTGAAGGCGTTGGCAGCAGGCGCCAAGGCTTGTTCAGGAGGCAGAATGTATCTCTACGCTTTGGCAGCGGCAGGCCAGCCTGGCGTTGAGCGGGCGCTACAAAACATGAAGACTGAAATAGAACGTGATATGAAACTAATGGGGGTCACCAAGGTCTCTCAATTAAACCGAGAGATGCTTAGATACCGTCGTTAAAATTAATTGCCAATCGCTTTTATTACATTAAATACTTTTTCGGTTTGAGCTAAACTTTTAGAGAATGCTATCCAATCATTCTCTAAAATAAAACCGCAAAAAAGCACAGCAAAATATAGTGGCTGAAGTTGCCAGCAAGACCGGCATTGATGCATTACAGTTGCATATTTCACTAGGAATTCCGGTTTACGAAATCCGCAAGTTAGCTAAAGATTTGGAGGCCGATGCAATTGTAGTCGGCAGCCTTGGCCACGCGGTTATAAATTGTTACCGGGCTTCACATGAAATAAAGTACTACATAGTGCAACCTGCGATGTTTTGACCGTCCATGTAACCGAGGCCTAGCTGCGCAAAGTAAGCCTGTCCCGCTTTTTCGCATTTCTTCACTACTTTTAATGATAGATGAAGCGAACTCGCCACTGGAGCATTGCCAGCCGTAGCGACTCAAGAGTTGCACTAGGAAATCCCCTCATTTTTAGCTGGCCTAGATTATTTGCACGCGACCGATTGCTGAACCATTTTCTTTTGAAATATCTTGCCGGAGGCTAGCTGACGTAGACCGTTTGCGCATTGACGAATTCACGTATGCCCAGATAGCATAATTCGCGCCCAGACAACCACTAGCGTGTTTCTTCTGTTATCTACAATTGTAGCCCTATGGTGGGCTAACTCAGATTATTCTTCTACCTATCTGAATCTGGTTCACACACCGATTGGAATATTTCTTGGTGACTTTGAGCTGCGAGCTTCACTCAAGCACATAATAAATGATGGCTTGATGGTGATCTTTTTCTTATTACTTGGCCTTGAGATCAAACGTGAAGTACTCGCTGGAAATCTCGCCCTCCCTGAGAATAGACGCATGCTGCTTCTTTGTGCCCTAGGTGGAATGGTTTGCCCTGCAGTAATTTATTCTTTATTCAACTGGGGACTTGATTCTCAGGTCGGCTGGGGTATACCCATGGCAACCGATACTGCGTTTGCGTTGGGTGTACTGACCATCGTGAGAAAACATATTCCTACAAGTTTGCTCGCTTTCATTGTAGGTCTGGCCATCGTCGACGATGTTGGGGCAATACTCGTCATCGCAATATTCTACACTCAAGAAATATCGTTAATGTATCTGACGAGCGCGTTTGTACTTATCGCATTTTTAACAATCGCTAATTATGCCAGCGTACGACAGCCACTATTCTATATTATCGTCGGTGTCGTGACTTGGTGGATGATGCTTCAGTCCGGAGTCCACGCCACGGTGGCCGGCGTTGCAATCGCTTTCACGGTACCGGCCCGACCGAAGTTGGCGTTGGGAAAACTTCTTGATACGGCGAAATCAACTATAAGCTCTATCCAGAAAGAGACAAAGAAGGTTGATGTCCTTGGTAGCAAGCAGGACCACAACCATGTACTCGAAGTACGCGATTTGGCAGAGCATGCCGGTGCCCCTCTGCGTCGCTGGGAAGATACGCTAGCGTTACCGGTCGCACTATTTATCTTACCGCTGTTTGCGTTGATTAATGCAGGTGTAGTATTTGACTATAGTTCACTTGTCGATAGCCTTAAAGATCCCGTTGGAATAGGCATTATTACTGGGCTAATACTCGGAAAATTTATCGGTATTACCGGCGCATGCTGGCTGGGTCTGCGTTATAAAATAGGTAGCTTACCCGATGGCGTTACTCTCCAACACGTCATCGGCGCTTCACTCATAGCAGGGATAGGCTTCACTATGTCAACATTCATCGCGACGCTGGGGTTTGATGGGCAGGCAGACCATCTCCATAACGCAAAAATATCAATCTTAGTAGCCTCGGTTCTTTCTGCGCTTCTTGGCGTTTTAATTATCAGGCTAGTCGCTTGGAGAGAAAACCAAACATCACGTGGTTAAGCACCCTAAAGTGGCGAGAATTAGCTCAATTAATAGTTCAATTAATAGTTCAATTATTAGCGCAACTAACAGCTCAGCTCTTGTTAAATTCACGCTGCCAGGGACCATTTTTATTTGCATCATACATCGCTTCATCTAATCAGGTCGAAGCAAGAAACAGGGCACAATCGCACTGCGCAAGCACAGCCTGCTTATTTTTTCAGCCGCTAGATTGACGAGGCAAAACACTTCCTAATTTTTGACTTCGCTTCAGCCTTCAAACTATTAGGAACTCGGTTTTGTCGGACCTAACATCTCGGTCAATCTCACTTGGCGGTCAAACTCGTCTTCGCTCAAGAAGCCAAGTTCAAGCACAGCATCCCTTATGCCTTGCCTGTTCTCGTGGGCATGATGTACTACCTCAGCCGCTTTGTCATATCCTAATAATGGAGTGAGCGCGGTAGCAAACATAAGTGAACGCTGCGTATGAAGCTCTAGCTGTTGGGTATCAGCCTCAATGCCCTTGATACAGTATTGGGTAAACGCGGCACAGGAATCAGATAGCAACTCAATTGATTCGAGAACTGAATGAATTATTAACGGCTTATAGGTATTCAGTTGAAACTGGCCTTGCGAATTTGCCATAGTCACGGCCGTGTTGTTGCCTATTACTCTAATACAAACCATGGTAAGGGCTTCAATTTGAGTTGGGTTCACTTTTCCCGGCATCATTGAACTGCCTGGCTCATTAGCTGGAATTTTTATTTCGCCTAGTCCACAGCGAGGCCCTGAGTTCATCAGTCGAATATCATTGCCTATCTTAAATAAAGCGGTTGCTAGGCCAGTTAGTTGACCGTGAACATTAGACAATGCGTCATGCGAGGCCGTTTGGCTCAAATTGTTCTTTGCGGAGTAAAAACCTTGGCCTGTTAAGTTGCTCAACTCCTTTACCATAGTTTCAGACCACAGCGGATGACTGTTAAAACCGTTGCCCACGGCAGTCCCGCCTATGGCAAGGTGTTGTATAGCAACCAAACTTTGAGTGATTTGGTCGATAGAAAATTGTAGTTGCGACGCGAATCCACCGAATTCCTGCCCTAGGGTTACAGGGGTAGCATCCATCATATGAGTTCGACCTACTTTAATTGTTGCCTTAAATGCAATTGCCTTCTTGTCTAGCTCGACGTGCAATGCTTTAAGAGTTGGCAGTAGTCGATCCATTATTAAGTGCCTAGCAGCCATGTGCATTGCTGTAGGAAACACATCGTTGGAAGATTGCGAGAGGTTTATATGGTCATTGGGATGCAAAGGAAATTTGTTTCCCAGACGACTACCTGAGTTTTGATTGCCAATATTTGCGATAACCTCATTCACATTCATATTGGTTTGAGTGCCACTCCCTGTTTGCCAAATACTGAGGGGGAATTGGGTATCGTGCTGGCCTGCCAAAATTTCATCACAAGCCTCTTGAATCAGCTTGGCTTTCTCGCTTGCCAATAGTTCGAGGCGCTGATTTACGATTGAGGCGGCTTTTTTTATCAGGCATAGAGATCGAATAAAAGACATGGGGAACTTTTGTTCCCCGATAGAAAAGTGCTGCAGTGACCTCTGAGATTGTGCTCCCCATAGTGCATGCTCGGGGACTTCTACCGTTCCCATGCTGTCGCTTTCTACTCGATAAGCGGTGCTATTTTTATCCATAATGTACTCATTGAGTTTGTGTTAGAGGACAGACCTCTGGATTAATTTTCATGGCAACTTTAAGCATCTTTTTCTCTTCTGACTCTAACTGTAAGTACGTCACAGTTCGCTTGTTGTACAACTCGATTTGCTGTTGAGCCCAGAAGTGCTTTTTCACCCGGTGTTCCATGGCTACCTAAAACGACGAGTTGTGCGTCAGATCGTAATGCATAGTCACAAATCTCTTTGGCCGGATGGCCCCTTAACAATCGTTGATTGCTAAGGGGTATTTCTACTCTGTCGGCAAGGGTGTTTAACCGTAGCGCCGAATCATGGCTAATACGTGCCTGCGCTTCTTCGAGTAACGGCAGGTAGCCTTCATAAGGAAAAGAAGTAGGGGGTAGCTCCATCACATAGACAGCATGAAGGGAATCAAGGTTACCTTCAGTCATATTTCTTGCGATATTCAGAATTTTCTCCGACTCAGATGCCAGGTCGATAGCCACAACAACTTTCTGATATTTCATGTTGACTCCTTTATAATTTGTGAAATGCACAGACGCTTATAGCCTGACACTCTTCTACCTTTGAATGCGAACCCAATTCAAAAACTTTTCTTGTTCGGTTTCCTTCTATAGTTATAGTCGATACTTATTTAGTGGAATTCTCAGCCTACTTCCCTTATCGAGATGACCCTCTTGTAGGGCACATCAAGTATATATCCAAATTCTACTTATCTTTCCTAATTCATACGCTTTGGATTAACTATTGCCAGTCGTTTAGCACCAGCTTCCGTACAAATCTTCATACTTCTTGATCTCGGAAACCACAGGGCTCATGCCATGCATGGAATAACAAAATTAGAACAATAATTTGATGTAGAGAAAAACGAAGAATCGATATTTATTTCACCAGTGATACAGTAATTAGAACTTACTTGCAATTCTTACAGGGATAGATATAAACATTATTTTATTTTTCGTGATAGGGTGGAAAAGTACTAATCTAGATTAAAGACATAATTTTTGAATAAAAATTACTACGAGAGAATTTTCTAAATAATTTACTAAAAGAGCACCCTTCACTTGAAAATTTTTGAAACGTCGAATTTTTCAACCATCACCAACAAATACAGGAAGGAGCCATATGAGCGATAGAAAAAATGCGGAACAAGAAATTGAATTAAAATTACATAACTACAAATTAGCTATTTTTAGGCTGCGCGACCAAGGCCGAGATCTAAGCAACGAGGCCCGCGCCGCAATTGAAAAAGACATGAATAAATTAGAGGACATGGAAAAATTGGCGCAGGCCAGACTAATTGAGCTACGTGATGCTAGCGAAGAGTCATGGGAACGTATCAGAACGGAAGTTGATAGCTATTGGGATTCTCTAGGGAGAGAGTTGAAAGCCTACGACCCCAAACACTAGAGAAATTATTTGTCGAGAGCCCTCTCGGTAATTCAGCAATATAGAAATAAAAAATGTAATGGCAATAAACCGTTGGGCCGCTACAAAGCCCTTTCTCGCTTTTACGGAATGCGCATCATTCGAATAATTCGGCAAAGCTGTTAATCGATGATCCTCAGGAGCTGGACAATCAAAAAGGGCCATTGGACTGTACGCGCTCTTCAAGCTTCGCGCGGGGGCAAGCAGCCCAACCGTGTTGATGATTTTCGATAGGCTAAATGGCTGGTTTTTTATCGATATCAATTATAGAAAGGCCTGAAATCAAAGCATCCTATGAATCTGCCATCTGAGTCTACTGAAACCAAACCGCTTTACTCGGAGCCCTTTGCGGTCGGTAATGTATTGACCTTAGAGTTAGACCAACGTTTATAGTTTTAGCATCGCAGTCGAGCAGGTCTCAACTAGGGGAAATCCATGAACACGACAAATGAAACTGAGACGCATAGCGCGCCAGCATTAATCGATCCTGTCTGTGGTATGCCGGTTACGGCCACATCATTCCACCATCATAACTATCAAGAACACGACTACTATTTCTGTAGTGCAGGCTGTCAGCAAAAATTTTCGGTAAATCCAAAAACATTCCTCGGGGAGAAGGCGCACGTAAGCGAATCTAATTCAGAGGCTTGGTTCACCTGCCCAATGGACCCAGAGGTTCGCCAGCGCGGGCCGGGCACCTGTCCAAAATGTGGGATGACACTAGAGCCCGAGGACCCTTCTCTCGAAGAAGATGAAAATCCAGAGCGCGTGGATTTTAGCCGACGCTTTTGGTGGACTCTGCCGCTGACTTCAGTTGTTTTTGTGCTGGCCATGTTTGGCCATGGTCGTGGCTGGCTGCCCCCAGGGTGGCAGAACTGGGTAGAGCTGGTTCTAGCGACTCCTGTCGTTCTCTGGGCCGGCTCTGCGTTCTTCGTTCGTGGTGTTCAGTCGATAATCAATCGCAGTCCCAATATGTGGACCCTTATTGGTCTGGGCACCGCGATGGCCTATCTATACAGTCTTGTTGCCACGTTAGCCCCTCAGGTCTTCCCGGCATCCTTTGTCATCAACGGTCGAGTAAGTGTCTATTTTGAAGCCTCTGCGGTGATCATTTCCTTAACACTACTCGGACAGCTGATGGAGCTTCGCGCTCGCTCACAGACCGGCGCTGCTATCGAAGCATTGCTTAATCTCGCTCCAAAAAATGCGCGTCGTATAAATGAGGATGGCAGTGAAGAGGAGGTGCTTATAGACGAAATTAAAGTCGGCGACAAATTGCGAGTAACCCCAGGCGAGAAAATTCCTGTTGACGGCATAGTCTTGGAAGGTAAAAGTGCGGTGGACGAGTCCATGCTTACCGGTGAGCCCATGCCCATCACCAAACACAAAGATGACAAGGTTATCGGTGCGACACACAATACCAGCGGCAGTCTCATTATACAGTCTGAATTGGTCGCAGAAGACACGACACTATCCCAGATTGTGAATATGGTGGCACAAGCTAGGCGCTCGAGAGCTCCTATGCAAAAAATGGCGGATGTGGTCGCTGGCTATTTTGTGGTGACTGT
>Ga0208413_1000995_pt1 | contig 19456 bp, 18 predicted proteins | sample AntAceMetag02UKD_FD_184761 | JGI IMG/M metagenome (GOLD analysis project Ga0208413, IMG submission 184761) | Saline lake microbial communities from Ace Lake, Antarctica - Antarctic Ace Lake Metagenome 02UKD (SPAdes) (version 2) | ecosystem: Environmental > Aquatic > Non-marine Saline and...
GCCCACCACGTCAGGCTGTGGCATAAGCGGCCCCGTTTCGCACCGCCGCTCAAGCCAGGACTGCAGATCGAAGAAGACCACAGCATCTATGACCGCACCCCGTGGGCGTGGATGGTGAGCCTGGAAGAGCTCACAGACCGCCTCGAGGACTCAGAAGAATTCTCCACCAGAATCGCCACCCTCATCTCGAACACACCGGGCTTCCGCGAGGGTCTCACGAACCCCAGGAGTTGATGCTGCGCCTAGCAGGAGGAGGAGTCTTGCCTCGGCGTGAGGCGCGAGCCTCGAATAGGTGTGCGAGCCGCATTCTTCAGCAGAACATAAGATGTCTCCCTGAAGTAGAGAAACGATTATTGTTGAGAGGAGGAGTTTAATGTCAGAAGCCAATGAGCGCGCAGGCGCCGCACTTCGTGAGCTCCATGAAGCTCTGCCTCACGCCGTTTCGACCGATTCAGAGCTTCTTTCGTCGGTGACCGCTGATAAATCGGGCCAGAGCAGTGAGGGCACACCCTTGTGCGTGGTCGAGGCCACGAGCGTTAGCGATGTTGTGGCGGTTGTCAATATTGCAAGAGACCATCGGGTGCCCATCGTCCCTCGCGGTGCCGGGAGCGGTCTCGCGGGAGGGGCAATCGGAAGTCCGGGTGAGATCGTATTGTCCCTGGCGAAGATGAACCGAATACTCGACATTTCCAAAGCTGATCGCTGGGCACTAGTCGAGGCCGGGGTCGTTAATGAAACCCTGAATTTGGCGGCAAAAGAGCAAGGAATGTGGTTTGCGCCTGATCCGGCAAGCCGGAAATGGTCCACAGTCGGGGGAAATATCGCCACCAATGCCGGCGGACTCTTGTGCATGAAGTACGGGGTTACCCGTGAATCGGTGTTAGAACTCACCGTCGTCCTGGCAAGCGGAGACGTTATTACGACCGGACACCGGAGCGTAAAGGGGGTCACCGGCTACGATCTTGCCGCTTTGCTTGTGGGAAGCGAAGGAACGCTCGGAATAATATGTGAGGCGCGGGTGAAGCTGCAACCCGTCAATACCGCTCCCGTATGGACGATCAGCGGTAGCGCTGAAGAAATTGAATTAGCAACTCAAGCGGTGGAGCTAACGATTGCCCGCGGATTCCAACCAGCGCTCATGGAGCTCCTGGATGAGGCGTCAGTCAGACACATTTCCACGCTGTTGAAGAAACCCGTGACACACCCCGGCTCAGTGCAACTAATCGCCCAAACTGACGGACACGGATCGCGAGAAGAAGCCGAAACTATAGCCAACACGTGGCGAGAGACCGGCCTCACCGTCGAGGTAGGCGAGGACCGAGAGGACCTTCTTGATTTTCGCCGGGCGATGCACCCTGCGATGGAAGCCGCGGGTCATGTCCTTATTGAAGACGTCGCGGTGCCGCGTTCGCAACTCAGCGCGATGTTCTTGGCTATCCGCGACATCGAGAGAGAATTCGGCCTTGAAATTCCGACCGTTGCCCACGCGGGTGATGGAAATCTGCACCCAAACTTTATCTACGACGGAGACGTCGTCCCCCCGAAAGTATGGGACGCCGCAGAGGTTCTTTTCCAGAGGGCTGTCTCACTTGGTGGGACACTGACCGGAGAACACGGAGTAGGTTTACTCAAGCGCAAATGGCTCCGCGACGAGTTGGGAACTACCGAGTGGCACTTGCAACGAAACATAAAGTTGCTGTTTGACCCTCACGGAATCCTAAATCCTGGAAAGATTTTCGATCCCGAGCTTTCTAATCCGAACTAAATTTCAGCGCCCGGAACTCGCGACCTGAAACCTTTGAAGGACCTCTTCGTCAACCTCCACACCGAGCCCAGGAGCTTCAGGTACACGAGCAATGCCTTCTTCGATTTCAATGGTTTGCTTCACCAATGTTTGCGCTAGGGGGTTGTCTGCCGTGGACCACTCCTGGATTCTTTCGCCCGCTAGCACCGCATTGACGTGAAGGGATGCAGCCTTGAGTACTCCTGTTTTCCAGGCGTGTGGGACAACTCTGACTCCAAAATTCTTTGCGATTTCCGCAATCTTCATTACCTCAGAGATTCCACCACAACGGGCAATGTCTGGCTGCCAAATATCGAGAGAGCCTGCTTTTGCGAGCTCCAGGAACTCCCACCGGGTCGCATTTTGTTCACCCGCTGCGATCGGAAGAATCTTCTTGCTTGTCAGGTCGGCATAGGCTTCAATTTCATCCGGAATGAATGGTTCTTCGAGCCACGAATAGCCTAAATCAGCTAACGCTGAGGCAATATAGGAGGCTTCCTTAACATCCCTCCCATAACCGTATCCCGCGTCCAACATCAGTGCCATATCGCTACCGGCTTCTTGCCTGGCTGCTGCGATGAGCGAAAGGTCAAGCTCCCGGCTTTGGCCGATTGGCCCCCATCCGAGTTTCAACGCACCGAAACCCAACGATTGAGCTTCCGCAACCGTGTCGCGAACCAGCGATGGTGTGTGTTCCATGAGACGCGACGCGTACAGCGGAATTGTAGGCCTCGGGTCTCCACCCAACATCGCTGAGATCGGTTTGCCCTTGGCTTTGCCCAACAAATCCCACAAGGCAATATCAACTCCGCTCAGCGCATGGATACCGGCTCCCCGGCGCCCGGCGTAAATTGAACCGCGATAGAGATATTCCCATGTTTGGTCGATATCAACGAGGTCATGCCCCACTAGTAGATTTCGAAGCCCGTTGGTTATCGAGTGCGATGCGGGAGCATCGATGACGGCTTTGCAGATTTCGGGAGACGAGTCAACCTCGCCCACGCCGCATAACCCACCTTCTGCGTACACCCTGACCAAAAGGCCATCTTGTCCTCCATCCGCACGGCTCGCATCGACCACATCCTGACGGAGCACAATCGCTTCGACTGCTTCGATAATCATCCATTTCCTCCATCGTTCTCTTGTGCATAGGGAATTTTCTCTGTGGCAGACAACTCGAGTAAACGGTTCCACTTAGAGGTTCGCTCAGACCTCATTGTTGAACCGACTTTGATCTGACCAGCCGCCGACCCAACAGCCAAATCGACCAGCCATTGCTCTTCCGTATCACCTGAGCGCGCGGAAACGATGGTCCCCCATCCAGCGGTCTTTGCTTCTCGAAGAGCCCGAAGGGCCTCCCACAAAGTCCCCGCCTGGTTTGGCTTAATCAGCACACAATTTGCTTCGTTTTTTTCTATTCCCCGTAGTAATCGAGCCACCGAAGTTGCATAACGATCGTCACCAACAACTTGAATGCTAGATACCAGCGGTGCGAGGTGACTCCAGTTTGCGTCTTCCCCGAGCGGGTCTTCAACACTGGAGATTGGCCATCGATTAATCCAGTCATGGACGAGGTGGCCTAGGTCACTTTCGGAGAGATTCGCTCCTTCAAAATCATAAGTTCCGCCTTCCCCGCGAAACTCATTGGCAGCGATGTCCAAGGCTACCGTTGCGTCCACTCCAGGCTTCAAACCACAACTCGAAATGCCGCTGACCACTGCGGCGATTGCTGCCTCGCTGTTTCCGAAAGCTGCGGCCAGGCCACCTTCATCCGCGACAAGGGCGGTTTCGAACCCAAGATCTCTCATAACGGTCGAGGTGCCACTTCGAATTTGCCACACTCTCTCGATCGCATCCTCAAAAGACTGAGCCGACTTCGGAATGACTAAGACATCCTGGATTGCAACCGCTTCAGCCGCGTGAGCCCCTCCCGATACGATGTTGATCATCGGAACAGGCAGACTCGGTCGAGAACCAGTCCACTCGGCTATGAGCTCCCACGGCGCCCGGCGCTGTGCGTCAGATAGCGCAAGCCAGGCGGCGACGCTTGCTGCGGTCGAAAGATTGCCTCCAAGAACGGACCAGTTTGGAGAAGAATCGATATCTCGGAGAGCATGCTCCAGCCCAGCCTGGTCCGCCAGGTCCTTCCCAATCCAGGCTTCCCTAATCAGCGGTAAGCCTCGCTTCGTAACCTGACGAACTGATTTACCGCCATAGGCCTCTCCGCCATCCCGGAGAAAAAGAGCTTCGTGACTCCCCGCGCTTGCGCCCGAGGGGGCCAAAGCTCTTCCAGCGAACCCACTTTCTACTGAAACTCGAACCGCTACCGTGGGGTTCCCGCGAGAATCAAGCGCCTCCCACGCTTCAACATCTGAAATGCGATGAACCATCAGCTACCCACTTCCTCTAATGACGCTCCCTCGAGTAAATCTCTCGCTATTTGACTCGCCGCTGATCTCAGTTCTTCGGAAAGATAGGGAACTTGAGCCCGCCCGGCTACGCGAACCGCCATAAATAGTCCAACATGCCCGCCGAGCGAAGAAGGGCAACTCTCGGGCCCAAGCTCCGAGAGGAATGCCTTTTGCGCTCTTCTCAGCGTCGCGTGGATATGCGCATCCTTTCGATACAAGACCTGTTTAAGTAGCAAGTGAGCAACCATTGCAGCAGTATCGATAACAGGATTTCCAATGTGGGAAACCTCTGAGTCAATTACCCACAACCCGCCATCCGGAAGAATCAAAACATTTTTTGGTGTGAAATCACCATGCACGACTGCCGTGCGAACCTCCAGGAGCTCTTCTGCGAGGGCGTAAATTACCTTTTGATGACTCGCCCATCGCCCAGCCATATCGCGATAAAACGGGTCGACCCGCAGGTCGGTCAGCCGAGTAATGTCATCAAGCCGGGAACCCAGAGCCTTCCCTGGATCGGCGGCATGCCATTCAAAAAGTATTTTGCCAAGGGTTCTCGCGGCCTCTTCCTGAAAAAGAAGCGGCGAATCGAGAATAATCCTTCGCAGATCAGGGCTTGGGCTTGGGGCCATCGGCAGGAGGAGTGCCCAACTTTTTTCGACCGCCGCAAGGGGGCGCGGCGCATATTCCGGAGTCAAGTCGTTGAACCATTCCAACGCTTCTCCTTCCGCAAATATGCGCTCCGGATCTGCTCGCCACTCTTCTTCCACCCTCAGTTGACTCAACGCGCGCTTGACAACATACGACCCTGTGGGCAGTTGCACAGCGAGAGTTTCGGAGGATATTCCACCCTCAAGCGTCGTTACCGATGCACCCTTGGGGTCCAGACCCGCCGCGACCAGAATTTGCTCAATCTCAATGGGCGTTAGCGGCACTAGTAGGTTGCCCGCCCGCCGGAAGCATCGAAAACGAAACCCGTCGTGAAAGAACAGGCGGGCGACACGGCAAAGGCAATTACTTCAGCAACATCACGAGGCTCGCCCATCCTTCGCATGGGAATTTTCCCCAGCATGTAGTCAATCTGTTCTTGGGGCTCGCCCTCGACCATTGGACCTCGAATCACCGCCGGAGCAATCGCATTCACCGTGATGCCTTGAGTTGCGTATTCCTTGGCGCACCCTTTCACGAAACCAATAAGACCGGCTTTTGTCATGTTGTAGGGAGCCATATTGGGGTTCCCTTCCTTCCCGGCGATGGAAGCAACGTGGAGGATTCTTCCGTACTCGTTGTTCACCATGTGTGGCAACACCGACATCGTGAGCAGTATCGCGCCTCTCAAATTCACAGCAAAAGTGTTATCAAAATCGCCGATCGAGAGCTCATGTGTAGGCCTGTCGAGTGGACCGGTAATGCCCGCGGAGTTCACGAGAATCGATAAAGTTCCATGATCTTGGGCAAAAGAAACGAGTGCCTCGACGCTTTCCGCGTCAGCAATGTCAGACACAAACCCAAAAACAGAATGGCCCTCGTCGCGAATCTTTCCTACCGAAGCTTCCAAAAGCTCTCCATCCCGGTCAGCCATTACGACTGCGGCCCCCTGGGACGCCAACAAGCTGGCAGTCGCCGCACCGATGCCGCTAGCCGCGCCGGTCACTATTGCCAACTGTCCGTTCAAAGGCGATAAGTTACCCACGGTTTAATTGGCCTCTGGCGTCGCAACAACTGTGGACCGTTGACTTCCAAGCCCAGATATTCCCGTCTCAACGATGTCTCCAGGCTTCAAATACTTCGCGGGCTTAAATCCGAACCCTACCCCTTGGGGTGTACCCGTATTGATAACGTCTCCTGGGCTCAATTCCATGACATTACTGATGTAGAGCACAATTTCTGCGGGTGAAAAAATCATGTCGGAGGTGGTGGAACTTTGCCTGCTTTCGCCATTAACCGTGCACCACATTTCACGACCCGTGGGATCAAATTCATCGGGGGTCACAAGGTATGGCCCGAGAGGATTGAAAGTAGGGAAGGACTTCCCTTTGTCCCATTGCCCGCCTCTTTCCAGCTGCCAGTGGCGCTCACTGACATCTTGGCTCACCGAAAAACCAGCGATGATTTTCGACGCATCGGCTTCTGACTTTAGGTACAGACCCTGCGCTCCAATCACAATGGCAAGCTCGACTTCATAGTCCGTTGCGGTGCTGTTGGGGGGGATTCGAATCTCATCGTTGGGCCCTTGAACAGTTTCAGGCGCCTTCATGAACAACACGGGTTCCCGAGGAATTTCGGCTCCAGACTCAATTGCATGCTCTCGGTAGTTAAGCCCAACACATACGACCTTGTTTGGCCGAGAAACAGGGCTTCCGCGCCGCATTCCCTCGACATTCACCACGGGACGAGAAGAAATATCCACCTTCTTGAGCGCTTCGATTGCATTCGCGGACAGCGTCGCATTCGAGAGCCTGTCGACGACGTCGTCCACATAAATGGCTTCGTTTTCTCCAACCATCACGGCAAGTCGCTCAGTCTCCCTGGGGCCAATCTGCGCGAGCTTCACTTCACATACTCCTTGACGTTCTGACGTTTTTCCCATCCAACGCTGTAAAGCGCTAGCCGGCCCCCCGTGCGTGGATGCTCCTTGGCGACTGCTTCATTCAGTTCGATACCCAGGCCTGGTTTCTCCGGCTTAGCGAAAGCCCCTGTCTTCTCGTCAACGCGAGGAGCATCAGAAACCAAGTCCGATACCCAAGGATCAGCAAAGTCATTGAAGTGCTCCAGTACTTTCACGTTTGGTGCAGCGATACAACAGTGGAGGGCGGCCGCTGTCCCGATTGGTCCACAGACATTGTGTGGGGCCAGCTGTACGTTGTAGGCGTCGGTCCAACCCACCAACCTCATAAAGCCGGTTATCCCGCCGTGATGGGTGACGTCAACCTGAACAATGTCCACCAAGTTCTGTTCAAGAAACGGCCGCAGCTCTGCAGCGTGGTGGATTCTTTCGCCAAGGGCAATTGGGAAGTTGGTTGCAGCTCGCACCTGGCGAAGTCCTCCAATATCGAGAGGAAGCGTCGGCTCTTCGAGCCACCCGGGGCGGATTTCTGCGGCGTCAGCCACAACCATTGCGGCGGTCGCCCCTGTGAAGCGGCCGTGTAGCTCAACGAAAATTTCAACGTCGTCTCCGACCGATTTTCTGACCGCCCTCAGGATTTCTTGAGATGCCCGATGCTCGGACGGGTCTAGCGAGCTGGCCGACGCTCCAAAGGGGTCAATTTTGAGACCACGGTAACCGCGGTCCACCACTTTTCGCGCCATCTCGCCAATAAGCGCTGGATCTCTATCCCCCTGATACCAGCCGTTAGCGTAGGCAGGCACTTCGTCTCTGAAGGCGCCCCCCAGGAGTCGCCAGACCGGTTGACCCAAAGCCTTACCCATGATGTCCCAGCAAGCGATGTCGAACGCTGCAAGGGCTGATTGGCCGACCTCCCCAGGCAGCCCGTACTCGGCGACTTGAATATCCCAGGCCAGGCGCGAAAGCTCAAACGGGTCTTTTCCCACCACGTAACGTTCGCCCAGCTCCTTGATCGCCGCGACGAGTGTGTCGGTCTTGTTGACCATACGAACTTCCCCAAGCCCTGTGATTCCTTCGTCAGTCTCTAACTGGACAATAGTGAGCTCGCGCCACGGTGCCCCAACGACAATCGTCCTAACTCCGGTGATCTTCATGACGTGCTGCCTCTCTTTATCTTTGGGTGAACTTTGAATTTCCTGAGAAAAATTCTCGACCGTTACGTCAAACCTGGCCTAGGCGCAGCAATATACGCTCGCAAGTCTTTCTCTGATTGCTGGAGGTGCTTCCGCATCGACGCCGACGCGTTACGGACATCCTTATTTTCGATAAATTCAAAAATCTTCAAGTGGGCTTCATACGCGTCAAAAGCGCTACCGCCCCGAAGGAGGTGTCCGTCAAAAGAAGCGTCAAAAGCCCGAAGAAGGGAATCCTCAAATGCCTCTAGAACATGGGCCAGCATCTTATTTCCTGAAGCGAGCGCTACAGACTCGTGGAAATTCACATCTGCCCTTTGGAAGTTCAATCTTGCCGCCTCGAACTCCTCAGCACTTGCTCCCGGATCGTTCAAAGTGGTTACAGCTTGCTTCATCGTGGTTAATGAAGCCTCTATCGCGATCAACCCAGCCCTCGTGGCACGGGCGGCGGCAAGTGAAGCGCTGCGAACCTCCAGCGCCTGGCGAACTTCGACCAATTCGAGCAATGCAGAGGGATCTCGATGAACATAGGAAGCGAAAATACTCGAGATTACATCGCTGGAAGGTTCCGTCACGACTGCTCGGCGCCCTTGACTCGACTCGGTCAAACCCCGACCCGACAGGACTTTAAGTGCTTCGCGCACTGTTAGCCGATTCACCCCGAAGCGCTGTGCCAGGTCAGCCTCTGAGGGCAGGCTTGATCCAACGGGAAGAGTTTGAACTAAATCCTGAATTTTCGAGACAAGGCCTGGATCGAAGTCACCAGTCGAAGCCTTTGGAACCGCACCGAGACTCTCCACCTTCGATGGTGAGGTCACATGGGGGCTTGACACGAGTTTGGACACAATGACCACAGCATATCAGATAAGTTGCCAATGCTCGCTACGCTAAAGAATTTACAAACTTGGCAAATATGCTGGTTTTACATAACTTTTTGGCAACTTTTGGGTCAAAAAGCCTATTCATCATATGAATCGAATTGACATCTTATCTGATATCAACAACACTGGACCCACGGAGCCATTCCGGTTCCGCACACCAAGAAAGGACATCTCGATGAAGGTTCTTACAAAACAAGGACTAGCAACGGGGGCAGCGGCAGCGTTGCTATTAGCTCTCGTGGGTTGCACCACCGCAACAGACACAACGGAAACAGCAAGCTCTGACGCAGCGGCCGGAGAAGAGACGGTAGAAGTTTCTGAGGTTGGCGCAACAGGTTGGTGCAGCGGCGTAAAGATCGCGGCTTTCCCGGGTGGACCGCAGGGTGGGGTCTTCGCCAATAACGTCTACAACGGGTTCAAGCAAGCGGAAGCTGACCTTGGCGCGGATATGACCTATTACTTCTCTGACTGGGATGCAGCAAAGCTCGTTTCTCAAGGAAAAGAAGCTCTGGCAACTAACCCCGACGGCATCGCAACATATGGTTTCGGTGGAGAAGAGGCGATGGGTCAGTTGGCTGACGAGGCATTTGAGAAGGGGATCATTTTCACCACTCTCAACACTGAGCTGCCCGACACCATGGCCAAGCACCAAGCGGCAGGGTCCGGATTCGTGGGAGCAATCAACTACGACGCTGGCTATGACCTCGGGAAGAAAACCATCGAAGTAGCAGGCCTCGTAGAAGGCGACGAAGCGTTGGTCTGGGGCCTTGTGTCACTCCCAGGTCGCGGTGACCGTACCCAGGGCGTAATTGACGCCTTCGAAGAAGCGGGAATTGTGGTCGTGTACCAAGAAATCGACCAAGCAACAAACGCTGACCCTCAGGCTGGAACGCCAACGTTTGTTGGTCTCCTCGGCGCTAACCCTGGTATCAAGGCCGTGGTCACCGACCACGGTGGTCTCACGGCCACACTTGAGACCTACCTCACCGCTGCTGGCAAGTCTGCGGATGATGTCTTTGGGGCAGGTTTCGACGTGTCTCCAGCGACAGTGACTGCAATCGAATCAGGATTTACCGATCTTGTCATCGACCAGCAGCCATTCCTTCAGGGCTACTTGCCTATCCTCAACATCTGCCTCTCTGAGAAGTTCGGGTTCTCCGGCCTCTTCGTGAACACAGGTGCTGGGTTTGTGACCAAAGACAATGTGGCGGCTGTGGCCCCACTTGCCGCGGTCGAAATTCGATAGCACAAACCTGAAAACCAAGTAGCAACCGAAGTTGGGGGTCGCCGAGAGGCGGCCCCCAACTGTCAACTGAGGAAAGGCCTGCCATGACTGACACCGACGTCACTGTCCCGGTTATCGAACTTAAGAACGTCAGCAAGACTTTTGGAGAGGTCAAGTCACTCCAGAACATAGATTTCCATCTCGATCCCGGAGAAATTGTGGGGCTCCTTGGCGACAATGGAGCTGGAAAATCTACTTTGATCAAGACCATCATGGGATACCACGCTCCTGATAGTGGAGGCGAGATTTACTTCAAAGGAAGCAAGCTCACCGATTGGAGCGTGCACAAGGCGCGAGAAATCGGGATTGAAACTGTTTACCAAGAGCGTGCACTGTGTGAACAGCAGTCCATTTGGCGAAACATGTTCATGGGACGCGAACGCCGGAACAAGTTAGGTCTTCTTGATGTTGGGGGGATGCGCAAAGAAGCAGCGCGACTTATGACAGAACACATGGGTTTCACTTCAAATGCAGTCCACCCCGAGAATTCAGTACTGACGATGTCTGGTGGAGAGAAACAGGGCGTTGCCATCGCGCGTGCCCTTCACTTTCAGGCAGAGGTGGTGATTTTGGATGAACCCACGATGGGCTTGTCGCTCTCAGAGACCAAGAAGACTCTTAATTTCATCCGGTCAATTAAAGACCATGGAAAGAGCGCGATCTTTATTGACCACAACATTTTTCATGTCTACCCCGTTGTCGATCGCATCGTAATTCTCGACAGAGGAACAATCGCGGCGAACGTCGTGAAAAACGAGATCTCAATCGAAAATCTCATGGATGGCCTCCAGAGCGTGGCCCGAACCGGAAGCTGGAGTGCGTAATGGCAATAGACGAGTCCTACCTCGCCCAAGGCCCATCGGCAGACGAGCCGAAGGAAAATACTGAATCACGAGTAGATAAATCGAAGCCTCCTTCAGTGTGGCGTCGATTCGGGCTTCAAATGGGAATTGGAGTTGTTGGATTTCTCATTTGGCTCCTCTTCCTTTTTTCCGCGCCCACTGTGTTCACGCAGCCGGCAATCTATTTGGCTTTTGCGTCGACGACTCCTCTATTCCTGATCATCGCTCTGGCTCTGACTTTTGTGATCATCATGGGAGAAATCGACCTTTCCTTCCCAGCAGTGATGGCGCTATCGATGGTCTCCTTCACATGGGTATTTCAAAGTGGGGGCTATCTGGGAGTGGCTGTACTAGCGGCTGTCGTCACCGGTGCACTCGCCGGTGCATTCAACGGATACCTAGTCGCAAAAATGGGGATTCCAGCCGTCGTGATTACGATTGGGACGAGCTTTCTGTTCCGGGGCCTCGAGCTCGCGGCCATGTCAGGGAGTGGATTCCCGCTTACTGATGAAGGACTCGACCCACTCCGGCAGATTCTTGTCGGCCGGATTCCCGGGGGTATCCCGATGCAATTCGTGTGGGTGATGGTAATCGCTGTTCTCCTCTGGTTCCTTCTTAATCGGACCAGATTCGGATCTCACGTTTTCTTGATCGGTGACAACTCAACCTCGGCTGAACTGATGGGTGTCAGTGTTCTCCGGACAAAAATTGGCGTGTTCATGCTGGTTGGCGTAATGGCGGCAATCGCTGGTCTCATTGCCTCGTTTGAAGTCAGCTACTTTTGGCCGACCCTGGGTGAAGGTACGCTCCTCAATACCATTGCCGCAGTGTTCGTGGGAGGCACGAGTCCGTTCGGTGGGGCAGGTAGCGTGTTTGGAACACTGATCGGTGGCTTTATCATTGGCGCACTGAACGCAGGAATTGTTTCCGCGGGCATTAACGCTTTCTGGACTCAGGCAGTATTTGGGTTGGTCATTATCCTTTCCCTAATCCTCCAGGTGATTATCCAAAAGCGAGTGCGGAGCTGAGCCCAGGTTCCGGGGGACTTCTCCATCATGAACGAAAATCCTTGCCTTGGTGTAGCGACGGTGTTGGACCGCCGTCGCTGCACCTTAGGCGAGGGCCCGGTGTGGGACGATCAGACGAACAGGGTGCACTGGGTCGACATCTTGGAAAACAGGGCACTCTGGATTGATCTCGAAACGAGTGAGACTGGCACCCGCAGTTTCCCTTCTGCCGTGAGCGCGATTCTTCCTGCACAGGACTCGCAATGGCTGGCGACTCTCGAAGATGGGATCTATTCCTTTTCCTTTGACAACCCGGCGCTAGTGAGACTCGCCAACTTTCCTCATCAATTGCCTCCCATCGGAGAAAAGGCTCAGATGCGAGGGAATGATGCCGCGGTATCCCCGTGGGGCATAGCCCTGTGTGGCACGATGCCCTATGAACCCGACAGGTTTGAAGGCTCCGCTAATCTTTACCGTTTCGATGGAGAAAAAGTCGAGGTTGTAGTGAGTGGTGTCACCATTAGTAACGGCATTGGTTGGTCACCGGATCACACTCTGATGTATTACATCGATACACCCACCCGTCGAATTGATCAATTTGATGTTGATGCCAGTGGAGAACTCTCTAACCGAAGAGCCTTTGTGCCAATCGCCCCTGTCACTGGATTTCCCGACGGTCTAGCAGTCGATTCAGCAGGGTTCATCTGGGTGGCTCTTTGGGGAGGGGGACGCGTTCAGAGAATTTCTCCGGATGGGGTTCTCAGTGGGTACGTTGAAGTGCCCTGGGAGAACGTCACAAGTTGCGCTTTCGCAGGAAAAGATCTTGACAGGTTAGTAATTACAACAGCGGCACTCGATGAGAGCAAGCCGGGTGCGGGCAGCACCTATCAATTTCAGGTCTCGGTTCCTGGTGGTCCCACATTCAGGGTGGCCATATGAAAACGTCAGGTTCCATCGTTCGCGGTGTGTGTCCGGTAGTTTCCGCCACCTTTCATGAACAAGGAAGTTTGGACGTCGAGAGTTTCAGTGCACTATGCGAACATGTGCTCGGAACTCGGGTGCAATCGCTGATGATTTTTGGAGTTGCGACCGAGAACTCCAAACTGACAGATTCTGAACGTGAGACCATGCTGAAGTCGCTCGTGACCGCCCGCGGCTCACTCGACACAACGATTGTGGCAACCGTTGCTGATCACGGGACGCGAATTGCGCAGGAGCGGGCTCGTCGGTGGGTGGAGATGGGTGCAGACTCAATCAACATTCTGCCTTCGTACTTCCTGCGTCCGAGTAAGGAAGAAGTCCTCGATCACGTGGCGGCAATACTGGAATCCGTGACGGTACCAGTAATCCTTCAATCACTTCCCTCGGGAGGCGACGAGGTACCTTTGAGAGACTTTCTAGAACTCAATCAGACATATGGTCACCTCCGCCAGGTAAAAATAGAAAATCTTCCTGCCTCACCACTGGTGTCCGAGGTGACCGCTTACGACAACGGTCAAGTCTCAGCACTCGTTGGCTGGGGTGGATTGGAATGGCTGGAGGCCACCCAGGCGGGTGCCGTGGGAGTTCAACCAGGGTGTTCTCTCACTGAGCTCTATCTCGATGCGCAAAGTCATCTCGACAACAATGACTTAGACGGTTTTGCGTCACAGTTCAGTCCGCTAAGGCCCGCTCTAACAGCTTGGATGCGACACCCTGAAGTTCTCATTGCCATCGAAAAATTCATTCTTTACAAACGAGGCATCATCGCTTCAGATACAACGAGGAGGCCTTCTTCGCGTTTGCTCGCAAGCGACTATGAGCTCGCTGAGGAGCACATTCAAATCATGTCAGACCGCCAGGGAGCTTCGAGATGAGCGGCGAGCATGTGAAGAGCAGAGACTTGCTCGTGATGGGCGAGGCTCTCGTTGGCCTTGTGCCGGAGGGCGGGACTCCCTTTCGAAGAAGCTCTAGTCTGCAAAAGTTCACGGTAGGTTCCGAAGTAAACGCTGGCGTTGCTGCGTCGCGACTCGGGATGGCAGTGACGTGGTTGGGTCGAGTAGGCAACGACCTCGCGGGTAAATCGGTTACCGACGACCTGCGGAATGAGGGAATCAACCTTGATTTCTCCCTTCTTGATTCCGACAGTTTCACGGGGGTCCTCCTCAGAGAAAACGTTCCCTTGGGGCAACCGCAAGTGTCATACCTCAGAGCCGATAGCGCTGGCTCACGCCTCAGTCCATCTGGCATCCCCGAACACCTGGTGAAAGATCACCGAATGGTACTCACCAGTGGAATCACGGCAGCACTAAGCCCAAGTAGCTACGAGGCTGCCACTTCTCTTCTCAGCCAGGCCAAAAACCAGGACGTTCTGGCCGTGCTCGATTTGAATTATCGCTCCGCTTTATGGTCGAAAGATGAGGCCGGCCCAAAACTCAAGGCGTTGTGTCACTTTTCTGACATCGTCATTGGAGGCAAGGAAGAATGGAGCATCGTCTTCGGGACGGACACGCCTCACCCCGATTTGCTGCCCGGCGCTACTGCCTTGATACGCACCGCAGGCGGGAACACAAGCGACGCGTGGGTAGGAAACCAGCATCACTCACAGCCGGCCTTTAGCGCTGGGGTTGTTGATGTGGTTGGCGCCGGCGACGGCTTTGTTGGAGGGCTGTTGTCTGCTCTCCTAGCGGGATCCGATTGGTCTGCGGCGCTTCGCCAGGGGGCTTACTGTGGAGCACGGGTCGTTTCGGCCCTTGGGGACTGGACCAATCTGCCCTGGGGCACCAACGGCCTCGTGGATATTCCCGCAAACCAGGATGAGGTTGTTCGATGAACCCACAGGATATTTTGCCCCTCATTGGTCACCACAAAGTAGTGGCAATCGTGCGAGATTTAGACCCACGTGCCGCTCTCGAGTCGGCGAAGTCTGTCATCGCAGCGGGCCTTCCGATTGTTGAAGTCTCTCTCACCACACCTGACGCGTTTGCGATCATCCATGAACTCGCGTCCACCACGCAGGGGGTGATCGGGGCAGGAACTGTCCTGGACGTTGGTGACGTCGATCGCGTGGTTGCGGCTGGAGCTCAATTTATTGTCACCCCAAACCTCAATCCTTCGGTTATCACAGCAGCGCTCGACCATGGCTTGCTCGTTGGGCCTGGCGTTTTTACAGCCACAGAGAGTTTCGAAGCCTTAGCGCTGGGATCACACCTACTAAAACTGTTCCCGGCAGCCAGTGCGGGTATTCCACTGATGAAATCCCTCAGCGACCCATTCCCCGGGGCGCTATGGCTTCCCACCGGTGGAATTACGCCCTCAAATTTTATGGAGTGGCTTGAGGCCGGAGCGTTTGCCGTCGGGATGGGATCTGCTCTCACGAAAGGCAATCCGGAGGAAATTTCCGAAAGAGCGGGTCGAATCCTTTCTTCGCTCGCGAACAGTAGCTCTCCCGAGAACAGTTAGGTCGCCATGAAAATCACAAAAGTGTCAGCATCTCTGGTAAACGCAAAGCTCCGAAACTGGGTTTTTGTGCGGGTTGAAACGAGTGAGCCTGGCCTCTTTGGCATCGGCGAAGCGACCCTGGAATGGCAGTCATTGTCTGTAGCACAGAGGGTCGAAGAGTTTTCTTCGCTGCTGGTGGGAAAGGACCCGCGGGACATCGCCCGCCTCTGGGAAGGGATGTATCGATACCCATTTTTCCGCGGCGGGGCTGTCACCATGTCAGCGTTGAGTGGGATTGACCAGGCTCTTCACGACATTCAAGCCAAGTCGTTGGGGGTGCCACTTTGGCGTCTGTTGGGTGGTTTAGCACGAGATCGTGTTCAAATGTACGACCACGTTGGAGGTGGGGACTCAAACGCAGTGTACGGTGAGCTTTCCACCGGGATTGGTGAGCGCGTAGCGGCGAGTAAGGCTGACGGTTTTAATGCAATTAAGATTCTGGCGGTCCCCAAGACCCGATCTCTCGATGGCAACGCAAGCCTCAACGAGGCGGAGGCCATTATGAGTGCTGCCCGCCAAGCAGGAGGGGACGAGATGGACATCATGGTGGACTTCCATGGAAGGACCACATCGGCGATGGCTATTCAATATGCAAAAGTGCTCGAGCCATTCCGCCCGATGTTTATCGAAGAAGTTGTGGGCCCTGAAATACCTGCAGCAGAGATGGCGCGGGTAGCCCAGGCGACCACGATTCCCGTGGCTGCAGGAGAGAGGTTGTTTCACCGCAGCGAATTTCTCCCGCTGCTGGAAAAAGGGGCTATTGCCGTGGCGCAACCCGACGTGTGCCACGCCGGGGGAATAACCGAAACCATGCGGATTGGTGCGCTGGCGGGAACTTTTGGGGTGACGCTTGCCCCGCACAACCCCCTCGGTCCGATTGCAACAATGGTCAATATTCACATTGGGTTTGCCTTGCCCAACTTCCTGATTCAGGAGGTGATGCGCAGCGATGTTCCCTGGCGTGAAGAAATTGTCATGGGAACAATGCCGATTATTGACGGGTATGTTTCGCCGCCCATGGGGCCGGGAATTGGTATTGAAATCGATGAGAGCGCGGCTGCCAGGCACCCGTATGAGGAACCCGAACCTATTCAATGGACTCATGCCGATGGTGGGGTTGCCGAATGGTAGAAAAAAACCTTGCCGGACGCCACATTTTTGTGACGGGAGGAGCTCAAGGCATTGGGGAAGCCATCGTCCGGGATTGCGCCGTTCGGGGAGCAACAGTTTCGTTTGTGGACCTGAACGAGCAATCTGGAGCGGAATGCGCAAAGCGGCTCCAAGACGATGGCCTCTTGGTAAGTTTTGCCCAATGCGACATCACTGACGCGCGCGCGTTGGAACGTGTGATGGCCGATATGGAATCAAAACTGGGCGGATTTGCAGGGGTCGTCAATAATGCGGGAAGAAACTCCTCGGCAGACGCAGTGGAAATGACTGAGGACGAATGGGATGACTTCTTTGACCTGGACCTGAAGGCTTCATGGCTCACTTGCAAGTTCGCGCTGCCATCGATGCGAACTGCCGGGGCTGGCAGCATTGTCAACATCGCAAGCGTCCATGCGCACATGTCCTATCCGAACTACTTCCCCTACGCCGCAGCAAAGTCGGGCCTCTTGGGCCTGACGCGCAATCTTGCTCTCAATGAAGGACCCCGTGGCATTCGGGTGAATACCGTAAGCCCCGGATACACCATGACGCCGTTGCTTCAGGCCTGGTTTGAGTCTGTTCCTGGCTCGAAAGAAAAGGCTCTCGAAGTTCACCCTCTCGGTAAGTTTGGACAGCCAACGGATGTAGCAGCCGCGGTGAGCTTTCTCCTTTCCGATGACGCGGGGAATATCAGTGGGGCAGACCTCCGGGTTGATGGAGCGCTGACTGCCCGATTTGCTGGGTAAACGAACAGAAAAGAGGAATCCTTATGTCACTGAGCACCCGAGACCCGAAAGGCAGCATGTCTCAGGCAATTTCCATCCTGACTCGACAGGGAATTCCCTCTGCGGATGCCGATTTGCTTCCAGAATCCGCCAAACGTTTCGACGATGGGCGCCAATGGCGCTTGGAGATTCCATCTGTGGAAGGTCCCGCCGCTATGAAAACGGTGATTGATGAGGCAAAAGCTCGATCCATCTCCGTCGATCGCGTAAGCCAGGGTAGCGGGATATTCATGCTGAGTGAGTCGGAAATTCAAAATATGCTCTCTCAAGGGCAAGCATCCGGTACAGAGGTGTGCTTATTCGTTGGACCGAGGTCATCTTGGGATATCGGGCGACAAGTCACTTCTGCTGCTGGCAGCGTCTCGGGGCCGACGCTTCGGGGGGCTGACCAGGTTCGATTTGCTGTGGAAGAAGTTCGGCATGCAAGCGAACGCGGACTTCGCAGTATTTTGGTTGGCGACGTCGGATTGCTAGCAGTGATCGGTCGGGCCAAGAGTGACGGAGACTTGCCCAGGGATTTGGTAGTGAAAACCTCCGTGGCACTGCCTTGTTCAAACCCCGCGACTGCGCGGGTGTACGAGGATCTAGGCGCAACCTCGATCAACCTCGCGACAGACCTGTCGTTGTCTCAAATTTCAGCGATTCGAGCAGCCATCGATGTGCCGGTCGATATCTATTGCGAGGCACCTGATGACTTCGGGGGCGCGATCCGGCACTACGAGGTCATCGACATGGTTCGCGTGGCGGCCCCGGTGTACATAAAGTTCACCGTCCGCAATTCTCCCGGTATCTACCCCTCGGGAGCGCATCTGGAACATGTCGTTCTCGCTACGGCTCAAGAACGAGTGCGGCGGGCCAGCCTTGCAATTGATCTATTGAACAGATATTCCGAACCTGAAGGGAACTAGATTCATGGCCCCCCGAGAGTGGATAAACCCCCGTACTGGCGAATCACAAGCGCTAGACATTTCCGACCACGCTGTCGCAGACGTTGCCGCGATAACCGCCCGGTCGCACGAAGCTTGGCTGGGCTACCGGGATGCGGACAACAGCGGCAGAGCAGCTGTGCTGAACGTCGTCGCTGATGCCCTGGACTACCGTGTCAAAGAATTGTCCGAGTTGGCAGACGAGGAAAGTGCGCTCGGGATTCCGCGGCTCACCGGAGAAGTTGCACGGACAACATTTCAGCTTCGACTTTTCGCGGAATCGCTCGACGCCGGGACTCTCCTGCCCGCAGAAATTGGAGAGGCCGTTCCAGGGGACCCACCAGCGGGACGGCCCGAGCTGGTCCGTCACTACGTGCCTTTGGGCCCTGTTGCCGTATTCGGTTCGAGCAATTTCCCCTTCGCCTTCGGGGTTTTAGGGGGCGACACCGCCTCTGCGCTCGCCGCGGGTTGTACGGTCGTCGCTAAGGAGCATTCCGCTCACCCACGACTTTCCCAACTTCAGGTGACAATTGCGCGGGAAGCTCTGTCTCAGGCTGGCCATGACCCCGATCTGATCCTGTCCGTCACGGGCACCGCCGCTGGCGCAACTCTGGTGACTTCGGACGAGATTGCTGCCGTGGGATTCACGGGATCTGTCGCTGGCGGCCGAACACTGTTTGACCTCGCCACGTCACGACCGAAACCGATTCCCTTTTTTGGCGAGCTAGGAAGCGTCAATCCCGTGATTGTTTCTCCGGCCGCAGCGCAATCTCGGGCGGAGGAGATTGCGGAAGGTTTCGTAGCCTCACTACTACTGGGAGCAGGGCAGTTTTGCACCAAGCCGTCAATCCTTGTGTATCCCAGAGATTCGGAAATTCTCAGCCACGTGGTCCGGGCAATAAGCAAAGTGCCCGCTGCGGCACTTCTCACCGACAAGATCGCAAAGTCCTACAGAACTCAGATTGAGCACATCCGCGAATCCGGCGCAGAGGAAATCTCGCAGGCCGCATCGATTGACCGTCCTGGGGCGTGGGTCGCTCCTGCAATCTTTCAAAGCTCCGTGGGCGACGTCCTCAGTGCCGAAAACGTGGTCGGTGAAGAGTGCTTTGGCCCTGCAGCCTTCATGGTGCCGTACGACACAGAAAGCG
>Ga0208413_1000996_pt1 | contig 19435 bp, 16 predicted proteins | sample AntAceMetag02UKD_FD_184761 | JGI IMG/M metagenome (GOLD analysis project Ga0208413, IMG submission 184761) | Saline lake microbial communities from Ace Lake, Antarctica - Antarctic Ace Lake Metagenome 02UKD (SPAdes) (version 2) | ecosystem: Environmental > Aquatic > Non-marine Saline and...
CGGATCTAAATCAACAAGTAACACCTTTTTCCGAGTCACTTTCAATGATGCTGCAAGGTTTACCGATGTCGTGGTTTTACCGACGCCGCCTTTTTGATTGGCTATGGCTAATACTTTACCCACGTTTATTTTCAAACCTCTTTAATGAGATGAAATCATCTCTGGTGTCTATTCGCTGGTATGAATTTACCTGTATAGACAGGCCAGTGCTTAGCCTTGCCTAGTACTAAATAGTGCGCCTTATTTCGATTAAGTGACGCTCACCATCCTCGCCGGGTATTTCTAGTTTTGATGCTTTTGCAACCACAAAACCATCTATTAATTCGTCTATTTCTTGTTCTGGATATCGGCCTTTCATTGCCAACAAAAAACCATCCTGTGCGAGTAAATGAGCCGATTTGGCAGCCATATCACTGAGAGAGGAGAACGCCCTGCTTATGACAATATCAATTTGCTGATTACTTTGATAGTGCTCAATTCGAGAATTTTCGATCGTAATGTTGCTTAGTCTTAATGCAAGCTTTGCTTGGAATAGAAAGCGGGTCTTTTTGCCATTACTATCTATCAATATGAAGTGCTTGTCTGGGTTCGCTATCGCCAGAGGTATACCTGGCAGGCCCGCGCCGGTACCTATATCTGCTATGAGGTTACCGGTGATAAAAGGAGATATTGCTAAGCTGTCTAACAAATGCTTAGAAACCATCTCCCCTGGGTCTGATATGCCGGATAGGTTAAAACTGCTATTCCATTTTATTAATAGTTGCAGATAAACGTCTAAAGCGCCAAATACATGGTCAGAGAATGACAACCCAAGCGCGCCTGCCCCCTCTCTTAGTTCTTTTATGACAGCTGAATTTGACACTTAAATTGCTAACTCGCTTTGCGTTGAACTGATTGATATTTCTTCAAATATATTAGCAACAGTGAAATTGCCGCGGGGGTTATACCGGGAATACGCGAAGCGCGTCCTATATTTTCAGGACATCTTTCTGAGAGTTTCTGTTTAAGCTCGTTTGACAGCCCCTGCATAGAGTTATAATCCAGATCTGCGGGTAGCTTTGTGTTTTCTTGTCGTTTGAGCCTTTCAATCTCGTCATATTGGCGATCAATGTAACCCTGGTACTTAATTTGAATCTCAACCTGCTGGGATATCTGTTCTCGCATCGTTTCAGAATAACCCTGTTGTAAAAGTGGCCTAGAATCTGCGGCTTCCACGAGCGCGTTATAAGTAACTCTTGGGCGAGACAGTAAATCTGCCAAGCTGTACTCACGAGCCATTGGCGTTTCTAGCAGGGCGTTTACTGCATCAGCGCTGCCATTGCCCGGTCGAACCCAAACGCTAGTTAAGCGTGTTGACTCAGCGTCTACCGCTTCCATTTTTTTATTGAAAAAGGCCCACCGCTCATCATCAACCAGTTTTAACTCTCGGCCTTTTCCAGTGAGCCGCTTGTCTGCGTTATCCTCTCTTAAAGTTAAGCGGTATTCGGCGCGACTTGTAAACATGCGGTAGGGCTCATTGGTACCTAGCGTAATTAAATCGTCAACTAAAACGCCTATGTATGCCTGGTCTCTGCGCGGACACCAGCTTTCCTGATCTCTCGCTTTCAGGCCCGCGTTTAGTCCGGCTAATAATCCTTGCGCCGCCGCCTCTTCATAACCGGTCGTGCCATTTATTTGACCGGCAAAATAGAGCCCTTCTATAAACTTTGTTTCCAAGGAGAAGTGAAGGTCACGGGGGTCAAAATAGTCATATTCTATGGCGTAACCTGGCCGAGTTATATGGGCTGATTCAAAGCCTTTTATCTCCCTAACCATTTGCACTTGAACATCAAAAGGCAAACTTGTAGAAATACCATTGGGATAAAGCTCATTAGTATTTAGTCCCTCGGGTTCAACAAATATTTGGTGAGAATCTCTATCGGCAAAGCGGACAACTTTGTCCTCAATAGATGGGCAGTAGCGTGGACCGGTGCCCTCTATCGCCCCTGTATACATAGGAGACCTATTCAGGCTTTCTCTGATAATGTCATGACAAGCCGCGTTGGTTTTGGTGATGAAGCAGTTGACCTGCCTTGGGTGCTCTGAGACGTCTCCCAAGTAAGACATAACCGGCAGCGGTTTATCGCCAGGCTGTTCTTGCATAACGCTAAAATCAACAGTTCTAGCATCTATGCGCGGCGGTGTACCTGTTTTCAATCTGCCTACTCGAAAAGGCATTTCTCTGAGACGCTGAGCAAGCGCTATAGACGGTTGATCGCCCGCTCTGCCGCCAGAGCTATTTTCCAATCCGATGTGTATCTTTCCGCCTAAAAAAGTACCTGTGGTTAAAACCACTTGTTTAGCTCGAATGGTCATTCCCATTTGAGTTATGACGCCTTCGACACAGCCATTATTTATTACTAGGTCATCAACGCCCTGCTGAAAAAAGACTAAATTAGGTTCTGCTTCGAGCAACTCTCTAATTGCCGATTTATAAAGCACACGGTCCGCCTGTGCTCGTGTTGCTCTTACCGCGGGCCCTTTTGATGCATTGAGAATTCTAAATTGAATACCGGCTCGATCAATTGCTTTGGCCATTGCTCCGCCTAGAGCATCGATCTCTTTAACTAAATGGCTTTTGCCAATACCACCTATCGCTGGGTTACAGGACATCTGACCGATCGTTTCAATGCTATGGGTGATCAGCAATGTACTTACGCCTTGTCTTGCGGCGGCCAAGGCAGCTTCTGTGCCGGCGTGTCCGCCACCAATAACAATCACATCAAATTGAGTTGGGTATTCCATAGGGTTAAACCAGTCACACTATTAAAACGGCTGCGAATTATAATCGCTTGAAAGCAAAAAAGATTTACATAGTTTATTTAAATAATACTAGTAGAGTATTAAATAGATATGGAGATAAGGGTATAGATGTAGATATTGATAGTGAATTCGTTTTCTGTTGAAAACTCATTATTAACCTTTTAAATCAATAAACTAAAACAAGTATAAAGCACTTAGCAAGCTAAGGGTTATCGGTACTTAAGTAGTGTTTTACCTGTGAAGAAAAACCATCCTAATTTAGACGACCGATAGTTCACGTTTTTTACTAAGTGTTTGTCCCTTTAATTTTCCAAGTTATACACAGCTTATTTTGAGTGATTACTTGCCCACACAAAAGTTAGAAAATATTTCCCCTAATAAGTCGTCGCTGGAAAAGTCTCCGGTTATCTTGTTCAGTTCCTGTTGAGAGATTCTCAGCTCTTCCGCTAGCAATTCCCAGTGTGAGTGGTCGCTCACCCGCTCTATCGCTACTTCTATGTGTTTTAGAGCTTCTCGGAGCGAAATTAGATGACGCTCTCGAGCGATAAAGCTATTTTCACCCGCAGCAGTGTAGTTAACACACTTTTTCAAATGTTGGCGAAGAGACTCCATCCCTAGGTGTTTTTTGGCTGAAATCGCGATAACGGGAACATTAATATCTTGAATACTTATCGAGCTAGTGCCTGTCCAGTTGCCTTGAGCTAAGTCTATTTTATTTAAAATCACAGAGCTGCGACTTAACATTTCACTACAATCGCTTCCATCGTTCAACAAAACTAAGACCTCAAGGGTTGCGGCTTCTAGCGAGTCTCCTATTTCGGTTGTATCAAGGACGAGCAGAAGCCGATCTGCGCTTTTTATGGCAACCTTCGCTCTTCTTACGCCTTCGCGCTCAACAATATCAAGGCTCTCTCTGAGGCCCGCGGTATCGACTATATTTAAAGGTAGGCCATCGATGCTAATCTGCTCTTGTAGAATATCTCGCGTAGTCCCTGGTATGTCGGTGACGATCGCGCGCTCAACTTCAGCTAGTGCGTTTAGTAGACTGCTTTTGCCAGCATTTGGCTTACCTGCAATAGCAATAGACAAGCCCGTCTTTAATAGAACGCCCTGCTGGGCTCTTTCTAATATAGTGTCTACCTGGTCTTTAGTGTGTATTAGGCCTTGTTGAATATTTGCCGCTGATTCTAAATCTAGCTCTTCATCGGAGAAATCTATGCTGGCTTCGACTTGAACGCGAAGACTGATGAGGTTAGCGACTATTTCATGAATGCGTGCTGAGAAAACACCTTGCAGTGTTCTCATAGCAGATTTTGCGGCTTGTTCAGAGCTCGCTTCGATTAAATCAGCGATTGCTTCAGCCTGTAGCAGGTCAATTTTCCCATTTAGAAACGCACGTTCTGAAAACTCCCCGGGCCTAGCTAAGCGCGCTCCTGCCGCTAAAGTGGATTTCAAGACTTCTTGAATAATTTGACTACCGCCGTGACCTTGCAGCTCTAATATATCTTCGCCGGTAAACGAATTCGGGGAAGAAAAATAAAGAGCGATACCTTGCTCTATCTGAGCTCCGGAGGCGTTTAAGAAAGTACTATAATGGGCATGTCTTGGGGTGGGCACAAAGCCGAGGATGGATTTGGCTATTTCCAGACAGGCAGGTCCAGATAGGCGAACGATACCTATTCCCCCTTGACCTGGTGGCGTTGCGATCGCGCAGATTGTATCGCTGTCGAGAAGGGACATTTGCTAGCTAGTTGCCGGCGGTCGCTAGAATGAAATCATTCAAGCAGGCCACTTCATCTTTTTTACCAGCGGCGCCTACCTGATTTAAATTATGAGCCTTTCTTAGCTTCATAGGCAGCCTCGATCTTTCTAGTGATATACCACTGCTGCAGAATACCTAGAGCGCCGTTGGTGAACCAATAAAGGACCAGTCCGGCAGGAAACCAAAGAAACAACACAGTCATCATAATCGGCATTAGTTTCATAACTTGGGCTTGCATAGGATCAGCTGGTGCAGGGCTCAAAGTGGTTTGTAAATACATTGTCGCGCCCATCATCAAGGGAAGAATGAAGAACGGGTCTCGTACAGATAAATCATTCAGCCAAAATATAAATGGAGCATGTCTCAACTCTACGCTTTCAAGAAGCACCCAGTACAGAGCTATGAATACTGGCATTTGCACCAACATTGGCAGGCAGCCGCCGAAAGGGTTTATTTTTTCTTTCTTATAAAGCTCCATAGACGCTTGTTGTAACTTCATCTTATCGTCGCCATAGGCCTCTTTCAGTTGCTGTACTTTGGGCATTAATCGACGCATGCCAGCCATAGATTTGTACTGGGTCTCTGACAATTTATAGAACAATGATTTAACAACGACAGTAAGTAGTATTATTGAGAAGCCGTAGTTACCAATCACCGATTCAATTTGACGCAGCAGCCAATAGATTGGAGCGGCAAGAAACCATAAGAAGCTATAGTCGATAGTTAAATCGAGGTTTTCTGATATTTCTGCAAGCACATATTGATCTTTTGGGCCGGCGTAGTACTGCATATTAGCAGTTGAAGTTGAACCTGGTTCGACATTAAATGCTGCCGCGGTGAACTCGCCGTAGTATTGATTGGCATTGTTTTTTCGCGTACTGAATCTATTGAGAGTAGCTGGATCTGGAATCCAGGCGGTGAGGAAGTAATGCTGACTAAACCCCATCCACCCGCCACTAACATCGACTGTTGAGCTACCGTCATCTATGTCGTCAAATTCATATTCTATATAGGGGTCTTCTTCTGCAGCGGTGCTAACAAAGCCAAGGTAAGTTCTGCCGAAACCTCCAGCGTCGCTTGGGTCATCGAAGGCATCTCGTTTTATCTGTCCGAACGGATTTGCTTGCCATGATTTATTTGAGCGGTTATTAACAATGAAACTGACGTCAAAAAGGTAGCTGTTTCTAGTAAAAGCGAAGCGTTTTGTTACCTCTACACCTTCTTCTGTAGTTAAGAACAAATCGACGTTCAGAGTGTTTTGCGACTCTGTCATTTCAAATGAATTGCTGCTTACCTGGTATTTTGCGCGGCCGTTAGAATCAACGCCGTTGGTTCCAATTAATCCACTTTGAGCAACATATTCTCGCCCTGCGGTTCGTTCAAGAAGAACAAAAGGGTCGCCGGCGACTTCCAATTGTTTTAGGAACTTCGGCAGAGCTAGATAAACGATATCGCCGCCGACAGGGTCAATTCTGATGTTGAAGGTATCAGTTATTACATTTATCAGTTGGCTGCTGGTTGCTGAGTTGGAAACAGTGGTGCTTGGAATGTCGGTGTTTGGAGCTTGTTCGTTAGCTGCCGGTGCTGCGCTAGGCAAATCTGATGGCAGGTCGGTGGAGAGACCGCGGGGAAGACCACCAGATGCCACATCGCTAACGCCGGAAGCAGAGAATTCGGCTATCGGCGCTGAACCGCTATTACCTCCCACTGTAGGAGGGTAGTCATCTTGCCACGCTAAAAGCATTAAATAGGTAACAACAGCTAGAGCGGTGTATAGAGCAAATTTAGGTAAATCCATAATGGCTGATTACTTAGTTATCTAGATTGATTTTCGGAGCAGGAACGGGGTCAATGCCGCCTTCATGCCATGGGTGGCAACTACAGATCCTGCGGACACCAAGGTAGCTGCCTCTTAAAGGCCCGTGAACCTCGATTGCTTCCTTCGTATACTGTGAGCAGCTTGGATAGAAGCGGCACTGTCTGCCAATAAGAAGGCTCAGAGTCACCTGATATAGCGAGATAAGTCTTATTAGTAAGGCTTTGAGCATCAGTAGGTCGTTGATTAGTGTTTAGCGTGAGATGATACGCGAGCTAGCTTCTTAGCTAGGTCCTGCCAGAGCTGGTTTAGCTGGTCTGCAATCGCTTGATTCTCAAGTTTATCAGCATCTTTTCGTGCTAGTACAACTAAATCAAGATTATTCAACGTGGATTTCTGAGTTCTGAAAGATTGGCGTATTAATCGTTTAATCCGGTTTCTGTGAACCGCTTTGCCAACGTTTTTTTTAGCAATAACTAACCCCACCCTAGGAGTCGGCAAACTATTGGTTGTTGCGAGCACAAGAAAGTATCGACTTGATACTTTTAACTGTGACTTATCAAATACGTTTTTGTAGTCTGAAGCAGTAAGAAGCCGGCACGATCGTGAGAAGGCGTTGTCTGCCACAGCTAAAACTCTTTTACAGGAGGAATAGAGTAAATAGAGTATTAAGCAGACAAGCGAACGCGGCCCTTGGCCCTGCGTCTTTTAATCACTAGTCGGCCACTCTTGGTAGCCATGCGTGCTCTAAAACCATGAGTACGCGCTCGTTTCAATACGCTGGGTTGAAATGTTCTTTTCATAACAATATTTCCGACAATTTATTCAACAATATTTTCGACTATTTATTCATAGTGCTAACTATGCTAACTAATAGTACTAACAAACCATTTGTACTTGGTTTGCAAAAATGAGCGCGAATTCTAGTGTTTTTATTGCCTTATTGCAATCAACAAATACATTAAAACGTGTCTGTTGCTTATCTTTTTTCGGTTGCCTCGGTAATTGGCAAGGGGAATGCGTAACCCCCTAGTTATTCACAAGTTATCAACAGTATAATTATCAACAGGTTGTTATTTTTTCGTTAATATCTGCAGCTTATGCGATCGGTTTTTATCAGCAAAGCCAACATAAGCGTCTGAAATAATAGGATATTATAGAGACCGAAAAACACGGGAATTTTTACGTTCAGTAGTGGATAACTTTTATGTGAACCGTTAGAATTCTGCGTCCTCAAAAAGATTAAATAACAGATGTGGGTCTAAAATAGTGGCAATAGGGAACTGGCAAGATTGTGTTGAGACACTTAAGAGTGAATTACCAACACAGCAATTCAATACTTGGATTCGCCCCTTACGTGTTGAAGAAAATGACAACGAAGTGGTGATTTTAGCGCCGAACCGATTTATTAGAGACTGGGTTAAAAGCAAGTTTTTGGAGCGGATATCAGATCTGTTTCAACAAGATGGGGATAGTCCAAAGAACCTCATTCTCGATGTTGACTCCTCTTCTGCCCGCGATATTCCTAAGCTGATGGTAAGTGCCCGGCAGGAGCGATCCTCGCCGCAGAACCAGCGACAGCAGCGCTCCGAAATAATTACACCGAGCGTTAGCGATTTTGCTGCCAGTAAGGCAGATCTTATTTCAGCTTCACTTAGAAGTAGGAACCCATCGAGCGCTAACTCAAGAACCGTAGATACAATTATCGAAGGTAAGTTACGGCATCGAGGTGCGTTAAACAGAGATAATACATTCGATAATTTTGTCGTCGGGAAGTCCAACCAGCTCGCCAGAGCCGCGGCCCAGCAGGTAGCAGAAAATCCAGGATACGCTTACAACCCGCTTTTTATATATGGGGGCGTAGGTCTGGGAAAAACACACTTGATGCATGCCATAGGTAACTATCTGGTAGCCAAAAAGCCAAATGCTAAAGTGGTTTACTTACACTCGGAGACTTTTGTAGCAACCATGGTTACCGCCCTGCAGCTCAATGCGATTAATGAGTTTAAACGTTTTTATCGTTCGGTGGACGCGTTGTTGATTGATGATATTCAGTTTTTTGCGGGTAAAGAGCGTTCACAAGAAGAGTTCTTTCATACCTTTAATGCGTTGTTAGAAGGTGGTCAGCAGATTATTTTGACCAGTGATCGTTATCATAAAGAAATAAACGGGCTTGAGGAGCGGTTGAAATCTCGTTTCGGATGGGGGTTGACTGTTGCTGTCGAGCCCCCTGAGCTGGAAACTCGCGCTGCTATTTTGATGAACAAGGCGGAGTTAAGTAATATTGCTTTACCCTATGAGGCCGCGTTGTTTGTGGCTCAGAGACTTCGCTCCAACGTTCGAGAGTTAGAAGGCGCGTTGAAACGCGTAATAGCCCATTCGGATTTTTTAGGTGAGCCGATTACGTTAGATCTAATAAAAGAAGCCCTAAGGGATCTTTTCGCCATCCAGGATAAGTTAGTAAGCATTGATAACATACAAAGATCTGTCGCTGAGTATTACAAAATTAAAATGGCGGATATGCTGTCAAAGCGTCGTAATAGATCAATAGCTAGGCCGCGTCAGGTTGCCATGACTCTTTCCAAAGAATTAACAAATCACAGTTTGCCCGAAATTGGGGATGCGTTTGGTGGTCGAGACCACACAACGGTTCTCCATGCGTGTAAACAAATCAATAAACTTAGGCATAGCTCGATGGACATTCAAGAAGATTACAATAATCTCCTGCGTTCTTTGTCCAGTTAGTTGTCGCTAATTATGCAATAAGAGTAAAAAAATGCATTTTTCAATATCCCGTGAGTCTTTTTTAAAACCGCTTCAATTGGTTAGTGGCGTTGTCGAACGTAGGCAAACATTGCCTGTTTTGTCGAATGTACTCCTTGTGCTTGAGGGAGATCAATTGTCCCTCACTGGGACTGATCTTGAGGTAGAGCTGATTGGGAGAGTGACCGTTAGTGAGTCTAAACAATCAGGTGCAATTACTGTTCCTGCACGCAAGTTGTTGGATATATGTAAATCTTTGGCGGATGACTCAATTATTGAACTGAGCATGTCGGACAGTGATAAACTAACGGTTAAATCTGGCCGAAGTCGGTTTTCTTTAACTACCCTGCCCGCGACTGAATTCCCAAGTGTGGAAGAGGAACCTGATACGTTTTCGGTCTCCCTGTCGCAATGCCGGCTTAAAGAACTGCTTGATAGTACTAGCTTTGCGATGGCTCAGCAGGATGTTCGGTATTATTTGAACGGGATGCTGTTCGAAGTTGGTAATGACTATCTACGAGTCGTGGCGACAGATGGCCATCGGTTGGCGATGGAAACAATGTCCATTGATGATGGAACAGTAGAGACCCAGCAGTTAATCGTTCCTAGAAAAGGGATTATTGAGCTTGGCCGTTTATTGGGTGAGGAGGGAGACATTACGCTCACTTTTGGGCAGAACCATATAAGGGCAAAGGTTACGGAGACTACGTTCACTTCGAAGTTGGTCGATGGCAAATTTCCGGACTATAATCGGGTGCTGCCTAAAGGTGGTAACAAGGTTCTTATTGGCAATTGCCAAGAACTCAAGCACGCGTTTACGCGGGCCTCGATTCTGTCGAATGAAAAGTACCGAGGGGTCCGCGTTATTCTCTCCAGCGGCGAACTTAAGATTCTGGCTAACAATCCAGAGCAAGAAGAAGCTGAAGAAGTAATAGGGCTGGATTACGATGGGGAATCTTTGGAAATAGGCTTTAATGTTAGCTACCTAATAGATGTGCTATCAACGATCTCCTGTTCTAATGCCAAGATTACTCTTTCAGACCCCAATAGCAGTGCGCTCATTGAAGCGGAATCCGGCAGTGACGCAGTTTATGTCGTTATGCCAATGCGCCTCTAAATATTGGCTTTGCGTGGATAGATTTATTAAATGACGGCTATTAGCAAGCTCCATGTTAGAGCTGTCAGGAATATCGTCGATGCGTCCATTGATCCGAAGGCAGGTTTCAACCTTCTGTACGGGAGCAACGGAAGCGGCAAAACGAGTATTCTTGAAGCGATTCACGCGCTTGCGTCAGGCAAGTCGTTTCGTAGCGGCAAGCTTGATTTGTTGGTTCAGCATGGCTCGGATAGAACACTGGTCTTTGGGGAGTTAGCGAGTGGCCACAAATTTGGTTTCTCTAAGTCACTTAAGGAACCTCCACAGCTAAAGCTTGACGGGGATCGCGTTAGAAACTGGGAATTAATTGCCCTGCTTCTCCCTTTGCTGGTTTTAGATTCAAACACTTTCCAGTTGGCTGATGGTGGTCCGCAAGTAAGAAGAGCGTTCCTCGACTGGGGAGTGTTCCACGTGGAACCTAGTTTCCTTTCGAACTGGAGAGACGTTAAAAGATGTATAGCTCAGCGCAATCTTTTGTTGCGTGGGCGGGTCTTCGGCTCTGAGCAAATTTCTGCCTGGGATACGCAGTTCGCGCTGTGTTCAGATTATGTCGATACATCCCGAAAAAAATACATTTCGCTTTTCTCCCCTTTGTTCACAGAAACCTACTCGTCACTGGCTCCGTCCTTAGCAGAAAAGCTTTCTTTAACTTATACCAGGGGTTGGGACGAAAGTAAGCACTTAGAAGAGGTGTTGTTAGAAAACCAAAAACTCGACTTTAAATACGGCGCGACGCAAGCTGGTCCTCATAGAGCTGAAATCCTACTTAAATTCGGCAAAGATAAGGCAACTGATGTTTTGTCTCGTGGTCAGTTAAAAGTGTTAGTGATCGCGATGAAGATCGCGCAGGGCCAGCTACTTAACACCCTTTCGGGTCGGCGCTGCTCGTTTCTAGTTGACGATCTTGCCGCTGAGCTTGACTCTACCAACCGTTCGGCGGTCTTAAAGATCTTACATGCCATGCGGGGTCAAGTGTTCATCACTGCGGTTGAGCGAGCAGATATCGATACTTGCATGCCAGAGTCGGCTTCGCCAACTACGTTCCACGTGGAACGTGGTATAATAAAGACTTGATTTAACGCGGATTTATCCGACATTTTATAGATAAGAATCATTTGTGTTCACGCATAATAAAAGCCCGCACTAACGGAGTAAGAAATGACTGAAGAAAACCTATCTGAATACAATTCTGACAGTATAAAAGTCCTTAAAGGCCTTGATGCCGTAAGAAAAAGACCAGGAATGTATATTGGAGACACCGACGATGGCACTGGCCTCCATCACATGGTTTTCGAGCTGGTAGATAACTCTATTGATGAAGCGCTAGCCGGACATTGTGATGAGGTGAAAGTGACCATTCACATTGGTGAGACGATAACAGTTTCAGACAATGGCCGCGGCATCCCTACTGAAATGCATCAAGAAGGAGTTTCTGCTGCAGAAGTAATAATGACCGTTCTTCACGCTGGCGGTAAGTTCGACGCAAACAGCTACAAAGTGTCTGGTGGTTTGCACGGAGTTGGTGTCTCTGTAGTGAACGCCCTGTCGGAGGAGTTAAAACTAACTATCAGACGAGAAAACAAAGTATATGAGCAAAACTATGTTCATGGAGTACCACAGGCACCGTTGGCGATTGTTGGCGAGACTTCAACCACCGGCACAGAATGTCATTTTAAGCCTTCCGTAGATACATTTACTAATGTTGAATTTCACTATGATATTTTGTCTAAAAAGCTACGTGAATTAGCGTTTCTTAATGCAGGCGTGGCCATCCGGCTTATCGATGAAAGAATTGGTAAAGAAGAGCTTTACAAGTATGAAGGCGGTGTTAAAGCGTTTGTTGAATATTTAAATAAGAACAAACCAACGATTAACAAAATATTCTACTTCAAGGCAGAACGTGAGGAAGACGGCATTACCGTCGAAGTTGCTTTGCAGTGGAATGACTCATACCAAGAAAACATATTTCCTTATACAAATAACATCCCTCAGCGAGATGGCGGCACTCACTTGGCTGGTTTCCGTGGTGCACTAACGCGAGTTCTAAAAGGCTATCTCGATAAAGAGCTGTCGTCGAAAAAAGGAAAGGAAGTTACGGCTAGTGGTGATGATGCACGAGAAGGTTTAACGGCCATCATATCTGTCAAAGTACCAGACCCGAAGTTCTCTTCTCAGACAAAAGATAAACTAGTGTCATCTGAAGTAAAAAGCGTCGTAGAACAAGAAACGGCGGCATACCTTAATGACTATTTGCTAGAAAATCCACAGGACGCACGGCAGATCGTAAATAAGATGGTTGATGCTGCCCGTGCCCGTGAAGCTGCTAGAAAAGCTCGTGAAATGACGAGACGAAAAGGCGCTCTAGATATTGCCGGTCTTCCAGGAAAATTAGCCGACTGTCAGGAAAAAGACCCTGCTCTGTCAGAAATATATATAGTGGAGGGTGATTCTGCGGGCGGTTCTGCGAAACAGGGCAGAAACCGGAAGAATCAGGCGATTTTGCCTCTAAAAGGCAAAATTCTCAACGTAGAAAAAGCCAGATTTGACAAAATGCTCAGTTCAGCTGAGATTGGAACACTAATTAAGGCTTTGGGCTGTGGAATAGGCAACGAGGAATTCTCGCCTGATAAGCTTCGATACCACAGCATAATTATAATGACCGATGCTGATGTTGATGGCTCTCACATACGGACTCTCCTACTCACTTTCTTCTTCCGTCAAATGCGAGAACTCGTTGACCGTGGACATATTTTTATTGCACAGCCTCCTTTGTACAAAATTCGCAAAGGTAAACAAGAACAGTATTTGAAAGACGCTCAGGAGCTGGCAATTTATCAAACCCAAATTGCGCTTGAAGGTGCCAGTTTGCACGTTAATAAAGAAGCACCGGGTATTAGTGGTGACGCGCTGGAATCATTGGTTAAGCAATTTAATGGCGGCTATTCAATCATCAGCAGATTAGCCCGTGTTTATCCAACAGAAATTCTGGAGGCTATGATTTTCACTCGAATGCTTGTTGAAGACGATCTCAAAGATAAAGCGTTGGTGTCCGATTGGCTCAGTGAACTAGGTGCAACTTTAGCAGAAAGACAGCCGGGTGTGCACACTAACTATACGTTCAACTCCTCTGAAGATAAGGAGCGCAGCCTTTATCTACCCGAGTCCAAATTAAATCTGCATGGCCTTGAAAGGAGCTATATATTTTCTAGAGATTTTTTCCATTCGGGCGAATACAAAGCCTTGGCCGAACTTGGGAATACCTTAAACGGGTTTATTGAACCTGGCGCTTATGTAAAAAGAGGCGAGAAGACTAAAGAAGTTTCTTCATTTGCTGAAGCCATAGAGTGGCTAACAACTGACGCGATGAAGGGCCATTACCTGCAGCGCTATAAAGGTCTCGGTGAGATGAATCCGGATCAGCTTTGGGACACTACCATGAACCCAGACACTCGCCGCATGTTACAAGTAACAATTGATGATGCAATTACTGCGGACCAGCTTTTCAATACGCTTATGGGTGATCAAGTTGAACCTAGGCGCGAATTTATTGAACAAAATGCCCTCGCCGCTGAAAATCTTGATATCTAACACGAGATTTTCGTTAGGCCGTTTTGCTTAGCCATCTCATGATATGAAAGCACGATCCAGTCGCGTAGCTGTGTGTTAAGTTCATTGGCTTTGCGGTCTGAGCTATCCACCGGCGGTCCAATGTTTATTTGGATCACGCCGGGAGCTTTGATGAAGCGGTGAGGTGGCCAGCAAAGGCCTGCATTATGCGAAATCGGGACAACCGGCACTTTCGCTGCTATCGCGAGTTTCGCCCCGCTGCGACTAAACTTGCCTATCTCACCTAGCGGACATCGTCTGCCTTCTGGGAAAAGAATAATAAAACTCCCCGCTCTAAGTCTACTGATTCCTTGTACTAAAAGAGAACGTGCAGCCTCTCTAGGTTTGGATCTGTCGATTGCTATTGGCCCAATTAAACTAAGTGCCCAGCCAAAAAACGGAATCTTTAATAGCTCCTTCTTTAAGATAGGCGATACAGGGGAAACCAACTGATAGAATAATAGTGTTTCCCAGCTGCTTTGGTGATTTGAAACGATTACACACGGCGATTTAGGCAGGTTTTCTAGACCGGTTATTTTATATTTTATGCCGCAGCACAGCTCTAACCAAAATAAAACAAACTTGCACCAAAACTTAGAGACATTGTAAATAGAGCGCTGATTCATAAAGCGCGATAGCAATATTAAAAAGCTCGAAAGAACTATGGTTACCGTCACGTAACCGAAATAGAAGAATAGAGTTCTTAAAGCAGAACGCGCTGCGTTAATCATACTTACCCGAAATGATGCTTTTGGCGGCTTCAGCGAGATCTGAAAAAGCCTCGAAATCGACGACCTCTAAATTTTTTAATTCAACAAGGGATTTTTGGCCTTTGCCAGTTCTTACTAACATAGCTTTACATCCGTGAGTTAGTGCAGCCTGAACATCCTTTAAACTGTCCCCAACAAAAGGCGCAGACTGCAATGAACATTGGAATTTTTTTTCAATTTGTTCCAGTAAACCAGTTTTAGGTTTTCGGCAATTACAGTGCTCAGTAGGTAAATGGGGGCAATAAAAAATACCTTGAATTTTACCGTTAGCGCTTTCTACGAATTCTACTAGTTTTCGATGGATGGAATCTAAGTCATCAAGTGAAAAAAGGTTACGTGCAAGACCAGACTGATTTGTAGCAATAACGACGTTAAAACCCGCTGCGCAAAGATCTGCGATAGCTTGAATGCTACCGTCAATGGGAATCCACTCCGCCGGCTTCTTAATGTAATCTTTTGAATCCTGATTAATTACCCCGTCTCTGTCCAATATGACTATTTTCATGGTGAGACTCTAAATCTAATGAATCGATAACTACTTGGTATGAAGAAGAGATACATCCGCTACTTGTAAAAATAAATTACGAAGTTTCTTAAGCAGCATAATTCTATTTTTCTTTACCGCCTCTATGTCACTCATAACCATCACATCCGCAAAAAAACTATCTACCGGCTCTCTCAAGGTCGAAAGTGCGACTAAGCAGCTGCTGTAATCGCGGCTCTCAATAAGTGGCGCCAGCTCTAACTCTTTATCTTGTATAAGATTATATAGAGTTTTCTCGGTGTCCGACTCGAATAAGGCTGGCTCAACTTGACTGTCGGAGCCTTCAAATCCTGACTTAGCTACAAGATTGGAAACTCGCTTGTTCGCAGAAGCAAGCGCGTCAGCCGCCCCCAAACCGCAAAAATAATGAACCGCCGAGATTCGCTTATCGAAATCGAGAGGGCTGCTAGGTTTTAGTGCTCTAACTGACTGAAACACTTCAATTGGTATATCTTTTTCCTGATACCAAGCGCGTAAACGCTCCAACATAAATTCAAATATTACCTGATCAGTGTCACTCTCAATATCTAAATTACTAAAACCATCTAAAGCGAACGTTAAGACCTTGAGAATGTCGAGCTCAAGGCGGTTCTCTACCAATATACGCAGCACGCCAAGGGCCGCTCTGCGAATTGCAAAGGGGTCCTTAGATCCAGTTGGTGGTTGCCTTATTGCGAACAAACCTGCAATCGTGTCTATTTTTTCTGCCAGTGAAACAATACTTCCTGTCAGGGATTCCGGTAATGCGTCACCGGCATACCGAGGAAGGTATTGTTCAACGATAGCCGTGGCGACATCAGAACTCTCGCCATCTTTTAGCGCGTAGTAATAGCCCATAAGCCCTTGTAAATCAGCAAACTCACCAACCATATCGGTAAGCAAATCACATTTGGCTAGACTCGCTGCTCTTTGACAGTTAGAAATATCACCGCCCAACTGCTCTGCCATGTGTGTAGCTAATCTGGACACCCTTTGAGATTTATCAAATACAGTTCCCAGTTGCTCCTGGAAAACAATTGTCTTAAGCTTTCCAATCTTGGTGGCTAGAGGCGTTTTTAAATCTGTTTCATAAAAAAACCTGGCATCGGCAAGTCGGGGCCGAATAACCTTTTCGTTACCCGCGACTACCTGACCTGGATCTAAACTCTTAATGTTGCTTACCGATATAAAACACGGTACTAATTGTTCGTTATCATCGACCAAATGAAAATATTTCTGGTGAGATTTCATCGCAAGAATTAGCGCCTCAGGGGGCACTTCCAGAAACTCTTGGTCGAATTCCCCTGATAATGCTATCGGGAATTCTACCAACCCGGTAACTTCAACTAATAAAGCTTCGTCAATTACCGCGGCCGCGTTTCTCTGTTTTGCGATATCCAATACCTGATTTCGTATAATCTCTTTTCTCTTATTGAAGTCCGGGATAACAAAACCTTTGGTTTCCAACAAGTTTTCGTACTCTAAAGGTGTTGTGATTGGCAACGAGGCTTTGTGGTGAAAGCGATGGCCGTAAGTTACCGCCCCGCTTCGTACACCAAGTATCTCAGTGTCTATAAAAGTTTCACCGAACAGAAGCACACACCAATGTACTGGTCTGACAAACTCTATTCGTGAGACGCCCCAACGCATCCTTTTTGGAATAGGCAGTTTATCTAAGGATTTTTGGACTATAGCAGAAAGCAGAGTAACTGTTTGCGCCCCCTCTTTTTTAACCGAGTAAAAAAGCTTTTCTATACCGTCTTTTTCGACTGTTCCTAATTGCGAGACCTCAACCCCACACGAGCGAGCAAAACCGCTTGCAGCTTTAGTAGCTTGCCCTTCTTTGTCGAAAGCTGCTTTTACAGCAGGGCCAACCTTCTCAGTTGTGCTGTCAGGCTGTGTGGTTCTTAACGCATTTACTCGTACGGCTAATCTTCGCGGCGTAGCAAAAATTTCCACATCACCAAAAGACAGGCCAAGTTCATTTAAACCGGACTCTATGCCTGAGGCGAACGCCTTGCTAAGTTTCGGAAGTGCCTTTGGTGGCAGCTCTTCTGTTCCTAGTTCAACTAAAAAATCTTTTGTACTCATTGTTTCTAGGAATCCAGGTATTGTTGTCTAAGCTCTTCGGTAGCAAGTGGAAAGCCCATGCCCTTGCGGCTTTCAAAGTAACTCATCGCTACTGCCCTTGCCAATGCTCTTACTCTTAAAATAAAGCGCTGGCGTTCGGTGACGGATATGGACTTGCGAGCGTCCAACAAATTGAAATAATGGGATGCTTTTAAAACTTGCTCATAGGCAGGTAGTGGTAAATTCAATTCAATAAGTTTAACGCTCTGTTTCTCGCAGTCATCAAAATAAGAAAATAGCTTGTCAGTGTCGGCGTGTTCAAAATTATACGCCGACATCTCTATTTCGTTTTGTTTAAACACATCCCCGTAAGTTACAACGCCACTTGGTCCATTTGCCCAAACAATGTCATAAATACTATCAACGCCCTGCAAGTACATCGCAATTCGTTCGATGCCGTAAGTTATCTCCCCACTTACCGGGTGGCACTCCAGCCCACCAACTTGCTGAAAATACGTAAACTGGGTCACCTCCATACCATTAAGCCAGACTTCCCAGCCAAGACCCCAAGCACCTAGTGTTGGAGACTTCCAATTGTCCTCGACAAACCTTATGTCGTGAATACTCATATCGATACCCAGACTCTCTAAAGACTCAAGGTACAAAGATTGAATATCCCCTGGTGAAGGTTTAAGAACGACTTGGAACTGATAATAGTGTTGAAGCCGATTGGGGTTTTCTCCGTATCTCCCATCAGTTGGTCTACGGCAAGGCTGGACATAGGCGGTATTCCAACTTTCAGGGCCGATGGCGCGTAGAAAAGTTGCTGGATGAAAAGTACCCGCGCCAACCTCCATGTCCAGCGGCTGCAAGACTACACAGCCCTTGGCCGCCCAAAATTGCTGCAATGCAAAAATTAAATCTTGGAAGGTTTTGGGTGTGTTTGAGGGTGTGTTTGAGGGTGTGTTTGACGGTGTATTTGGCGGTGTATTTGGCGGTGTGTTTGACGGTGTATTTGACGGTGTATTTGGCATAGTCACAGGGATTACAATTAGCTCAACAACAAAGAAACTCGATTATCCTCGATTATAGGTCAGTAATCCATACTAAGGCAGTCACACAGTGCATGTCTAAAAGCCACAACGATGAGTTATCATTGTGGATCAAAGCGAATTAACGTTAAATTTAGTGAGATGACTCATTCAAACACTTTTGTTTCAGGCAATTAAAGCCCTACTACTTATTTGCTCATGGATACCTCTGCCTATTCTTCACATCCTAGGGCGGGCGTCGGGCTGGGTTCTAGCAAACACCCCCAATCGAGGTAGATCAACTACCAGAACTAATCTGCGACTTTGCTTTGCGCACAAATCAGAATCTCAGATTAATGAACTTAGCTTACGAAGTCTGCAAAATACGTCATGTACCGCCTTGGAAATGGGCAAAGCTTGGGTGGCTCCAATTGAGGCGATTTTACGACTAGTAACCGAGACTCAAGGCTTGGAACAGCTCCAGCGTGACCTCAAATCTGGCAACGGTGTGATTTTGCTCGCTCCTCATTTAAGTAATTGGGAAGTATTTGGCCCCGTCGTCGCTAGCCACGGCATCAAATCAACTTTTTTGTACAAACGACCTAAGATTGAGGTGATGGACAGGCTGCTTAAATCAACTAGATCACGCGACAATGTAAACTTAGCTCCCGCCACTAGAGCCGGCGTAGCCGTTTTGCTCAAAGCGCTGAAAGCGGGTGAGCTGGTCGGCATATTACCGGATCAAGTACCAGAGTTAGATGGAGGCGAGTACGCAAAGTTCTTCAATCAACCCGCTTTAACAATGATATTGGCAAGCAGACTGACTCAAAGAACAAACGCTAAAGTCTATTGTGGGTTTGCAAAAAGGCTGCCCAGTGGCAAAGGTTTTAAGGTGATAATTATGCCTGCAGACGAAAAAGTATATGAAAATGATCTTGCTCAGTCTGTACAAGGTGTCAGTGATAGCGTCCAAAAGTGTGTCGAAATGGCCGTTGATCAGTATCAGTGGGAGTATAAAAGGTTTCGGCGCCAGCCAGACGGCAGAGAGTTTTACCGCAATCAATCTAAGTAGTCCTAGCGTTTCCAAAACATTGGTGTGAAAAGTACCAGTAAAGTAAAAACCTCCAGCCGCCCTA
>Ga0208413_1001003_pt1 | contig 19351 bp, 11 predicted proteins | sample AntAceMetag02UKD_FD_184761 | JGI IMG/M metagenome (GOLD analysis project Ga0208413, IMG submission 184761) | Saline lake microbial communities from Ace Lake, Antarctica - Antarctic Ace Lake Metagenome 02UKD (SPAdes) (version 2) | ecosystem: Environmental > Aquatic > Non-marine Saline and...
TGCCCATCCACTTGCGCAGCGGCAGGAGGAAGTTGTTCACCACGACGCCCGTGGTGGTATTCAGGCCCCAGTCCATGCTGCTCATGGTCGCGGAGAACATCGCCGCGATCATGACCCCCAGCAGGCCGTTCGGCAGCACGTGCGCCGCCGCGACCGCGTAGGACGTTGTCGTCGGCTCTCCCACCGCCATCGCCATCACCTCGTCCGCGTAAAGGAAGCGCGCGACCATGGGCGGGATGAACCACACCACGACGCCGATCGCCATGAGCGACATACAAAACCAACTCGCGCGGGAGGCTTCCCGGCCGTCCTTGGCGGCGAGGAATTTGTTGGCCGCACCGAGATGCACTTGGGAGATGATCTGCATCACAAACGCCATCACCAGCCACAGACCGGTGTAGCGGTCGTTGGCGTATTGGCCCGACTCTTTCACGAACGTGAAACTGCCTTCGGCGACCATCTGTTGGTAGTTCTGGATGAACGCACTCACGCCGCCCACCTCCATCACGCAGAGCACGCCCATCAAAATCGTCATGCCATACATGATGACGCCTTGGACAACGTCGGTCGCCATCACCCCCCACATGCCGCCCGTCGTCGAATAGGCCACGGTGATCACGCCGATAATGGTGATCATCCAAATCACCGGTAGGCCGAATACCGCGCTCACGAAAACCGCCAACGCCCACAACTGAATCGCCGCGCTCAGTGGATTCAAAATAATGCCCGTGACCACAAACGTCTGTTCCGCGCCGAGACCGAAACGCTCCCGCACCAAGTCGCCCGAAGTATAGGCCCGGGACTGCCGCCACCATCGCCCTAGGAATGTCGCGCCGAGCAGGAATCCCGTGATATTTGCGATATAGATAATGACGGCGGAGGGACCCGCCTCAAAAATCGCGGACGCATTACCCGTGAAGGTAAACGCGCTGATGCCCGCCATAAGCATGCTGGTGCCGACCATCCACCACGTGCCGCGCCCGCCGCCGCGCACGAAGTCACTCAAGTTCTTATTGAAGCGGGCAAAGACCGCGCCGATGATGATCAGCAGCACAAAATAGGCGCTGAGGGTGATGTATTCGAGATGCATGGGGGCAGCAGTTTGGGCGGCAGGTAAAAACCCGCCGAGCCGGGAAATTGGGTTGGCCCTCCGTTCTGCAAGCTGCCCCCAAATCGGCAACGTAATAGTCCTTCTCAAGGCAACCTTTTCACCTGAAATTTCATTCCCAAGGCCGGCCGCTTTCTCAACCACGGATAGACCCAGATGAACCCGGACTGCCCCCAGCCCGCTTACGGCATCTGCCGCTGGGAAATCGATCTCTTGATACTTGCTCCTTGAGCGAAGCAGCCAGAATTGGCTACCTTCGCTCCTTATGTCCAAGCCCGCCGCGTCTTCCGCCAACCTTATGGAGTCCATCGTTTCCCTCGCGAAGCGCCGCGGCTTCGTCTTTCAGTCGTCCGAAATCTACGGCGGCTATAACGGCTTCTTCGACTTCGGTCCGCTCGGTATCGAGCTCAAGAAGAACATCCGCGACTGCTGGTGGGACGACATGGTGCGCCGCCGCGACGACGTCGTCGGCATCGAGACCTCGATCATCATGCACCCGAAGGTATGGCAGGCTTCCGGTCACGTCGGTGGCTTCACCGATCCCCTTGTCGATTGCAAAGTCTCCAAACAACGCTTCCGCGCCGACCAGCTCTTCTTCGCCGCCGTCATCGTGGGCGGCGAGACCAAGGGATACGTCTCCGCCCTCGAATCCGCGGACACCGCCGGCGAGCTCCAGACCGCCGCCGAGCTGATGAAGCGCAAGCAAGCCATTCAAGGTGAGCTCGCGCCCATCGTGATGCAGGAGTTCACCGAAGCGACGCCCGAGCAGATCCCGCTCATCCCCTCGCCCGCCACCGGTGACCCCGGCAGCCTCACGCCCCCGCGCGACTTCAACATGATGTTTGAGACCAACGTCGGCGCCCTGCGCGACGGTTCCTCGCTCTCCTACCTGCGCCCCGAAACCGCGCAGGGCATGTTCGTGGACTTCAAACCCGTGGTCGACACCACCCGCGTGAAACTGCCTTTCGGTATCGCCCAAATCGGTAAGTCCTTCCGCAACGAAATTACCCCGCGCAACTTCATCTTCCGCTCCCGCGAGTTCGAGCAGATGGAGATGGAATACTTCATCCACGAAGACGCCGATTGGGAAAGCGCGCACAAAGAGTGGATCCAATGGTGCTGGGACTGGCTGCTCTCCATCGGACTGCCCGCCGACCTGCTTTCCCTCTGCGACCACGAGAAGGCCAAACTCGCCTTCTACTCCCGTGGCACCACGGACATCATGTTCAAGTATCCGTTTGGCGTGCAGGAACTTTGGGGTATTGCCGCGCGCGGCAACTACGACCTCACCCAACACGGCGAAGCCTCCGGCAAGACCCAGGAAATCTTCGACGAAGCGACCAAGAAGAAATTTATCCCCCACGTCATCGAACCCGCCGTCGGCGTGGATCGCATCTTCCTCGCCGTGCTCTGCGCCGCTTACGAAGAAGAAGAAATCACCGACGATAAGGGCAAGACGGAGACCCGCACAGTGTTGCATCTCAGCCCGAGAATCGCCCCCGTCAAAGTGGCCGTATTGCCCCTGTTGAAAAACAAGGAAGAGCTCACCACCCGCGCCAAAACCCTATACAAGAAGCTGCAACGCCGCTTCGCCGCCTACTACGACGAAGCCGGTGCGATTGGTCGCCGCTATCGCCGCCAAGACGAGATTGGCACCCCGTATTGTGTGACCATCGACTTCGAAACCATCGAAGGCGAAGGCGACACCTTCACCCTCCGCGAACGCGACACCATGGCCCAAAAGCGCGTGACCGAGCCCGAGCTCTTCGCGCTCCTCGACGAGCAAGTCTACTGAGCAGGAACTCCCCCCGCTACGCCACTGCACCGGGGTCAGCGACCCCGGCGACAACCATCCGATCGCTCTCCGCTGTAGCCGGGGTCGCCGACCCCGGTGCGGCAGAGTGGCCATACCGTTGATCTTGGAAACCGCGTTTGGTCACCGCGTTCACCGAGTCAAGCCGGAGGCGCAGAGAGCTTTATCGACCGGCCCGACTCAGCTTTCATTCCCGCGGGGATCAGACCGCCGAATTCACCGTCATCGCTCCGTGACCTCCTTCCTATCCGCGGTGAACGCTGTGACCCGATTCCACGGCGAAATTTAGGTTACTCGGTAAATACTTTCCCCGGTAAAGGCGTTGCTTGACGACACCCATTACAGGGTGACCGTAGCCAGCCACTCCAGCGCTCGGAACGGGTGGAACCGGTCCCTCCCCCGGTGGCTATGACCTCCGGCTGAAGCGCAACGATGCAACTCAGTCTATCGTTGTCCGCAGACAAGGATTGTCCGGCTATCACCATCGGTCTAGGAATCGGAGCAGCCCCCCTTCCCCTTCTTGCGTGCCTCGATTCGTGTTCTACTCAGCGGTTTAACCTCCTTCTCTTTTCTCATGGCAGCCTCTCCGGCCCCCACCAATTCCGTCGCCGACGACTCCGATCGACGACCTTCCCATCTTCGCGTCACCAACTTCGAGTCCTTCATGTGGGGCACGATCTATTATCCCGAGCAAGGTGAGCTCGCGACCCTCGATCTTGATGCGCAGCGCATGCGCGCGGCGGGCATGAATACCGTGCGCATGGCAGAGTTTGCCTGGGACATCATGGAACCCGAGGAGGGTCGTTTCGATTTCTCGTTGTTCGACGAGGCGATCGAGCGACTCGCCGCCTATGGCATTAAAACCATCCTCTGCACGCCCACCGCCGCACCCCCGCGCTGGCTCACGGTCAAACATCCCGAGATCCTCCGGGTCGATGATCAGGGCGTCGTCCAGGTCCACGGATCGCGGCAACACGCGAGCACCGCGAGCGACGTCTTCCGTCAATACTCTCAGCGGATCACCCGCGCTATGGCCGAGCATTTTCGCGACAACCCCCACGTGATCGGCTGGCAGACGGACAACGAGTTCAACTGTCATTTCTCCGAAGACTATTCGGTCGGCGCTGAGATCGCGTGGGGGACCTATCTCGAGGAAAAATTCGCCGGCGACATCGATGCCCTCAACCGCGCTTGGGGCACCGCGTTCTGGGCGCAGACCTATCCGCGTTTTGCCGACGTGCCGCTGCCCGTTCGCGCCCGACCGACTCATCTCAATCCCGCCCACCACCTCGATTATTTCCGGTTCATCTCGTGGAGCGTAGCCCGTTTCCAACGCGACCAAGTCGAGATCCTACGCGCCACGCAGCCGAATTGGTGGATCACTCATAACGGAATTTTCGACCTAATCGACTACCGCGGTTCGTTTGGGCAGGATCTCGATGTGCTCGGCTACGATGCCTACCCGATGTTCACGTGGGATCACCGCCAACGCGCCGCTGACCAAGCCCGCAAGTTCGACGAAGCCCGCGCCTGGACCGGCAATTTCATTGTCCCTGAATTCCAAAGTGGACCCGGCGGCCAGACCAACTACCTGCACGACAACCCAGAGCCGGGGGAACTGCGGAACATGTATTACGCCGCCCTCGCCCGCGGTGCCGACGGCATCCTGCTGTTCCGCTGGCGCAGCGTGCGTTTCGGCGCCGAAGAATACTGGGGCGGCGTGCTCGATCACGACAACGTGCCGCGCCGTCGCTACGACGAAGTGGCCCAGGTGGGGGCCGAGTTCGCCCGCGTCGGTCCCGCCCTACTCGGGACCCATGTCGCCATCGACGTGGCGGTCGCCGCCACCGACTTTGACAATACCAACGGACACGCCGCGCTGCACTTCGGGCTGCCGGCACCCGATAAAGTCGCCGCTGAACTGCACGGCCATTTTTGGCGCGCCGGTTATCAAGTCGGGGTGGTGCATCCGAGCGATGTGCTCGACGGGTTAAAACTCTATATCATCCCCCACCTCGCCCTGCTCGACCCGGCCTGGGTCCCCCGGCTGGAAGCCTGGGTTCGCGATGGCGGCATGCTGGTCATCGGCTCACGATCCGGCACGAAGGACTTGGACAACAACGTCGTCACCGACCTGCTGCCCGGCGTGCTGCGGCCGCTGGTCGGCGCCACCGTGACCGAATACGGGCGGCAAAATACCCCCGAGTTAAGGCCACTCAAACTCACCATCGGCGACCAAGCCGTGCTCTCGCGCGATTGGTATGAACTCCTTGAGCCCGACCCAGGCACCGAAGTCTGGTCGCAATGGACAACCCGTTACCCAGCGGGCTCAGCGGCCGCGACCCTACGCCGCGTCGGCGAAGGCGCGGTGCTCTATGTCGGCACCTACCTCAACGGCGACGTCGGCGAGGCCCTGCTCCCCGAACTCGCTCAGCTCGCCGGGCTCAACCCCGCCCTCGAAAACACGCCAACCGGCGTGGAAGTCGTCCGCCGTGAATCCACGGACCGCACCCTTTGGTTTGTGATCAATCACAACGAAGTGCCGCGCACCGTAAACGTCCCCGCCGGCCACGACCTCGTCACCGATCAGAGCATCACCGGCCCGCTCGAACTCCCCGCCCGCGGCTTAGCCGTCATCCAAACAACACGCTCTCCGCTGTAGCCGGGCTCGCTGAGCCCGGAGCAGTGGCGTGGCCCCACCGCCCGCTTCACGCTGACGGCCCCTGCCACCGCTGCATGACGTAACTTTATCCCACTCTTTTTCCCCGACGAATTATTGCTTCACTCGCGACCGTGTTGTCGGCTGCTAGGGCAAGGGCGAAAAGTGATCCTCCCCGCCCGTCTTCCCGTCATTTTTTTCAAATCCGTCCTACCGCGTGAACTCCAAAGACGACATCGAGTCACTATCCGCCGTTCAGAGCCTGTTGAGTCATTTAAAGACCGACTACGATGCCCGCACGCAACAGCGCGGCCGCGCCTACGCCCAGACCGGAGCGGTCATGGATGTCACTAACGACGAATACTCGATCTCCGCAACCGTGCATGGCTCCCGCAAACAGCCTTATTTTACCTGCCTGCACCACGACCGAGGGGAGTGGATTGCAGACTGCAGTTGTCCCGTCGAGTTTGACTGCAAACACGCCCACGCGGTCGGCTTGGTCTGGAGCCAAGAGCAGCTCGAACACCTGAGCCATCAGCTTAATCAGGTCACGAGCGCGTCGTCGTTCGAGGCACCAAAACCCAAACCACCGCGTGAGGTTCCAGCCGAGCCCGTCGCCGCCCAAACCGCCTTCCGCCAAAAATGGTCGCCCCAATTGGCGGCAGCGATCAGTCGCCCGCTCACGACCGAGGAAGGCGCGCTGCTCGACCAGCTCGCCGCCGTATTCTACGAACTGAATGAACACCGCACCCTGAGCCATCGCACGCTCCTTGAACGCGGACTAGCCGCGCGATCAGATATCCCGTCCGATCAAATTTGGCAGCCCGCCTTCCCCGCATGGTGGGACCACGAAAACCGTCCCCGCGATCCGTGGGCCCTGTGGCAATACATCGCCCTGCAATGGCAGCAACATGGCCGGGCCATCCCTCCCGCTTTCGCATCCCACACGGACCTCACCGCCGCGCGCCAGCGCGTCGACGCCGTAGCCGAACGCCAAGAAATCCAATCCTGGAAAGGTGGTCTATTGAACCATCATGACTTCGACGAGCGCCCGATCCCCGCATCCTCCGAGCCCTTGGCCGAGACCTACCGAGATTTGCGTTTGGTCATCGCCCCGGGCAGTGGAGCCCAGCTCCAAGGCCTACCCGCCAAAACCGATAAGCCTTGGCGCAAACCCGCCAAAGCCTGGTTGCAAAACTGGGCCGCCGCAAATCTCGCCGCCTTCGACGATCTGCCCGCTCCGGCCCGAGCCCTCGCACTGGCCCTCCGCCTGGGCTTCGTTGAGGGCTACCGCGAGTATCCGCCCGACGGATACTTGAGCGCGGAAGAAATGAGCTACGCGCTCGCTCACCCAACCGCCCTCCAAGCCTGCGTGCTCGCCGACGGTTCCCCTTTCATCATTCAAGATCAGCCCTTGGAGGTGCACGCTCGCGTCCTCCCCGACGACCCCAAGCGCCTGCGGCTGCAGGTCCTTACGCCGGAGGGTGATGAAGTCACGGCGGAAACGCCTTTCAGTTTTCATCCCGCCCCCCTCTACGCGCACGGTGGCAAAATCTGGCGCGGGCCCCTGCCTCTGCCCGGCAGCAACCTCCCGATCGCGGCGCTCAACGATCCCTTCCTCTCGCGTAAATTGGTGGAACTCAACGTCCGCCTACCCGCTTCGCTGGAAGCCAAAATCGTCAAGGCCTCGCTACGACCTCATCTCCGCTGCTGGCTGGATGAAACCTACTCCAGCTACCGAGCGAGTCCCGCGTTTCACCTAGAGCTCACGGCCCGATGCGACGACCCGTCTTGCCAACAATATCTCGACCAAAATCTGCAGTGGCAATGGTCGGCACAACACGTCCCCCCGGCTGCCACCGTCGACGGTCCCTACTATCAATTCGATCACCGCCTAGCCGATCAGGTGCGCGCGGCCCTCCCCGCTCTAAAACTAAGCCCGGTCGACGGCACGCCTAGTTGGAGCCGCGCCGCTAACCAAACCTTCGTCGGCGACTTCGTCGACTGGCACGCCGCCTTGCCGCCGGAAACTATCGTCGAGGCCACGACCGAACTGCGCGGGCTGATTAACGGCCCCGTTACCGCCCAACTGCGCACCCGAGTCGACCCCGCCGCGGGTTCCGGTCTCGACTGGTTTGATGTCTCGGTCGAGCTGGATACCGGGGACCTCAACTTCACCGCCGAAGAACTGCGGCTGCTGCTCAAAGCCAAAGGAGGCTGGGTGCGGCTGCCTAACCACGGTTGGCAATCCCTGCAAATCGATGCGTCCACGGCCGCCGATGCCTCCCCGCTCGGGCTCCCCGCCAAACCCGCAGACCTGCTCAACGCGAAACCCCAACGCTATCACGCGCTGCAGCTTAGCAAGGTCCCCGTAGCCGATGAAACGTTAGCCCGACGCCTCCGCGACTACGGCAAGAAGCTCCGCGCGGTGGAACCACCCCCGCTGCCCTCGGACCTGCAGGCCACCCTCCGACCGTATCAACAAGAAGGATACCACTATTTGGTCCACCTCGCGACCCTCGGTTTGGGCGGAGTGCTCGCCGACGACATGGGCCTCGGCAAGACCGTGCAGGCCCTAGCTTGGCTACTCTGGCTACGCGACCGTCCGGCTGATCACGGGGCCGATCAAGCCCCAAAAAAAGCGCTGCGCGCGCTCGTGGTTTGCCCAAAATCCGTGATGGCTAATTGGGAAAACGAGGCCGCCCGTTTCGCTCCCGCGTTACGCACCGGCCGCGCCCGACCGCGCCGCCCGCTGCCCGACGATGCCGAGCTCATCGTCATCAATTACACCCAACTACGCTTGCGGGCGGAGGACCTGGCCGCGCGTTCTTGGGATGCGGTGATTCTCGACGAGGGCCAGAACATCAAAAACCCCGCCAGCGCGACCGCCCGCGCGGCCAAAGCTCTGCCCTGCCGGCATCGGATCGTGCTCTCCGGCACGCCCATCGAAAACCGCTTGCTAGACCTGTGGAGTCTCTTCGGCTTTGCCCAACCCGGGCTCCTCGGCACTCAAGCCGACTTCAAACGTCTCTACCCCGACCAAGGCGACGACGCCAGCGACGCACCCGCGCGACTGGCCGCACGGGTGCAACCATTCATGCTCCGGCGCACCAAGGGCGAAGTCGCCCGCGACCTGCCGGCGCGCACCGAAGAAGACCTAACCTGCGAACTCGAAGGTTCCCAGCGTACCCTCTACGACGCCGAACTGAAACGGGCGCGCCAGCTGGTGCTCGGAGTTCAAGATAAGCAGGCGTTCGACGCGGCTCGCTTCAATATCCTGCAATCGCTCCTCCGCCTCCGGCAGATCTGTTGCGACCCCGGCTCGTCTCGCCCACCCTCGCTAAACCCACTTCCGCCAAGCTCGATGCGCTGTTTGATACCATGGAACCGCTCGTCGCCCAAGGTCATCGCGTATTGGTTTTCTCGCAGTTCGTCGGCATGCTGAATTTGATTCAAGCCGAGTTGCAGCGACGCCGCATCGATCACCTCATCCTCACGGGCAAGACCGAGCATCGTCAGGAAATGGTGGATACGTTCCAAAGTCCGGCCGGTCCGCCGGTATTCTTGCTATCGCTCAAAGCCGCCGGATCGGGCCTCAACCTGACGGCGGCCAGTTATGTCGTCCTCTACGATCCGTGGTGGAACCCCGCCGTCGAAGCACAAGCCATCGATCGCACCCACCGGATCGGCCAGACCAGTCACGTGATCGCCTACCGGCTAATCGCTCGGGATACGATCGAGGAAAAAATCCGCATCCTCCAGCAGCGCAAATCCGCCATGGCCGCGACCGTCATGAAAGAGGAAAGCCTCGCCACGGTGATGGACCTAGAAACCCTGCGCGAAGTCCTCAGCTAACGGGGGCAGGTAAATTAAATTCGACTCAGATCCAGAATGAGAAGGCCGTTTCAGGCTGACCGACCGCGACCGCCGCACGGCACTCCGCTGTAGCCGGGCTCGCCGAACCCGTCCCCCCGTAGGGGCGTTGCTTGCCGACGGCAGCTTCACGCTGAAGGCCTCAGAGATCTATCGCACCGGGAGAGGTTCTTTGAAACGCTGGGGCTATGAAACCACCAGCCGGACCTTTTGACCTGACCGTGCGGGTGGGTTGCAGCCTCGGCTATCGCGCTACCGGCGAAGCGACCCTGTTGCTCAATCTGCGCCCGCAACCGCATGCCGCTCACGCGGTGATATTCGAAGCCCTGACCGTGGGCGACGAGCTTCCCACCGAGTCGTTTCGCGACAGTCACGGCAACCACATGTTGCGCGGCCGACTCAGTCCCGGAGAACACTTTCTACGCTACGACGCCATCGTGGCCGTGACCTCGCAACCGGACGATCAAGGCGCCAGCGCCTCCCCGTCACCCCCCGCAGGAAACCTGCCGCCCGAGTTGCTGCGCTACGTCTTTCCCAGCCGCTACGCCGATTCGGACAAATTGGTGAATTTCGCCTGGCAACACTTCGGTCACATCGCCGACGGCTACCCCCGAGTGCGAGCCATCAGCCAGTGGATCCACCACAACATCGAATACCGCTACTGCTCCGGCGTCCCCGAACTCAGTGCTTGGGATATCTTGCAACGCGGCTATGGCGTGTGCCGTGATTTCGCCCACCTCGCGATCGCGCTGAACCGCACCTTCAACGTGCCCGCGCGCTACATCACGGGACACATGCCCGACATCGGTTTCCCCAATCCTGAGAACCACATGGATTTCCACGCCTACGCCGAAGTCTATCTCGGCGACCGCTGGTATACGACCGATGCGCGCTTCGACGTGCCGCGAGTCGGCCGCATCAAAGTGTCCTGCGGCCAAGACGCGGTCGACGGTGCGTTCTCTACCATCTTCGGCGGCGCGACGCTCTCCTATTTCCAAATCTGGGCCTACCAAGTGAAGCACGGCAGCGTCGGCGTCGGCGACCCGCTCGACTTCTCCCAACGGCTCGACAATCAGACGACCATCGTCACCGAGCCGCCTTACTTCGTGTCGGCCGGCGGCGACGTAATTGAACCGAATCGATAGTTTGGAATCCGGTTAAGGGGTCAAATCCGGTTAAGGGGTCAGGCTTTGTAGTTTGTAGTTAAAGCGTTCACGCGTTCGCTCCTCCCGATACACTTGGGACCTAACTGTCCGCGGTGTCTTCACGGTCCAACCGCTCGCGTAGCTCGGCGATGAGGCGGCGAATTTCTTGGGCGATGTCCGTGAGGTCGACGACGGCCGGTCCTAGGTGAATCGGTGCAATCAAGCTGTCCTCCTGACCCGACTCTGCCGCGTTGAGGGCGTCGTCAATGTAGCCGTGAGCTCGCTTTAAGCGCACGATGGTGGAGGCGCAGTTCTGTAGTTCGGGTGGCCAGCGGCCTCCGGTTAACGCGCCCGCCAACTTCGGTCCGACCCACATGGTCGAGTTGATCACTTCCAGCACGGGGTATTCGGCCTGAGGATTCTCGGGGAGCCACTGTTCGGAGTCAGAGTGCTCGTGAAGCCGATGAAACAGATCCGCTGCTCGCCGCCCCAACGGGTGCTCAAAACGCTCCTCCGTGATGATTTCCGGCTCCGGCTCCGTCGCCTCGGCTTCGTCGATCAACGCATCCCAATCCGGTTGGCCTGGCTCCCAATCCGCCGGCGGTTCCGGCTCACCCCGTTCCCGACGCAGGCGCTCTCTCTCTCTTCATCCATAATGCGCTCGAAATCTGCCTCCGGACCCTCCTTCTCCATGCGCGCTTGGATTCGATCCAACAACAGGTCCTGTCGCGCCTGCTCCGCTTCGGCTTCGGCCTCGGTCTGGGGTGGCGGATCATACGGCTCGTCTGCTGGGGCATCAGCGGTAGCCTCGGTAGATTCTGCGGCGAAGGCCTGAGCTATTCGCTCCATAAAACCCGTCAGCGCTTCGGTGTTGGCCGCTCGCTGCGCGACCTCTTCCTCGGCTGACATTTCCCAAACGACCTCGTCTTCGACCGTCAATTGGAACGCGGCGGTTTCGATCACCACCCGGCCATTGGCGAGACTGAACCATTCGAGGTAGAGCGAGTTCCCCCAATGCCAGGGCCACGGTTTTTTCGCAGCATAATATTCGCCGATTTGATCCATCGGAATCGCTGGCACCTTAACTTTGCGCGAGGCCGTGATATCGCCCACGACCCCGAACTGCAACGGGCGGAGGACGGTCAGGTCCATAGCCTTGGGCGCGGGATTTTCAAATCGCAGCAGCCGTCCCGCGACGTCCCGCCAGGCGTTGCCCTCCAGCTTCAATTCCACCGGCTGCTCCCGATTCACGAACCAGATCCGACCGACCACTTGCCCGCGTCCGCGGTTGTCGATTTCTCCTCGCACCACTGCTTCATCAATTCGCCATGCCATGTCACTGGACCGGTAAACTGGAAACGCGTGGTCTCAAACCAATTTCAGTTCCGGCAATACGTTAGCACGGATCATTCCGAAGTGTTCATCGTGAGCGACCAAGGCAGCGCCCATTTCCGCTACCACCGTGGCAACCAACAGATCAGAGGCCGGCACGGTAATACTTTTCGCGCGCAACCGCGACACGTATCCCGCGGCCGCATCCCAGTGCTCCGGCGTAACCTCAACCCGTCGCGCAAAGCTCAGCGCTTCATCCCGCGTGCGCCGCTCGGCTTTTCTCGCTCCGGCATACCGTTCGAGGCGGAAGGGACACGTATAGGCGGCGCGACCCGAAGCCAAAATATCACCGACCTGCGCCTTAAGTTTGGGATCCCCGGCACGACGCAGAAACTCGATCCAAGCCGAAGTATTGATCAACGTGCTGACCGCTTTAACTTGGCCAATGCTGCGACCTCTTCGTTGCTGGCTCGGTAATCCGTCTTCCCTTTCAACCCCCGATCAAGAAATTCTTGGCGGCGTCGATTCTCCAAAAACTCGTCGAGCGCCACCGCCACGGCGGGCGACTTCTTGCGCTGCCCCGTCGCCGCAATCAGCCCATCCCCCTTGTTTGCCTCAATCTCGATCATTATTCTTATCTTTTATGACCTCTCAAGCTTATCGTGATCGCTGAGATCATTCTCCAACTTTACGAGGCGCGCGCTGGATTAACCACCGCCCTCGTTTTGCGTGGGCATGGCTTGCGTTCAGGGGGCTTCCTACTAGGCAGTGTTCCCTAAGCCACGGCCGATCGTGGACGTTTCGCATGCGTGACTACTTTCTTAGACGCTTTCTTCTTATCCCCCCCACGCTGATCGGCATCACGTTGATCGTGTTCCTGATCACTCGTGTCGTGCCGGGCGGCCCTATCGAACGGGCCTTGATGGAGGCCCAGATGTCGGGCGATGGCGGGAGCGCCCAAACCAGCAGCCCCGGCGGCGGCGCCATCTCCGAGGAGCAAATGGAGCAGCTCAAGGAATACTACGGTTTCGATAAACCCGCCCTGCAGGCCTACTTCATCTGGCTGGGCAACCTCATCAAGGGCGACCTCGGCACCTCCTACCGATTCAACGAACCGGTCTCGACCATTATTGCCGAGCGGTTGCCGGTCTCTGTTTTCTACGGGCTGATCACGTCGATTCTCGTTTACGGAGTCTGCGTGCCCCTCGGCGTGCTTAAAGCCGTCCGCCACCGCACATGGTTTGACAACGCCAGCTCTGCCTTCGTCTTCGTCGGCTACGCCATCCCCGGCTACGCGCTCGGGGCGCTGTTGGTGGTGTATTTTTCGGCGCGACTGGGCTGGTTTCCGATGGGCGGTTTCCAGAGCCGCGATTTCGAGGACCTCACGCTCTGGGGTCAGTTTCTAGACATCAGTCATCACGCCGTGCTGCCGCTGATTTGCTATACGATTGGCAGCTTCGCTTTCGTCACCTTGCTGATGAAGAATCACCTGATGGACAACCTCGCCGCCGACTTCGTGCGCACGGCGATGGCCAAGGGCGTCTCTTTCCGTGGGGCCGTGCTCAAGCACGCGCTGCGCAATTCCCTCATTCCGCTGGCGACCAACTTTGGCCAAAATCTCAGCGTGCTGGTGACGGGGTCGTTTCTGATCGAGTTCATTTTCGACATCAACGGCATGGGCTTGCTCGGCTATACTTCGGTGGTTGATCGCGATTATCCTACCGTGATGGGGGTGCTGCTCGTATCCTCCATCATTATCCTCCTCGGCAATATCCTCGCCGATATCTTGGTCGCCCTCGTCGACCCGCGCGTGCGCTTCAAGTGATACCCGGTCCTTTCGATCCATGCCGCTGCCCACGCTTCGTTTTTCCCTCGATCCCCTGACCCGCAAGAAGCTGCGGCGCTTCCAGTCCATCCGGCGCGGCTACGTTTCGTTTTTGCTGCTGACTGTGGCGATCCTCCTGTCGTGCGGGGCCGAGCTGCTAGTCAGCAACCGCGCCCTCATCGTGAAATACAACGGCGAGCTCTTCTTCCCGACTTACGGCGCGATCCAGACCGGCCGCGACTTCGGTTTAGACTACGAATACGAGGTCAACTACCGGGACCTAAAGGCTCATTTCGCCGCCAATCCCGCCAGCGGTAATTGGGTGCTGTTGCCTCTCGTGCCTTATGGCCCGTTGGAGAATTCCTACCCCGGCGAGTCCTTCCGGCCGCGCCCGCCCAGTTTCGCCGAGGGCCATTATCTCGGCACCGATCAAATCAACCGCGATATCCTATCCCGTCTCGTTTACGGTTTCCGCAACGCATTGATCTTCTCCTCGGCGTTCCTGATTTTCACCTACCTCATCGGCATCTCGCTCGGTTGTTTGATGGGTTACTTCGGCGGTTGGTTTGACCTGAGTGTGCAACGCCTGATCGAGATTTGGTCCAACATTCCGTTTCTCTTTGTCGTGATCATTGTGGCTTCCGTGATTCCGGCGAGCATCGGGATGAACCTCGGCGTGCTCCTTTTCATCGTCGTGCTCTTCTCCTGGACGAGCATGACCTATTACATGCGGTCGGCCACTTACAAAGAGAAGGCCCGCGACTACGTGGCCGCCGCCGAGGTGCTCGGCGCCAGCACCTCCCGCATCGTATTTCGCCACATCCTGCCCAACGTGCTTTCGACGCTCGTGACGTTCATCCCCTTCACTATCGCCAGTTCGATCAGCGCCCTCACCGCGCTCGATTTTCTGGGCTTTGGCCTGCCGCCGCCCACCCCGAGTTGGGGTGAGTTGCTCCGCCAAGGGACCTCCAATTTACAGGCCCCTTGGATCGTGGCCTCCGCTTTCTCTGCCCTCGTGATCGTGCTGGTGCTCGTGACCTTCGTCGGCGAGGCGATTCGGGAAGCCTTCGATCCCAAGAAATTCACGGTCTACCGCTGATCAGGTCGCACCGGTCCTCCCCTTTCCCAATTTATGAAAACCACTCCTTCCCCCTCCCCTTGGCGCCGACTCTGGACGTGCCTGCTCCTCCCGCTCCTGTTGATCGGCTGCGGCAAAAAGGAAACTGACCCCAATGCGTTCGATCCGGATGCGCCGAACATGGAGGTCGAACTGGCTGCGACCATCGCGGCGGAAAGCGACTTCTACTTGCGCAAGAACATCTCTGAACTTCCCACCGACCTCAAATGGCAAGACGGTTCCGACCTGCCCGAATTCGCCGATCCCGAGGCCAAGAAGGGCGGCACGTTTAACTACTACATCACCGACTTCCCCCGCACGCTCCGCACCATCGGACCCGACGCGACCGGCGGCATTCGCCCGTACCTGCTCGACTACGTGGAGCCGTCCTTCTTGCACCCGCATCCGACGGTCTCCGGCGGGGTTTTCCCGGGACTGGCCGAGAGCTGGGCCGAGGATCACACCAACAAAACCATCTACTACCGTATCGACCCCAATGCCCGTTGGTCCGATGGCACGCCGCTGACGACCGCCGATGTGGAATTCACCTTCTACTTCATGCGTAGTCCCCATCTGCGCGCGCCGTGGTATAACGACTTCTACCAGAAAAATTTCGTGGCCCTCACAATCTACGACGACTTCACGTTCGCCCTCGAACACCCCGTCGACAAACCCGATTTGGCGGTGCGTTTCGGCAGTTTTGTCCCCTATCCCCGGCACGCTTTTCAGGACTTCGGCTCGGACTGGATCGAACGCTACCAGTGGCGGATTTTGCCCAAGCTCGGACCTTACAATTCGACGGAGGACGACATCGACAAAGGCCGCAGTATCACCCTCCGCCGCGACAAAGAGTGGTGGGCGCAGCACAAACGCTTCTTCCGGGGTCGCTTCAATCCCGACCGTTACCGTTTCGACGTCATCCGCGATCCGGACAAAGCGGTCGAAGCCTTCGCTCGTGGCGACATCGACATGATGCCGCTGAATACCCCCAAGTTCTGGTATGAAAATCTCAACGAGGAACACCCCGAAGTCGCCTCCGGTCGCATTCTGCGTTACAAATTTTTCAATCAAGTGCCCCGCCCCGGCTGGGGCTTGTGGATCAACACCGCGATGCCGCGAGTCAGTGACCTAAACATCCGTCTCGGCCTGCATCACGCGACCAACTTCCAGCTCGTCTGTGATCAATACTACCGCGGCGACGCCGTGATGCTGGAGACCCGTTCCGATGGCTACAGCTGGCGCGTCCATCCCACGATCACCCACCGGCCCTTCGATCCGGAGCAGGCCCGCGCCTACTTCGCGAAAGCCGGCTACGATCAACCCGGACCCGACGGCGTGCTGGAAAACGCCGCGGGCGAACGCCTCTCCTTCACCATCACGTCCCCCGTTCAATCCCAACGCGACCTGCTGGTCATTCTAAAACAGGAAGCGCTCAAAGCCGGACTCGAATACAACCTCGAGGTCTTGGACAGCACGACTGGCTTCAAAAAGCTGCAGGAGAAAAATCACGAAATCGGCTACGTCGCCCTGTCGCGTTCCGTCGAACTCTACCCGCGCTACTGGGAGATGTTTCACGGCAACAACGCTTACGTGGACGCCTACCTCGATGCCGACGGCAACCCCGTCGCTACCTACGCCAAGGGCACCCCCAATCCCGACCCGCAGCAAATCCGGGTGCAGACCAACAACATGACCTCCACGTTCGTGCCCGAGATGGACCGCCTCATCGAGGCCTACGTCGCCGCCCAGACGTTGCCGGAGATCAAATCCCTCGCCGCCCAGATTGAGCAAATCATCTATGATGAAGCTTTTTGGATCAACGGCTGGCAAGTGCCCTTCTATCGTGGGGGCTACTGGCGCTACGTAAAATGGCCCGAAGGCTTCAATCCCGCCAACAGCCGCAACGCCGAAGAGTTTTTTGTGCACTGGGTCGACCCCGACGAGCGCGACGAAATCGAACGCGCCCGCCGCACTGGCGAGACCTACCCCAACGCGCTGCAAGTCTTCGACCAGTTCAAGACTCCGTGAGCTCCCCTCCGTCCAGTTCGACGTCGGTCCGCGCGAGCTCGCTACTCGCGGGCATCGCAGCCGCGTTGACCCTGGGCGGTTGTGGCGGATCGGGTGACTCCGCCACGACCGGGTCAGATACTGGGCAGATGAGCGGCGACCTCGCCCGCACCCTAGCCGAGCAGCCCGATTTTTACCTGCGCAAACCCATCAGCGAACTGCCGACCGACCTTGATTGGCAGGACGGTTCCGAGCTGCCAGAGTTTGCCAACCCCGAGGCCCCGAAGGGCGGCACGTTCTACGGCCACATTAGTGATTTCCCCCGCACCCTGCGCACCATCGGTCCGGACGCCACCGGCGGGATTCGGCCCTATCTGCTCGACTGGGTCGAACCGCAGTTCGTGCACCCGCATCCGAATCTTCCCGGCAGCTACTACCCCGGCTTAGCTCGGCGCTGGGCCACCGATCACGCTAACCGCACCGTCTACGTTGAGATCGACCCCGCCGCGCGTTGGTCGGACGGCGAGCCCGTCACCACCACCGACGTTGAATTCACCTTCTACTTTTACCGCAGTCCGCATCTGCGGGGACCTTGGTATAACGATTTCTACAAGACCAAATTCGAGAGTTTCATCCTTTTCGACGAGCATACGTTTGCGATTACCTTTCCTCAGGATAAACCCGATCTCGAAAAGTATCTCGGCTTCACGCCATATCCGCGCCACGCCTACCGATCCTTCGGCCCGACTTGGATCGAAGACTACCAGTGGCGCATCACGCCCAAGGTCGGTCCCTACCAAATCAAGGAGGACGACATCAAAAAGGGCCGCAGCATCACCCTCACCCGCGATCCGGAGTGGTGGGCGCAGGACAAACGCTTTTTCCGCGGCCGTTTTAATCCCGATCGCTATGAACTCACCGTAGTGCGCGACGCCAACAAAGCCGCTGAGAGTTTTGCCCGCGGCGACCTCGATCTAATCGAGCTCAGTTCGCCCAAGTTCTGGTATGAGACGCTCAACGCGGAGCAGCCGGACGTCGCCGCCGGTCGCATCCAACGTTACAAATTCTACAACCGCATGCCGCGGCCAGAATGGGGCCTGTGGATCAATACCGCGATGCCGGCCTTGGCCAACCGTGACCTGCGGCTCGGCTTGCATCACGCCACCAACATGGAGTTGGTCTGCGCTCAGTATTTTCGCGGCGACGCCGAGGTCATGCACACCCGCTCCGATGGGTATCCTTGGCGCGTGCATCCGACCGTCACCTACCGGCCGTTCGATCCCGAAAAGGCTCGCAGCTACTTCGCCGCCGCCGGCTACATCACCCCAGGCCGCGACGGCGTGCTGACCAACGCCGCGGGAAACCGCCTCGCGTTGACCATCACCGCTTGGGGCGAAACCCGGCGCGACCTGCTCACCGTTCTTAAACAAGAAGCGCTCAAGGCCGGACTCGAATACCGTCTCGAAGTCCTCGATGGCACGACCGCCTTCAAAAAGATGCAGGAGAAAAACCACGAGGTGGCTCTGCTCGCCCTATCGCCCGTCAACGAGCTCTACCCGCGCTACTGGGAAACCTTCCACGGCTCCAACGCCTACGAAGACGCCTACCTCGGTCCCGACGATCAACCGGTGAGCTCCCACGCTGCAGGCTCACCTAATCCCGACCCGACCAAGCTCAAGGTCCAGACCAACAACATGACGTCGACGTTCATCCCCGAACTCGACCGGCTCATTGAGGCCTACGACCAAGCCACCACCATGGCCGAGATCAAAACCCTCGCCGCCCAGATCGAACAGATCATCCACGACGACGGCATGTGGATCAACGGCTGGGCGACGCCCTTCTATCGCGGCGCTTTCTGGCGCTACCTAAAGTGGCCGGAAGGCTTCAACGCCGCCGCCACCGGGCGAGCCGATGAACTCTTCACCTTCTGGATCGATTCTGCCGAGCGCGCCGAAATCGAACAAGCGCGCCGCACCGGGAAGTCCTATCCCGCGGACCTCCTCATCTACGACCAATTTAAGGACCTATGAGCGACCCTGCTGCCCCTTCCGCCTCCCCCGTCCTCGAGGTCGAAAACCTCGTGACTACCTTTGACACCGACGAGGGCACGCTCACGGCGGTCGATGGGGTGAGCTTCAGCGTGAGCGCCGGCCAGACCCTCGGCATTGTCGGCGAATCGGGCTGCGGCAAAAGCGTCACCGCGCTTTCCATCATGCGGCTCCTGCCCCAACCGATGGGCCAAATCGCGAGCGGCGAAATTCGTCTCCAAGGCGAGAACCTCGTGGCCCTGCCCATCGAGGATATGCAACGCATTCGCGGCGGTCGCATCGGTATGATCTTTCAAGAGCCGATGACCGCGCTCAACCCGGTGCACACCATCGGCCGCCAACTCTGCGAGGTCTTCCTGCTCCACCTGACCAAGGATCCCAAGGAGGCCTGGCAACGCGGCATCACCATGCTGGAAAAGGT
>Ga0208413_1001006_pt1 | contig 19301 bp, 15 predicted proteins | sample AntAceMetag02UKD_FD_184761 | JGI IMG/M metagenome (GOLD analysis project Ga0208413, IMG submission 184761) | Saline lake microbial communities from Ace Lake, Antarctica - Antarctic Ace Lake Metagenome 02UKD (SPAdes) (version 2) | ecosystem: Environmental > Aquatic > Non-marine Saline and...
ACAGCCGCAGGCAGCTCTATCATTACACCCACCGGCGGAAATTTTACGTTATGGCCTTCTTGGATCAGCTCTCTATAGGCTTTTTTAATAAGCTGATTGGCCGAATTTACTTCGTGGATATTACTGATCATTGGCAGCATTATCTGAAGGTTTTCAAGACCTATGCTTGCCCGCAGCATGGCTCTGACCTGTGCCATAAAAATCTCTGGATGATCGAGCGTAACTCGAATTCCTCTCCATCCTAAAAAAGGATTTTCTTCATCAATGGGAAAATAAGACAGCGATTTATCACCACCAATATCCAGCGTGCGCATGGTTACTATTTTGGGTGCGAATGCCTCGAGCTGCTCCCGATAAATTTCTGTCTGTTCTTGTTCACTTGGAAAACGTTCGCTTAAAAGAAAAGGAACCTCTGTTCTAAAAAGACCAATCCCTTCGGCACCTTGGTCTAGAGATTGCATGACATCAGTCATTAAACCTGTATTCACCCATAGACTAACACGGTGCTTGTCCGCAGTTTCGCAGGGTAAATCTTTTAATCCTTCTAAACCTGCGATTAGTTGATTTTGCTCTTCAATGGTATTTTGGAAACGAATACGCAGCTGATCAGACGGATTTGTTATTACCTCACCTTTATAACCGTCGACAATAATCTCTTTACCTTCCAGCTTATTGAAAGGTAAATCTAGCACTCCCATGACAGCAGGAATGCCCATGGTTCGAGCAAGGATTGCAACATGCGAATTACCAGAACCTTTTACAGAAATTAGGCCCTTAAGCTTTTCTTTTGGCACCTCGACTAACATGCTCGGTGTTAATTCTTCACTCACCAGAATAGTGTTATCGCCGTATTCAGTCACTACAGTTTCTTTCTGCTGCAAATAAAAGAGTACTCGACTACAAAGATCCTTAATGTCCACAGACCTTTCACTTAGATAGGCGTCATTCATCATCTCAAAAGTTCGAACATGCTCATTAGCCACATAAGCCAGCGAACCTTGCGCCCAATTTCCAAGCTTAATGCGTTCCACTACTTCATTGCCCAAAGCGTCATCGTCTAGCATATGCAAATAGACATCAAAGAGTTGACGTTCTTCCTCTGCTACACGCCCTGCTAAACGATTGTGGATATCTTTGATATCAGTTCTAACTGATTCTAGGCAACTATTGAAAAATTCTATTTCCTGGTCGATATCTCGAGGCCGCCGATTAGGAATCTGGCTAAGATCTGCAGGAGGGAAGATCACCACAACCTCACCTATGGCGGCACCAGATGAGCCTGAAACACCAGAAAAAACTGTATCCGATGTCTTTTGACCAGAAGGACTCATTCCCTCAATAGCACCAGTTGCTTCTGCATGTGCGATAACGCCGGCCAATTGCGCTGACAGCGTTATAAGAAACGCTTCCTCCGCTTCATCGAAGCGGCGCTTGTCTTCATGTTGGACAACCAAAACGCCAAGAACAGAGCGATGGTGGATAATTGGCACACCGAGAAACGCGTGGTAGTCTTCTTCGCCTGTTTCTTGAAGATAGTGAAAACTCGGATGCAAAGACGCATCTCTAAGATTTATGGGCTCAGCATGCTTTGCCACCAAACCTACCAAGCCTTCACCTACTTGAAGGCTCACATGGCCTACCGATGCTTTATTGAGACCTTCTGAGGCCATCAATACATGGCTATTTAAATCAGTGTCGAGCAGATAAACAGAACAAACCTGGGTCTTAAGAGACTCTCGAACTCGATGCACAATAATATCCAACGCAGACTGCAAATCTTTTGCAGCGTTGACTTCTTGCACAATGACACGCAATTGTTCGAGCATACTGGTCCCAGAAATTAATGATAATCGCTACGTTGACAACCGCCCTAACAAGGCCTGCCGACTGGCAATTGATTTTTAGTAATCCGCAGTGGCGGCGAAAGTTACTGTTCGTTTGAGCCTAGTTTTCTTTAAGGTATCTGTGCAAAGGCGCAACAAGCTCTTTTAAGGCTCGGCGGTAAACCTCCCGCTTAAACTCGATAACTTGACTTATTGGGTACCAATAACTCACCCACTGCCATTCATCGAACTCAGGTTGAACATCGCCTTTTAGTTGCACCGCGCTCTCGTCGCTCTCCAAGCTTAAAAGAAACCATTTTTGCTTCTGCCCTATACAAACAGGATCTTTATGCTGGCGAATATAATTATGCGGCAAATCATAGTGCAGCCATTCTTTAGTTTGATGAAGCACGTTTACATCCGCTTCCTTGAGCCCAACCTCTTCTTCTAGCTCGCGAAAAAGGGCGTCCTCTATGTGTTCATCCTGATCAATTCCCCCTTGAGGGAACTGCCATGAACTTTGCCCAATCCTTTTGGCCCATAAGACTTGGCCAATCCGGTTACAAATTACAATGCCGACGTTTGGTCGATATCCATTAGAGTCAATCACGTGCACTTATCCTCGGGCAGGAATAAAACGGTATTGTTTCACAACCTGACTTCACTATTCAATGGCAACAAGCCATAGATATCAGCTAATATGTTTAATATTCAGTAACTTAGCTATAGAATACCGAAAAATATAGTGATACTTACGTGGATTTCCTGACCCGGTGCCAGGTCCGCAGGTATAATCTTACTTTTGGAGCACAAACACTACATGAGAACTCGCTTAGCACTCTTCGATTTAGACAATACCCTACTACGCGGTGATAGCGATCATGCTTGGGGCGAATATCTAATAGACAAAGGACTAGTTTGCGCAATCGAGCACGGTAAGCGTAACGACGAGTTTTATAGACAGTACCAAGAGCGCACGCTGGATATACATGAATACGTTAAATTTACGTTAGCACCTGTCATGCACTTGCCCCAGTCTGAATTGGCCTCGATGCATCAAGAATTTATCCAGAGGTTCATCAAACCGCTTATCTTGCCAAAAGCCGTTGAACTTGTTAACCATCACCTAGCAGCTGGTGATTACTGCTTAATAATTACCGCGACTAACTCTTTTATCACCACCCCAATTGCTCAGATGTATGGCGTTGATAAATTGATTGCTACCGATTTGGTGATGCACAATGACCACTTTACCGGTGAGATATTAGGAACACCTTGCTTTCAGTCGGGCAAAGTAAACAAGCTAGACCAATGGCTGAACTCAAAGATTGCAATATCTAATGAATTACGGCTTGAAGAAAGCATTTTTTATAGCGACTCAATTAATGATTTGCCATTATTACAGCGAGTGAAAGAAGCTGTTGTGGTCGATGGAGATGAGTTGCTTGTAGACGAGGCAAATAGGCGAAAATGGAAATGTGTTTCTCTGCGCTGATAATTGGAATGTTTAGAGCAATAACAACGCCAAGCTTTGCTTTGGCAGGCATTCTCATCCTTCAATCTTGCAGCCCAGATTCACCTGATTCAATGCAGGAAGCGGCATTACCGCCAACGGTTGATGCGCCCCTATCTTCGAAGCGATTTACTCAAACACTCGACAATGAGACATCGATATTAGTTAAGCAACTGGTATTGGAATATATTGGTCAAATCGGGTTGGATTTCACAGATTTGCGATCCGAGCTAGTATCACTCCAACAAAAAATCGACTCTCTTATCGAATCCCCTAGTCCTGGCGCATTAGTAGACGCTCGAATAAGTTGGTCGTCTGCCCATCAGAGCTATCACCAGAGCAATCTACATTATTATTTCACCTCGTTCATCGTACCAGAAAATCAGAGCGAACGGCTTTATCAACTCGCCGATCAGATGGATCATTGGCCTATTCTCGCTGGCTACATTGATTCGGTAGGCGGCTATGAAAGCGGTGGCATTGTCCATGATGTGAATGTCGAACTTTCTACTGCGAGCCTTAGGCAGCAACACAGATTATTTGATATTACAGAGGTGACATTGGGTTTTCATGTAATAGAGTTTCTCTTATGGGGCGAACCACATGTTGATTCAACACGAAGAAAGCTCGAGGATTTCGTCCACGTAAGCCAGCTTACTGAAACCCAGCGCGAAAGCGGCATGGAAATTAACCAAGTCGGAAATAACCGGCGCCGTGAATTACTGAAGCTAACCAGCGCCATTCTCATTGAGGATTTTGATTCTGGTTTCACAATCTGGACTGATGCCAGCTCTAGCTTTCTAAAGACAGTAGAGAATCGTAGCTCAGCGGTCCTTCTAAACCTGTTACTAGAATCCGTGACAGCAATGTTAACCGAAGAGTTACTAACTCGATCACTATACCCTCTACTAAACGGAAATATTGAATCTGCTCTTCAATCACCCTATAGTCAAACCTCTGAAATGACTGTGGCCACCCAACTTCAAAGCGTTGAGCAACTTCTTTTAGAAATACCCACTCCTAACGGAATTACCCTAGATAAAATACTGAGTTCATTGTCCCCTATTTTTGAAAATTTTTTCTACCAAAACCTAGATTCAAACAAGGCCTGCCTAATTCTCCTTTATAGTAGTTTTGGACAGACTGATAATTCCATCGAAAACCATACTATTGAGTTTGAAGTAGTTGAATGTATTAATTTACTTACTAATTTTTTAGACCAGCTAGAGCAAATAAAATTAACTCTGCCGGCATTATCCGACTGAATCTAACTCAGTTGGCTTACATTAATTTCCACCATCATATCGTCAGCGAGACTCTCCAACTCTTCCTGCAATTTACTCAATTCTAGTGACGGCGGCACTTTCAATATTGCATTAGCTTTAAAAAGAGTCACTCCAGACATCGGGGCAGAAGAGCAATTAGTTATTAGTTTCTCAACATTCACAGAAAGATCAGCAACAGCATGAGAAATTTCCCTCACAATTCCCGGTCGGTCATTGGCCACTAAGTTCAACTCTACCGTTATGGGCCTGCCCACAGTTTCGTCAGTCACAACTCTTTCTATAACCAGCTTTAACCCTCCGAGAGAGCCCAAAGCCAATTCAAGTTGGTCAAGACTCGCGTCATCCACACTCACTTTCAGTATCCCCGCAAATTTACCGGCTAGTTGTGACATGCTGCTTTCAAGCCAGCTTCCGGAGTTCTCTGCTATTACTGCTGCCAGAGATTCAACCAATCCTGGTCTGTCGTCAGCTATTACTGTTAGTACCAAATAACGTGTCATCGTCAATCTCCAAAAGCCTAGAAAAGCCCTATCTGTTTGTTGAGAATTTTATCCATGGTTTGCGACTGAAACACCAGTATAGAGTCCGCTATTGGTGTTAATTGTCGGTCTATATAGAAATCAAAATCGATTGCAGAACTAACATACTGCTTAGGTTCGGGCCCATTAACGGTCATTATGTACTCAATCCAGCCACCTGAATCATACAAACTTGGCAGCCCTCTCGCTGCCCTAATTGCTTCCGCTTTTCTCGCTGCCTGCACATGCGGGGGGACGTTTTTCACATAGGCGACGAGCTTTCGGCGTAGTCTTTTCCTTAAAATTAGCTCTATACCATACTCACCAGCCAGCAGTCTTTGTACAGTTTTCTTAATGAAGGCTTCAAAGGGCTGCTCATGAAATATTTTTTCATACAGGACTCTTTGAAAGTCTCTTGCCAAAGGAGACCAATCACTACGCACAGACTCGAGGCCCTTAAACACTATCTTGTCTGAGCCCACCAGCCCAGCATAACGTTTCTTGCTTCCCGCTTCAGATCCTCTCACTGTGGGCATGAAAAATTTTCGATAATGGGTTTCGAACTCAATTTCAAGATAGCTTTTAATCCCTTGCTCTCGATCTAACTTTTCTCGCCACCAAATATTTAGCCCTGTAGCAAGCTCGCCTCCAATCTTCGCCACTTCATCATCTTCAATACTCGAAAGAAGAACAAAAACCGAATCAGTATCTCCATAGATTACTTGGTAGCCCTTTGATTCAATATAGCCTTTGCTTTGGATAATAATTTCATGCCCGCGCTTGGTAATTGAACTAACTAGCCTAGAATCAAAAAATCGGCAGCCCAGGGTTCCTAAAACACCATAGAAAGAATTCATTATGATCTTAATAGCCTGCGACAACACCTTGTTGTTTGCCAACTTAGCACGATCTCTCGCAGCCCAAAGTGTCGTAATGAGCTCAGGAAGTATACTGTGAGTTCTAGAAAAACGTCCGCCATCATAGCCGATAATTGGATTTTCCTCATCCAAACTCTTAATCATTGCCAAAGGATCAACATTAAAGGTGCGGATAATACTTGGGTATAAACTTTTGAAATCCAAAACAATCACGTTCCTATGGATACCCGGTATCGAATTCATTACATAGCCGCCGGGGCTGATATTACTCGATTCAAGCTCGTCTAACCAAGGGGCCACATAGCCTTGTCTATGCAACCGAGGCAAATACAAAAAGTCCATCGCTGCAACAGAGCCTCCAGCTCTATCTAATTCCAAGCCGGTTAGTAAACTTCTCTCGATAGCGAAATCAATTAATTTTTCTTCTTCAAAAATATCCCAAACCAATTTACAGTCTTCTAGGTTGTATCTTGCCAGGCTCAATTTGGCGTTTTTAAAAAGAGACGTGATTTCAGCGCCCCTGGCATCAACATCGTCAACCAGCTTACCTCTACCTAGCAACTCTCGTGACACATGCTCTAAGGAAAAGTTTTCGAACCTGTAGGTTGCAGTGCGCATTAACTCAATACCATCAAGAACCACCCGACCGGCTATAAGAGCGTAGTGACGCTCGCCAGAATCAGCCGAGCGCCGCCACTTTATCGCCTCTTCGTTTCGGCCTAATCGCAGTTCAATACCAGCCCTATCGCAAAACACTTGCAAGCAGCGAAGGTCAAAGTTGACAACGTTCCATCCCATAAGGACGTCAGGATCCAATTCTTCTATAGTTTCGATAAAGCAGCGGAGCAATTCTTTTTCTGTAGGAAAAAATCGTAACTTTAGCCCCTCTTCGTCTAACGCCTGAAGATTCTCATTGATCATTAAAACCAATGAGACGGATTTTGAATAGATGGCTATTGAATAAAGTTGATTGGCAGCGAAATCGGTTTCTATATCTATCGAAAGCGCTGTTAGCTGCGGCCGGATTTGTGCTGGTTTGAGTTTGGGATTCTGGAGATCTCGAAAGCCTTTACGGGCAAAGCTTTCCCCCTCAATAATTACCCCACCGGTAATAAATCTCTCCATTAGAAACCTATCCGGTGGCTTTATATCCGCTTCAAAACATCCAATGCCAGCAGTGGTGAGCTTATCTCGCGCTGAATACAACTGCCTTTGGCTTCGAAAATAGAGTGCGGAAACAGGTTTTTTGTCGAAGTTTTTGAGCGAAGTTTCTTTGGTTCTCCAACCACTGATTGCGCGCAGGGTGCGGCGAACTTCTTCAGTTTTTTCTGAAGGATAAAAACATACCGCCTCTTGAGCCGACAAGCGCAGACGTAATGGTCCGTCTGCGCTTGCGAACCAAAAGATTAGCTCTAAACCTATACTGGTCTCCAGCCATTGACGTGTGAGTATGAAGCCTTCGACAGCATCCGACGCGGCTGTCTCAGGCGTCAATTTGGAAAAGATTATTCAATGTCTTTATGCCTGACTGAACAGTAGCGTGCACACTAAATTAGTACCGCCCGCTTGAACTGCGAAAAGTCTTCCCAATAGCTAATTTGTTCTGGCATTTCTTCAGCAGTCGCTTGAACGTTCCCGTTGATGTCAGTGACCCTTGAAATCAAGCTATGCTCTCCCGCACTTGGGCTGTTCCAATCAAAGCTGAATAATTTCCATGAAAATTTGGTATTGCGCGGGTTCATTTGCGCTGGCTGCCAAGGACCGTCATCTACCTTAACTTCAACGCTCTCAATCGGCGTACCATCATTAAGCACAAAACCTTGAACTTTATAATTGCCACCCAATTCTGTGACTCTAATGATCGATGACTTTAAATTCATAGTAGTGACGGAGTTTTCTACCCACCTGTCAACGCCGCCAACATTTGTTTTCTTCAAAGTGACGTAATCGCGGCCCATAAAACGACCCATGTATCGCGTGTCTTGCACATGAATCTGGGTAATCCATTTCACATTAGCAACGCCATACCAACCTGGCACAACAAGTCTCACAGGCTTGCCATGATAATGGGGCAAAGGCTCTCCGTTCATTTCAAAGGCAAGCATGTTTTCTGGACGCATTGCGTCCTCAATCGAAAGACTGCGTGCAAACGCTTTATCTACTTCTTGTCCTCTAATTTCCTGTTTGGCGATATCAGCACCAAAGAATACGATTTCTTTTGCTCCGTCTTGGATACCTGCTTCTTCAAGAATTGTGCTTAGCGTTCTTCCGCGCCAGTAGGCATTACCTATCAAGCCTTGAAAGAGTCTCTTGCCGTTACCACCGCACTCAAATCCAACTTGCTGCTCAATAACATCTTTTGACATCAGGTCTGCCAAGGAGAATTCGAGCTCTTTGTCTACCATTCCGGTGATGCGCAAACGATAACTATCGTTATCTACTTCAGGTTGCCCGTAATGTTGAACTAAATAGAAATCATCATTATCTGTAAAATAAGTATTAATATCTCGTGTGTCGAGATAGTGGGTAGAGTTAGGTTTGACGGGCCCTACTCGGAACGTTTCTGGTACGTCAGTAAACGGCACAAGCTGCTCACCCTGAGCCAGTGCAGGAAATACGAGCCCAGGCAAGGTTGCAGCACTAGCGGCTAGTACACCGCCACCTATAGCACCTTTGAGTAACTTTCTTTTTCCATTATCTTCTGGATTCATATCTGATTTCATAGATTTTCCCCCTACCCATTATATTTTTTTTATTTGAACACTGGAATTTAGTGATGCTTGGCGACCCGATTTGTAACGCAGATCAACAAGCCTTCATTATGTGCCGCGCTATGCATGATTTCTAGTAGACTAACCGAGACTTATCACTTGAAAAATACGTTTAAAGGCTCTCATGCCAATGAGTTTATTTCATTATGTAGGCGTGCTTTATCGTCAGTCACGATTGCCTCGACTACTTGAACTCTCTTTTCCAATTCTTCAACTTTAGCTTTAAGTTTTTCGTTTTCGTTGAGCACAGCCTCTGAACCCCTATCAAAGCCAAGTTTCATCTGTGTGGTCTTATACTTTAGATACACACTAAAACTCACAAATGAAAAAACGATAGCCACAATTAACACCGGCACCATACTTTCGTTCATTTTTATCCCACATCACAGTGCCACTTAATCTTGAGTATGGGCCTCGTCAATAGACGGTGCAAGCTCAACACGAATATGCATTTCTAATCCTTAATTGTGATTGCGCGATAGTGCCTACTTGTTAAGCGAAAACACTGTCTTACTCGAGCTTTCCTTTAGAATTCCTCAGAGGGACGAACTTGACCAAATTCCAGCGGCCCTTAGTAAGGCTTAAACCCAAGCTTAAATCCAGACTTAGGTCTATACTAAAAACCAGATTCAATGTTAATTATAACGCCACCCACTATGCACACCCACAGTTTCCCGGCCGCCAGAATCAAGGTTAAACACACCACGTCCGCTGTGGAGCTAGTTGGGCCGGCGCGTCATGGGTTTATGGACATTTGGGACAAGCTCATAGACACAGGCCGCTGGCCAGCTTGGGTCATCGCAGTCGATAAGGTATCGGCAAGCGAACCCAACACCCTGGCAAGGGGCTCAAGGGTTGACGTAGCTGGCTTGTTCGGACCTGGCCACATAGAAATCTTGCACTGGAACCCCGAAACAGAAGTGGTTTTTCTGCTTCGAATGAATGGTCTACGTCTTGCGTTTTCGATCCAACTTCGCAAGGACGCAGGTAACGCTATCATTGATGTGGAGGGCGAATACGAGCTAACAGGCTGGAAGAATGCCTGCACTGTGGTTTTCAGGTTATTCTTACACCGACGGCAACGACAGATGATAGAGAAGCTAGATTTTGTGCTGAATCAGACTGCAAAAATGCACTGATATGCCAGATTTTTTGTTCTTATGGCGTCCTTTGCACCACCAGGAGGGATAACCTAGTGAATTGTGCAAGCTCTTTCAACGGTTTGAATTTTAACTAGATTTTTTAGCAGTACGCAGTGCTACATAGTTTCATGACTAAAATCTGTACGTTGTAGACATTTTTAAAATACTGAGACAAGAGACCTACTTCGGTCGATTAATATGATGAATTCACCTGTACAAGAAAGCCTACTAACGTTGTTGGATACTGAATCTACAATAAAGCTCAGTACCGAAGGGTGTTGCGCGGCATTGATAATTACCACATTGACGTCAAACTAAGCCGCAAATATTGGTCAGAGGTCAAAACGCTTAGCGCATTATTGGTCCCGCAAATAGCCGCACCTAAGCCAAAAGCTTGACACGACGCAAAGCAGTTAAGGCAGTTTCGCAACAGCTATTGAGACATGACGAGCGTGTTGATTCACCGAGTTAAAACTGACCTCACGGTCGATCATGCGCGCAGTCTTCAATCAGCGGCTATTAATCACGCCCTCAAGTTCAGCCGTTCAAAGCTGGGCGCAGAAATTAAGGATGCCGACACTTGGCTGGCCGATCTAAAAAGCCGCGCAGCGTCCGAGGCACTGGCAATACACCAACGAATGTTCTCGCTGAAAAAATCTACGACATTATCTTGTACAACGTCAACAAACCGATTTTCACACAATTTGTGCGAGCTGAAGAACAAGAACTAGGAACTGTTTGAGATCAGTTTTTAGGAGCAGATCGCAAAATATTTCCGACCCTTATTTTTAACCCTCTACTGTCCACAGTGATGCTTGGCAGCGCAATGGATAGGGTCTTTTGGATATAAACAGCGAAGAAACTGGCTTTTTCGAACTTGATCGAAAACTAGCAGACCTGATTAGTCGTCACGTTAGCTCTTTTACAATCCCTCCTATAAAAGAAAAAGAAACCAAACCCATTCACACGGAAATTCATGATGAACTGGGCGCTTATTTCGGCTTCAAAATTTTACCGGCCCCTGCGAAGAGGCAAAGGAAAAAATTGAGGAGGCGTTTCTCTGGATTGAATTAGCTAACAATATTAATACCTTTTTCGATGGACAAACCACTCCACAATGGGTGTCAGCAAAACGCAAAGCAAACGGCTTATCTCGATAGCCCAAGGTCAGAAAGGAAGTAAACACTCTCAATAATTTGGCTAGGACCCTTACTAAGCAGCTTAAGAAGAACAAGTTACTTTCACAGCTGCTCACCTCTAAAGTACTAGAGTAGGTAATGACTCGGCTCTTATTGGGGCATTTAGAAGTAAAGGCGCGTTGCAACTTCCCAAGCGGTATAATACCGCTTTTCAAATTTCGAGAAACTATCAGTGGCAGCCACAAGCTTAATTCAGAACAGATAGAGTCACTGCAACAATATAGAGATGGTATAGCTGATCTAGTTAAAGCGGCAAACGCGCTGACCTGTTTAAAATCCATACAACAAGTCCGAAAATGGCGGTGTGATCTAAAATCCTTGTGTGTTCCCATCGGGCATTTAATAGAATAGACATTCATTAAAAATGAAGATGAAATTAGTCTCTCAAAGTCGGCTGGAGCTCTTTATCAACTACCCAATCATTGGGAAGTGGAACAAACCGATGCCAAGATATATCACCACAAGACTCCCAAAGCTGATGTTCGAGACTTCACCACAATCACCGATGCGTTACTTAAAAAGGGCTCAATCCTGCTTCCTTACTCAGCATATGATTCTTTAATCCAATCAACAAATTTTTTGCACATACGCTGCAAATAAATTTTTCCTTGAAGACGCTGCCATAAATCTTAGCCGTCTAGAGCATGAGCCAAAGCAATAGTTTTCAGTCGCACGAGCTTGCGGCTATGCGAAGGACACATTGCTAATCACTGGTGTAAATAAGCGCTATTCAAATCAGATGCGGCTGCCTCTATTGGATCTCGGTGTCGGTATTTGTTATTCAGATGAATCCCCGCTATTTCTTTACGAGGAAGATCATCTCATTATGATCTCTAGCGCAATTGGCCTGGCCGATGGAATATCGGGATGCTTATGCAAGCTACGCGCAGCCGTCAAAAAGAGACTATTTAAATTGAATGTGCTTCAGATAGCAGAGGGTGAATCCAATAACGGTGAGAAGAGGCGGTACTAGGCGAGATACAATGTAAATGGGATAAATATCGGTGATTTGGCGGTTGAAAGCTAATGGCGAAGATCGCGTTGAAACAGCTGAGAATGAAACTCATCGGCGAGGATAACGCCTTTTAAGTAGGCAAATACGCTGGCATCAAAGAGCAAAAGAAGGATTTAATTATTAGGCAGGGGCGCGGGCTAATAATGAAATTCTTCCTCAGCGCAATGCCGTAGAGAGTTATTATGAGGTCGTAGTAAGCAGGAAAATCATTTCTTCGGTTCTTGAAGCAACTAAAGCCTTAATAAGTGAATCGATTGCTTAATAACTAGTGATGATGACCCCCATTGCCATGTACGTGCCGATGCGCTACTTCTTCAGCGCTTGCCTCTCTCACACTGTTGATCGCTAACTCATAGTGAAGGGTTTTTCCGGACAGAGGGTGATTGAAGTCAACGTTAGCGCTAAATTTTCCAGCCTTAACTATGACGACATTGCGCATGCCTTTTTCAGTTTTGACACCAGCCACCATCCCTGGAAGGATTTTTCTTGTTGATTTGGCGAACTGCAAATGCTTCACCGGCACCCGCTGAATTGCATTCTCTTTGCGTGGGCCGTAGGCTGAAATCGGATCCAATGTCACGGCTGTTTTATCACCCACTGACATACCTTCTAGTGCCGCTTCCACGCCACTAATAATATTTCCAAAACCATGAAGATAGAAAAGAGGCGCCGCTTCAAACGAGTCTTCTAGCCAATCCCCAACGTTTCCCTCTGCATCCACTTCGCTCATGCGGTAATGAAAGCTCACAACCGTTTTTGCGGCGACTTTTATTAGATCATCATTTTGCTGATCATTAGTTAAATTAGACTCCGACATTTTTCTGCACTCCGATTATTCTTTGTGACCATAATAATTTTAGATGGACCCAAAGCACGGCCCAAAATACCTGAATATGCGCTCTAGATTCGATTTCTATTTTGAAATTTAGACTTACAGTTGACTACAATCTTTAAATAAAACCGAATTACGCGTAAACCATAAGTAAATATTACCATTAAAAGGCACCTGTGCTAGCGTCATTACCTTAAGTTTATGGCAATTTGATGGTTAGTGATTGTACCGACCACCAATTGGCAATTATCAATATGTACCAATATGACAGGAGGCTAAGTCTTTCATACTCCGGACATCTGTCATCAGGCTACACCGACTGAAAGGCTAGCGATCAATCTATGAGTCAAGCTCAATATTCAAAATTTTCTCCTATCACTGTCACAGTGAAAAAAAATGTCCGCCAATTGCGATTGAATGCAGGATACTCAATGAACGAGGGAGCTCGTTTACTGGGAGTATCGCGTAAGCAACTTGAGGACATAGAAACCATCCGCAACTACGGTTGCCACCTGGATCTAGAACTGCTGGCAAAAATGAAGGTGATTTATAAAGCATCTTTGGACGATCTGATTGGCGAATTGCCGGTAGACTACTACTCAGATTACTACGCTCGCCCACGCAAGAGAGTTGGCTCGAAGGCAAGAAATAGCCCTTAGCTCTTCCTCTTAAGACCTTCCTTGAGCCCGATTAGATGAAAGGGCTAATTTGCTGTATAATAACTGGCTTTTAACGCAGTGAGAATGGGTTGTTATGGCTAATAAACCAAAAAAAGAAGCCGTCGTAAGTAGCCGTGAAGATTTAGCGGAACACATCGATGCATTTATGAAGACTGGCGGGAAGGTTCAACAGATCCCCTCTGGTGTAAGTGGGCAGACGTCAACGAGTGGCCCAAGACAAATTGTATTAAGCCACAAAACCAGTTCTTAATTCTCTTAGAACTGAGATGGTATAAAAAGAGAGATTCTTTGAATTCTCTCTTTTTTTTGCTCTTTAATTCTCTATTACCCTCTTATCTAGGGTTCGCCCGCTTAAGTCGACTCAATTTGTCCCTGCGTTCCCCTCGCGCAGCAATTGCTGCTGCATAAGATTGGCCCCACGACAAAGATGGCTCCCTATAACCTTGAAACTTGAAACCCCTTAGCTTGCAATATAGCGAGTAAGCCGTCAGGGCCAACTAGGTGGGCTGCGCCGACTAATACAAATTCAACTTCGGGACTTTCTAGCATGTCCTCTAATTGAGGCAGCCAGTTCAAATTCCTCTGTTTCAATAAAGAGTCATAGATCTCAGGGGCTTGTTCTTGCATATCCGCCACAAACAGCTCTGAAAGTGCATCGTTATCACCAGTTCTCCATGCTTCAATCATGTCATCCATGACATCCACCGTGTCCTCCAGATCCTTTAACGACAATAAAATGAACTCACTCTCGTTACCTTCACCCATCGAGGCAAGGAAACCAAATTGAGCATCAATAGTTTCCAATTGACCAAGAGGCTTGCCATCGTCCATTGCCAATGCATTAAAGTACGCATCGACACCTTGAGGCGTGAACCCTATTCGCCGGAATTCCATAACCTGCAACAGACTTACAACCATTCCGGGCTTGAATTTCTCCAGCATGCCTAATGGCACGCTAATGCTACTTACGTAAGCTTCCAATGCTGAGTAAGCCTCATCGCTGAGCACAGTTTTCAATGACTCGTTGTCACCGTAACGAAGCCTTTGCATTAGCTTGGCCTGAACGGCTAGATCATTCATTGAATTCAGGTCTGTTTCAAATATGAGTTTGGACGAAGCAGCGTAGGCCTGCGCATATTCTTCTGGCAATGGATAATCGGTTGCCCTTAGCAAGTGCACAGTGCCACCAATGTAAATCGTGTGGTCTTCAGATTGTATCTGCCAAACTGAACTGTCAGCACCAGCCATGCTGGCGAGTATTGCAACATAAACTAGACATCCTAAGCGGATCCAGTCGATAGGCTTAACGATTGATTTCATGAGAATTCCTCTACTACTTATTGCGATTACTTATTACTGTGACGCATTACTGTGTTTTACTCTGATTTAAGATAAAGGTAGCATGTTCGTGACACTCCTCCAAATCACCGACCTACATTGAAATTCTATGTCTCTAGCTATGCGAAAATCATCTATGTCAGAGCTAGCTATACCTAAGCTATTTATACCCAAGCCATGTCTAAACTAATTTTCAGAATGCGTGACGTACCAATAGATGAAGCGGATGACGTCCGCGAACTACTCGACTCACAAAGCATTGACTACTTTGAAACTTTTGGTGGTAACTGGGGAATTTCAATGCCGGCACTGTGGGTAAAAGATCCCGCTAGGTTCAATGAGGCTCGCACGCTTATCGATGAGTACCAAAAACAGCGTCTAAGTACTAAAGGCCAGAATATAGGTCAAGAAGCTAAGGTAAAAACCTTATTAGAGAGCTTTAAAGATAGGCCGTTTCAATTTATCGCCTACTGGATTTTAATTACTGTTGTTCTGTTTATTTCAATTTATTATTTCTTTTCACTCTAAGAGACGATGGATCACTCTAATGTTCTTCCTTAAACTATATCTATTGTCGGCTAACGGCACATAGGGCTAAATACTTTTTCTTGCCTTTTTACAGTCGACAGTCAAAATCATCCGTGTCATCATAAAAAATAGAATCGGTAAGCGGCAGTAAGTATTCCTCATCAATAGGGGGCATCCAAAAATCTTCGCAGTTATCCAGAAATCTTAATGCAATTTCTCTCTCCTGGACGCGCACAACTTGCACGGGCAGAGATAGCATTGAACTGTACCAACCCTCGCCATGAATTTGGGCATTCAATTCCATCATCACAAAGAAATTCATTTCCTTGTCCAACGTTAAAGTAAACCCACTCGATGACATTTCCTGAATATCAGCGGTCACCAATCCCAACAACGGATGTTTAAGGCTTGCCCAATAGTCAACTTCAACCCGTCTATGTTGCATTCTCTCAATCATTGTTCTTGCCAACAGTAAGCTCAACTAATTACTAAAGTGTAGCCTACTATAATTAAAGCAAAGCTCTAGGCAATCGATTCGTTTATGTGAAGAAACAATATCCATAACTCGAATTTAATAATACTGAGCTCTCAAGAAACTTATGTGATGGGCCTTGCACTATTGTTATCGAATTAGCCTCTTTACACTTAGTACTATCTGTTATATAAAACCTTCAGTCCTTTGCTAGCGGTTCTTTACAGGGGGAGCCTACAAGCATTCCATGTCACCCTGAGTTTAAAAAAGGAGGTGATCCCATCAATAGCCAATCTATTAAGGGAGCCTCCAACTACTCACTTTAGTTTTTACATTTTGTATTTGCTGTGAGGGTAGTTGGAGTGAACTAACTTGTGGCTTCGGATTTTATCTGAGGTTTAACTAGCTTAGCTTCAAGGCTCCCATAAAAGTAGGAAATCCCGCTATCACGAAAGTAGTAGCGGGGTTTTTTTTGCCTGCTAATTAGCGATTTCAGCTAATCTAATTACTTCGCGGCCATTTGCTTCGTAGAAATAAACTCCAAGCTGTTCAGCGTGACATAATTTATTAAAGTAGGCCTGCTTATCACCCTAAATAGCTCTTCAGTTTGACAGGAAATTTTCGCTTCACAAGCATCTGCTAGAATCCCCATTTTTGATCCTAGGACATCACGAAGAAAGTGAACGCCACCCGTGTCGATGACAGCTAGTGGCACCCACCTTAATATAACACTTGATTATTAACAGCCGTGACAGCTTCCTATTCGGCAATAATAGATCGAGTATGTTCAGCGGGTCGGTAGCCGAAAGGCAATGATGTTTCTTTACTGAGCTATTCTTCTTATCTTTATTGACCTTTCTAAGTGCATCAACTATTTCTGAATAGGCAAATTGCTCTCCCCCAACTCCCGCAACAAATCTACCGCCACGAATTGCACCACGTAGTTCCATTTTACGCAGAATTGTTAAAAGTACTCGCCATGGTGGAGCGTATGATTCTCGCTGTCGTAGTGAGCGAAACAACACGCCCCAGCGCTGCAGGTAAATGCATACGAGCCTTTCCAATTGCTCGTCATCTAGAACATCCCAGTGCCTGCTTGGTTTTTTTGTCTCAGGAAAACTAAATGTATTTGGTAGGCTCCAACGACCAGCGTCTTCTACACCAAACTTAGCGCCTCGATGACGCCGCCGATGTGTGCTTGGCTTCTTACTGTTGGGCGTAAGTAAAGCGCGCAATCCAGTAAAACTATCGCTGGTTATACGTCCAGCATGAACAAGTTCAGCCAAACCTTCTTCGAGTTGGGTTTTTAGCAGTGCTGAGCGAGTTTGAACCTGATCAAAAAAACTTGCGCCATGTTTCTCTAAGTCTATTTCAATTTTTGCGGCGAGCGCACTGTAGCTATTTTCAGAAGATCCTGCGCCCTGTGCATTTTTCAGCGCCTGCCATATATCAATATTTTTTCGAGAAACCAGACTTATTGCCTGCTTTTTATAGGACCTGCACTGCGTTTACGGTTTAGGTTTTGCTGTAGCTTTCTTTGCGATGCGCTAGGCAAAAAATAGCGGCCCCAAGCGACCCTGCCACTAATGCAGATGACATCTAACCAACCAGGATATAGCTGTCGATTCTAGCCCGATAGAGTTCAGACTCCCACGCTGCTGCGGGCGCGGCCATCCCATCCAAAAGCCCCAGCGTATTTTACAGTTGTGTTTGACCATCCAGAGCAGGTAATTGGAAAGAGTCCTCGGATTGGTTCGAAATCAATTGGTTCGAGATCAATTGGTGCCGATCAAATAGAAACCCTTCATAGACCTCGAGAGAAACCGGTTTAATGCTTTTGCGATGGGCATCAATTTTATAGCGGTGAATTCGTTGCAATAGGCGCCGCTCACACCACTCAACCTGCACCGGCATACTGCTCTCTAACGGCTGTGGACACAGAGTAAATTGGCCTTGGAAAACGAAACCTTCGACTTCAAGCGCTAGTAATGCAGCATTAATCCACTCTACTATCACCCCAAACTCGTCAGCAATATCGCTAGCGATTATAGGACCAAGACCGTCTAAGCGGCGGCGGACGATTTCTCTAAGAGCGTCCTCCAGTTCCCACTTCTGCTGGACCAGAAATTCCGGCAACTTAATGTCTTTTAAAACCATTGGAAATAGCACAGCCATTCGCGGCACCGACTCAGTGGCAATCCAAATTAGAGATTTATTATGGCTAAGTCGAACAGGCACAATCCGACCGCTGTCTAGTAGAGGCTGAGCCAAACTAGAATACTTTTTGTCGTCAAACGCCGGCTCAGTCATATACGCGAAACCGAAAACTGCATCGTGCATCTCATCACTGCTATTAACGTAGGACCAAGCTTCCTCACGTACCCGCTCGATCGCGACCGCGTCTAACAAGCTATAGTCCGCTCTGTCACTGTGATCAGACCAGCTTCTATTTCTTATAGCATTTGTTCGACGTTCTTCAAAAGGGGCGTCATCCAAAAGGCATAGGGCCTTGCGTTAATAATTTCCTGAGCAAACGGCGATGGCTCTCTTAGATCTTTTGCGACTAAGGTCAGCTCGGCCTTTTCTATTTTTTCAATGAGTTCGATTGGCTCATCGATATCCATCGCCTCGGTCAGACAATCGTCAATCGTTTGATTCACCAGTGGATGATCGGGAACATCGCGGCGGCCAGTAAGGTTTTCTTGGCAGGCTATTTGATCCGGGAAAACACGGGCGATTAGATCTTCTGCATCCATTCGCTGGAACTGTGGTGGCACACGTTTACCACTGCGATTTCGCTGAATTGCAAGAGACCGAGTTGCATTCCAACGCCAGCGCACTTCGAACATAGGCGCATCAAGTAATGCCTGTATCAATACATCTTTAACTGTCGCCGGCTGGAGGTATCGGTAGACCTCATCGAGTAGAAAGCTGTGCACTGACCCTAATGAAATTACGATACTGTCCTCGTTAGCCGCCGCTTGCAGTTCGAAGTTAAACGACTTACAGAACCTTTTACGCAGCGCTAATCCCCAGCCACGATTTAAGCGGCTGCCAAACGGAGAATGAATGACAATAGGCATATCGCCAGCTTCATCAAAGAATCGCTCCATGACTATGGTGTCCCGAGTCGGCATAACCCCGAGGGCATTCATCCCAGCCTGTAAATATTCAGTGAGCTGCGTTGCGGCTGATCTTGGCAATCCCACAGTATCGACCAACCACTGCACAGCAGCGTTAGCAGATTCGTTGATTAGTAGCTCTGCAATTTCCTGTTTTAGTCGAGACACAGATTCCGAAAGCTCT
>Ga0208413_1001009_pt1 | contig 19247 bp, 18 predicted proteins | sample AntAceMetag02UKD_FD_184761 | JGI IMG/M metagenome (GOLD analysis project Ga0208413, IMG submission 184761) | Saline lake microbial communities from Ace Lake, Antarctica - Antarctic Ace Lake Metagenome 02UKD (SPAdes) (version 2) | ecosystem: Environmental > Aquatic > Non-marine Saline and...
TTTATTTTAAAGTAAACGACTGACATCATTATAAACGGCTAAAACCATGATTCCTGATATCAACAATAAACCGAGTTGTAGTCCAAACGATTGGATACGTTCAGGCACCGGACGCCGGATAACCGCTTCAATGCTGTAATACAGCAAATGTCCTCCGTCTAGGACAGGTATCGGCAGCAAATTTAACACCCCAAGTGAGATACTTAGCAACGCTAAAAAACCCAAGTAAACATTAAGCCCATATGTGGCTGTATCTCCGGCCACTTGGGCGATGGTGATTGGGCCATTAATATTCTTTACAGAAATTAAACCCACAACCATTTTCTTAACTGAGTCGAGAACAAATAGCGATTTATCCCAAGTCTCAATTAACGCAGGTTGGATGGCACTAATCGGGCCATAACTGACTTCACGTCGCGAAGAATCAGGCACTATTTCAGCAAGGCTCATCTGCTTTACATAGGCACCGATGCTGCCGATGGTCGATCCGTCTGCAGAAACAACTTCTGCGGGCCGAATACCAAGCGAGACCTGCTCAATACCTCGTTGGACCACGACTTCTAAATCTAGTTCCGGGCTAGCTTGGATTACTTCAACCCAATGCGTCCATCCCCGAATAGCTCGACCATTGACGGCAAGAACTTCGTCTCCAGGCAATAAACCACCTTGTTCAGCACGACCATTTTCCACTAAGCCGGCAATTATAGCCGGGATTTCTATCTGGACAATGCCAAGGCTTGCAATAGGATTTGGCGCGGTGTCACTGCTAAGCCATGCTGAGATCGGCACCATCACGTCTCTCGGGGCGCCTCCGGACGCAGGATCAATGGTTAAGCGCAGCTCTCCAGTCTCCCCCATTCTTCCTAACATTTGCAGAGTCACTTGCTGCCAAATAATAGTTTCCTTGCCATCAACGGCTAGGATCTCATCACCTTCGCTAAGTCCCGCCATTTGCGCTGGAGAGTTATCTTTAATGCCATCGATAACTGGCGCTATACCGGAAAGGCCATAGGCGATGTTTATCACCCAAAAAACAAAAATAGCCAACAAAAAGTTTGCCGCCGGCCCTGCTGCCACTATTGCCATGCGCTGCCAGAGAGGCTTGTACGCAAATGACATATGGCGCTGACTCGCGGGTAATTCAGTAGACGAGGACACCGTTGTGTCTTCTTGCCCAAGCATCTTAACGTAACCACCTAAAGGAATGGGCGCGATTACGTATTCAACACCGTCTTTTCCTATCCAGGTTTTTATCGCTTTACCAAAACCAATAGAAAAGCGCAGCACCTTTACACCGCAGCGCCGAGCCACCCAAAAATGACCAAATTCGTGAATGGTCACCAAAATGCCCAAGGTTACGAGTAAAGCTAGTACATTTGTTAGTATTTCAAGAATCATCTTGATGCCCGTTTTTCTCTGTGTTGTGCTTCAGAGACACTAATTAATTTTTCTTTAAAATCAGCTCTTTAGTAATATTTCTAGCCAGTAAATCGGCATCGCGAATGATAGCGAGAGATGAAGCAGGTTCACAAGGGATTTTCGTTAAAACCTGCTCATTAAGCTCTGCAATCTCGATAAATTTAATTTGACCAGCAAGAAACGCCTCAACCGCAATTTCATTGGCGGCATTTAGTAAAGTAGGCATTGTCCCCCCCTGCAGCGCTGCGTCAATACCAAGCTTGAGGCAAGGGAAACGCTCATAGTCAGGCTCAAAAAAATCAAGTGAGCCAGCCGCAATAAGATCCAAAGGCGCGGCCCCCGACTCAATACGACGCGGGTAGGCCATTCCATAAGCGATAGGGATTCGCATATCCGCCGACCCTAGCTGAGCTAAAACCGAGCCATCTTTGTAATAAACCAGCGAGTGCATTGTGCTTTGAGGATGAATGAGCACCTCAATTTGATGAGGTGTAAGCCCAAACAGCAGACTAGCTTCTATGAACTCGAGCCCCTTATTCATCATAGTCGCAGAGTCAACTGAAATTTTTCTTCCCATTGACCAAGTTGGATGCTTACATGCTTGCGCTGGTGTTATATCACCAAACTCATTCAGGGGCCTGTCCAGAAAAGGTCCACCGCTGGCGGTTAGCGCGATTTTGCTTACATATTTGGTGGTTTCCTCGCTTTGGCCGGCAAGGTTTTGCGGTAAACATTGAAAAATAGCATTGTGCTCACTGTCAATCGGTATAAGAGTGGCACCTGACGCCTTGATTTCTCTAAACAGTAAATCTCCGCTCATTACCAGAGACTCTTTGTTAGCTAGCAATAGAGTCTTACCGGCACGCGCAGCGGCAAGAGTCGACTCCAAGCCAGCTGCTCCAACTATCGCCGCCATAACCATATCGACCGAATCATCGCTTGCCGCGCTCGACAGCGCATCGGCACCCCATACGACCTCAACCTTACTGCCGGCGGCCCTTAGCGATTGAGCTAAGGTTTTTGCATCTTCAGAACGAGACACAACCGCAATTTTCGGGTGGTATTTCAAACATTGCTGGAGCAGCAAATCGATATTGCTATGACCGGAAAGTGCAGTCACCTCGAACTCAGGGTTAACATCGACAACAGCAAGTGTGCTTTGACCAATTGAGCCGGTGGAACCAAGAATACAAAGTCGTCTAGGGCGATTGCTCATGGTCTATCGCGCCGTTAACACGAGAAAGGTCATGCCAAGCACAAACACTGGCGTGGCTGCGATCAAACCATCTATGCGATCCAGAACGCCGCCATGCCCGGGAAGTATTCTGCCACTGTCTTTAATTTTTCTATTTCGCTTCAACATACTTTCAACCAGATCTCCGGTCACGCTAAAAAAAGTCACTAGGGCACTCATAATAATAATAACGGTCATCTCAAATAAGCCAACCGGAAAAAGAGTTAGATTCAGTACCGCTCCAAAACACAAACTCACCAGCAGACACAGAGCAAAGCCACCCCATACACCTTCCCATGTTTTATTTGGACTCAACTCCGGTGCCAGCTTTGTTTTACCGAAATTCATTCCGGTAAAAAATGCACCAATATCGACCGCTGCGACCAAAACAATCAACACCAGAACCAACATACCACTAGGCTCCAAATATTTAAGTTGGGTGATTCCAACCCATGTTGGGAGTAAAGAAAAGATGCCCATGGTTGCGATTCTAGATTCTTTATTCCAGTGATTATTCCTTGCCGGATAACCCAACACTGCGAGTGACGCGCAAAGCCAGTAAAGCAATCCTAAAACCGACAAAGTGAGTGCGTGATCTTGACGTAAACTTTCCGTCGCCGGACCAAGCTCCAAGAGGAAAAAACAACCTCCGAGCAACAACATTATGCTAATTATATAAGCGACTTTGGTGGTGAGGTTTTCAAGACCAATAAACCCGCCCCACTCCCAAGCGGCCAGAAGAACAACTACCGCTGTAAACAAGGAGAACAGAAAAGGAGACAATAGCGTACTCGCAGCAACCAGTCCTAAAAGCAAAACTATTGCTGTCGCAATTCTCTGTTTTAACATCAGGCGCCAGCCTCTTGATTATGCCCACCAAATCGTCTTTGACGCTGCGCATAATCTCTCAATGCTAATTCGAATTCCGCATCGTTGAAATCTGGCCAATAGCAATCTGTAAAATACAGTTCAGTGTAAGCAAACTGCCACAATAGGAAGTTACTAATGCGTCTTTCACCGCCAGTTCTGATACACAAATCAGGATCTGGAAGCGCCGACAGACATAAGTGCTCAGCAATCATATCTGCGTCTATATCACTGACCGGCAATTCTTTATTGAGCGCTTTCATAACAACTGTTTTAGCTGCTTCAGCAATATCCCAACGCCCACCATAGTCAGCGGCTACGACTACCGTTAGACCTGAATTATTGAGCGTGAGAGCCTCTACTGCGGCCATATTTCTTTGTAGCTTTTCTGAAAATGAATGACGGCTACCTACGAATTTTATTCGTACATTCTTATCATGGAACTGTTTGATTTCTTTTCGTTTCAGAACCGACAAAAAAAGCGCCATCAAGCCTTGAACCTCTTCTGCCGGGCGCAGCCAGTTTTCACTACTGAAAGCAAAAAGAGTCAAAAAAGGTATGTTCCTGACGATGCAAGCGTCTACGATATTGCGAACAACCTCGGCACCTCGTCGGTGCCCAGCCCTTGCAGCAAGATCATTGGCCCTCGCCCAGCGATTATTGCCATCCATAATGATAGCAATATGCTGAGGTATACAAGGAAGAACATCAGATTTCATTACGATAGGTTGCGATCGATAGCTGACAAAATGGAAGTCTTTAAACAAGCACTGTAAGGAGGCACTTTCTAAAAAGTCAGCAAATCAATTTCTTTAACTTGATATGCCGATTCAATAGTAGCAATAAACTGATCGGTAAGTTTTTGTACTCGATCTTCAGCTCTGCGCTGCTCGTCTTCACTGATTTCTTTTTCTTTTTCCAAATCTTTGAAGTCTGTATTCGCATCACGTCGAATATTGCGAATCGCAATACGCGCATTTTCAGCTTCGTTTTTAGCCTGCTTTGTATATTCTTTGCGGGTTTCTTCGGTCAATGGCGGCATCGGCACGCGAATAGTATCCCCATTATTAGAAGGATTCAGACCTAAATCTGATTTCATTATTGCTTTCTCTATTTCAACAATCGCCGCCTTTTCCCATGGCGAAATAATAAGCGAACGGCCCTCTTCTACATTCACATTGGCTAATTGGTTTAGTGGCGTGTCCGAGCCGTAATACGAGACCATGACGGTATCAAGGATACTTGGGTGCGCCCTACCAGTACGAATCTTCTTGAATGCGTCATCTAGCGAGTTAACACTTTTCTGCATTCGCTGCGCAGCATCATCAATAATGTCATCGATCATTTTTTTATTCCCTGTCAATTAGCCTGAGTGTGGCGGCAACTTACTCGATTAGAGTCCCGTCAGAAGCACCCATAATGTTTTCTAGTAAAGCACCTGGTCTGTTCATATTGAACACTTTTATAGGTACCTGGTGGTCGCGACTTAAAAATATAGCCGTTAAATCCATAACTGCCAGCTGCTTGTCAATCACATCGTCATAGCTAAGACGATCAAACTTAACTGCATCTGGATTAGTCTCTGGATCAGCTGAGTAAACACCGTCTACTTTAGTCGCCTTCATAATTAAATCAGCATCAATTTCAATGCCTCGCAGGCAAGCGGCTGAATCTGTGGTGAAAAACGGATTGCCGGTACCCGCTGCAAATATAACGACATCGCTGGCTTCTAAATGGCGAATTGCGGTGCGCCTGTCATAGTCTTCAACCACACCACTCATTTGAATTGCAGACATAACACGTGTTGGAATATTTGCCCTCTCGAGCGCATCGCGCATCGCTAGAGCATTCATCACCGTTGCCAACATGCCCATGTGGTCGCCAGTAACCCTTTCCATTCCTGCAGCATGGAGCGCCGCACCACGAAAAAGGTTACCACCGCCAATAACCATGCCCACTTGAACGCCGAGACCTACAAGCTGCCCCACTTCAACCGCCATGCGGTCTAACACCTTTGGGTCAATGCCAAATTCGGCGTCACCGGTTAGTGCTTCTCCACTCAGTTTGAGCAGTATACGATTGTACTTGCGATCTTGTTTGGGCATAGTTTTAACCAATTACATTTAAGACTCGATTAAGAGCCTCCTTTCACTTGAGCGGCTACTTCTTCGGCAAAATCAACTTCTACTTTCTCGATACCTTCGCCAACTTCGTAACGGATAAAGTTTACAATATCCGCACCAGCGTCCTTTAGCAATCCAGAAATTTTAACATCAGGATTTTTAACAAACTGCTGTTCCATCAAGCTCACTTCGGCGACAAATTTATTGAGTCTGCCACTGATCATCTTTTCGATAATTTCTTCTGGCTTACCGCTCTCACGAGCTTGCGCTGAATAAATCGCAGACTCTTTGGCAATCACATCAGCAGGCACGTCTTCTTTACGGATAACCATCGGGTTTACTGCCGCAATATGCATAGCTATATCACGAGCTAAAGTTTCATCACCACCACGTAGCGCTATAATTACGCCAATTTGATTAGTGTTATGAACATAGCTATCAACGATGCCCTGATTCGCATCTTTAAATTTCAACCGATCTACTCTGCGAACATTGATGTTTTCACCAACTTTCTGGACCAATTTCTCACGCGCCAATTCAACTCCAGCATCAAGCAATGCTGCTACGTCTGCATCTTTGTTAGCGTATGCCAAATCTAGCGTTTGTTGGGCAAAATCAAGAAAATTCTCATCTTTGGAAACAAAGTCGGTTTCACTGTTAATTTCCAAAATTACACCGTAATTGCCGTCTTCAGCAATTTTTGTCATCACTACGCCTTCGGCGGCTACTCGACCTGCTTTTTTCGCCGCTTTCATGCCGCTAGACTTGCGAAGATCTTCAATAGCCTGTTCCATGTCGCCTTCAGATGCCAGCAATGCCTTTTTACAGTCCATCATTCCAAGGCCAGTTCGCTCACGCAATTCCTTGACCATTCCCGCCGTTATATTTGCCATGATTAATGTCTCACTTTCTAGAGCTTCAAAGCTAACTTTAGCTTTGTCAGTGTTTTAAAAAAAGGGGGCTATTAGCCCCCTTACAAAAGATATTTAATCTGCCCACTAACCTTAAATGAGTCAGATTGAAGAGAAGCTGACCTTAGGATTCACCCTCGGCGTCTTTAGCCGGGGCAATTGCCTTCTTCTCCGCTGGAGCTTTCTCAGCCGGGGCCGTCTCTGCAGGAGCTTCCTTAGCAACAGGCGCTTCTTCAGGAGCAGCTGGTGCTACAACCTCAACAACCGCTTCAACTTTCTCAGCTGCAACAGGCGTGTCGTCTACCTCAACAAACTCACTGTCGCCACCAGCAGGGGCGTTGCGTTTAGTGCCTTCAACACACGCGTCAGCGATGGCTGAGGCATAAAGCTGGATGGCTCTAATAGCGTCGTCATTGCCAGGAATAATATGGTCAATGCCATCGGGATTGCTATTGGTATCAACAATACCGATAACTGGAATTCGAAGATTATTAGCTTCAGTTACCGCGATACGCTCATGATCCACATCGATCACGAAAAGCGCATCAGGCAATCCGCCCATGTCTTTGATTCCGCCGATACTGCGCTCAAGCTTTTCTTTTGCTCTAGTGCGCATCAGTGCTTCTTTCTTAGTTAGACGGCTAAATGTGCCATCTAGCTCTTGGGCTTCCAAATCTTTGAGTTTCTTGATTGAGCCGCGAATAGTTTTGTAGTTAGTCAGCATTCCACCTAACCAACGGTGGTTAACATAAGGCATACCAGCTCGTTCAGCTTCTTCACGTACAATTTTTGAAGCGGCGCGTTTGGTGCCTACAAAAAGAATTTTCTTCTTTTTATCTGCCATACCAGTGACCACGTCAAGAGCGGTATTGAGCGCGGGGACGGTGTGCTCTAAATTGATGATATGAATTTTGTTTCTGGCACCGAAAATGAACGGTTCCATTTTTGGATTCCAGTAGCGACTCTGGTGTCCGAAGTGTACTCCTGCACGGAGCATTTCTTTCATGCTTACAGCCATTTTAATTCCTATACGGGTTAAGCCTCCACGCATCCCATAAATCAACCCAAAATCTCCTTTTGCAAGCAGTTTTAGGCACCCAGATCATATGTGACGATGTGTGTGCGACGTTGTGGTGCAATAAAGTTAAAATCAGCGGCTTTTGCCACGATTATCGTTGGTCTAACGTTAATTAAACGCTAGCCGCGCACAAATATCAGTGGTTTTAATACTCACCTCATTCGGAACGCGCCGTTTTATACCATAATCCCGACAACAGTTAAAGACCGGCGGGCATCTAAACAACTCTGACAAGGCCCAAACTTGCGACTCGTCAAGCCCCACCCCCTATTATTGGCCGTCGTCGTGATTTACAATGGTTATTTTTTCTGCCTTCACTAATTGGGGCTACAGTAAATGGAACTATGACTATTCATATTAAGACTCCAGACGAAATCGAGAAAATGCGGGTTGCTGGTCGATTAGCCGCCGAAGTTCTAGAAATGATTGGCCCTTACGTAAAACCCGGAGTCAGTACAGGCGAATTGGATACAATTTGTCATAATCATATAGTTCAGAATCAGCAAGCCATCCCTGCGCCTCTTAACTACAACGGTTTTCCGAAATCAGTCTGCACATCCGTCAACCATGTTATCTGTCACGGCATACCTAGTGATGAGAAAATATTGAAAGCCGGTGACATCATTAATATTGATGTCACCGTTATAAAGGATGGCTTCCACGGCGATACCAGCAAAATGTTTTGCGTCGGAGAAACACCAAGCCACGCTCAGCGCCTCATTCGCATCACACAAGAATGCATGTACAAAGCCATCAATATCGTCAAACCGGGCATCACCCTTGGCGACATCGGACACATTATCCAGCAGCACGGCGAAGCAAATAACTACGCCATTGTCAGAGAGTACTGTGGGCACGGCATTGGCCGGATTTTTCATGACGAACCTCAAGTCTTACACTACGGCCAGCCAGGCACGGGCATGAAAATTGTAGAAGGCATGACGTTTACAATTGAGCCTATGCTAAATGCTGGCTCTCGCTATACCAAATTATCTAAAAAGGATGGCTGGACAGTAACAACAAAAGACCGCCGGCTTTCCGCCCAGTGGGAACACACGCTAGCCGTAACTTCGGATGGCGTCGAAGTATTAACTCTGAGGTCTGAAGAAAATCTGTGACAAAAACTCAAATGGCTATTACCCCTGGCAATAATTACCATGGTGATTTATATGAGATTATCGATCTCGGAACACTAACCACCGAACTAGCAAAACCAGGCGTCAACATCGTCAACTTACTCAGCGGCGCGCTGAAATCCGCAAGTGAAGAGCTTGATTCTCGCTATAAAAAAAATCTGCCAATCACAGATATTGTCGCCGATCGCGCCAAAGCGGTAGATAAAATAATCATCCTGGCCTGGAACACCCAAAGCTGGCCCGATTCGAGTGATATAAATTTAATCGCTGTCGGGGGCTATGGCCGTGGCGAACTCCTCCCCCATTCAGATATAGATTTGCTGATTCTCACCACCAAAGACAACAACAAGGAATACAAAAATTCGATAAGCCAATTCTTAACCCTACTTTGGGATATTGGATTACAGGTCGGCCAGAGCGTTCGCTCCGTATCGCAGTGTGTTAAGGAAGCTAAAACCGACATAACCGTTGCCACCGCCCTCATGGAATCTCGAACCTTGGTTGGGTCGACATCGCTTTATAAAGAAATGATTACGGCGACAAGTCATAGCAAAATCTGGCCAATTAAGAAGTTTGTACAAGCGAAAATCGATGAGCAAAAAGCCCGTCATAAAAAATATAACGACGTTGATTACGCTCTAGAGCCAAATATTAAAACCTCCCCTGGCGGGTTGAGAGACATTCAAACCATCGCCTGGGTAAGTAAAAGGCATTTTGGGGCGGGCTCCTTTAATGACCTAGTACAGCTTGGCTTTTTAAAAGTGTCTGAGGAAACCATGCTCAACCGTGGCCAGCAGTTTCTTTGGAGATTACGCTACGGGCTTCATCTACTCAGTGGGCGCTGTGAGGACCGGCTGCTTTTTGATAAGCAGAGGGAATTAGCCAAAATGTTTGGCTATGAAGATGACGAGAAGAGCCTGGGTGTCGAAAAGCTGATGATGCAGTACTATCGCGCCGTGGCAAACCTGCGCTCGCTTAATGATGTTCTTTTACAATACTTTGATGAAATTATTTTACGCGCTGGTGAAAAGGAGCGCATTGTTCCAATCAATAACCGCTTTCAAATACGCAATGGGTATATCGAAGCGAAATTTCAAAATGTTTTTGAGAGAAGCCCTTCTGCTTTGCTAGAAATTTTTATGTTCATGGCCCAAAATGCGGAGATTCAAGGGGTACGAGCATCCACCATCAGATTAATTCGAGACAATCGAAGACTAATCAACGAAGAGTATCGTCAAGACATTCGCAATGTCAGCCTATTTATGGAACTTTTGCGCTCTCCTCATGAGTTAACATTACAGTTGCGCCGTATGTCTCGGTATGGGATTTTAGGCCGTTACCTACCCGAATTTGGCAAAATAGCTGGCCGTATGCAGCATGACCTTTTTCATATTTACACGGTAGACGCGCACACCCTGCAAGTGGTTGAGAACATGCGTCTGTTTCTTCAGCCAGAAGGCCATGAAACCTATAAATTTGCGTCTGATGTAGCTCGTCGCTTACCCAAGATCGAACTGCTGTATATCGCGGGCCTGTATCACGACATTGCCAAAGGCCGTGGCGGGGATCACTCGGAACTTGGCAAAGTAGATGCAATCGAATTTTGCCGCCGCCACCGTCTAAGCGAGTGGGATGGCAAGCTTGTTTCATGGTTAGTCGACAAACATTTGTTGATGTCTATGACCGCACAGCGAAAAGACCTAACTGATCCCGCTGTCATTCAGGAATTCGCCAATCAGATGGGTGACTCCTTACATCTTGACTATATGTTAGCTATGACGGTGGCCGATATCCGCGCGACTAATCCAAGTCTTTGGAATAGCTGGCGCAGCTCACTCCTGCATCAGCTCTATAGCAATACCAAAAAATTGTTTTCCCAAGGGTTAGAGAACACGGTCAACAAAGATGATCGAATTGCCGATAAAAAAGATTCCGCACGTGATCGATTGCGCTCCCTTGGGCTAAAGCTTGATCAAATTACAGATGTTTGGGAGCACACTTCAGACGAGTATTTCGTCAGAGAGTCTATCCAGAATATAGTTTGGCATTCTCGCGCAATCGCGTTGCATACCAGCGACAGTCCCTTGGTCTCAATTAAAGAGGTGACTGACAGTAATGGTGAAATAGGGGCAACTCAGGTGTTTATTTATACGCGAAATGCCGATTTTCTTTTTGCCAACAGTACTGCAGCCTTTGAAAAGCTTAATCTCAATATTCAAGGTGCTCGCATATTCACTTCCAACAACGACTACTGCATGGACACCTATTCTGTTCTCGAGGATTCAGGGCTTCCGGTAGGCAATAATCCGCGCCGCAGGGCTGAAATCGAAGCTGTTTTAGGAAGCTATTTACTGCGTGGAAACCGAGGTCGAAAAGCTGTAGCTTTAGCCGCTTTTAGAAAAACTCGTAAAGAGAAATATTTCGCTAAATCGGTGCAGGTCAGCCTAATAAATCCTCCCAACCGCGCGTACTCCACACTGGAAATTAACTGCCCAGACCAGCCAGGCATCCTCGCTTGTGTAGGCCAAGTTTTTGCTGATTATTCCATAAATCTTAAAGACGCTCGGATTACGACGTTAGGGGAAAGGGTTGAAGATTTGTTTTTCATAACAGATAAACACGATAAGCCTATTACCAGCTCCGAGTTCTCCGACCAACTTCAAGAAGACATTAAGGCCAAACTAGAAACGCATTTTCGCGATAACTAGAAGCAGTATTGACCTCACTCATTAATAAAGAATTACTAAAGCCATGTTGACCCTCTACGGTATACCTAATTGCGACACCATTAAAAAGACTCGAAAATTTTTAGATGCGCAGGGAATAGACTATCAATTCCATGATTATAAGAAGTTGGGTTGCCCAAACTCCCTAGTAAAAATTTTCTTAGAAAATTTTAGCCATACCGACCTTATCAACACACGCGGCACTACTTGGCGAAAACTTGATAGCTACGTTAAAGATAATCTGACTGAAAAATCAGCGATTGACCTAATGAGCGCCAACTCCTCCATGATTAAGCGACCGCTTATCCATGCCGGAACTACGTGGTTGATCGGTTTTGATGAGCAGCAACTCAAGTCACTTAAACCTTAAACTATCACAATAAATAACTTGCCAGCCTTCCCGAACACTCAATCAATATAGGTTAATCACGATGAATTCTTTGCACAGCTTTGCTTTTGGCCTTGCGACTCACAATTCCAGCGCGGAATTAATTGAGGCGTTCTACCCAATGCCATATCTTAATCCGAGTGCCGTACTTTCGAGCTTGCTAGCATCTACTTTTGCACTAGCGGCGCAAAGTAACAATACATACACAGTCGAGCGAGACACAGCCGCTCATTTGGCAGTTGAGTTAGAAACACTAGGCGAAAGCGGTTTAGCCACTCAATTGAGCGCCATGTCCGCTAGCGAGCAAACAGTTATTGCCTGTTTAGTTTCCGTGGATGCACCGCCTCAATCTATACCAGAGGCCTTTTTGAAATTGCATTTACTTTCTCACCGGCACGTTTTGCCACATCAGTTGAATCTCAATGGCATGTTTGGCGTTTTGAAAAATCTAGCATGGACCAATCTCGGCCCCATTGATCTTGATGACCTGCCTGCACTGCAATTGGCTGCTCGTCTGGAGGGTAAGTTTATTAACGTTGAGTCAGTCGATAAATTCCCGAAAATGACAAATTATTTAGTGCCACGCGGCGTTCGAATTGCCGATGCAGCGCGAGTTCGCCTTGGAGCTCACTTAGGTGAGGGCACGACGGTAATGCACGAAGGCTTTGTAAACTTTAATGCTGGCACTAAAGGTGCCGCCATGATTGAAGGTAGAATTTCAGCAGGCGTAATTGTTGACGAAAACAGTGATCTAGGCGGTGGCTGCAGCACGATGGGTACTCTTTCTGGCGGCGGTTCTGAAGTTATATCTGTTGGCAAGAACTGTCTCATTGGCGCTAATGCCGGGATTGGTTTTCCACTAGCTAATGGCTGCATTGTTGAAGCTGGCTTATATGTAACTGCCGGGACCAAAGTACAGCTGTTAGATGCCACTGGAAGCGTAAGTAAAACAGCCAAAGCTTTGGAGCTCGCTGCCCTTACCGACATGCTATTCAGACGCAATTCGATTAGTGGCGCGGTGGAATGTGTGCCACTGAAAACATCGATGAGCTTAAACGAAGAATTACATTCAAATAATTAATGAGGCATCTACTTTTATGTCATCTGCTTTAGATCTTGCCAAAGAGTTAATAAACAGAAAATCAATATCGCCAGATGATAATGGCTGTCAAAAGGTTCTCGCGGATAGGCTAAGCGCTATTGGCTTCGATATTCGGTGGCTGCCTTATGAAGATGTCTCTAACCTTTGGGCCACACTAGGCAATCAAGGCCCACTCTTAGTTTTTGCTGGGCACACAGATGTTGTGCCCACAGGTCCTGCAAGCGAATGGACTTTCGACCCGTTTAAGGCAACAGAACATGAAGGCTTTCTTTATGGGCGCGGCGCTGCAGACATGAAAAGTAGCTTAGCGGCGATGATTACTGCTTGCGAAAAACTACTCAGTGAGCGCCCACTCAAGGCTCGCCTTGGGTTTCTGATAACAAGCGACGAGGAAGACAAAGCGATCAACGGGACTCGACGAGTGATGTCAACGTTTCAAGATGAAGGCATTGCGATTGATTATTGTGTCGTTGGGGAGCCTAGCAGTACAAACAAGCTCGGTGACACAATTAAAGTTGGTCGCCGAGGTTCATTGAATGGAAAACTTCGTGTCACTGGCATCAAAGGCCATGTTGCCTATCCACATCTCGCTTCTAATCCAATTCATAACTCGCTTGCCGCCCTGAAAACGCTTGTGGAAACCCAGTGGGATGAAGGAAATGACTTATTTCCACCTACAAGCTTTCAAATCTCTAATGTTAAAGGCGGAGTCGGTGCAAATAACGTGATTCCGGAAACACTGGATTTGGACTTCAACTTTCGCTATTCCACGGAATTGGATTCCCAAACAATCATCAGCCGTGTAGAGGCAATACTAAACACTACGAAAGTTAACTTCAAAATAGACTGGCATTTATCCGGCGAACCATTTTTGACCACCAAAAGAGATTTAATCGACGTAATTAGCCACAGTGTTAAAGCGGTTACCGGGCTAACCCCAGAGTGCTCGACAGCGGGCGGCACTTCTGATGGCCGATTCATTGCACCAACTGGAACCCAGGTCGTTGAATTAGGCCCGTGTAATGCCACGATCCATAAGATTAACGAGCGCGTGCGAATTAGTGATATCGACTGCCTTGAATCAATTTATTACCACATATTACGCGAGCTAGTTTAGGCCGTTAACTGTAAAAGGTTTAAATAGTTAGATAAACGTCAAACCTAGAACTACTACCCCGATAGCTAATATCGGGTTTTTTTGCTGCAAAATCAGGCGCGTTCTTGGGCCGTTTTATTATTACCCGGCGGCCTGCGATACTTAACGCCTTGTCTAGTTGTCTGTGCTCTTGTGTGTCTATGCCAACAAGCTCATGCAAACGATCCATGTCTTTCTTTGCCCTACTCTTCCTGCCGGCTATTGGATACATGGGATCGAGGTAGACGATATCAAAATTCTGTTTGTTGTAATCGCAGCTTAAAAAATCTGCCTGTTGCAATTCTAACGAAGGATTCGACACACCTCCCATTCCGACTGAGAGCCGCTCTAGGCCGTCTTTCAATAACGCGTGCACTATTGGCGACTTTTCAAGCATTTGCACAGAGCAGCCTGCACAGGCCATCAAGAACGCATCTTTGCCCAACCCGGCCATGCCATCAAGAATTCGCGAGCTTGGATGCTTCTTAAGCCCCAATGCCCTAATCAAATTTTGCTGCTTTATGGAATCAGATGCCCTAAGCGTTAAACCGGCATCATAAAAATCTACCCTTGTAGGTCCCGCCGCATTCTTTCCAAATTCACACAGGCTCAAACCTGCGGGCAAATACTTGAGATAAAACTGCACTTCATAATTGGCCAGTGCGTCATCTTCGACAAGTTCGATGTTCAAGTGAGATGCCAATGCACGTTCGCGCACGTCTGAACTGTTCCCGAACACAACAATCACAGCGGGGGCCCCGCTCACAACAAGTAAAGAAAAAACAATGACACACCCAACACTATTCTATAAATGACAAACGGCAAAAAACCAATACGCTCAATGAAAGCAAGAAACCAGTGTATGCACAAAAGAGCAACCACCCCAGACACAACTGCGCCATAGCCGAGCTCGATCCAAGCAATAGAGCCATCAAGGTCACTGAATAATTCAAGCCCTTTTAATAAGCCACTAGCAAGAATAATTGGGATTGATAACAGAAACGAAAACTTGCCGGCGTCACTTTTGCTCATATTGCAAAGCAATGCTGCCGTCATTGTCACCCCCGAGCGTGATGCACCAGGAATTAGTGCTGCGCTCTGAGCTACGCCTATAATCGCGGCTTCACGCCAGGATAGTGAGTCTAAGCTCAGTGTAGAGGAACTTCTCCTTTGCGAGTAAAGAAGTAAAACAGCGAATATAATCGATGCGCAGGCTATAACCGGCAAAGCACGCGCATAATTTGCCACGAAGTCATTCGCCAGCAAGCCTGCCAATCCTGCTGGCACGGTTGCAATAATTAACAGCCAACCTAATTTAGCTTTGCCGCTGGGCTTGCCCCTAAACAGATGCAGCAACCAAGCAGTAACAATGCCGGCTATATCCGCTCGAAAATAAAATATAACCGCCGCCAAACTACCTAAGTGCACTGCCACATCAAATGTAAGGCCTTGGTCTGGCCAGTCTAAAAGCAAAGAAGGCAAAATTAAATGCGCAGAAGAAGAAATAGGCAAAAATTCAGTCAATCCTTGAATAAATGCCAGCCAGCTAATTTGTATGAAATTTAACGCCAATGAACACCTCAGCTGACTCTAATAGTCTAGCTGCTCCTTTATATAATTTGGCTGAACATGCTGGGGATCCAAAACATCGCCCGCACGCCACCTCAAATTTGCCAAACCACATAAGTCCTCGATGTGTAACTCATTCCCGAGCGTACTTCCAATCACATTGAGACCTAGCCTTTTTTCAAGAGTCACTGATTCACTCCAAGCATCACCAACTCCCATCCAATGCTTAAACGTAGCACCAAGCCTTTGGTCAAAATCCAGTTTGGTGATTGGCGCGACCTGCTCCTCACCAATCAATACAACCCCGAGTTCAGTGTTCGCAGCGTAAGCACCAAAATACACTTCCCTATCACGGGCATGAAAACACGCGATAGCCGCATTACAGGTTGAACGCTTAATCGCGCCGAAGCACGCAACGGCTAAATTGGACAATGCAATTACCGGTATCTGCGCTGCCATGCTTAAGCCTTGCACTGCCCCAATTCCTATTCTCAAGCCAGTAAAGGATCCAGGACCCGACGCTATGGCTATGCCATCAAGCGCGCTAAGCGGGAGCGCAGTCTCGTTCAGCAGTTCCTCTACCATCGGCAGCAACGATAAGGCAGCCTGCTTAGCAGTCTGTGTTTGGCGCACAAGTACTCTTCCCTCTAGCAACAATGCAACTGTGCAAAGCGCTGAGGAGGTATCAATGGCGAGAATTTTGCCTGATTCAGTCATAGGTAAGGATTCTAAGCGAGGAGAAATAAAAAATCCCCGTTTGATTGCTCAAACGAGGATTCTTTTATCAAGTAGAGATGGCAAGTACCCCCTGAAAGCGGGACAAGCAGTACATGCCTGGCTAAAGCTACTCTTTTCAGCTGTTGCCTACTTCTTGCGGGCTTTTTTCTTAGCTGGTGCTTTTTTCTTTACAACTTTTTTCTTTATTGCCGTCTTTTTGACAGCTTTTTTCTTGGCAGGAGCCTGTTTCTTAGCTGGCGCCTTCTTCACAACCTTCTTCTTAGCAGCCGCCTTTTTCTTCGCCGGTGCTTTCTTTTTTGCTACTGTTTTCTTCGCTGGCGCTTTTTTCTTAGCCGGCGCTTTCTTCTTCACAACTTTTTTCTTGGCAGGTGCTTTCTTCTTAGCAGGTGCTTTCTTCTTAGCAGGTGCTTTCTTCTCAGCAGGTGCTTTCTTCTTAGCAGGGACTTTTTTCTTAGCCACTGGCTTGCGCGTGACTACTTTCTTTGGCGCGGCCTTTTTTGCTGCTGAACGACTCTTAACTGCTTTTTTCTTAGCAACCTTCTTCTTGGCTGGTGCTTTCTTCTTAGCAGGAGCTTTCTTCTTGGCAGGTGCTTTCTTCTTAGCAGGCGCTTTTTTCTTGGCTGGTGCCTTCTTCACAGCTTTCTTCTTAACAGGTGCCTTTTTTACAGCTTTCTTTTTAGCAGGCGCCTTTTTCTCAACTACTTTCTTTTTGGCTGGTGCTTTCTTCTTAGCAGGTGCTTTTTTCTTAGCAGGTGCTTTTTTCTTAGCAGGTGCTTTTTTCTTGGCTGGAGCCTTCTTCACAACTTTTTTCTTAGCAGGTGCTTTTTTCTTGGCTGGTGCCTTCTTCACAACTTTTTTCTTAGCAGGTGCTTTCTTCTTAGCAGGCGCCTTCTTAACTACTTTTTTCTTAACTACCTTCTTTTCTGCCACTTTCTTTTTTGCAGCAACTTTCTTTTTAGCTGCCGGCTTACGCTTGGCAATCTTCTTAGGTGCCGCTTTCTTAAGTGCTGCTTTGGTTGTGACTGCGGCTTTTTTTGCTGCCGGGGCTTTTTTTGCTGCCGGGGCTTTTTTCTTTACCGAGGCTTTCTTAAGTGCCGCTTTTACTTTAGCTGCAGCTTTCTTTGCTGCAAGTGCCGCTTTTTTCGCCGCCGCTTTCTCTTTCAGTGCTGTCTTTTTAGCGGTTACTTTGGCTTTAGCTGCCTCACTTTTGGCTAGCTTAGCCGCTTTAGCAGCAGCCACCTTAGCTTGCTTGGCTTTAAAGTTGGCTGTAAATGTTGCAACAGCCTTCGTTAAATCTGCTTCAACTTTGGCTGCTTCAGCAACTTTAGCTGCTTGCGCCTTAGCTACTATTTCAGCTGCTTTAGCTTTAGCATTCGCGACACGAAGTCTTGCATTTATAGTGGAAGCTTTAACCGAAGCCTTCTTTGCAGCATTTGATGCAGCAACTGAAACTTTCTTAAGCGTTGCAGTTTTAGTTTTAACAGCAGCTTTCTTTGCTGCATTGGACTTCCTGATTGCTGCCGCAACTGCTTTCTTTGCCGCATCAGCATCTTTTTGTATTTTTGCTACGACCGCATTTGCTTTTATCAAAGCGGGGCTTGTAACTTCAGCCACCACCTTTTTCTTAGCAGGGGCTTTCTTTTTAGCTTTAACTTTAGCCATACTCGTTTCTCTCCTAGGTTATAAATCGTGCCCGCTTCAGTTTTCAATCGTCGTTCTTGGCGCTTTGCCGAAAGATATCACATAACTTATCTGGCTAAAAGCAAACAACAATTGAGATCATTCAAACTAATTTTAATTTTGAGTGACCACAACTAATACCGACTTACCGGTGGCATCACCTTCTATTTCGCTATCTTGATCAAAAACTTTAAAAAAGAGTTATCGGTTAATTGATCATACAAGTAAAAACTATAGGTATTAAGCCAAAGAAATCACTTAATCTTGAGCTTTTCTACCAACAGTTCTTCAATTATCTTAGTTTAGTTTGGTTTATTACTTCGTCCACTCGATAGATGGATTGTTTATGTCAGATTTTAGGGCAAAAAAAACCCGAGCAATTGCTCGGGTTTTTTTTGCTGCACTAAATGTTATGACAGCAATTCGTTAATTTGCTGTTTTATTTGCTCAACCGGTGCAACGCCTGATATTTTTATCATCTTAACAGACTCACCACCCTCTTCTAATCCTTTATAAAAGCCGACTAATGGCTCGGTTTGCTCATGATAAACGGCTAGACGTTTACGCACAGTCTCTTCTTTATCATCTTCTCTGAGTATTAGGTCATCACCCGTCTCGTCGTCTTTGTTTTCCACCTCTGGTGGATTAAAAACAACGTGATAGATTCGTCCAGAATCAGGATGTACTCGTCGTCCGCTAAGCCGGCCCACTATTTCTTCATCATCAACGTCAATTTCGAGTACGACATCAATGTCAACGCCAGCCTCTACCATCGATTCAGCTTGGGGAATGGTTCTAGGGAAACCATCAAAAAGAAAACCATTTGCACAATCTGCTTGCTCAATACGTTCCTTCACAATACCAATTATTATTTCGTCTGTTACCAAACCACCAGATGCCATCACTTGCCCGACCTGCAATCCCAGTTCGGTTTTATTTTTGACCGCAGCTCGCAGCATGTCACCTGTTGATATTTGGGGGATACCAAATTTCTCAGTCACAAATTGCGCCTGTGTGCCTTTTCCAGCACCAGGTGCTCCCAACAAAATAATCCTCATTTCAAACTCCCATAATCAATCAAAAATCGTTCTAGTTTATAGCCCGCTCTTTTTTGCCCTCTCCCAAAGCTGATCCAGCTCTG
>Ga0208413_1001011_pt1 | contig 19205 bp, 22 predicted proteins | sample AntAceMetag02UKD_FD_184761 | JGI IMG/M metagenome (GOLD analysis project Ga0208413, IMG submission 184761) | Saline lake microbial communities from Ace Lake, Antarctica - Antarctic Ace Lake Metagenome 02UKD (SPAdes) (version 2) | ecosystem: Environmental > Aquatic > Non-marine Saline and...
GGAGCGCTCGCGGTCGAGTGCCGGGAAAATGACATCGAGATGCTGTCCCTGGTGTCGACACTGAACGACACGCAGGCCCGACTGGTGACGGCAGCCGAACGCTACGTCTTGGTGGGCATCAATGCGGACTGCACGACCGCGGTGGCTGCCTTTGCCTCCTATGCGGAAGGGCAGTTGCACTTGCGGGCAGAGTTGACACTCAATGGCCATCACACGAGTGCAGATCTCACCCAGGACTGCGCGCCCGATGACTTGGCTGGGGCCCGGTCCCTCGGACTGCGTGCTTCGGCGCTGCTCGCGGGAAGTGAGCGCCCCGTCCTGCTGATCCGATCTGAGAATAACGAGTCCGACGCGGAGAGCCTCGGCACGTACGGCATCGCCAGCATCACTGAGCCCTATGTGCGGATCACGCCCGTGGTGGGAGATGTCGACGCCGACGAACTTCTCGAGCTGCTGCGGACCAGTGCTGGCGACCGAGACCTGGCGCAAAACACGTGGGTTGTGGCAACGTCGCCCATGACCGTCCCGTCGTGGATCGCGGCCGCGGGGCGTACTGATCTATTGGGCGCTGTTGCGACAGCGGTAGCGGCGGGCGTTCGCGCCGCTGCCACCGGAGAACGCACGGCTGAGACCTTGCGCGAGCTCGGGTTTACCGAGGTCCGCATTCCGCAGGAGGCCTCTGCCCGCGGTCTCGTCGCCGATCTAGCCAACGTCGCCCCCGGCCGGGCGCTGTTTCCGCGCGGCAATCTTGCACTGCGGACGCTGCCCGAGGGATTACGCGAGCTCGACTGGGAAGTGAAGGAGGGGGTGGTCTACCGCACGGAGTCCGTTGCCGAGCGTCCGGCCAGCGCCGACATGATTGAACGGTCACAGGTCTCGCTAGTTGTCGTCCGGTCACCGAGTGCTGTGCGCGCCCTCGTTTCCCACGTGCAGGTGCCGGCATCGGTCCCCGTTGTTTGTGCGGGGCGAACCACGGCGGAAGCCGCAATCGCTGCCGGTCTGAGCGTCGCGGCGATTGCTGACTCACCGGGATCCGTGGACGTAGCTCGCGCCGTTTCGTCCCTGCTTGATTCGGCCTTGTTTAATTCGGCCCTGATTGATTCGGCCGAAGGCGCGTAATGAACCGCACCACCGCGTTAGCGGCATTGTTAATTTGTCTCGTGCTCGCGGCCCTAGACCAGACTGCCGTCGCGACAGCACTACCAACCATCAGCACAGACTTGGGCACCACCGCCGCGATCAGTTGGGTCATGTCGACCTACCTGCTCACCGCAGCGGTGAGCACCCCGGTGTGGGGAAAGCTTTCCGATCTACACGGCCGGCGGCTCCTGCTGCAGGTCGCGGTGGTCATCTTTGTTCTGGGCTCGGTGTGGGCGGGGTTCGCCTCAGACATCGTTGGTCTCGTCTCGGCCCGAGCCGTGCAAGGTGTTGGCGGTGGCGGCATGGTTGTGCTGGTGTTCGCAGCGGTCGCCGATTTGGTGAGTCCGCGCGAGCGCGGCCGATTCGTGGGCCTATTTGGTGCTGCCTTCGGACTGGCCAGTGTGTTGGGTCCGGTTCTGGGAGGCGCCCTCACCCAGGCTGCGTCATGGCGTTGGATCTTTTTTCTCAACATCCCGCTGGGTCTGCTCGCCCTGCTCGCAATCACCTTCATGCTGCGTCTGCCTCGGCCGTCCGGTACCGGCCGGATCGACTGGTTGGGGGCCGTGCTCTTAGTTGCTGCCGTGGGTGGGGTGATGCTGGGCTTGCTCAGCGCCGACCCCGCGAGCGGATGGCCCGCCGTGACCACGATCGCGCTGATCGGGGTGGGGATCGTGGCAACGGTCGCTCTTCTGCGGGTCGAACGGCGGTCGGTTGAACCGCTCCTTCCCCTGCGGGTTGTCAATCACCCGGTGGTGCGCATCACCGCAAGCCTGGGACTGATCGTCGGACTCGTCACCATCGTCACCATTATTTACGCATCCGCTTACCTGCAGGGGGTTCTTGGAGCAACGCCTTCGGCATCCGGGGTGCAGCTTCTACCCTTCGTTGTCGGCACACTTTTCGCCTCAGTTGTGGTTGGGCGCCGGGTCAGTGCTTCGGGGACCTACCGGATTTACCCGATCGTTGGCGCCGTCATCGCAACCATGGGAATGCTGGTGCTTTCCCGACTCGGAGTTGACACGCCATACGTCGTGGTGGCCCTTGGTCTCACCCTGGTGGGGGTTGGGGTTGGCGCCATCATCCCGGTGTTGACCGTGGCTGCGCAAAGTGCGGTAGCGCCGCGAGACATCGGCGTCGTGACGAGCACGTCCTCGCTGGCCCGGTTGCTTGGAAGCGCGTTGGGGGCCACCGCATTCGGACTGATCTGGGGGCTCACTGTGGCGTCGGGACCCGACGTGAACCCCGGTGTCACGCCTTCGATGGAGTCGGTGGCAAGTGCGACACAGATTACGTTTTTGATCGCCTCGCTCGTGATGGCCTTCGCCATCATGTTGTCGTTGCGACTACCAAGTGTGCACCTGCGTTCGACGCTCAATGCCTCGCCGAGCGACGTCCCCTGAATCTTCGAAGGTTATTCACCCAAAGCCGGCGACTACGTAAACCCAATCAATCCAACTTATATCGGCTTATCTATTCATGGGTCCGATACATTCCATTAACCTACGAACATGGGAATTTGGTTCGTTCCACTGACCTTAGTTCTGGGTTGGTTGTTTGCCATCCTGAATTGGGCAACGCCGTGGGGGGCCACTGATCCGACGTTTAGCGAAAATGCATTGGCTTGGATGTTTTTCCTGCCGGTGGGCATCATGTTCATCACGAGCGGGTTCATGCACACCTTCCTTGCCAAGTCGACCGCCAAGAACATTGGTTGGGTATCCAATGGTTTCCAAAAAGAGATTGGCTTTGTCTCTTGGGGGCTTGGTGTTGCCGGACTCGTGGCTTCGGGGATGGGAGCCGATGCCTGGATCGTGTTGTCGATCGTAATCAGTTTCTTCCTGTTGCTGGCCGCTGCACAGCACGTTGTCGAGATTGTGAAAGAAAAAAATCACACCCCCGGCAACACAATTATTTTGATCTATGACATTGGGCTTCCGATTTCGCTATGGGCTTTGCTGTTGGCCAATGGCAGCATAGGTTCTTGACGCATGCCACCGCTCGCAACGCAATCAGAGATTCAATCCTTTCTTGCACGGAACCAGAACTGGTCCGGTTCCGGAAGTGGATTGTGTTCGCAATTTACGGCACCGAGTTTCGTTGTTGCTATCGATCTAGTGAATTCGGTTGCGGTGATCGCAGAAAAAATTGATCACCATCCCGATATTGATATTCGCTGGAACACGGTCTTATTTGCAGTCAGTACACATTCCGCTGGTGGCGTCACCTCACTTGACTTTGAACTTGCCACCGCAATTGATTCCCTCGCCCGTGAATTATTTGGTAGTTGAAAGTGGGTTCCAAGAGTTACGACCGGATGTGGGGGAGCGCGTTGCGCACAACAACGGCGATTCATCGCGCGATCTACACGTTAAGCGGCGGCAAACTGGGCCGCCGTTTCCCCGGTGGCGCTCAGGTGGTGTGGATCACCACCCTTGGGTGCAAGAGTGGCGAATGGCGCAAGACCCCACTGATTGCGGTTGCTGACTCCGGTGGCTGGGGAATTGCCGGATCCAATGCAGGCCAAGAAAAGATTCCCGGTTGGACGTTCAACGTCCGAGCGCATGATCAAGGTTGCATTGAAATTGACGGTGAGGTGAGTCAAGTCATATTTACCGAGGTACACGGCGAGGAGGCAACGCGCATCTACGCAGCTCTAAGTGATACTTGGTCTTCCTACCGAATGTATGAGCGAAATATCAAGCGAGAGATCCCCGTGTTTCGCGTGAGCAAACTCGATCACGCTTAAGCGTGGGCACTGCTGCCCATGTTAAGAAACACAATCCCAATTGCTACGAGCCCGACGCCAACCCAAGCAATGGGCTCCGCACCGGCTTTGAATAAGACGACTGAGATCACGAAAACGATAACGGTCCCAATTCCCGCCCACATGGCGTAAGCCAAGCCCAATGGAATCGTTTTAATGGCGATTGCCAGCAGGCTGAACGCCATGACGTACCCAGAGATCACCGCGATCGTCCACCAAAGATGCGAGAAGCCATTCGAGAGCTTGAGAGCGGTGGTTGCGAACACCTCACACACGATCGCAATTCCGAGGAGAATCCAAGCCACAGGCAGAATGTACCACGTGGTACATTATGGGAGATGTCTAAGGTCAAGGCTTTTAATTCAATAAATTTATCAAGTTCCAAGTTAGAACTTGTGAGGTTGCTCAGTCAGCAGTTAATTGATGGTGGTGTGAACCAGTCGTTGCGAAAACTGGCTGCTTCTGTCGGCACCAGCCATCGCGTTCTGTTACATCACTTTGTTGATTCTGACCAGCTCTTGCGGGAGTGTCTACTTTATATAAATGAAGTTGTCGTCTCACGGCTTGAATCGATTGATGTTCCTTCACCATGCACACCTCACGACTTGGCTAAAGTCATCGCAAAAGCTTCTCGCGGAATGGATATCTTCCGCGGTGGGCTCTGGTTTGAAGTAGTGGCGCAGGCCGCTCGCGGCAACGAGCCATTCGTTGAGATCGCCCGTGAAATCGAAAAAAATTGGGTTGACGTTCTCATGCAGCGTCTCGGCATGGAACGCGGATCGGCATTGGGACTGATCGCCAGCAGTGAAGGAATCGTTGTCCTTGAGGCAGTCCTGGGTCGTCAGGCGTCTCGTTCGGCTACTTTTTGATGTAGCCAGAAAGATCAAGTCTCGCCCAATCAGGTTTCTCGCAAAGATTGCCTGAATAAAGTGGTGCAGCCGTCGCTAGACGACTTCACCACTCAACTTCACGCGGGACCTGATGAAATGCCCGCAAAATTGGACCGCTAATCACGGAATTTCGTGTGGTCGGCATGATGTCCCGGTGGCCTCCCCCCAACAGGTAAACCTGCTCAGTTGCGAAAACGTCTCAAAAGCCTTTGGGGACCGTCCGTTAATGAACGACGTTTCCCTCGGGGTGAGTAAAGGAGAACGAATCGGGGTCGTGGGCCGAAATGGGGCCGGGAAAAGCACACTGCTTCGAGTCCTCGCCGGAGCCGAGCCCCCAGATTCGGGTCGGGTGACGCGCGGCGCGAGCGTTGTCGTGGGTGAGTTGGATCAGGTAGGAACCAGTGCAGAAAACGCGACCATCCGCAGCCACGTCCTGGGGGACCGTGACGAACACGAATGGGCCAGTGACGCGCCCGTGCGCGAGATCTTGACGGCACTGCTGGGTGGGTTTGGAACCGACCAACTTGATCGCAAGATCTCGGATCTTTCCGGAGGCGAACGGCGCAGGGCTTACTTGGCCGAGCAATTAATTCGTGAAGTTGACGTTCTTTTTCTCGACGAACCAACCAACCACCTGGACGTGGAAATTATTGCCTGGCTAGCAGCCCACCTGAAGAGCAGACCCAAGATCGCAATTGTCACCGTGACCCATGATCGTTGGTTCCTCGACGAAGTGTGCGACCACATGTGGGAAGTTGTCGGGGGAGACGTTGAGGAATACGAAGGTGGATACTCGGCATTCGTCCTCGCCAAAGCTGAGCGAATGCGTCAAGAAGCCGCCAGTGAAGCGCGTCGGCAAAATCTCATGCGTAAGGAACTTGCGTGGTTGCGTCGGGGACCACCAGCGCGAACCACGAAACCACAGTTCCGCATCGACGCAGCAAACGAGCTCATTGCCGCCGAACCACCGCCGCGCAATGCTGTGGAATTATTGGAGTTTGCCAGCGCTCGGCTGGGCAAGACTGTCTATGAACTTCACGACGCCAAAATTGGTTTTGAAACCAGAACCTTGATCAATCACATCACTTGGAATATCGCTCCCGGGGCGCGGATCGGTATCTTGGGACCAAATGGTGCCGGCAAAACTTCGGTGCTCAGGTCAATTCTGGGAGAGCTTCCGCTTCTTGCCGGCAAGCGAGTTGAGGGAGTCACCGTCAAATCAGGCGTGTTGAGTCAGCACTTAGCCGACCTAGATCTCAGTATGACCGTGATTGACACCGTCTCGGAAGTTGCGAACTACATTGAACTTGGCAAGGGCAAACAACTCAGTGCGAGCCAGGTATGTCAGCGGCTTGGATTTGACCATGACGGTCAGTTCACACGGGTTGGTGAACTTTCCGGAGGTGAACGTAGACGCCTTGAACTCACCAGAATCTTGATGTCAGAACCAAACGTCTTGGTACTGGACGAACCGACAAACGATTTTGACGTTGAAACACTGGCTGCGCTGGAAGACTTACTCGACGGTTTCCCTGGCACCCTGTTAATAATTTCCCACGATCGGTATTTCCTGGAACGCGTTTGCGACAACTTTGTCGCTGTAATGGGTGACCTGGCGTTCACGGATCTTCCGGGTGGAATTGAACAGTACCTGGAATCTCGCCGGAAAATGTTGATGGGAGCGTCGGGAAAGCCGTCCACCGGTGGCGTCAACGAGAGTGAAAGTCCATCAACCCTGACCCCTGCTCGTGAACGGGAACTTCGAAAGTTGACGGATAAGTTCGAGCGGCAACTTTCCAAACTTGAGGCCCAGATCGCTCTTATCCATGAGCAAATGCTTGAGTTCGCTGGCGACTTTGAACGCGTCGCGAAATTGGATGTTAAATTACGCGACTTGAATGGGGCAAAGGAAAGTATTGAATTGCAGTGGCTGGACGCAGCGGATGAACTTTCGGCTGGGCGTGGCTAAGACCTCACGCGGTAGACTTAAGTAATGATCTCCGTCTTTTCACCTCTTCTCCAGCGTCGGTTGGGGCCTTGGGAGGTCACGGCAATTGGCCTAGGAGCGATGCCACTGTCGTTTACCCACATGCTGGGACACCGTGAGCAGGCGATTGCAACGGTGCATCGCGCACTCGACTTGGGTGTCACTTTTATTGACACGGCAAATATTTACTCCCCGAGTTGGGACACGGTGGGACACAACGAAGCGTTGGTCGCCGAAGCGCTGTCCGTTTACACGGGACAGGCCAAAATATCAAGTGTGGTCGTGGCGACCAAAGGTGGTATCACTCGAGGATCCGGTGAGACTTGGTCACGTGATGGAAGCGCGAGCGGGCTAAAGAACGCGTGCGAAGCAAGCATGTCGGCACTCGGAGCGACAGTTATTGATTTGTATCAACATCACAGGAGCGATTCGCGGGAGACCTACGCCGAACAAATGAAAGGAATCGCAGCGTTACGCGATCTCGGCTGGGTTCGTGAAGTTGGAATCTCGAATGCGACGTTGCCCGAACTTGAGGTCGCCCTAGAAATCCTGGGAGGACCCGGTACTGGCGGTGTGGTTTCTGTTCAGAACGAATTCTCTCCTCGCTTCCGAGCAGACCGCGAAGTTTTAGATCGGTGCACGGAGCTGGGTATCGCGTTCCTGCCATGGTCACCGCTGGGCGGTTCCGATAATGCGAAAAATCTAGATTCACAATTTAGTGAATTTGCAGTCGTTGCCGCGGAACATAATTCTTCGGCGCAGGAGATTACCCTCGCTTGGCTGTTGAAGCTTTCACCGGTTGTCATCCCCATTCCTGGTGCGACTAAGCCGGTCACAGTTGATTCGATCGTTCGCTCAATAAGTATCGAACTGACGGATTCACAATTCGAGCGTCTCAGCGCCACTGAGTCCATTGGGGAAAGTTTCTTTCCCGAGTCCGAGCCAAGGAGCCCACTTCGGTGAATGCTGGACCTGAGAGTGAATTAAAAAAGATCCTCGTTATCGGAGCAGGTTTCGGTGGTCTCGCAGCGGCCACGAAACTGGCGAAAGAAGGCAATGTTCAGGTGAGCATTATCGACCGGCACTCATATCAACTATTCGCCCCGTTGCTGTATCAAGTGGCAACTGGTGGTCTACCCGAGGACGATATCGCCTACCCCGTTCGTTCGGCCATTCCCGGAGTAGATTTCATTCGCGGTGAAGTGGTGAAAGTTTCTTTGGAAGCAAATAATGTTCGGATAGCCGATGGTCGAGTTTTTCATTTTGATCAATTGGTCTTTGCTGTTGGCAGCGGCGGAACAACGTTCGGTATCCCCGGAGTTGAAGAAAATGCCCTGCAGATGAAAGACCTGCATCAAGCGCGGGCTATTCGAAACAGGCTTCTCCAAACATATGAAGACGTCGAAACAGGAAAAAAGCCAAAGGAATCCCTTCGTGTAGTAGTTGTTGGTGGCGGACCCACGGGCGTCGAAATCGCAGGCGCAGTGGCGGAACTTCAAAAGAGCATGCACCGCGAGTTTCTCAAAGTTGCAGTGAACGCTGCCGTGACGTTGGTTGAAGCTGGACCCCGTCTCTTGCCTTCATTTGGTGAAAAATCCTCTGAGCACGCGAAGGGCGAACTTGAGGAGCTTGGGGTAAACGTCATGGTGGACAGTGCAGTTGACCGCATGTACCCCGGCGACGTCCACCTTAAGTCAGGTGAGGTTTTGCCCGCCGGAACTATTATTTGGGCGGCCGGAGTAGCGGCGCCACCAGAGTGGAATGTGTTGGGGGAAACGGACCGCTCTAATCGACTGGTGGTCTCCGACACACTTCGAATTTCGCCAAACGTTTGGGTTTTAGGCGACATGGCCCACGTTGTTGGTGAAGGTGGGGGCCCGTTACCCATGGTCGCATCCGTTGCCATGCAACAGGGTCGTTACGTTGCGGCGAGTATTGAAAAAATACTGAAGGGCGAAGAACCGAAACCGTTTACCTATAAAGACAAGGGTCAAATGGCGACTATTGGCCGCAGACGGGCCGTTGTCGAAATGCCAAATGGGATCAAGCTGCACGGAACTATTGCATGGTTGGCGTGGCTGGGGTTACACGTGTTCTATCTGGCTGGCGGTCGAAACCGGGTATCTGTGATGGTGGACTGGTTTTGGAACTACATCTCTTGGGGAATCGGTCCCAAGAGGCCCATTATTGACTAGCGGTGTTTTTAACAAACTCGCTGTAAGGAACAAAACACTGTGCTGTGCGGTCACCGCGGGACCAACCGGCTGATGTCGGCCAGATTGCCCACCACGGGTAGAACTTCTTGAGTGTGACGAAGGGCTTGGCAGCTTTCTCACAAATTCGTTTTGTTTGGGTCTCCACGGTGCGACTTCCTGGGAAACTCTTTGTTGGGGTCGTTCCAAGATTGCGTTCCAGGATCATGATCCAGTTCTTCTTCACATTAGTGCACGGGTAGGCGCTCGTTGTTCTATTTCCTGGCACTCTAGGTGTGCAAAAGTTTAGTTGGCTTGCGGGAGTCGCCGCTACGAATTCCACCTTCGGCACTTGAAGTGGCTTGTAGCTCTTACCCGCTCGGAAAACAACATCGCATCGTACCCAGCGCTCACCCGCATCCCATTGTGCCTTTGAGGGGAAAATCGAGAGACTCTGAAACCTAGACGGAAGTTTGCGTTCTCCGAGATTTATAAATGAGTTCATATTTTTCACCGTGCAGGCTTGGGTTACCTTCAGTCGGTTGGCCGCTTTTGCTTTCTCGGGCACACCAAAATTCTGTGGCAGCGTCCCACTCCAATAGGTCTGGGCTGTGTGTGGCGTGATGCAGTCAATAGCGGGAGTAATCGCCGCTTGGTCCTTTGTTCCGTTTGCTTTGTAGTTGTAGCACTTTCCAACTTCGGCCGCTTGACTGATGGGAACCGTGACCGCGGTGATGCCAATACCGGCGATCAAGCCAAGAAATACCGCGATTGTGGTGGGTACGGTGAGTTTGGGGAAGGCTAAAAACATGAATTCACACTATCCCGGACCCGGTAACTTCACAAAGATGACGCTCCGTACCGATAACCTAAAACAAAGTTGTCAAAAAATGGGGCATTACAGCACTCGATCGTGCAGGTGGGTTGCCACCAGCGGGCAAAACGTGAACACTAGGGCAATGCCAATCGTGAGCGTTTTGAGCCTTAAAGGTGGAGTCGGTAAAACATCGGTGACTTTGGGGTTGGCGGGAGCGGCCACCACCCGCGGTCTGGCCTCACTCGTTGTGGATCTTGACCCGCAAGGCAACGCAACCTCGATTTTGCGCACCCATCCCTCAAAAACGACGGTCGCCAATGTGCTCGAGCACCCGACCAGGTTTGAGATAGAGGGCGCGTTGACTCCATGTGAGTGGGAAATTGGCCCGGGCGAAGTTGACGTCTTGGCCAGTCACCCGAGTTTGATCCGATTCGATTCCTGGACGCACCCTGGCACAGTGTTAAAGCCGAAACTGGCCAAGGCACTTGCGCAACTCGACGGTTATGACCTGGTGCTCATTGACTGCCCACCGTCGTTGGGTGCGCTCACCCGAGAGGCGCTCGCGGCTTCGGATCTGGCGCTAATCGTGACCACACCGTCTTATTTCGGCGCGCAAGGTGTTGAGCGCGCGGTGGCCGAAGTCGAAGAAATTCGCAAAAGCGTCAATCCAAGATTGAAACTCGCTGGAATCGTGGTGAACCGGGTTCGATCGGTTGCAGAGGAGCACCAGTATCGGATGGGTGAATTAGCCAACCTCTACGGCAAGAACGCAATCCTCAAGCCATTTCTACCCGAGCGAATCGCAGTGACGCAAGCAGAGGGTTTTGGAACGCCGATATGCGAAGTGAAAACCACAGGTGCCCGGGAAGTTGCTGGAATTTTCGACCAGTATCTCTCGATGCTATTGCGCAAGTAATTTGCGTTCACTCTCTTCGGTAGGTTGATTGCTCATCCGACGTTCAACAAAGTAAGCGATGAGCGCTGCAAGAGCCCCGACCCCGAGAACGAATGCCCAGCCCACGATATTGCCAACATCGATACCTGGCGGCGGATTGTCCGGACACATTCCAAGTCCGCACTCAGGGATTACCGAGACACCAATGACAATCAGGTCAACCAAGACCCAGAGCAAAACCCAGATCGTGATGAATAGCGTCAGCGTTCGATGCCAATGCCTTTGGCCGATCACACCTTTGTCATTGAGCTCGAATGGCCGATTCCACATGATCAAGATCGCGCAACCGGCAACCGCCACGAGGAATGTGACGAACGCCCACGTATATAGGTGCAACCCAAAAATTGTTGGACCGTATCCGGGGTCAGCCGGGTCGGCGATATGGAGCAGGATCTGACGGGCACTGGCAGCGCCTCCCACCAAGGCAGCCATAATGCTCAGGGCGTAATGGCGGGCCCGAATACCCCATAGCAAGTTCATAGCTGGGCCAACAGCCAAACCGATCATGGCTGAACGCTGCACCAAACACAGTGGGCAAGGCTGCTCACCAACGCCGAACTGCAAGTGCAGTGAACCGGCTAGCACGCCGAGGAGTGCAAAGAGGGCGGCAATGTTGATGAGTCGGGAAAATGTAAGTGTTTGATTGTCGGTCATGAGGACTCCTAGAGGAATTCCGTGCTAAAAGTTCAATGGGATCGGGTCGGTCATGTGTAGCCGCAAAATCACGAGGGTCCAAACGAGGGTCAGGATGGCCAAACCGGGCGTCCATCTCCACTTTCGAGCAATTCCCACGAAAACAATCAGCCAAAGTACAAACATGGAAAGCATTACTACAACAGGTTAGAGGCAAAGGGGTGAAATGAGAAATAGGACACGTTGGACCCATAGTTGAGCGCAATACGGTGCAACCCGCTGAGTTTTGCCCGTCGCGCTCATCCTGAAAGGTCAATTGTGAAGATTTTTGTGCCGAAAGAGACAACCCCCGGGGAGCTTCGGGTTGCCATGATCCCCAGCGTTGTTCGAAAATTCACCCAAAATGGGTTCGTCGTCGAAGTCGAAACTGGGGCCGGTTCAAGTGCTTTTTTTGCAGACGCAGAATACGTTGAAGCGGGCGCCAGCATTGCTTCCGACTTCGCTACTCTCATTTGATCTTGTTCCACGAATTTCGCGAGCGCAGTCAATGGATGCGCTCACCTCGCAAGCTTTAGTAACGGGTTACCGTGCCGCGCTGGTTGCCGCCGAAAAACTCCCGTCATTCTTCCCGCTTTTCATGACCGCCGCGGGAACGATTCAACCCGCAAAAGTTTTGGTTCTTGGCGCCGGTGTCGCTGGACTGCAGGCAATTGCAACAGCAAAGCGGCTGGGAGCAAAAGTGTCGGCTTACGACGTCCGGCCAGCGAGTGCCGACGAAGTGAAGTCAATGGGTGCAGCGCTTATCACACTCGACCTCGACGCACTTGTTGGTGAGGGTGGCTACGCCAGAGAGATGAGCGAGGATCGAGCCACGCGTCAGCGCGAATTATTGACCCCCTACATTGCAGCCTCTGACGCCGTCATCACAACCGCGGCGGTCCCGGGCCGAACTGCGCCATTGCTCGTCACCCGCGAAATGGTGGAAACCATGCACCCGGGAAGTGTCGTTGTTGACCTCGCGAGTGAAACCGGTGGCAACGTCGAAGGTAGCCGTCCGGGTGAAGTAGTTGAAATGGGCGGCGTTTTTGTCTGGGGTGCACAAGATGTTGCCAGCTCAATGCCCGTGCACGCTTCTCAGCTCTATGCGATGAATGTGTTAGCGCTCTCGGGACTTCTCATCAACGAAGGAAGCATCATGGTCGATCTGGAAGACGAAATCCTTGACGGTTGCGCCGTAGTTGTTAACGGTGAAATAAGAAACCAAGTCGCACGCGAAGCACTAGGAGTTAACTGATGGATAGCATCGCACTGCTCACAATATTTGTTTTGAGTATTTTTGTGGGCTTCGAAGTTGTGTCGAAGGTTTCGGCCGTTCTGCACACCCCGCTTATGTCGGGCGCGAACGCAATTCACGGAATTGTGGTCATGGGCGCAATCATCGTGACCGGAACTGCCGAAGACACGCTGCCGTTGGTGCTCGGGGTCATCGCCGTGTTCCTTGGCGCAATCAACCTTGTCGGTGGTTTTGTTGTCACCGACCGGATGCTTGAAATGTTTAAACCGAAGAAAGTTGTCAAATCAAGTGAAGGGACGCAGGCATGAGCACACCAACTTGGGTCCAACTCTCCTATTTGGTTGCGGCCGTCCTCTTTGTCTTGGCGCTCAAGGGCCTGTCCTCACCTAAGTCAGCTCGAAATGGTGTTTTGCTTGGCGCAGCGGGCGCGATTTTGGCAACGGGGGTTCTGTTCTTCTCCGGTATCGAGTTGAAGAACCTCACCTTGATTCTGATCGCGCTGGTGGTTGGCTCGGTGATCGGAGCGGTGGCCGCACGAAGAGTGAAAATGACGGCAATGCCGCAATTGGTGGCATTGTTCAACGGTGTTGGTGGTGGCGCTGCGGCCCTCGTCGCGATTGTTGAATACCTGGAATTTGGAGGAGACGACCGTCTCCATCTGTTCTTCACGGTCGCGACCGTGATTATTGGTGCGGTTGCATTTAGCGGATCGATCGTGACCTTCCTGAAACTTCAGGATCTCATGACCTCACGTCCCGTGGTGATCCCGTTGGGTGCTCCCATCACGATCTTGGTTGCGTTGGCAACCGTTGCGGCCGGAATATGGCTCATCGCTGACCCCCAGGACTGGGTACTGGTAACACTGGTTGTTCTTTCACTGATTTTTGGTGTGTTGTTCGTGTTGCCTGTCGGCGGCGCCGACGTCCCCATCGTTATCTCGTTGTTGAACGCATTGACCGGTCTCGCGGTCGCTGCTTCGGGCTACGTACTGGACAACGTTCTGTTGTTGATTGCTGGAACGTTGGTGGGTGCCTCGGGAACGTTGTTGACAACCCTGATGGCAAAGGCGATGGGTCGACCACTGACGTCAACGCTCTTTGGCGCTTTCACAGCCAAGGCCAGCACGAGCGCAAGCACCGGCGAGGATCGCCCGGTTCGTTCGGGCTCAGCCAATGACGTCGCGATCATGCTCGGCTTTGCTAACAAAGTGATTTTGGTTCCCGGTTACGGCCTCGCCGTCGCCCAAGCGCAAAATACGCTGCGTGAACTTGCCGAGATGCTCACCGAGCGCGGGATTGAAGTGGATTATGCAATTCACCCGGTGGCGGGCCGCATGCCCGGTCACATGAATGTTCTTCTCGCTGAAGCGAACGTTCCCTATGAACTGCTCAAGGAAATGGACGAAATCAATCCTGAGTTTGCATCAACCGACGTCGTGCTTGTGGTCGGAGCCAATGACGTTGTCAACCCGGCAGCCCGGACTGACAAGACGGCGCCCATCTATGGAATGCCGATCCTCAACGTGGATGCAGCCCAACAAATCGTGTTCCTCAAGCGGTCCATGCGGCCTGGTTTTGCGGGCATCGAGAACGAAGTGCTCTTTGACTCAAAGACAACAATGCTCTTTGGTGATGCGAAAGACTCGTTGACGAAGGTTGTATCGGCGCTGAAAAACCTGTAGGACTTACACGGTTCCGTAGAGACGGTCCCCCGCGTCACCGAGTCCAGGCACGATGTAACCCTTTTCGTTGAGTCGTTCGTCGAGTCCAGCAATGACCAAGGTCACGTTCTCTGTGCGCTCGCCGTACGCTTTTTCAACCCGCGCTAGGCCTTCGGGGGCGGCGAGTAAACAAATCGCAGTGACATCTTTCGCACCGCGTTCCAGCAGAATGTCAATGGCTGCAATGAGGGTTCCACCGGTAGCCAGCATTGGATCGAGTACAAAGACTTGCCGGTTGTGGATGTCGTCGGGTAGGCGATCCGCATAAATAGATGCGGTGAGGGATTCTTCATCTCGCACCAGTCCTAGGAACCCCACTTCGGCCGTTGGCATGAGACGCACCATGCCGTTGAGCATGCCCAAACCGGCACGCAGGATCGGAACGACCAGCGGCAATGGCTCGGTCATTTCCCGACCAATGGTGGGGCTGACCGGCGTCGTGATCGCCACTTCACCAACGGCAAGTCCACGCGTTGCTTCGTAAGCCAACAGGGTCACCAGTTCTTCCGCCAAGAGGCGAAACGTCGCCGACGAGGTCTCTTCCCGTCGAAGTCGAGACATTTTGTGGGCGACGAGCGGATGGTCAACGACAAGAGTGTGCATGCGCGCAAGACTAGTGCAATACGTGTTCTCGACAACGAATAATGGATCGAGGTCGCATGCACGATGGCACTCGTGTAATTATTGATCCATGGCAACGGAACAGGTACGTGCGGAGGACCTTGATTACAGCGCCATTTTGTGGAGAGAGGAGGGGATTTGGAATGCAATCCAAGTGCCGGCTCGACAAGCACTTGTCCTGGACGACCTCCTAGCATTGTGCAAGCAATACCCGGGTGAGGGCGGTGTCTACGCGGTCGTCGGTGTGTCCGACGAATTTTTTGTCTTATTGCGTCACGATCCTCGAAAGACGGAAGTTTTCATCAGCGACGGACTGGCGCTTTTGGACTGGGATCTTGCCGAAGACGCAGCCGACCTCATTGACTTGGAGTGGGAAGAGGAAGACCTCGAAGAATTTGTGGCTGTCGGTGATTTGAATCTTTTGGCAAACTTTGGTCTGAAAGCAGAAGAATTATCGATGATCTGCGAGAACCCTGACTTAGAGCCAGACCAACAAATCGCCGAAGTTTTTAAGCGGATTGGCGCCGAAATTGCATGGAAGAAGATCAGTAACAAGTGAATGAAGCGTTCATGCGCGAAGCTCTCGAGCAAGCAAAAATTGCAGGTGTCCGGGGAGACATTCCTATTGGCGCGGTGATTGTGACCGACCAAGGCGAAGTAATCGCTCGAGCAGGAAATTCGCGTGAGCAACTGAAAGACCCAACGGCGCATGCGGAAATTCTTGCTCTGCGTGCGGCTGGACTGAAATTGAATGACTGGCGGATTCTCAATTCAACAATGTATGTAACCCTGGAACCGTGTCCCATGTGTGCGGGAGCGATCACCATGGCGCGAATCCCGCGACTGGTAATCGGTGCGTGGAACGAGGAATACGGAGCCGTTGGATCTCGTTGGGATCTGGTTCGTGACCCGCGAATGAATCACCAGGTCGAAGTTATTCCCGGTGTTTTGGAGGATGAATCAGCCCAATTGGTTAAGGAATTTTTACGGGCGAAACGGTAGTCTTTAGCCAATGTCAACTTCCCAAGGAATGAACCGACCCAAGACCCGGCCCGCCCAGCGGCCGCTCTGGCTGACGGTCCTGCTGATTTTCGTGTCTATGCTGGTGCTTTTTGGAATTGGATTCGGGATCGCAACCCTGCTCAAGGGTTCCGGCGGAACTGACGGAGCCGATACTGCGGCCTCTCCGAGCGCTTCGGCAACCGTTGACGGTTGCACCACCCTCATGGTGACCCCTGCCGAAGTGTTACCGCTAGCCTCTCGAGTAACCATTAACGTCTACAACTCCACCAAGCGGGTAGGTCTGGCAGGGGACGCTGCCAAACTCCTCGGCGTTCGCGGATTCAAAATTGCCAAAGTTGAAAACGACCCACTCGGTGTCGTCATTGAAGGCGAGGGTGAAATCCGTTATGGCCCTAAGGGAGAAGCCGGTGCGCAACTTATGGCCTACCATTTCCCTAGCGCGACTTTGATCAATGACGGTCGTGGTGGCAAACGAATTGACGTTGCCTTGGGAACTCAATTTGCCGACTTGGCAAACGACGCAGAGGTAGTCGCCCAACTCGCGAAACCTTCACCGAGTGCCTCACCGGAAGGGTGCCCAATCGTGGAAGTTCTACCAAGTGAATCCGCGAGTGAATCAGAGTCACCCGCCGCGAGTTAGATTTTCGACTCCGAGAAAATTGGCGGTGGCGGTGGGATTTGAACCCACGGTGAGGTCTCCCCCACACGCGCTTTCGAGGCGCGCTCCTTTGGCCGCTCGGACACGCCACCGTGGGAGAGATTACAAGTCGCTGCGTTCACGTCATTAAGTGCATCAAAAACTATATGCAGTGTTACGCAACCTCGCGTTGCCATAGCGTGATTCGAGCCAATTCACCGTGCTTTTTTTCCGTGCCCACTTCCACATCAAAGGCAAGTTGGGCCCGAGAAAAATAGCCGGCGGTCAGTCCAAAGAAGGTACACAGCCGCAAATCTGTAACTGTGGGAATCGATCGCTTACCGCTCACGATGTCTCCGATCCGCTGCGGCGGTACCCCAATCTCCTTGGCAACCCGGTAGAGCGTGAGCCCCATGGGGCTCACGAATTCCTCCCGCAGTAAGCCGCTAGGCGCAATCACCTGATCACAAAACCTGCAACTATCCGCCTAGCACCCCTGCAACTATCCTCCTAGCACCCCTGCAACTATCCGCCTAGCACCCCTGCAACTATCCTCCTAGCACCCCTGCAATCGTCGGCATGATGAACCGAGAGCGGTATACTGGCTTGATGGATACGGTCGCGGTACTGGGACGCGATTACCGACCCCGTGTGATCGACAGCGCCGTGCAGCGCGCCCTCGCGGCATCGGGCGCATTGGTGATCGAGGGCGCGCGCGCAAGTGGTAAGACCATGACGGCCTTGCATGCCGCGGCCTCGTATGTCTTCATCGACGATGCTGACGTTCAGCGACTACTCGAAGTAGCGCCGCGTTCACTCCTCGAAGGCGAGGCACCCAGACTGCTCGACGAGTGGCAGGTCGCCCCGGAACTGTGGAACCTCGTGCGCCGTGCAGTTGACTCCGCAGTGGAGCCCGGGCGTTTCATCCTTACCGGCTCCTGCGTCCCTCCGGACGATGTCACCCGGCACACCGGGGCCGGCCGGTTCCTGCGGCTGCGTCAGCGGACCATGTCGTGGTGGGAGAAGCTCGACGCACCGACGGGCGCAGTGAGTCTCTCGGGTTTGTTCGACGGGGACCTGCCTAAGACCGATCTTGGAGCAGCCCCCGATCTTGATACCGTGATCGACAATTTGCTTCGGCCCGGCTTCCCCGCGATGACCGCGCTCTTACCAACAGAGGCCTCGGATCGATTGCGCGGCTACATCGACGACGTTGCACGTACCGACATCCACCGCATCGCCGACATCCGGCATGAGCCCGAGGTGGTTAAGCAACTCATCGCCGCACTCGCACGGTCGGTGGCCTCCGAGGTCACCTACAAGACGCTCGCGGCCGACGTTCGAGCGGCCGCGCCGACGATCGACGTGGAGACCATCAGCAACTACGTCGGCCTCCTCCAGCGACTGTTCATCGTTGAAGCACAGCGCCCGTGGACCCCGGCGTTGCGATCGCGCGCCAGGGTGCGCACTTCGCCGAAGCTCCACTTGGTCGACCCGGCCCTTGCCGCTGCGGCCCTTGGCGCCGGCCACCATCGGCTCCGGGGCGACCTCAGTACGCTCGGCACACTGTTCGAGAGCGCCGTCGTCCATGATCTGACCGTGCTCGCCTCGTGTATCGACGGCGAGGTCAGTCATTATCGCGACTCCAACAACAACGAGATCGATGCGATCATCACACTCCCCGACGGACGCTGGGGCGCCGTCGAGGTCAAGCTCGGCGGCCAGCAACTCGCCTCAGGGGCCACTTCGCTGCAAGCGGTGATCGCACAAGTTGACATTGCAGCCATCGGAGAGCCGGCGTTCCGACTCGTGGTCACGGGAACCGGGCCGATCCTCGTCACCGACGATGGGATTGTCACGGCCCCGTTAACTGCCCTAGCCCCCTGAGGCCGGCGGCGACGATCAACCGTTTCGGCTATGCCGCTTCCGCTATTGTCGTTTTCTCTCGGCTGGCCATGGGTTGGCAGGCAGTGACATCGATGAACACCTGCGCAAGACCTCTCGCGGTTCGCCCTCACGGTTTCTCCGGCGCACGCGCTTTACTACTGGCGGAGGATAGGGGATTCGAACCCCTGAGGGCGTTAACCCAACCCGCTTTCCAAGCGAGCGCCATAGGCCACTAGGCGAATCCTCCGTCGCAGAGGCTACCCATAGCCTCGTTTCCCACGTGCACTGCCTTACGCGTAACCTTTGCTCTGATCCCCCGTGCGGTGTCACCTCGTTGAATCCCCCAGGGCCGGAAGGCAGCAAGGGCAGATGGGCTCTGGTAGGTGTGCGGGGGATCCCTTTGTCTGTTTTGAGCCAGCTAGTGTTGCCCCGTGCCAAATAAGACGCAGGAGTCCAGTCCCAAGGCTCCTTCCATGGCGCTCTACCGGTTGTATCGCCCGGCAACATTGGGTGAAGTTGTTGGCCAGGACCATGTAACCGGACCCCTGCGCAGGGCACTTGAAAACAATCGCATGCATCATGCGTATTTGCTGTCAGGCCCACGCGGGTGCGGTAAAACTTCCACCGCTCGAATTCTTGCGCGTT
>Ga0208413_1001020_pt1 | contig 19111 bp, 13 predicted proteins | sample AntAceMetag02UKD_FD_184761 | JGI IMG/M metagenome (GOLD analysis project Ga0208413, IMG submission 184761) | Saline lake microbial communities from Ace Lake, Antarctica - Antarctic Ace Lake Metagenome 02UKD (SPAdes) (version 2) | ecosystem: Environmental > Aquatic > Non-marine Saline and...
CGGAATTTTGCGGAGCTATAGCGAATCCATTAGAGCCTCTAGGCTCACCATCACTAGGAGACTCAAGCTGGGCGACCATATTGCTTGTCCCATAGAAATCTTGGAGAAGCTGCAAATTGACTCTTTCGATATCTCCACCAATACTGCCTTCTGAAAAACTAAGTGCCATCCACGGTTCGAAGCGCTTGAGAACTCGGGGTGTTACCTCTGGGTGGGTGTGCAAGTAATAGTTGAGGCCGTCTGCAAATGAATTCATCAGGCTCTGCAACCAAACAGGGCTCTCGTTATACTGTTGTTTGAGCACGTCTGGATCAATGAATAATTTCATCCGTAGATCTCGAAACAATTCTCCCTCGCCCTCAGCTTCGGCAAGCCTGCCCATGGCGTTGAGATAGTTTATTTCAATACGGTTAAAGTCATCTTCGGCTTGAGCATAGAGGGTGCCGAAAACTGTGTCGGCGTCAGTTTTTCCATGAATATGGGCAATGCCCCATTTGTCTCGAGAGATAGTGACGTCACCGGCTTGTTGCTGCCAGCGCGCAATTTCTTCTTGATTGACGGTGTTTTGAGTCTGGGCAAGGCTGCCAGGTTCAGGCTGCGCTGGTTCAGGGGCCGGCGAGCAGGCACTGAATGAGGCGAATAAGATTATAGGTAATATTTTTTTCATGCGTTTTCTAGCTCCGTGGTTTTTTCGGTAGTCGCTAACCGCTCGGTTAAAAATCAGTTGGTCACGATGGTTCCGCCAACCCATGTTTCAAGAACCTGAGTTTGCCAAAGCTCAGAGGCAGGAACTGTAAAGATATCTCTATCTAAAAAGATAAAATCCGCTTTTTTCCCGGGCTCCAGGCTGCCAAGTATGTTCTCTTGGTGACCGGCATAGGCAGCATCAATAGTGAAACTGGCAAACGCCTCCTGTGCGGTCATTCTCTCACCTGGAAACCATCCTCCATCGGGTTGACTGTCTTTATCTTGCCGGGTAATTGATGCATGCAAGCCAAAAAAAGGGTTGGGAGATTCAACAGGGAAATCTGATCCATTGGCGATAACAGCGCCGGCATCCATTAGTTTGCGCCAAGCATAAGCGCCCTCTATACGGACCTCACCAATTCTATCGCGTGCCATATTTTTGTCGCTTGTGGCGTGTGTCGCCTGCATGGAGGGAATTACACCGAGTTCCCCGAAACGCACTATATCTTCATAGCGAAGTATCTGCGCATGCTCGATTCTGTGTCGTCTGTCTCGGCTGTTGGTTTCTTGAATTAGGTTTTCATAGTTGTCTAATACAATCATATTAGCGGCATCGCCAATGGCGTGAGTGTTTACTTGAAAACTTGAATTCATTGCCGCGCGCATGAGGTATTCCAAGCGCTCTTGATCCAGAAGTAAAAGACCTTTATGCCCCGGCATATCAGAATAGTCGTCAATCATTGCTGCACCTCTGCTTCCCAGGGCGCCATCGGCAGCTATCTTGACACTGTTTATAGCTAGGCTGTCGTCACTGGATCTGAAATGGCCAGCGTCTAATAAAAGGCTATAGTTTTCGTCTTTTGAGGAAATCATGGCGTTGACACGAATCGGCATGGCTTGCTCGGCTGCTAGATCTTTATAGGCCCGGATAACGCTGCTGCCAGCCCCCGCATCATGAACACTGGTTAGCCCATAGGTTGCTAAATTTTTCATTGATGTGGTTAGCGCGTATTTAATTTCCTCACTGGTTAGAGCCGGGATATTACCTCGCACCAGAGCCATGGCATTGTCTATGAGTACGCCAGTGGCATCTGCGTTTTCATCGCGGATGATTTGCCCGCCATCTGGGTCTTCTGTTTGTCTGCTAATACCGGAAAGCGCCATCGCCGCTGAATTGGCCCATCCTGCGTGGCCGTCAACTCTGGATAGCCAAATAGGTTTGTCATTTACCAGAGCATCTAAGCTGGCGGAATTAGGGAAAGCATTGCTGTCCCATAGCACTTGATTCCAGCCTCGACCTTGAATCCACTCCAGTTCAGGGTTAGCAGCGCTAAACTCAGCTACTCTCTGAACCGCCTCGGCTTCGGTTGTAGTGCCTACCAAATCAACTCTAAGCAGACTTAACCCATAGTTCAATACGTGACCATGAGCATCAATTAAGCCTGGAATAAGAGTCTGGCCGTTGCCATCAATTGTGACATCAGCATTTTCAGGAGGCTGTTCCTGCTCTGAATAGACTCTGTCCACTGTATCGCCAGTAAACGCAATAGCGCTAAAGCGGACAAGCGCTTTGTCATTGTTGAGGGTGTAGCCATTTATATTAGTGATAACAGTGGTATCCGCTGATGCGAACGGCGAGATAAGGCTGAAAATTAGGAGAAAATAGCTTGAATTCATGTGCTTAGTCTTTGAATTAAGAATTGATGAGACTTTCAGTCTAGCAACTCTTCCGCGGAGTGTCATGATTCACAATGAGTCGAGATGAAGACCATCAAATGAAATGGCGGGTGTGAGAGAGTGGGGTAGACGAGACTCGTAGAAGGTAATAAAGAGAGAAATAGAGGGGCACCAAGCAAATTAGAAAGCAAAAAAAGGCCCGGTCTCAATTGAGAGGCGGGCCTTCGATCAAACGTTGTTTACAATAAGTTGCCTGTTCGACTATTCGCCATCGCTGGCTGCATCTGTGTCGGCTTCTACGTAGCGGAAGAAACCGAAGAACATTTCCTGCCATGTCTGCTCACCCCAGGTGATTTCAGCAGTCGGATCAGGATTGAACGGGTTGTTTGAAGAGTTATCAAATGTCGCTCTGAAAACCATCTCTGTGCCGGCAGGTAGGAACTTGGGTTCTTTAAAGTCATAAGTTTTCTGCCAGTTGAACTGGTAATTAGGCACGTTCAAAATTTCTTCTTCACGGCCGTCAGGATAGACCAGCTTAAAGTTAGCGTCAGAACCCCTATAATGCATGTGTGGGCCAACCATGGTTAGGTAAGAATCCTTGCGGAACTTCTTGCTCGCAACCATTTCATGGTTGCCGGCATTTGGTGGAATCAAGATATCAAGATCGGCAGCTGAGCCACCTAGAATTTGACGCTCAGGCTCTTCGTCCCAAACATAAATACCGATTTGTGAAGCATCAATAGCTTCTTTGCCAGAGGTTGTGTAATGCATCTGTAACATTAAACCGCCACCGGCTTTCAGAGGGTAGCCAGCGCCCTCAGGATAAATGTTTAACTCGTTACCTGGAGCGTAAGCGCCAAGGCCAATACCTTGATTCAAAATTTCAAATTCATTGACGCCGTCAGGGCCGTAAGAGAATGCAATGATGTGGTGAAGAACTGTCGTATCACCCGCTTCAAATTCCACAGCCTTGACCCAGATGTCTTCGTCTAATTCTAGGGGAATCATTACGTTTCGATAGTCTTGCACGCCGGTAGCAGGAATTTGCTGCTCTGGGATATCAATAATGATGTCTGGCTCACCGTTCAGCCACTTAACTGGCGCGTAAACAATCTCCATTAAAGGATCACGGTCATCGCTGCTCTTCGAGCCGCCATCAATCCAATGAACTAGTTTCTGAGTTTCCTCAGTGGTGATGTGGTAAATGTCGTGAAAAGAATCAACGAATTCAGCATCAATTTGACCAGGAGGCATACGCTTAGTGATCAAGGTCTCTCGAATCATTGGCGACCAGCCTTGAACCATTTGTAGGCTGCTCATGGCAAAAGGAGCAATCCCACCTTCCTGATGGCAGGTTACACAGCGCTCTTCAAGAATTGGTGCAATGTCATTGGCATAAGAAAGAGACTCACTGTGAGCCACCATTACTGGGAATTCAATTACGTCACCCACGCTAGCAATCTGCATGTCGGCAATGTCACTTCCTGCCACTATTGCGGTCAAAGCATCAGCGACGTATGAGCCGGCGTTTCGCTCAGAACGATTGCCTTCAGCCAAAGCTTTGCTGAGTGCGCCGCGGTAAACAACAGTCTTTGCTACAGGATCAAGAATTACGACTTCAGCCGCACGCGTTAGCCCAAGTTCCTCTGCTACCAATTGAGTGTTGTCCATGAGGATGCGCAGTTCGATTTTGCGATCTTTGGCTATTTTTTGAATCACACTCTTGCTAGATTCAGACGTTACATTGACGATCGCGAAAGCAATTTTCTGATCAGCAAAGTCCTCGGCGATATCCGCCAATTTAGAGGCAGCACGACGTGCGTCGCGGCTAGCATCATCAAAAGCCAGAAGCACAATAGCTTGTTGATCTGAATTGCGGCTTAGTTGGAAGAATCTACCTTCATGATCTACAAGTGAAAAATCGCTAATACGGTCAGCTGCGTTTATTGCGATGCTAGAGAAAGTAGCAACCGCTGAGACGGCAGTGATTTTAGCGATTGATGAAAATTTAAACATTGTGCTCTCCTCAAAGTACTTCTAAGAACTGAAATTCGTAATTATTTTGTATCCAGTCGGCAATAATAGATAGCTGTTACCAAGAATGCTTCCTGAATATTACAATCCTTCACAATTCCAATTATCGGGTAGCTGTTTTTTGACACTTTAAAAAAGGCTTACAGGAAATAAGGGCTGTAGGGGTTAAAGATTAGACGACTACTAGAAAAGAAAGGTTACACAATCCTTCCTGATTTCAGGAATGTGGAAGGATTTAGGGTTGATCGAGGTACTTGGTCATGACGATAACATTACCACGGTCATTCCAACGCACTTTATCCATGTAAGATCTAATGAATAAAATGCCGCGCCCGCTCAGTTTCAGCCAGCTTTCTGGATTGCTAGGGTCCGGCAGATCTGCTGGATCAAATCCAGCGCCCTGATCGCCTATAGTGAAGCGCATCAGCTTTGGGGTTTGTTGAAAAAACACAGTGACATTCTTACCGCTATAATCGGGCAGGCCCTCGCGCTCTTTAATTAAATCATCAAACACGGTCCAATCTTTTTCTTTAAGGGTCGAGCCAATACCGAAATTGCCGTGAATTATGGCATTGGTTAGGCACTCTAGCAGGCAGATTGCGATCTTGTTTCCGTCTAGGCCAAAATTGACACAAATGTCTTCAGTTTGTTTGTTGAAATAGCTGATTATCTGCTGAATATGCTGCAGCTGGCTTTCACAGCTAAGCGTGAGCTGCAGGTCTATTACTGGCTTTGCGCGCCTAAAGTTTCACGCTCTGCTGCCAAAGCGGTATCGACTTTCTGAATCGTTTGTTCGAGGGTTTTTAGATAAACCGGCTTGACGATGAAATCGAGAGCGCCGAGCTTTAGAGCGCGAATAGAGCTTTCTAAGTCCTCTTGGTCAGATATTAGAATTACAGGAAGGTTGAGGTTGTTGCTACGGACTTTATCAAGAAATGTCAGACCATTCATCTTGGGCATCATGATGTCGCTGAAAGCAATATCAAAATCATTGTCAGCGAGCACTGCGTCCAAAACTTTTTTGCCGTTAGACGCAGTGGTTACGGTGTGGTTTTTTAATTCCAAAAATTCCTTTAGTATTTCAGGGATTTCAGGTTCGTCGTCGATCAGTAACACGTTCACTCTCAATTCCAGAGGTTAGTTAAAGGCGAAAGATCCAAATGCAGCGCAGTCAGAGCTACAGCTAAAACTCTACGTATAGCCTATTTATTTTTAGCAACGGCTTTGTTAATGGCCGTTGGAGAGCAGTCTACATGCTTACGTCCCAGCATTGGATTGTTGTCAGCAATTTTTTGTCCTAGCCAGGCGTCAGCTATGGTAAGTTTAAATGATGGCAACAGCTCCCCGCAGAATTTTTTGGCTTTTAATCTTAGTCTGGTTGAATATAGCCACAATACCCTCCTCCTTGAAGGCTCAGGATATTGCCAACGGCCACTGTCTATCCGGCTGTCCTATCGGGGCTGGTACAGATAATGATGTGGTTATTAGATCAATATACACGGTTTCCTATAACTCTCTCACCAAGTCCGCTGACTGGGTTGCCTACACAGTTAGTAGCGGCAGTATTGGCATTGCATCTAATTTATCTAGGGACCGGAAGAAAGATGAATTCGTCGATGAGACATTGAGTTTTTCTGATTTTGCAGAGGGTTCAAAGTTTGAATTTGCACGCTTAGTGCCTATAGTAGATTTTGCCGGGACGCCCTTTTGGCAAGATGCTAACTACCTGACTAATTTTGTGCCTCGCACTAGTAATCTCAATCAGGGCGCATGGTATGGATTGAATTGGGCTATTCGCAACGCTGTTAACCGTCTAGGAGAGGTCTACATAATCGCTGGGCCGGTTTATTATCAAAGTCCAATAGCACAGCCTCTGGATACCAACAAGGCTCATCGGGTGCCCGATGCATTCTTTAAAATAGTATTGACTAAAAATGGTGGGCTCAGCGTTTTTTTACTTGATCAAAATACACCTGTCCATGTTCATCATTGCGATCTTGAATCGACCCTCGAAAGAATCGAAACCCTAACTGGATTGGAGATATTACCGACAAGCCAGCGCCAAGACTTCGAATCTATAAGATTGAGTCTTGGGTGCTTCTAAGCGGCTTCTGAGTTCACTGTTGTTGAAGGCTGATTGTTGAAGATTGGTCATTGAAACTCCAATTCTTCAGGTCCAATGCTGAGTTAAATTATCTCCATCTTGAAGTAGTCATCCGCGATCAGCTCACCTACAGTTCTCGACAGTGCTTCTTTTACAGCAGGAACCACTCCCTCTTCGGTGGGTGCTCGGCCTCGGCCAAACAAAGTAGTTTGCCAAGCAATCCTGCCTTGCGCTCGAAGTTCCAATTTAGTCCGAAAGGTAATCTGAATGTTCTCGACGCCAGCTCTATCTACAGTGGTTGCATCAATTGCGAGAATAGAGCCCGTGATTATAAAATCAGGGTCAGCATCAACAAGTACTGCTGCGTTAGCTTCGAAGGCTTGTTGAAACGCAGTTTGTATAATTTGTGTAAGGGCCACTTCCGCATAGTAGCCGCCTTCATTGTTTCCAAAGGTTTTAGATGTGATTAATTTGGGGTCTTCAACCTGTCGCTCATCGAAAAATTCAGCAATTTGGAGAGAGCCTTTAAGTTTGGAAAAATCGGCTCGATTATTGCTTTCATAGCGGAAATCAATTTCTACGTTTTCTCCATGAGCGCAAGAGAGAACAGATACAGTAAGCAGGCTCAGTAGTAGGTGTCTAATAGTCATGTAATAGTCCCTTATTTTAATTAGCTCGAAATGACTAAGGCCAGAATAATTGACCATTGCTAGATGATCAAGCAGAACAGATGGGTCGAAAACTTTGGCTGTTAGTTCTCTGCTAAATAGGTAAAAAAAGTTAAATAGACAAAAAAAAGCCGCACTAGGTGCGGCTTTTTTGTAATCTAAGGTTTAGTTCAAACCTTATAACTCATCAGCAGGCCATGTAGAAGCGCGGTCTCGATCGGTTACTGCGCGCATTCCTTGGTACACAAACTTCTGTATGCGTTTGCCATCATAAGTCTCTGTTGTGTAGACATTACCTTGCGAGTCAGTTGCTATGCTATGTGGCGCATAGAACAAACCAGGCTGTCTGCCACCGTCACCGAAGGTGTAAAGAACTTCTAATGATTCACGTTCTATCACGTAGATCTTGAAGTTTTGACCATCGGCAAGGTAGATAAATTCCTGCTCTTCATCTGGAGAGAAAGCGATATCCCAAGTAGAACCCTGCATTAAAGTAGCAGGTGAGATGACAACTTCACGAACATAAGTACCGTCTTTACGGAACACTTGGATACGGTCAGCGCCGCGGTCACAAACATAAACCAAGCCATCATTTGAAGGTTCTGCACAGTGAACAGGGCCTCTAAACTGCTGTGGCCCAGGCTCGCCTGGCGTGTAAGTTACGTCAGCGCCGTCGTCTGGCGTGTTGCCATAAGCACCCCAATAGCGCTTAAAAGCACCAGTGGCAACGTCAATTACAGCGACTCGCTTGTTTCTATAACCGTCAGCAAAATAGGCTTCACCGGCCTCGGCGTCGATCGAAATTTCAGCGATTTGGCCAAAACTAGTCTGGCTGTTGCTATCGTAGTCCTCACCCGGAATACCGATTGTGCGGATGTATTCACCATCTCTGCTGAAGACTAGCGCGTGTGTATCGCCGCCGCCGTTACCGCCAATCCAGACGTCGCCGTTAGGCGCCACTTCGATGCCGTGGTTTGATGCTGGCCAAACGTAAGGAGCTCCTTCAACTGCGCCACCCCAAGCGTTAACAATATTGCCTTCTATATCAAACTCGATGATTGGTGGGGCTGGAGTGCAGCATTCTGAGACGCCGAGTTTAAGCCCAATTTCTGTACCACCGCGGAAAACGCTTTCTTCGGTGCGGTGAACAATAAATATGTGGTCTCTGTCGTCGACATCAACACCGATGGTGTTGCCGAGGATCCATGAATTGCCCATTGGCTTTGGCCAAAGTGGGTCTACTAGGAAGTGTGGGGCCATAACAGCGTTACTTGCGGCTGTGCTTGGTTCTTGTAGCTTTGATTGTCCTACTCCCAGGACAAATAGTGCAACTACTAATGATGCAACCACTAAAACTTTTGCCTTCGTCATTCTTGTTCTCCTTATTCGTGCCCGCAATGGGCTTTATAACTCTCAGAGCTCGGCCGAGTATACTGCCAATATTAGAGGCAGTATACTTCGAAGCCCGTTTTAATCTCGGTGACTTGTAAGCATTTGTGACAGGGTATTGCTGGCAGCTTGTTGGGCAAGGTAGCTTGCAGCTAACATTTTCGCTCTAAGTAAGTTAATCGATTGAAAACTAAAATAAAACTAGAAGAAACTATGAAAATGAAACCAGTATCAGCAGTTCCCTTAAAGCTAGCGCTATTCCTAAAAGTTGCCGGGCTTTTGGGGTTGTTTTTGTATACATCACTGTCATCTGCACACGAGATTCCTTCCCGTGTCACTGTCTATGCGTTCGTCAAACCTGAAGGCAACGTTCTTACGGCGCTTTTAAGAGTGCCAATGGAGGCTTTTAGCGAGATCAGTTTTCCTTTGCGCGGTCCAGGCTTTTTGCAGTTCTCAGAAGCCGATTTCGCTTTACGTGATGCGGCTCAAGTTTACATTACAGAATCTATCCAATTCTTTGAAAATGGGGAGCCGCTTGTCGACAAAGAATTACGGGCTACCCGCGTCTCGCTGCCATCTGATCGCTCGTTTACGAATTTCGATGATGCTATTGCCAATATTATGAGCCCGGCTCTAGAAGATGGTGTGAACTTGTTTTGGAGACAAGGGGTATTGGATGTTTTAGTGACGTATCCCATCCAATCGGAATCCTCAGATTTTTGGATCAATCCGGAACTTGGCACGCTGTCAAATGAGACGACTACGGTGCTTAAGTTCTTAGTTCCAGGCGGTGCAGAACGAGCGTTTAATTTGGTTGGCAACCCAGGAATTGTTGAGCTTGATCCCAGCTGGCTACAAGCAACTTTACGGTTTATATCGATGGGTTTCGAGCATATTCTTGATGGCACAGATCATCTGCTTTTTCTGTTCTGTTTGGTGCTGCCACTGAGAAGTGTTAGAGCGCTTATTCCAGTGATCACCTCGTTCACTGTGGCCCACTCTATTACCCTCATAGGCTCAGCGTTTGGGGTCGCCCCGAGCGTGCTTTGGTTTGGCCCCTTAATTGAGGCTTTGATAGCCTTATCTATTGTTTATATGGCATTTGAGAACATTGTTGGTGCTAGGTTGGATCATCGCTGGGTTGTCACGTTTGGCTTTGGCCTCATTCACGGCTTCGGCTTTTCTTTCCTCTTTAGTGACACTTTGCAGTTCGCAGGAGGCCATCTATTTTCGTCTTTGCTAGCGTTTAATGTCGGAGTTGAAATTGGTCAGTTACTTGTTCTTTTAATCGCCATTCCTGTTTTAAATGTTTTGTTCAAATATTTTGTTGGTGAGCGTGTTGGGATTATTTTGCTCTCTGCACTATTGGCCCATAGTGCGTGGCACTGGATGCTTGAGCGGGGCGAACAATTCAATCAATTTAACCTGCAAGTGCCCTTATTCGATGGCATATTCTTTGCGGGTCTGATGCGCTGGTCGATGATGCTGATCGTGATTGGTATAGCTTTGTGGGGTATGTATGAGCTGTTCCGGAGATATTCCTTAGTTGGAAAAATCTCCAGCTACGGCGCCTCTGAGAAAACTGAAAGCCTTTAAGTTTTTAGAGGAGTGGTTATGGGAAACGTCTGTTAGGGTTTCCCATTTCAATCTTTAAGAAGCTGTTCTGACGTTTGCTTTACCCCTGCTTTTGTTTGCAATTTCCCCGCATTATTGCCTCGCGTCATCTAACGGATATCAAGTGTTCGCGGTTTCAATTTGTCACAAACCGTCACTCTGTCGGGGTGACGTCGAGCGAAATAAATAAGTTACTATTCCGGCTTAGGCAATTTAACTTTCAAAACCGTCTCCGTTTTCAATTTCCATGGGGTTAAACAATGAATAAATTTGTTGCTAAGTTTGGACAGCTTGTTTTGCTGTTCATATTGCCCTTTTCTGCAACTTCTTCACCTGTTGAACGGGTACACAATTTTGCTCTGTTAGATCAGCATGGAGTGCAGCATGAGCTTCGAAAATATGGCGATAGCAAAGCCGTAGTCATTTTATCAACCGCTGCTAGTTGTACTGAAAATATAGATCTACTGCCAAAATATAGGCTTCTTAGAACGACTTGGGAGCGGGAGGGAGTTGTTTTTCTTAGCATAGCGTCCTCGTCAGAGCAGCGCGTAGATGACATCCGCTCAATGGATAAGCTGTACCATTGGGATATGCCTATTTTGTTGGATGACTCTCAGTTGGTGGCTGAAGATTTAGGGCTAAGTAAAGCGGGGCAGCTTGTTGTAATAGAGCCCAATCGATTGCAGGTTTTGTATCGTGGTGGCCTTGATCAAGAATTGGCGACCAGCAATGCGGATTATGCTCTGGCGAATGTGCTGGCAGTAGCAATTGAATCTAATCTTGAGGTTGTAGCCAAAACTGTCAATCGGCTAGGCGGCGGCTGCGAATTGAGTTTTCCAACTAAAGATAGGCACTTGCTGGCAGTGCCGGATTATGCCGAGATTGTTGCGCCAATTTTGAGAGAAAAGTGTGCAACCTGTCACGTTGAAGGTGGTATCGCACCTTTCGCGATGAATTCTCACCGAATGGTTCAGGGTTGGTCACCGATGATGCGCGAAGTGCTCATGACCAAGCGTATGCCGCCAACTCAATTGGATCCAAATGTTAAGCATTTCGATAATGCCAGCTACATCAGCGCCAAGCAAATGCAGGTGCTTATCCACTGGATTGATGCAGGGTCGCCGCGGGGAAAAAGTCCAGCAGACCCGCTCACCGAGATAGCGCCCATAAAATCTCAGTGGCAGCTTGGCGAGCCGGATTATATTGTTGAGGTGCCAGCAATTACGGTTCCCGCAACGGGAGTCCTAGACTATGAAAATGTCACAATTAATTTGCCTTTCGATGAGGAGGTTTGGGTTCGATCGGTTCAGCATCTTCCCGGTGATAATCGAGTATTGCATCATCTTTTAAGTTTTATTGTGCCGGCTAATTACAATGAACGAATTGTTGAAGGCGAAAATGACGAGTATCGCGAGTTTCTCGAGGGCTATGCGCCTGGCAAAGCGGCGGCTTCCACCTTTCCAGAAGGCAGCGGGGTTCGGATTCCGAAAGGGGCTGCGGTGCAAATGTCCCTGCACTACACCCCATTTGGCAAGGAAGTGGTTGATAAAACTCGCATCGGCCTTTATTTTGCGGCTGAGAAGCCTGAGCACCAGTACTCGACTTATGCGCTTAGTCATGGCGGGAAAAATATTCGCATACCGGCAGGGGTAAGCGATCATAAAATGAGCGCTTCTCATGTCTTTGAGGATGAGATTGTGCTTCATGGACTGCGTCCTCATATGCACTATCGTGGCAAACATATGAGGATGAGCGTAATTTATCCCAACGGTACCAAGGCAGATATTATTAATGTCCCTAATTATAATTTTGCTTGGCAACCCACCTACAGGTTGACTGAGCCAATGCGGCTCCCCGCCGGATCTCGGGTGCTGATTGAGGGTGCTTTCGATAATTCAGAGTATAATCTAGGAAACCCGGATCCAGGCGCGGTGGTTAAAGGCGGAGCGCAGAGCTGGGATGAAATGTTTATTGGCTATTTTTCTTACCATAAAGCCACCGCAATCTAGGGGTTATGCCCTTGCTCCTATTGCAAATTGTCACAAAGAATACTCACTTTTACATGATTTGCGTTGTTCCATGATTTAAACTTCGACTCACTAAAAACCTTATTAGAATTACCGGAGTTTTTCACAATGATCAAATACATCGGATTGGGGTTAGCGACATTATTATCTCTGACTTCTATAAGTGCTGTAGCACTTCCTGAAAGAGTTGGAGACTTTGCGTTATTGGATACCGATGGTGAATTTCACCAGCTGAGCCGCTATCGCAACAAAAAAGCGATGGTATTGATGTCTTATGACAGTGCCTGCATGGCCATTGACAGCGCAGTCGCCTCTATAGAATCTTTGCGGATGGATTGGGAAGAGCAAGGATTTGTATTCGCATTAATCGATTCTTCACCGATGACTGAAACCGTTGCTTTGCGTGCGATTAAGCAGGCAGCTAACCTACAATTGCCGCTTTTCATTGATGATGGCCAATTAGTTTCTGAGTCCCTTGGCTTTACTAAGATAGGCGAAATTGCAGTACTGGATCCAGATAAGCTGGCACTAGTCTATCGCGGTGGATTCAGCCCAGAGCTTGCAGCAACTTTGACCAGTGAAATGTCAGGCGGGGCCGGTGAAACTACCGTCGCCAAGGCGAGCGGATGTGATATTAATTATCCAGTGCGTGAGCAACATGCCAACCTAACGCCTGATTACAGTTCAGACGTGGCGCCAATAATCGCCGAGCAGTGCGCGGCATGTCATCGAGAAGGTGGAATCGGGCCCTTCGCTATGGACAGTCACCTGATGATTAAAGGCTGGTCGCCGATGATTAGAGAGGTTTTGCTTACCAAACGCATGCCTCCGATGCAGGTAGATCCCTCTATAGGTCATTTTGACAACGCTAACTATATGTCAAATGCTGATATGCAAACCTTAGTGCATTGGATTGATGCCGGAGCGCCTAGAGGTGCTGGCTCACTAGATCCATTGGCTGAATTGGAGTTTCCTGACCGTAATACTTGGCAGCTAGGAGAACCTGATTACATAATTAAAGCGCCTAAGATGGAAGTGCCAGCAACTGGCGTGATGGACTATATTGACATTGATGTTGAGCTACCTTTTACCGAAGATAAATGGGTTAAAGCTGTTCAATTTATACCTGGCGATGAGTCAGTTCTTCATCACTTGCTAGCTTACGTTACCGCGCCAGCTGAGACGTTTGATGGTGGCGAGTCAGATACGCGCTCAATCGCACGACGCTTCTTAGAAGGTTATGCACCGGGTAAAATTGACGCAATGACATTTCCGGAAAATACCGGAGTGCTAATCCCCAAAGACCACAAGCTTTCGATGCAATTCCACTTCACGACAAATGGTAAAGCGACTTCAGACGAAACTACTATCGGTCTGTATATGTACGATGAGCCGCCTACTCACGAAAATTTCACTCGATCGGTGGCAACAAGCTTTAAAATTCCCGCCTACGCGCAGAATCACGAGTTAACTGCCCAATACGTATTCGAAGAAGATGTGGTGGTGACTGGCTTGCGCGCTCACATGCACTTTCGTGGCAAGGATATGAAATTCACTGCACAAACTCCAAGCGGAGAATCCAGAGATTTATTGAGCGTCCCTAACTATAGCTATGCTTGGCAACCGACTTACGCCTTGGATGAGCCAGCTTACCTACCTGCTGGCACAAAGGTGTTAGTTACCGGAGCATTTGATAACTCGGAATTTAATCCAGCTAATCCAGATCCAAGTAAAGACATCACTTTTGGATTGCAAAGTTGGGACGAGATGTTTATCGGCTATTGGACTTATCACGCCGCCGACTCATCTAAATAGAGACGGCAAAGAATAAGGGCCCGGTCATCATAAGATGGTCGGGCTTCTTATTTTATGGCTTCCATGCTCTGCTTAGTGGCAGAAAACAAGGCTAGCTAAAGACTGAGTGTTTGGGGCGTTTTAGTTTGTAGTTCAAGTGTTTAACTTGATATGATTCGCGGCTTATAAATTATAATAACAATTCGGGAGAGCGGTAAATGTCCTCGATCTTTTTAGTCATTTTTGGATTAGTCGGGTTTAGTTTTGGGTGGTTCGTATACTCAAAATTCATCGCAGGCAAAATCTATAAACTAGATCCTAATTACGTCACGCCAGCCCATCAGTTTAATGATGGCATTGATTTTGTGCCGACCAATAAGTATGTCCTTTGGGGTGCCCACTTTACTGCAGTTGCTGGTGCAGCTCCAATTATTGGCCCTGCTGTTGCGGTTTACTGGGGCTGGGTGCCAGCGCTTCTCTGGGTAACATTTGGCTCAATTTTCTTTGCCGGTGTTCATGACATGGGCGCGCTTTGGGCCAGTAATCGTCACGGCGCCAAATCTATCGGGGCGCTGTCAGAAAGTATTATTGGCAAACGTGCTAGCGCCTTGTTTATGGTAATTATTTTTCTGTTGTTGATGCTGGTCAACGCAGTGTTCGGCACAATCATCGCGAAAGACATGGTGGAATTTCCTTCCTCGGTCTTCCCCGCATGGGCTGCAATTCCCGTGGCCGTAGCCATTGGCGTGTTAATCCGTAAGCAGTTTAACCTGCTGGTTATCTCGGTAATTGGCGTTGCCATCTTGTATTTTAGTATCTACGTTGGCAGTGAAATGCCTCTTGAGCTGCCTGGGAATATTTTCGGTTTAGGTCCAAACGGTAACTGGATTATTCTGTTGTTTGTGTATGCAGGAATAGCGTCGATGCTGCCGGTTTGGTTGCTGCTTCAACCGCGTGACTACATCAACGGCGCACAGTTGGTGCTAGGCTTGATTGTTCTTTACGGTGCGGTCTTACTTACTATGCCTGAGGTTAGCGCCCCGGCATTTAATACCGTGGCTGAAGGTACGCCTCCGCTGTTTCCGATATTATTTGTGACGATCGCTTGTGGAGCCTTGTCCGGCTTTCATGGCATCGTGTCCTCGGGCACTAGTTCAAAGCAATTGGATAATGAAAAAGATGCCCGTTTTGTTGGCTATTTAGGCGCGCTGGGCGAAGGGTCTCTTGCATTGATTACCATCGTAGCAGTAACAGGGTCTCTATATGCGGCAAATGGCGCTGAATGGAATGCGATCTACACTGGGCTGTCTTCAGGTCCGGGGCAAACAGGATTTATTGAAGGTGGAGCGCAGCTGATCACTCAGGGCTGGGGAATTCCGATTGCCTTTTCGGAAACTATGCTTGCGGTAATGGTGGTCTTGTTTGCCGGCACCACAATGGATGCGGGATTAAGGCTTCAGCGTTATATTGTTCAAGAATGGGGTAATATTTACAATATCACTCCTCTCAAAAATAACTATCTTGCCACGTTACTTTCGATTGCCGCTTGTTTGGTTCTGGCATTTGGCGTGACCGCGGGAGAATATCCAGGGGATGGTGGAATGCTTATCTGGCCTGTATTTGGTGCCACCAATCAAATACTCGCCAGCATGACGCTCATGGTGATTTCAATCTATCTGATTAAATTGGGTAGGCCGGTCAAAAACGTTCTTATTCCGATGATCATTATTTTAGTTCTCGCCCTGTGGGCCAGTGGCTGGTATGTGATTGATCATTTTCAGAAAGAATCCTGGGTGCTTGTATTTATCGAACTTGCTGTAATCGTGACAACCGTCATTATTATTTTGGAAGCTTGGTCGGTAGTATCCAAATTGAGAAGCGGTGAAGCTGATAGCGACCAAGCTTCGGCATCCAGCGACTGAAGAAATTTATTTATCGCTGATTACCAGCGAGGTTAGCTAAATAAGAGCGTGTTGCTGTCAGTGGCAATCGCTCTTTTTTTTTAGCAATTTTATGCATGGTTTTCTTATGAATGAAAAGAGCTTGTATCTGACTCTTGCACCCAAAACACTTGAGCTGGTGCCAACGGTTAACGTGTTTTCCGAAATCGATTCTACAAACGAGGAATCGCTTCGACGGATTAAGCGCGGGGAGCGGGGAGGGTTTTTGATAGCTTCCTCTGCGCAAAGCGCGGGTAGGGGGCGGCGTGGGCGAACTTGGGTAAGTTCGGCCAACGCTGGACTTTATATGTCGTTGGCTCTGCCGTTCCCGGCTTCAATTGCCAACCTTCAAGCGTTAAGTTTGGTAACAGCGCTTTCTGTTCATGAAGCATTAAAATCTTTGTATTTACTTGAATTACAGCTGAAGTGGCCAAACGATTTATTAGCTGAAAACAAAAAGCTTGCGGGTATATTGCTTGAACGCCAGCAAGTTGAAGAGGGCGCCATTATTGTCTTTGGTATTGGTGTTAATGTTGATATCCCCGATTCAGATAAGGTGCAGATCGACAGGCCGGTCACCGATCTAAGGGCGCTTAGTGATTTAAAGCCAAAGCTGGATATTCTATGCGGGGCAATCGTAAATGCCTTGATTGAGAGCGTTAGGGTGTTTTGCGAAGAAGGTTTTGGGCCCTTTCAAGAGCGCTGGAACGAGCTGGACTACTACAAGGGTTGTGATGTCGCGATAGAGGACGGTAACGGCCGTACAGTAGGTAAATCGCTTGGTGTTGATAAAAATGGCTGTCTAAAATTGCAATCCGCTGAGGGAGAGATCACGATTGGCAGTGGAGAAATAATCCCTTCGTTAACACCGCTGTCGGATTCGGATTGGTGAGAAGCTTGAGCGGATCGGTGGAAGAAGAAAAAATGATACTTGAACTTGATATAGGTAATTCGAGAGTTAAATGGAGGCAGCTTGGCGCTGACGGCAAGGTAATCAATCAAGGAGTGGTGCCAGGCGCTGCAGAATTCCAGCAATTGACTGAATTAGCCCTAAAGCCGAATGCCATTCGAGCTTGCAGTGTCCGCAAAGGCGAGATATATAATGACGTTAAAGACTGGCTTGAAACTAAATATGGCATGCCAGTGCATAGTGCCTATGTTAAGCGCGACTGGGCTGGTGTCAGCATTCAGTATAAGGATCCTGGGCGATTAGGGGTGGACCGGTGGCTTGCCATGCTCGCCGCCTATTCCGCAGTTAAAGGTGCCTGCATAGTTGTTGACGCAGGCACGGCGTTAACTATTGACGTTCTAGCCGTAGATGGCGCCCATCAAGGAGGCTATATTCTGCCTGGTTTAGGTTTGATGAGAGCAAGTCTTGAGCAAAACACAGCGATTCGCTTAATTACAGGTCCGTTGCCTGCTTCTGTGGCGCTAGGCCATTCTACGGACGAGGCCGTTTGGCATGGTAGTTTAGCAACGGCGGTGGCCTTAATAGAAAAGGTAGCAGGAGCGGTATCTGCTCAAAGGCCTATCCATCTGCTGTTTTCAGGAGGTGATGCTGACGTGCTGGTAGCGAACGCTGACTTTGAGGACTTAGGCGTCTCTAGCGACAGAGGTGGTAGAAGTATAAGCTATGAGGTTGTTTCGGATTTGGTGCTTGATGGCTTGTGCATTGCCTGCCCACTACCTGGCCGAGCGTGCGAATAAGAGTTAACTAATTGAAATATATCGTATTATTCTTGATTCTGGCAAACCTAGGATACTTTGCCTGGTTAAGCGTTGGCGCGACTCCTATTGTGCCGATCGGCTTTTCAGAGTCTAGGCCTCTTCTTAGCGATGGTATGATGCTGCTTTCTGAATACAATGCTAGAGTTGCAGGGGAAGAGTTAATCCTCTCTGCGCAAAGCCGAACGTGCTTAACGGTTACCGGGTTTTCGAATTTTGACGATGCGATAAGCTTTGAGGATGTTGCATCTAATAGTGGGCTGAGCACTTCTCAGCAACTAATGGGGAGTTTGCTGGCATCTCTATTTCGCGTCTATTTGCCGCCAGCTTCATCGCAAGCAGTCGCTGCTATCACTTTAGATACTGTTAAAGAGAAGGTGGCAGTATCCGAATTGGCTATTGAAACTTATCTAGTCACTAGGGGATTGCTCGAAAACTCCATTGCTCTTGGTGTGGTATCCTCCCTAACTGAAGCTGACGAAATACAGTCCGCCTTGGTGAGTTTGGGCTACAACCCTGAGATTCAAGAGTTGCCCCAATCGGACGGGGGAATCGCGGTTTATTTAAGCGCCGCAAGCTCTCTATCTCTCGAATCGAGTGAATGGTTGGGTTTGGTTCTGCAAAGGCCTTACCTCGCTGCTGTAGAAAATGTCTGCGAAACGATTGCACAAGGGGCACAATTCCCATAAAATGCCGCTCCTGAGTGAGAGAGCCAGGGAAATTGACCCTTAGGAGATCTTGTTGGAGGGGTTCCCGAGCGGCCAAAGGGATCAGACTGTAAATCTGACGCGTAAGCTTCGGTGGTTCGAATCCACCCCCCTCCACCAATCAGTAGTAGTCTGAGAGAGAGGATACTTCAGACTAGTTTGTGCTGTCCAAGCGGGTATAGTTCAGCGGTAGAACCCCAGCCTTCCAAGCTGGTGGCGCGAGTTCGATCCTCGCTACCCGCTCCAATTCTCAAATAGATTTGGATCGTAAGCACAGTTAAGTTGGCTGCTGTCTTGTGCCTATTTGAGTACAAGCCTATGTCTTGCTCGCATAGCTCAGGCGGTAGAGCACTCCCTTGGTAAGGGAGAGGTCTCCGGTTCAATTCCGGATGTGAGCACCACTTATTATTTAGGCTGTCTGGTTAAGAAGTACTAACTAGCTGGCAAGAATGGTACGAATTAAGCGAGTCTATTGCTTCATGAGTGCAGTTGAAAGCAAGGGATTTATTAGTCAACTGGGTTATAAAGCCTAGTTATTAAACACTAGCTGTTAAACACTGATTATTAAATATTAGTTTTAAACCACAGCGATAGAAAGATAGCAGGGGCAGTCAACAATGGCGAAGGCAAAATTCGAACGAAATAAGACACACGTAAACGTCGGAACAATTGGTCACGTTGACCATGGTAAGACGACGTTAACGGCGGCCTTAACAAAAGTGTGTGCAGAAGCCTATGGCGGTGA